>Ga0272442_10005066_pt1 | contig 17742 bp, 16 predicted proteins | sample SSMForm2O_FD_200262 | JGI IMG/M metagenome (GOLD analysis project Ga0272442, IMG submission 200262) | Marine sediment archaeal communities from Little Sippewissett salt marsh, Falmouth, MA, United States - SSM-Form-2O | ecosystem: Environmental > Aquatic > Marine > Wetlands > Sediment ... | reverse complement strand
ACCCTAGTCCCTGGCGCCAGGTTCGTTCCCCCCAGAGCAAGCAAAGCCCGGCGAACACGCCTGCCAGGCCTCTTTGTTTCGACCGATCGGTCACCGCGAAGGACAAGAATACGCAGGACAGGCTGATGCAGGCAACGGACAGCAAGTTCACCCGAAAGGCCCAAGAACCCAGAGGAAGCAGGCAGGCCGTTCTCGCCATCAAAACCCAGAGGGGAAACCCAGGCGGATGGGCCACACCCAAAAAGGCGCCAGCGTGACAGAGTTCCGATCCGTCCTGAAAGCAGAGACCCGGCGAAACCGATCTAAGAAGCCAAGAAAACACCATCCACGCCAAGAGGGAGGACAGTCCAAAAGAAATCCCTTGTCTTTGAGCCATTCATGTAAAGGGTAACACGACCAGGCCCTGATGGGGGGGCCCTTTTCAGTGAATCCGCAAGCGTCTGTCCCAAGGGAGGCTGGGCAGTCGTTTCGTCCCCTTCTGGGGTCGTATAAACCGCTTTCCGCCCCGGCGAGGAGAAGAACGCTGGTGAACCCCATCTGTGATGAAGGCCAACAGCGTCCCTGAACCGGCTGGCCCTCTTCGGACTTGGCCGGGATGGCCTGGATTTCGACACGGCAGCCCCGGCGTCGTTCATTCGGCACCTTGACAGTCGCTGGAATCACGAGCTAGTATCTCTTGCGGAAAGGTCAACGGAACCGAATGTCCGATGGGAGGAGACCCTTTCCGCGACAGAAAAGACCACTATTCGGCAGCGACTCCATGGGACGCGTAATCGGGAGAGAATGAAGTGACCACGAACGATTTGAGAAAAGGAAGCCGGTTCAATCTGGACGGCGTACCTCATATGGTGATCGAGGCTCAACACGTGAAGCCGGGAAAAGGTCCCGCCTTTGTCAGAAGCAAGGTAAAGAACCTGACCAATGGATCCATCTACGACAAGACGTTCAGGGCGGGAGAGAAGGTTCAATCCCTCTTCAGCGAAAGCATTGAAATGGAATATCTCTACGAGTCGGACGGACTCTTCTATTTCATGGATGTGAGCACCTACGAACAGCTCCCTTTGTCGAGCGAGGTGGTGGAAGATTCCAGCGACTTCCTGACACCCAACATGCGCGTAAAGGTGCACATTCTGGAGGGCTCCCCTCTGGGAGTGGATCTGCCCAATTTTGTCGAGTTACAGGTAGCGGAAACCGAGCCCGGGGTCAAAGGAGACACTGTCACGGGCGGCACCAAACCTGCCACCTTGGAGACGGGCCTGGTCTTGCAGGTCCCCTTGTTTATCAACCAGGGCGAAAAAATCCGCGTGGACACCCGAGAGGGCAAGTACGTGGAAAGGGCTTGAGCGGAGGTCAAGGATGCGTTTCACAGAAGCGATCGAAAGGGTTCTTTCCCTGATTCTTGTTTGGTTCGTGGCGGTCTCCCTGCTTCACTACGCCATACAACCGGATCGGCCCGAAATGTGGGATTCAGCGATCGCTGCGCTCTTCGCTAGAACAGGCGACGCACAGATGGGATACCTGTTTTTGACAGGACTGGCGCTGTTGTATTCCCTGGTGGGCATCAAGATTCTCCTGGACCTTTGGCGAGGACTGCGCCCTCCGGAACTGTGGTCGATGCAGACCGAGGCAGGCCGAATCGGTGTGACGTGTGACGCCGTCAAACAGCTTATCGTTCATTACTGCAACGCTTTGCCTGTGGTCGTTCAAGCCAAGCCCTCAGTGTCGGTGATCAGAGGGCAACTCGTGGTCCGCTGCGCCGTCAAGGCCCTCCATCGTTCGAAGGAATCCACAACGGAGATCTGTCAACAGGTACAGAAAGCGGTTCGAGAATGCATTACAGGAATTCTGGGTATCAGCGACATCGCCTCGGTGCACGTGACCGTCACCAAAATTGATTTGCCTGAGTCGCTGAAACCGGATCCAGCCATGCTTGCGGATGAGCCTTCCTCCAAAAAGGAGGACCCATCCCTCTCCCCCTAGAGGATGACGACTTGGGAACAGAAAAGATCTTTCCTCGTCAGGATGCCATTCAGAAGGCCAGGGAACACAGCGAGGCAGGCAGGTGTATCGTCTTCACCAATGGCTGTTTCGATCTACTTCACACGGGCCACGTCCATGCGCTTCAGCACGCGAAATCCTTGGGGGACGTACTCCTCGTGGCCATCAACTCGGATGACTCCGTAAAGAGGCTCAAGGGATCTCACCGTCCCATCTTTTCCGAAGGGGAACGCGCCCTCTTACTCGCCTCTTTGGAATGTGTGGACATGGTCACCGTTTTCAACGAAAACACGCCTCTGGAGCTCTTGCGGAGCGTCAAGCCGCATATCTTGGTCAAGGGAGCAGAATATGACACCAACCGGATCGTGGGTGCTTCGGACGTCTTGTCCTGGGGAGGAAAGGTAGAAAGAGTGCCCATGTTTCAGGGCAGGTCTACAACGGAGCTGATTCAACGAATTCAACGAATGAAGGCAGACTCTCAATGAAGCTGTCACAGCGGTGGAGGTCTCTTGCCCCGCAAAAAGCAAAAGATCGGGGCCACGACCTCCATCTGCCTTTTCATCGCCTCCACTAAAAGGGCACAACGGAGAAGAAACATGACGGAACTAGAAAAGGCGCAAGCGCAGACGGTCACCGAAGCGGTCCGCGCCGCGTCCGAGGCGGAGGGACTGGACCCCGAAAAGATCGCAGAAGGAATCGCCGAAGGACGCGTCCTCATCCTGCCCAGGCATGGAAGGGGTGAACCTCTTCTCATTGGGGAAGGGACTCGCACCAAAGTGAATGCCAACGTGGGCACCTCGCCTAAACGACCCCAAGAAGCCGACAATCTGAGACGAGCGGAAGTGGCCTTGGCGGCCGGGGCCGATGCCCTCATGGATCTATCCACAGGGCCGAATCCGAGAGGAATGAGAGAGCGCATCATGGGTACTGTGGAACTGCCCTTGGGAACGGTCCCCATCTATGAACTGGCGGTGCAGTTCGCGTCCCTCCAAAAACCTTTCGAGCAGGCCGAAGCCCAGATGTTTCTGGATGCGGTGGAGCAACACGCACAGGAAGGGATCGATTTTGTCACTGTACATTGCGGTGTGACGAGGTCTTGCCTTCAGCCCTTACAAAGGGCGAAGAGAATCACAGGGGTGGTCAGCCGCGGCGGGAGCCTCACCATCGAGTGGATGACGAAGACGGGACAAGAGAATCCTTATTACGAGCGATTCGAAGAACTCATCGAGATCGCGAAACGATATGAGTTGGTTCTCAGCTTGGGAGACGGACTGAGGCCTGGATCCACTGGAGACGCCACCGACAGGCCGCAGATCCATGAGCTGACCCTATTGGGAGAACTCAGGGACGCCGCCGTGGAGGCAGGCGTTCAAGTGATGATCGAAGGACCTGGACACGTTCCTCTGCAGCAGGTAGAGATGAATGTGGCTTTGGAGAAACGCCTCTGCCGAGGAGCGCCTTTCTATGTGCTGGGTCCCCTGGTCACGGATGTCGCGCCCGGCTACGATCATATTACCTCCGCCATCGGCGGCGCGATCGCCGGGGCTGCCGGAGCGGATTTTCTCTGTTATGTGACGCCTGCGGAACACCTGCGATTGCCGACGCCTGAAGACGTCCATGAGGGCGTTGTCGCCTCTCGGATCGCTGCTCATGCCGCAGACGTTGCCAAAGGCTACGCTCCGGCCGTACAGTGGGAAAAAGCGTTTTCTGTGACCAGAATGTCTCGGGACTGGACCAAGCAGATAGAGTTGGCTTTGGACCCGGAGAGAGCCAGGCAGATGCGAGAGGAAGAAGAAGAGGCCACTGGTGAAGCCTGTTCCATGTGTGGCGAGTTCTGCGCCATGAAACGGCTAGAGGGTCTAGATGGATCGTAAAACTCTACCGAGCCGGGGACAATCAAGGCACGGGTCCAGGACGGCGTGACATCCGAGGTCACAGGCCGAAGGCTATCGCCAGGTCGGACTAGACAATACGATTTGGAATTTGGTAAGGTTGGGGTTGCTTTCGTCATAGGTCATTCAAAAGGGAGGTGTGAGGATCACCAAACCACGTACTCTAAGGGTTAGGGTGAATGAAAGCATTCTTGCCCCAGAGGTCCGATTGGTGGACAGCGAAGGAAACCAACTGGGCGTGATGAAAAGAGAGCTGGCCCTGGACAGGGCCTCTCTGGAAGAACTCGACCTGGTTGAAGTGGCGCCGCAGGCCAAACCGCCCGTATGCAGGATCATGGACTACGGGAAGTTCAAATACCTGCAAAACAAGAGAGCGGTGGAGGCCAAAAAGCGCCAACACACCGTGGACGTAAAAGAAATCAAGATGCGCCCGAAGATCGCGGAACACGATTACCAGTTCAAGAAGCGCCATGTACAACGTTTTCTGGAAGACGGTAATCGCGTCAAAGTGACCATGATTTTCAGGGGACGTGAACGAGCTCATGAGGATCTGGGCCGCGAGATTCTTCAACGCCTGGCAAGCGATGTCGCCGAGGTATCTTCCATGGATGGAGATCCCAAGAAGCAGGGCGGGACCATCGTGATGAACCTCATGCCCAACAGCACATAGGGTTAGGCTCAAGCCGATCCCCCGATGCAGATCCGCACTCTCGAGGCAAAGATCATCCCCTGTGAGGAGGAGGTCGTTTCCAGTGCCGAAACAAAAGACAAACAAAAGTGTAGCTAAAAGATTTCCCAAGGCCAAAAGCAAGAAGCCTTTACGGAGGCGTGCAGGCGCCAGCCATCTGCTCACTAAGAAGTCGGGGAAAAGAAAGCGCTCCCTTAGGAAAGCCGCTGTCTTGAACCCTTCAGACGTCAAAGCGATCAGAAGGTTGGCCCCTTTCTCCTGAGGAGGATAACCCATGCCAAGAGCGAGGAACACCGTTGCTTCCCGTCGTCGCAGGAAGCGCACACTACAGAGGGCAAAAGGCTACTGGGGCGGCAGAAGCAAGATGATCCGTACAGCCACCGAAGCGGTGGACAAGGCGGGACAGTACGCCTATAGGGATCGTCGAAAGAAGAAAGGCGTTATGAGGTCCCTGTGGATCCTCAGAATCAACGCGGCCGCCCGCGAACACGGTTGGACCTACAGTCAACTGGTCCATCAGATGACCGAAAAGGACATTCAGCTCAATAGACCCGTTTTGGCCCATTTGGCAGCCAAGGATCCGGAAGCCTTCCAGGCGGTGATCGAGGCCTGTCAAGACAATTGAGATCCCAACCGGGAGGTCCGAGCCTATGGACGAAACCGTCTTGACCCTGTTGGAGGAGCAGGTGGGGAAGCTCTGCCTGGCCCTGAAGACGTATCAACAACGAAACGAGGAACTAAGGAAGCACAGGGGAGCGCTGTTGGAAGAGACGACCCGGCTGCACGACGAAGTACTTCGCTTAAACCGGGTCCAAGCGCAAGCTCTCCACAGAGTCAAAACGATGCAGCAGCGGTTAAGCGAACTGGAGGAACATGTTGCCCTCTGATTCACCTACCACGGTCACCGTGGAAATCTTGGGAACGTCCATCGCGGTGAAAACCCACCAACCAGAGGACAAGATCCGCAATATCGCTGAATATGTGGAGGCGCGCATGAGGGACGTGTCGGAACGATCCCAGGTGATCTCCTCCCTCAAAATTGCTATAATGAGTGCGATGCAAATCGCTTCGGAGCTGCCCCAGTTTCAGTCAGGTTTTGCCAGTCAAGAGGTGGAAGAACGTTTGCTCCACCTGGTGGAGACTGTAGAGGGCACGCTCAAAGAAGTGGATGAAGATCTGTTCAGGCAGGGAACCAAGGTCAGGGAAGGGCTCTTTTAGAACCCTCAATGCAAAAAGCGTTTTTTCGAAAGCACACAAGAAGGAAAAATAACCAGTGGGCCACAAACAATCCCACGAAACCAGGAGGAACACAGGTCCAATCCAGGGCCATCTAGTGGATTACCATCCCTGCCGTGCGCGTGATGGCAATGAAGTTTTGAGCCAACAGTTTGTGTAAGGGGATCTTGACTTCGGCCGCATCTTGTCCTCATGGGCAAAGCGGTCGAGCGGATACCCACCTGGTCAACAAAGGGTTCACAAACACCTCTGCCACACGGCACCTTGGCGGGGATTTTTTTATGGGCTCCACGTCTCACCCCTTAGGGTGAAAGGCGTGTATATTTTCGGAGGTGAACCATGGAACCCGTTCCAATCGTGATCAGTGCCGCAGCGGGAATCGCCCTGGGTGTCTTGACGGGACTGTTCTTCAAAATCGGCGCTATGGGACGCAAGATAAAGGGCGCCGAGAAAGATGCGGAAAGGATCATAGAAGACGCCAAGAAGATGGCTGAGGTCACAAAGAGTGAGGCAGCCGTGGCGGCCAAAGAGGAGATCTTGCAGGCGCGGACCGAATTTGAAGCGTCCACAAAAGAACGACGCCAAGAACTGCTTCAGCTCGAGAAGAGGCTCAACCAGAGGGAAGACAACCTGGACAAGAAACTCGATCTTCTTCAGGATAAAGACAGCCAGCTCCAAGACAGGCAGACCAAGATCGGCGATGTCGAAAAACGTCTCAAGGGCGAGCGGGAACGAGTGAAAGAGATGGAAAATGGGTGTAGAGCCCGTCTCGAAGAGATCTCTCGGATGTCCACAGAGGAGGCCCGCAAGCTCTTGATGTCTCAGATCGAGGAGGAGTCGAGGAGGTCCGCGGCAGCCGCCGTCAAACGGATAGAAGAAGAGACCAAGGGCATCGCCGACAAGAAATCCAAAGAGATTCTCACTCTGGCAATCCAGAAATGCGCGGCCGACCACGTGGTAGAGACCACCGTATCGTCGGTGTCGCTTCCCAACGAGGAGATGAAGGGCCGGATCATCGGTAGAGAGGGACGGAATATCCGCGCGTTGGAAACCGCAACAGGGGTAGATGTCATCATCGACGACACCCCGGAGGCCGTGGTCATCTCTAGCTTCGATCCCATTCGAAGAGAAATTGCGAGAGTCGCCCTGGAACGCCTCATCATGGACGGTCGAATCCATCCAGGACGCATCGAGGAGATCGTTGCTAGGGTCAAGAAGGAGATGGAAAAGAACATCCGAGAGGCAGGAGAACAGATCGCTTTCGACGTGAAGGTGCATAATCTCCACCAGGAGGTGATCAAGCTGCTGGGACGCCTCAAATACAGAACCAGCTACGGACAGAACGTGCTCAAGCATTCCGAAGAGGTCGCCTATCTGGCGGGGGTGATGGCGGGTGAATTGGGCCTCGACATTGCCACGGCTCGAAGGGCGGGACTCCTTCACGATGTGGGGAAGGCGGTGGACCACGAGATCGAAGGCTCCCACGCCTCTATTGGGGCCGACCTCGTGCGCAGGTTCAACGAACCGGCGGTCATTGTGAATTCTGTTGCGGCCCATCACGAAGAGGTCCCTCCAGAGACCCTCTTCGCCGTGCTCATCCAGGCGGCGGACGCCCTTTCCGCGGCCAGACCCGGGGCCCGCCGCGAAACACTGGAAACCTACGTGAGACGATTGGAGCAGTTGGAGGGACTAGCTGACAGTTTCGAGGGCGTCTCCAAGAGCTTCGCGATCCAGGCCGGTCGCGAAATACGGGTGGTGGTGGAACCGAACAAGGTGACCGACGACGAAGCCACGGTCCTTTCCGCGGACGTGGCGAGGAAGATCGAAAGTGAAATGGAATACCCGGGGCAAATCAAGGTCACAGTGGTGAGGGAAATTCGTGCCGTGGACTACGCCAAATAGCTAGAACGCGTCCACCTCGCCGCACGCAGAGGAAAGAGGAAAATGACAGGGTTGCAGAAAAGACTGGTCTTCATTGGGGCGGTGATCTGTCTATGCGCGTGGCGCACCACACCCACGGTGGAATGGTTGCGATTGGGTGTGAACGGACAAGATCAACTCAAGGAACAGGATCCTGACCGCCACAGCCATCTACAGGATAGCGCCATGATGCTGGGACTGGACCTTCAGGGAGGAATGCACCTGATCCTGGAGGTAGACGTGGAGGGCGCCGTCCAATCCCAATTCGAGGACCAGTTGGCCGATCTTCGAACCGAACTCAACAAGGATGGCATCCCCCTTGACGGCATCGAAGAACGGGACGAGATGGAATACATTTTGACCCCGAAAGACCCGGAGAAGGATACCGACAGAATCATCCAGATCACCAACCCCTACCAGGTGCTCACCGCGGAAGCAACGGACGAAGGCATTCTAATCGGCGTGGAAAGAAGACTGATCGATCAACAGATGGATTTCATCACGCGCCAAGCGTTGGAGACGCTACGAGATCGTGTGGACCAGTTCGGAGTGTCAGAGCCTGTTATTCAGCGCCAGGGACAAAATAGGATCATCGTAGACTTGGCAGGAATTCGGGACAAGGACCAGGCTTTGGAACTGATCGGCAGAACCGCTGCCCTGGAATTTCGACTCGTCGTAAAGGATAAAGAGCTGCAAGACAGCGTAAAGAAGCTGGAACGCGTCTTGGGAGACTCTTTCTCCAGCGCCCTGATCAAGGGCCAGCCCATCAGCTATTTCGTGCCCATACACGAAAACAAGGTGGAAGAGACGGCCCAACTTCTCCAGCGCCCCGAAGCCAAGGCTGCCATTCGGCATGACCTGGAGTTTCTGTGGGGCACACCCGATCCTGACTTGACAGGTATCCCGCTCTACCTCGCGGAGAGAAGGGCCCCACTCACAGGGATGTATCTCATCGACGCCGTGCCGCATATTGGCGGCGGCGATGCAGGACAGAACGTGGTATGGATTCGCTTCAATCGTCGGGGCGCTTCCCTGTTCGAACGGATCACGGGAGAAAACGTTCTGGAACACCTGGCCATCGTGCTGGACGACGAAGTGCAGTCCGCTCCGCGGATCGAGAACAAGATAGCGGGAGGCAACGCTGAGATCCGGGGCAACTTTACCCCGGAACAAGCCGCAAATCTCGCACTCATCTTGCAGGCAGGCGCCCTTCCCGCGGATGTGAGGATTGTGCAACAGACCTTTGTTGGTCCCTCCCTCGGAGCGGACTCTGTCAAGAAGGGCTTTCTGGCAGGAGCAGTCGGACTCGCTTTGGTCTTTCTTTTCATGATGATCTACTATCGCCTATCGGGCGTAGTAGCTGCCCTGGTATTGGCCTTGAATATCGTGATTATCATGGGCGTTATGGCAGGCTTCCGTGCCACGCTCACCCTGCCGGGTATCGCAGGTCTGATCCTCACCATGGGCATGGCCGTCGACGCCAATGTATTGATCTACGAGAGAATCAGGGAAGAGGCCGAGTCGGGAAAAACGTTGCGTTCGGCCATTGAAAACGGCTTTAGCAAGGCGTTTCTAACCATCTTCGACGCCAACCTGACCACACTCATCACAGGACTCATCCTCTACAATGTGGGCACCGGGCCCATCAAAGGCTTCGCTCTAACGCTTTGCATCGGCATCGTGTCTTCGGTCTTCTCGGCCCTCTACATCTGTAAGGCCTTCTTCGAACTTCTCTGTTCCCTGAATCTTCTCAAGGGCATTCACATGTTCCGTCTCCTGGGTGCCTCAAACTATCCCCTCGTTCCCTTCCGCAGGAAGGCGTTCCTTCTCTCAGGAGGCTGCCTGATTCTGGGACTAGGATATTTCGCGGTACGGGGACAAGACAACCTGGGTGTCGACTTTACGGGAGGCAACCTGATGCATCTGACCTTCAAGGAGCCTGTGTCTACGGAACAGCTCCGCGGAGCGCTTTCCAGCCTGCAGACTGAGGATCGACAGAACCTGGAAGAGTTCCAAATCCAGATGATCGGAGGAGCAGGGGACCGAGCCATTGTCCGCACGCCAGAGCTGTCCCAAAAAACAGAACTAAACTTGACGTTCCAACGTCCCCTCAGACCTGCAGATGTGAAACAAGCCTTGGAGGAAACCAGCTCGGCTCGGTTCGATTTTCCGGAAGGCGAAGCCAGAAAGCAGACCTTTAAGGTCAAGCTCTACGGCCCAGTGAGCAGTCATTTTCTTGAGTCTGTGAAAAGAATCCTTCCCGAGTTAGAGTTGTCCCAGTCCCAGGTGAACCAAAGCGGGGATGTGTTCGACCAGTTGGCGAAGCAGTTACCACAGACGGATCGAGAGCGTTCCAGAATCGAGTCGATTGGTGCCGTTGTGGGAAAGGATATGAAACTCAAGGCCGTATGGGCCATTTCCTGGGCCTTGGGCGCCATTCTCCTCTACATCTGGATCCGTTTCGAGCTGGAGTTCGCTTTGGGCGCTGTGTTGGCTCTCTTTCACGACGTTTGTTTCACCATTGGGCTGTTTTCACTGCTCCAGCGCGAGCTTTCCCTGGCCGTAGTGGCCAGCCTGCTCACCATCATCGGATATTCCCTAAACGACACCATCGTGGTCTACGATAGAATTCGGGAGAATCTCCGTCTATCCAAGAGGCAACCGCTGGAGCAATTGGTGAATAGCAGCATCAATCAGACCCTGTCCAGGACCGTACTGACGTCAACAACTACGCTTTTGGTGGTCCTCTCCCTTTGTCTATTTGGCGGCGAGGTGATACGCGATTTCTCCCTGACGCTCCTCATCGGAGTGGCCATAGGGACTTACTCTTCCATCGCCATCGCCAGCTCCCTGATCGTGGAATGGAGAACGCGACAGAAGGGCTGAGCGATCATGCTTTTGGCGAAAAAACGGTGGACATTTAGCGAACGCAATCCCAACGTGGAACGGACGCTTACCGAAGCCTTGGGGCTCTCGCCGCTTTTCGCCCGCCTTCTCGCCAACAGAGATATTTCTACCCCAGAAGAGGCCGACCGCTTTCTCCGCCCCAAACTATCGCATCTCCACGATCCCTTTTTGCTTCCGCAGATGAAGAAGGCGACACATCGTATATGGCACGCTGTTTCCAAGGGGGAAAGAATCACCGTATACGGAGACTATGATGTGGACGGCATCACGGCTACAGCCCTGATGATGCTCGTATTGGAAGGGATCGGCGCCCAGGCGGACTACTACCTTCCCAACCGTTTTGAAGAGGGATACGGCTTGAACAAAAAAGCCCTAAAAGCACTGGCTGAAAAGGGGACGCGCGTGGTGGTGACCGTAGACTGCGGAATCACTGCGGTGGACCAGGTAAAGCTGGCGAGGGAATTGGGAATGGACGTGATCGTGACAGATCACCATCGATGCGGACCCGACTTGCCGCCGGCCCACGCCTTGGTCTGCCCTTCCCTGCCTGAGAGCGAGTATCCCTTCCAAGAGCTGGCCGGGGTGGGAGTAGCCTATAAACTGGCCCAAGGCCTTTTATTGGACAAACATGGACAGCAGAAGGCGGACGAACTCGCGCATAAACATCTGGATTTGGTAGCCTTGGGCAGCATCGCGGACGTGGTGCCCCTTCTGGACGAGAACAGGACGCTCTGCTCCTTTGGGCTGAAGGCCCTGATGAAGAGCAGCAAACTGGGAATCCAAGCCCTTCTTCAGGCCTCAGGCATTGCCCGCACCCAACTCAACTCAGGCCACGTGGGCTTCGTCCTGGGACCTCGCATCAACGCAACGGGCCGGCTCTCTCAACCAGACAAGGCGCTGGATCTTCTATTGTCCAAGAACACCAAAGAGGCCGAAAATCTGGCCCAGGAACTCCAAAGGTTGAATCAACTTCGACAGGACATGCAAAGAGAGATCTTCGACCAAGCCATTGGAATGATGTCTCCTGAAAGCGACCAAGAAAAGGCCATCGTGCTATCCCATCCGTCGTGGCACCCGGGTATCATTGGAATCGTTGCTTCCAGGATCTCCGACATGTACCATCGTCCCACGATTCTCCTCGCCCAACAGAAAGATGTCTATAGAGGTACGGCCAGGAGCGTCCCCTCTTTCGACATTCTCAAGGCCCTTCGTCGGTGCGAACGACATCTTCTACGCCTGGGAGGCCACGAAGCGGCCGCAGGCTTCGAACTGCCTGGTAGTCGGCTAGAGGAGTTCAAGACGTCCTTTCTTCAAGTGGCTAACGAGCTTCTCCTTCCCGGCCAGCTCAGTCCTCAACTGATGGTCGATGCGGAGATTGATCTAAGCGAGCTCTCCCTTGAGCTGGTTGCGGAGCTCAACCAGTTCGAGCCATTTGGGATGGGGAACCCTCGCCCCTTGCTCTCTGCGAAGGGACTGCATCTCAAAGGAAGGCCTCAGATTGTGGGAACGCGTCATCTCAAATTCTGGGTGAATCAAGACGGGCACACGTTGGAAGTGATCGGGTTTCATATGGCTGACCGGTCTTTGGAAAGAAGACGCTCCAAGGACGAACTGGAAATACTGTTCTCTCCCAATGTCAACACGTGGAGAGGCAAAACGTCCGTTCAGCTGAACCTCAAGGACTTCCGATGGAAGTCGCCCGTTTCAGCCTCACAAGAACTTGTTAGAGAGGAACCGCTCTTTTGAGCAAGGCCGAAATCGGTGAGACGATTCTCCTCTTCCTGGCTATCGCCAGCCTATGGCCTTCCATCCTTGGCTGGGATCATATCCTGGCTAAGGGTTTGCCTTTTCTCTTCCTCCCCATCATGATATGGATGGCCAGGAAGAGATTTCGCCGCTTTCAAAAAGCCCTAAAGGAAGCATATGATAGAGAAAAGATGCCTTGAGTCACTCTCCACCAAGGGGGTGTGCGGATGCCTTGTCCTTATCTAGGAACCAAAGAAGACAGCTCACTCATGTTTTCGGAGCCCAATCCGAACAACGCGTGCTACGCGCAGTATTCGGAGGAGAAGAGGTTGTTCAGGACGGTTTCTATCGGATATGCGGACGTCCCCAGGAAAACCCAGCAGGAGTGGTGTCTGTCGGAGGATAAGTACGTCTATTGCCCTTACTATGCGGCGAAGTCCAAGGGCGGCGGAGAGGAACCCGCGTCCCCCCAGGCCGAATTCATCGAGCCCGTCATGGTGGATGCATCGGAGGAGGAGGATGGGGGAATTCGCAAAACAGCCTTCTTAGCCGCGGGATTGGTGCTCGCCGCCCTCTTGGTAGGCGCCCTGCTGTTCTTCTTGAGAGGGCAGCCGGAGAAGGACACGCCGTCTGGGGACGGCCCCTCTCTCGTCACCGCCAGCCCGACGGAGACCCGTTTACAGCAGGATACGCCTTCTCCTGCTGAGCCTGCACCTGAGCCTCAGACCCCGAAACCGAAGCCCGCCCCCGAGCCGGAACCGCCCCAAGAACGGCCTGACCCCACGCCCATCAAGCCGAAACCCACGGAGAAACCTCGACCCAAACCCAAGCCCACGCCCCAAACTTCGCCCACGAATGAAACAGGCTCCAAGGATTGGGCTGCCATGAACAAGCTTCTTTCCGTCTCCCTGACAAGAAAGGAAGACGAGAGACTCCTTTCCCTTGCCATGGAAAAGCCCCCCACCGAAGTAAAACCGTTCTACCTGAAAGCGCACGACAACTTCCCGGAGCGTTTTTTCGTAGATCTTCATGGCATCTGCATCCCAAGCAAATACCAGGTATCTGTAGGCGGGCACGTGGCCAAGCCTGCCTCAGAGATCCTCGTGGATGACGAGAGAATCTCCCTCTTGAAAATTGCCCAAAATCAAAAGGAACCTCTCGTTGCCAGAGTGGCGGTTTACCTCAAACTCCCGGCTGAATACGAGATCAAGCAAGAGGGCTCCGAGGTCCGCATCCATTTGGACGTGGACTGAGTTGCTCCTGTCGCGGAAAGGGCCGATCTTCGCCGACACCTGTTTAGCCGTCTGCCGGGAGAAGCGGCGGAACCTTGTTCTCACTTCCTTCGGAGACACGTTGGAATACCTTAATACGTATCTCCGAAGTGAAGACCGTTCCCAGATGCCGAATGTGCATTCGGCGTGGGAACCTGCTTCAAACCGTTCGAAAAAAGTTCCGCATCCTCTCCGCCGTGGTCGGCTTCAAGGGGTCTCCCGACTTCCTCACCAGCCTTGGGCCTGCGCCGTTGGATGTCACGCTGTCTCAGACACTTGCTTTGCTCGTCCACCTCGCCGTGCAAGAAACACGGAGCAAGTAACGCCCGCATCTAACCCGTAAGGCGGGCAGGCGAGGGCTTCTCCTGCGAACCGCGCATACCACGGAATTCAAGCGCGGCGAAGTGAGGAAGTGCGAAGCCTGTGGCCGTAGGGAGAAGGAGACAGGGGGTGTTTTCGAACGGTTTGAAAGCTCTCCCATTACGGAATGGATATTCCGTTCCTGGGAGGGCCTTCTTCTCGAGGTGCGTATGGCAGCCTTCCAACGCACCGAGAGGGAAGAGAGAAGACGCCCCCTGCCTCCTTCTCTCTACTGACGCAAGCCAAGGGGAACGGGGGGCGGCGCTCCTCAAACGACCTGGTGCTCTAAGGGGCGGCCGTGCATAAAAGCGATGACTTGGTCGGCGATCATCAGGCCCGCCTTCTCTTCCGCTTCCGGGGTAGAAGCGGCCACGTGAGGGGTAGCCACCACGCGAGGAAGGGACAACAAGCTGGCGCGGGGTTGAGGTTCATCGGCGAACACGTCCATTCCCGCTCCCCGAATCTTGCCCTCAAATAGAGCCTTTTCCAGGGCCTCTTCGTCGATCAGTCCTCCGCGGGCGCAGTTGATAAGCACTGCTTCCTCTTTCATTCGTTCCATCGCCTTCTCGTCGATCAGGTGCCGGGTCTCTGAATTGATGGGCAAATGAAGGCTAATGAAGTCTGACTGTGAACAAAGCGTTTCGAAGGACACCAGTTTCACGTCATACGCCTCTCCTGCCGTTTCGGAGAGGTAGGGGTCATAGGCCGCCACAGACATGCCAAAGGCCTTTCCTCTTATGGCAAGTTCCCTTCCGATTCTACCGAACCCCACGATTCCAAGGGTCTTGCCCTGCATCTCAGTGCCCTTTAAGCTCTTCTTCTCCCAAAGACCGCTCCTCAGTCCCACGGTCCCCTCGACGAGGCGCCTGGATACGGCTAGGATCATCCCGAAGGCGTGTTCCGCCACGGAGACAGCGTTAGCCCCCGGGGCATTCACCACATGCACGCCGCGGGCCTGAGCATACTCCAGGTCAATATTGTCAACACCTGTGCCTGCGCGGCCCACCAGTCCGAGGTCTTGTCCCGCGTCCAGCAGTTCCTTGTCCACTTGGGTTTGGCTTCGGACCAGGAGCGCCTGAACACCTGGAAGCGACGCGACAAGTGATGGCCTGTCGAGACCCGCGCGATCCAGGATCTCCGCGCCTTCCTGGGCCATCCGCTCCAAAGCCTTGGGGCTGATCCGTTCAGCAGAAACAACTTTCATGCCCACTCCCTTCAATCCTGGGAGAGGGAAGCGCTCGCAGCGGCCACCCCGCTTCCCGGCTCTACCGAAGCCCCAAGATGCAAAAGACAGGTTTCCGTGGCCCCGATGAGCCCCAGCACATCTTCTTCATAACACGCGCCTAGATGCGCCAGCCTGACGATCTTCCCTTTCAATTCATCTTGCCCGCCGGCAATCCTAATCCCCTTCTCCTTTTTCAGCGTCGCGACCAGATCGACGGCGTCTACACCTGTTGGGGGAAAAGCGGCCGTAAGCGCGTTGGAGGGCCTCGCCGTGGCCAGAAGCTTCATCCCCATCGCTATGCAGCCATTTCGCACCGCTTGGGCCATCCTGGCGTGCCTTGCCCACACCGATTCCATGCCCTCGTCCAGGATCATCTCGAGCGACTCCTCCAGGGCTCGGATCAGCGAGATGGCAGGGGTAAAGGGAACGTCAAACCCTTTTTGAAAACTCGCCACGTACTTTTTGAGATCCAGGTAATAGCAGCCTGAGCCCTTGGATCTCTTTCTCCCATCCAAAACGGCTTTGGCCTTGGACCCCATGACAACGAAACCCAATCCCGGCGGCAACATAAGACCTTTTTGAGACCCGGTCACGCACACATCTACGCCCCACTCGTCCATTCTCAATTCATCGGCCACCAGACCACTGATAGCATCCACTCCCAAAAGCCCCTCCCACTGAGCCAAACCGGAACCAATAGCCTTCACATCGTGAACCACGCCAGTGGACGTTTCAGTGAGAGTCATGAGCACTGCGCGAATTTCCGCATCTTTTCCCACCGCTTCCAAGATGGCCTCAGGGTCCACAGGACTGCCCCTCTCAACGAAGAGCGTCTCTGATGGCACTTCGAAGACCTCGCACAACTCCGCCCAGCGCTTTCCAAACTTCCCAGCGTCCACCACCAAAGCTTTGCCAAATCCCTTGACTAGGCTGCTGACAACGGCTTCCATACCGCCCGTGCCGGAACTGGATAGGATCGCAACATCGCCTTCCCCGGTCATCACCAACTGTCGAACGCCTTCCACCACTTTCTTGAGTCTTTCCTTGTGCTCATCGGTTCTGTGGTGGATGACAGGATCGGAGAGGCTATGTAGAATCCGTTCGGGAATTTCCACAGGGCCAGGTGTAAACAGTTTCTCTCTCATACGTTGGTCCTCGCTAACTCCCCACCTCACGCTTTGCTCCCAGCACAGTAAGCGGATCCTCCTTACCTAGGATGACCTGGGATGTGACGACACACTCTGTCACATCCTCCCTGCTGGGCAATTCATACATCAATTCCAGCATGGATTCTTCCATGATGGCTCGAAGGCCTCTGGCGCCGCTGCCTCTTCTCATGGCTTCCTCGGACACCGCTCTCACCGCATCCTCGGTGAAACGAAGCCTCACTCCCTGCAACTCGAACAGCGCCTGGTATTGCCTTATCAAGGCGTTCTTAGGTTCGGTCAAGATACGTTGCAGATCTTCTTCGCCAAGCGTATCCAACGTGGCAATGACGGGCAGCCGGCCTACGAATTCCGGGATCAAACCGAACCTCACCAGGTCCTCCGGCTGCACGTCAGACAGTCCTATTTCAGCCGCCCCCCTGCCCTCGGCGTGGAAGCCCAAACCTCCCCTTCCCACTCGTCTCTGCACAAGCTTTTCCAATCCATGGAAAACGCCGCCGCAGATGAAAAGAATTCTCTCCGTGTCCACCTGGATGAACTCCTGGTGCGGATGCTTCCTGCCGCCTTTGGGCGGCACGTTTGCCACGGTCCCCTCCAGGATCTTCAGCAAGGACTGCTGCACGCCCTCCCCGGATACGTCCCTGGTAATGGAAACGTTATGGGTCGTGCGGGCCACCTTATCAATCTCGTCCACATAGATAATGCCTGACTGGGCCCTGTCTACGTCGTAATCGGCAGCTTGGAGAACCTTCAGTATGATGTTCTCCACGTCCTCTCCAACGTATCCTGCCTCAGTCAGCGTGGTAGCGTCCGCTATGGCAAAAGGCACGTCCAAGAGCTTCGCCAAGGTCTGTGCCAAAAGGGTCTTTCCCGATCCAGTGGGACCGATTAACACCACGTTACTCTTCCCGATCTCCACGTCGGATGTCTTGGAGTGGGCCACCCTTCGGTAATGGTTGTGGACAGCCACAGAAAGGATTCGCTTCGTTTTGTCCTGTCCAACGACGTACTCGTCGAGAAACGCCTTGATCTCGCGAGGAGACGGTATGGATAGGGCCTCCCGCTTGGTTTCGCCAGCGCCGTCCAGTTCTTCATCAATCATGTGACTGCAGAGCTGAATGCATTGATCGCAGATATAAACGGAAGGTCCTTCGACTAGCTTGGCTACCTCGTCCTTCCTTTTTTTGCAGAAAGAACAACGAGGACCTTCCCCAGCGGCTCGTCCAGTTGGCATCATCTAAATTCCTTCCGCAGGTACTCCTTTTCCTGGTCGCTGGGAGCGTCCCCCTTCCCCAGTTCCTTCTTGGAGACGATCACTTCATCGATGATGCCG
>Ga0272442_10005063_pt1 | contig 17744 bp, 17 predicted proteins | sample SSMForm2O_FD_200262 | JGI IMG/M metagenome (GOLD analysis project Ga0272442, IMG submission 200262) | Marine sediment archaeal communities from Little Sippewissett salt marsh, Falmouth, MA, United States - SSM-Form-2O | ecosystem: Environmental > Aquatic > Marine > Wetlands > Sediment ... | reverse complement strand
CTGAGGAAGCGCTGGATCCTGCGCGCCCGTGCGACGGTGACCTTGTCCTCGTCGGAGAGCTCGTCGATGCCCAGTATTGCGATGATGTCCTGCAGGTCTCGGTAACGCTGGAGTATCCTCTGCACCTCGCGCGCCACCTTGTAGTGGCGACCGCCGACCACGCGCGGGTCGAGTATGCGCGATGTGGATGCGAGCGGGTCGACGGCCGGGTATATGCCGAGCTCCACGATGCGCCTATCGAGGACGACCGACACGTCCAGGTGGGCGAAGGTGGTGGCGGCTGCGGGGTCGGTCAGGTCGTCGGCGGGCACGTAGATGGCCTCCACGGCCGTAATGGAGCCCTCGTGGGTCGACGTAATCCTCTCCTGCAGCTCCCCCATCTCGGACGCCAGTGTCGGCTGGTAGCCCACGGCCGAGGGCATGCGCCCGAGGAGGGCGGACACCTCCGAGCCGGCCTGGACGAAGCGGAAGATATTGTCGATGAAGAGCAGGACGTCGGCCCTTTCCTCATCTCGGAAGTACTCGGCGGCCGCCAGTCCAGCCAGGCCGACGCGTAGTCTGGCCCCGGGCGGCTCGGTCATCTGGCCGAAGACGAGGACCGTCTTGTCGAGGATGCCGGCCTCCCGCATCTCCAGCCACATGTCTGTGCCTTCGCGGGTGCGTTCGCCGACGCCCGCGAAGACGGACACGCCGCCGTGCTCCATGGCGATATTGTGGATGAGCTCTTTTTGGAGGACGGTTTTGCCGAGCCCCGCGCCGCCGGGGATGCCGGCCTTGCCTCCCTTGGGGAGCGGGGTGAGCAGGTCCAGGACCTTTATGCCGGTCTCCAGCACCTCGTTGGTGACGGCCTGTTGCTCCAGGGTCGGCGCGGAGCGGTGGAGCGGATATGTCTTGTCGCGTTGGATGGGATCGCCGCCGTCGACGGCGTACCCCAGCACGTTCATCACGCGACCGAGTGTATGCCGGCCGACGGGCACGGCGATCGGCCCCCCGGTATCGCTGGCGGAGGCCCCGCGCACGAGGCCCTCGGTCGGCGCCATGGCGACGCAGCGCACCCGGTTGTCGCCCAGGTGCATGGAGGCCTCGACGATGAGTGTCTCGGTACCTCCCAGCCGGTCGCCCGCGTGGCCCAGTGTCACCTCGATGGCGTTATTGATGGCGGGCAGTTGCCCGCGCGGGAACTCCACATCGATGACCGGTCCGACTATCTCGACTACAGTTCCTTCTGCCATAATCAGCCCCAAGCTGCTAGCGGAGCGCCTCCGCCCCGCCGACTATATCCATGATCTCGGTCGTGATGCTCTGTTGGCGCGCCCTGTTGTATTGAAGCCTCAGCCTGTCCATGAGGTCCTCGGCGTTGCTGGTTGCCGCGTCCATCGCCTGCATTCTGGCCACGTGTTCGGCGGCTTCGGATTCCAGCAGCATGCCGAACACCTGCCAGCGGAAGTAATCGAAGAGCAGCGGTCCCAGCACGCCGCCGCGGCTGGGTTCGAAAAGGTAACTCGGCCCCTCCTCCGAGCCCGTTATGCCCCTCAGCGGAAGGACGACCCTTTCGGTGACCTCGCGGAGGATGGTGGTCCTGAAGTTGTTGGCCAGCACTCTCACTTCGCGGCAGCCGCCGTCGCGGAACTGCGCCATGAGGACGTCGGCCACGCCTTCGGCCCTCTGGAAGGTGACGTCACCGAATACCTCCTCGGGTGACTCGACGACCTCGTACTGGCCTCTTGTGAAGAACCGTCTGCCCTTTCTGCCGACGCACGCCAGGCGCACGGGCGAGCTCTCCGCTTCGATGGAGCGTATCGCCTGTCTTATCACCTGTGAGTTGAAGTTGCCGCACAGGCCCTTGTCGGAGGTGACGATGACGAGACAGACGGCCGAGCCGCCCCCCTCTTCCAGCAGCGGGTGTGTATCCCCGGGCTGGACGGTGCGCGCGACCAGCCCGCGCATCGCGTCGATGTAGGGCGAAGACGCCTCCACCCGAGCCTGTGCCTTCTGCATCTTCGCCACGGACACGAGTTTCATGGCGCGCGTGATCTTGCGGATCTCCTCCACGCTGCCTATGCGGTCCTTTATGTCCTTGATGTTGGGCATATGGCCCTTGTCCCAGCCGTTGACTCAGCCGGCCGGCTGGCCGGGCTCGCCGGACGAGCCGGCCCCGGCGCCTTGTTCCTGCATCTGCTCACCGCTGACGAATACCTTCTTGAAGGTGGCTATGGCGTCCTCGATCTCGGATTTGAGCTCGTCGTCGAGTTCGAGCCGCTCGGCCAGTCTGCGCACCGTCTCCTTGCGCTCGGCCTCCATGAAGGAGATGAACTCGCTCGCGAACCGGGTCACGTCCTCGACGCTCACGTCGGCCAGGTGATCGTTGACGCCGATGTAGAGCGAGAGGACCTGATGAGCCACGCATATGGGCTCATACTGGTCCTGCTTGAGCAGCTCGACGAGGCGGTATCCCTTGGACAGCTGTGCCTGTGTCACCGGATCGAGCTCGGTTCCGAACTGGGCGAATGCCTCGACCTCGCGGAACTGTGCGAGGTTGATTCTCAGGTCGCCCGCCACCTGGTTCATGGCGCGGCAGCGGGCCGAGCCTCCCACGCGGGAGACGGACACGCCGACGTTGATGGCTGGGCGCACGCCCTGGTGAAACAGTCCCGTCTCGAGGAATATCTGCCCGTCTGTGATCGAGATGACGTTGGTCGGGATATAGCCTGATATATCCCCGGCCTGGGTTTCGATTATGGGCAGTGCCGTGAGCGAACCGCCGCCGTTTTTCTCGTTGAACTTGGCGGCCCGCTCGAGAAGGCGCGAGTGCAGGTAGAAGATGTCGCCCGGGTATGCCTCGCGCCCCGGCGGGCGGCGGAGGACGAGGGACATCTGCCTGTAGGCCACGGCGTGTTTGGACAGGTCGTCGTAGATGACGAGGGCGTGTTTGCCGTAGTCGCGGAACTCCTCCCCCATGGCGCAGCCGGCGTAGGGCGCCGCGTACTGAAGCGGCGCCGGGTCCGACGCGGTGGCCGCGACGACGATGGTATAGTCCATCGCCCCGTAGTCCTCGAGGGTCTTGACGACCTGGGCCACGGTGGCCCGTTTCTGTCCGATGGCCACGTATATGCAGAATACGTCGGTATCGCGCTGGTTGATGATGGCGTCGATGGCGATGGCGGTCTTGCCGGTTTGCCTGTCGCCGATGATCAGTTCGCGCTGGCCCCGGCCGATGGGGATCATGGAGTCGATGGCCTTCATGCCGGTCTGCAGGGCTTCGGAGACGGGCATGCGGTCGACGACGCCGGGCGCAAGCCGTTCGATGGGTCGCGATTCTTCGGAGCGGATGGGTCCCTTGCCGTCGATGGGCTCGCCCAGGGCGTTGACGACCCTGCCGCAGAGCCCCTGTCCGACGGGAACCTCGACGATTCGCCTTGTGCGCCTGGCGGTGTCGCCCTCGTGGACCACCGTATCCTCGCCGAGTATGACGACGCCGACGCTCTCCTCGCGCAGGTTCATCACCATGCCGTGGACGCCGGAGGGGAACTCGATGAGCTCGCCCGCCATCGCTTTCTCCAGGCCGTAGATGGTGGCCACGCCGTCGCCGACCTGGATGACGGTGCCCACCTCCTGGATGTCCACCTTCTCTCTGAAGGCCCTGATCTGTTCCTCGATGACCGAGGTTACTTCCTCGGGTCGAATCTCCATGGCTACTCCTCAACCATCTCGGCGCCGAGGCGCACCAGTCGGCCTCTGGCGCTGCCGTCGTATATAACGTTGCCTATTCGAACGGACACCCCACCGATGAGTTCGGGGTTCTCCCTCATGTCGAGTATGACCTGTCCGCCGAGCACCTCCGAGAGCCGCGTCCCGACCCGGCCCACGGTTTCCTCCCGCAAGGGCATTGCGCTCTCGACGGTCCCGCGCACGCGATTGAAGGCCCGATCCGCCTCGCCGGCGTAGGTCTCCGCGATGGCTCCGACGTAGCGCAAGCGGCCTTTGGCCAGAAGGAGCTGGAAGAAGTGGGCCACGGTTTCCCGGACGCCGATGCGCCCCAGCAGCATGCCGAGGACCTCCCTGCAATCCTCTTCTGGCACGCTTGGGTTGTCGAAGATGACCTCTACGGCGCCGGTGTCATGCAGGGCCGCGGCCACGGCCGACAGTTCGCGCCCGACGGCGTCGACGCAGCCGGGGTCTTCGGCGGCTACGACGTTGCGCAGCGCCCTGGCGTACCGCAGAGGGAGCGGGGACGTGGTCAACCGCGTCCCCCCACGTCCCGCAGGTACTCATCGACGTAGCGCTGGTGGTCATCGGGGGAGAACTCGCGCCTGAGTATGTTCTCGGCGACCTGGACGGAGAGCCGTCCCACCTCGCGGCGCAGCTCGTCGCGGGCCTTTGCGGTTTCGCGCTCGAGTCCGGCCCTGGCGCGTTCGGCCGCGCGCTCGGTGTCCTCACGTGCTCGGGAGAGGATGCCGCCGGCCTCCTCTTCGGCCCGGCTTCGCGCCGAGTCGATGATCTGCATGGCTTCCGTTCTGGCGCCGGCCAGTTTCCGCTCGTATTCGGCCAGCGTCCGCTGCGACTCCTCGACCTTCCGTTGGGCCTGCTCGAGGCTGCCTTCGATTCTGCCGGCCCGCTTGTCCAGAAAGTCCAGGACCGGTTTGTACAGCAGCTTCGTCAGCAGCAGGAGCAGGACCAGGAAGTTGAGCCACGCCAGGATCATTGTGGCGTCTATTTCGACCATCCGACTTCCCCTGCTATGCCTTGACGACGAAGATGAGCAGCATTGCTATGACGAGCGAGTATATGCCCGTGGACTCGGAGACCGCCTGCCCGATCAGCATGGTGCGAGTGATGAGCGTGGCGTTCTCGGGCTCGCGGGCAACTCCCTCGCATGCCTTTCCGGCGGCGAAACCCTCGCCGACTCCCGGTCCTATGGCGCCGAAGCCCATGCATATTCCCGCGCCGAGAAGCGCCGCGGCGCGCAGCACCGTTTCGGCCAAGGTCTGTATCATCTGATCAGTCACTTGCCTGCACCTCCCGGCCCCTTGGGGGCCATTGGCCTTCCGCGTCAGATGTAGTAGATGAGAAGCAGAGCGATCACGAGCGAGTAAATCGCCGTGGATTGTGCCACGGCCTGACCTATGAGCATGGTTCGCAGGACGACGTTCTCGCACCCGCTGTAGCGCGACGCGCCGCGGACGGCTTCTCCGGCGGCCAGTCCGGCGCCGAGTCCGGGGCCGATGCCGCCTGCCCCCATGCACACGCCCGAGGCCAGCAGCGCCACGGCACGGACGGCCCCACCGCCGCCCTCCGTATACATCAGCATGAAGGCGACCAGCAGGGCGAATATGGAGGCGGACTGAGTGACCGCCTGGCCCACTATCATCATGCGTATGACGCCGCCGATGCGCCGTGGGTGGCGACCGACGCCCTCGCAGGCGGTAGCGTTTGCGAAGCCGGAGCCGAAGCCCCCGCCGAGCGTGGCCAGGCCTATGCACAGCCCCGCGCCGAGGTAGCCGAACCCCTGTACGAGGGTCGTCCCGGTCGCATCGGTGGTTATCACGAGCAGGGCGACCACCAGCGCGAATATGGACGGTGTGGAGGAGACGCCCTGGCCTATGAGCATAGTCTTGCGGATCTGCCCGGTGGCCCATGGCTGCCGGGCGATGGCCTCGCAGGCGGAGCCGGCGGCGTGGCCGGCGGCCAGGGCGGAGCCGACGGCCCCGAGGCCCATTCCCACCGCGGCCCCGATGAGTTGGAGAATCCCGCCCCAGGTCATCTATTCCTCCTGCGGCTGCAGCACTGCGATGTACGTCAGTGCCAGCATGGCGAATACGAACGCCTGGACGGTCCCGACGAAGAGCCCGAAGAACGCGTTCAGCAGTATGGGCAGCCCCACGTATCGCGTGAGGTTGGAGACGACCATGATGATGATGGCGCCGCCCATGATGTTCCCGAAGAGACGGAAGGAGTGCGAGACGACCTTCGACATCTCGCCGACGAAGTTGAGCGGGAACATGACGACGTTGGGCACGGCCACGCCTTTGACGACGATGAGCGGCTCGAAGTAGTCGAGAACGTAGGATTTGACGCCTTTGGTTCTCACGGATGACACGTGCGCGATGATGAAGCAGATGACGCCCAGGCCGAGCGTCGTGTTCAGGTTCCGCGTCGGCTCCTGCATTCCCGGGACTATGCCGAGGAGGTTGGAGACCCAGACGAAGAGGAAGATGGTGGCGATGAAGGGGGTGTAGGCGCGTCCTTTGGACCCCAGCGTATCGGTGCAGAGGTCGAGGAAGGCCTGGACGAACATCTCGGCGGTGGACTGCAGCCGCCCCGGGACCTCGCTCATGCGACGCGTCGCGGCGGCGGCCCACCAGCAGAGCAGCAGGCTGACCAGCAGCGACATGGCCGCCGTGCGCCATGCGAACCCGCCCAGGGGTATCTGCCAACCCCCTATATGGGTGAGCCGGTCGAAGGGCTGGCCCACGGAAGACATGTCGAACTCGCCCTTGGTGCCTATGTACACCTCGAGGGCCAGGAAGGCGACGACGCCCCCGAGTATGATCAGCCGCCGCTTCTTGGAGGCCGTCTTGGTCTGGGCCACTTCTCCCCTTATCGTGTCGTTCATGTCCGATATCCGGCGGCGTCCAGACCGCCGACGGCGACCAGCACGACGCGTACACCGATGACTGCGGCGCCGGCGGCGGGCAGGCTGATGGCCGGCACCAGTGCCGCTAGGGCCAACCCGGCCCCCGTGGACAGGAAGCGGACCATGGACCTGCCGACGAGGAGCGATTGGGTGGCGCGTCTGGTTCGTGAGAACCGAGCGGCGTCGGATTCCGCATCCGCGTTGGCCGGTGGGGCTCCGATGCGGTCGATATCCGCCGCGAGGAGGTAGAGGTCCGCGCACCCGAGCGCGCAGCCGAGCAGAGCGCCCCATGCGACATCGGGCCGTGCGCAGATCAGGGAGGCTGCGGCGGCGGCCGCGGCGCCCAGCGCCGAAACCCCAGCCGCTTTGCGCCAGAGGATGGAAGCCTCCAAGTTCTCTACTCCAGTTTCGACATGATCATGCGGTATGCTTCGCGCAGCCCCGCGGCGGCGCCTATGAAGGCCCATACGACGATGAGCGGTGTGCGCGCGCCGGGCCAGATTCTGCCCAGGCCCATCCCGATGAGGCCGCCTATCAGGATGCCGCACAGGGGCAGCAGCCCCACCTGGCTGATGAGGACGAGGTATCGCAGTATCTCGCGGGAGTCTCCTCCCTGTGCCATCTGTCCTCGCCGCCTCTCGTCGTCCCCGAGCGTCTATCATCACCCATAGCGGTGCGCCAAGTCAACCCGCGCGGCGCGGCGGGTTTGCGCCGTCACCTGTTGTGCCCGACCGCCGGCTTCCGGGGGGCCGGAGGCTACTACTTGATGGAGCGCGGCGGTCTGTACCGGGTGAAGAGAGGCCCCCTGCTTCAGCAAAGCGGCCCCCGTAGCGGGGGCCGCTCGTGTCGTTGCAGTTCTCGTCCGTGCGGGCTCGTCCTAGAAGGACACCTTCACGGAGCCTACGACCTGGGTGACGGTCTTGTCGTCGCCGATGCTCTTCTGAAGCGCCTTGCCCGGGTCGAACCAGGCGAGGGCCAGGGCGAACTGGACGTCCTCGGTGTAGTCGTAGGCTACCTCGACGTCCAGCTCCTTGCCGAAGTCGCTGTCCTTGAGGTTGAAGGGGATGGTCATTGTCGCGCCGTCCATCACGACGCCGAAGCCGGCCGGATCCTCGAGTGTGAAGTCGTAGTAGTCGAGTGCGACCGACGTGGTCTCGGTGGGTCGGAAGCCGGCGCCCAGGTTCCATATCTGCAGGTTCGTGTCGAGGCCCCAGGGTGCGGTCTCGTTGATCTCGCCGTACCACTCGTCCTCGGCGAAGGGGTAGAACTCGTCGAGGGATTCGTCGTCCGGATCGTCATCGCCGGACATGTAGACGTAGTCGACGCCGACGTAGGGTGCCAGTTCGTGCTCGAAGAAGTACCACAGGCCTACGTAGCCGCCCAAGCCGCCCTGGTCGACGCTCTCCTCGGCGCCGTTGCCGTCGGCGTCATAGCGACCCGCCTGGCCGTACTGGGGCACGATCTCGCCCTTGAGTACGAGGCCGCTCACGCCGGGCAGCTCGGTCTTGCCGCGCAACGACAGCGCGTAGACCTCGCGGCTTCTGGCCCCGTTCTCCATGAACAGCCCCACGCCGAACTCTCCGTAGTCGAAGTAGTCATACTGGAGGCTGACGCCGTACATGTCCCTATCGTCTTCGAGGCCCGCGCCGCCCTCGATGAGCTTCGCGCCGAAGACGTCGACGCTCATCGGGTCCTCCATGTAGGAGAAGCGGACCGCGTCGAAGGCCTTCCGGCTGCTGGAGCCGTAGGTGATCGGGGTGACGTTGCCCCCGCCCGCCAGGTTGCGGATATACGCGCCCGGCGTCTTGGCGTAGACCAGCGTTTGCTGGTTCGCCACGGCTATCGGCAGTGCCAGGGCCGTATTGTGTCCGAACCCGTCGCCGATGAGGAAGCCCTCGCCGATGAGGATCTCCTGGCGGCCGAGGGTGCACTCGAGCGGATATCCGAAGAAGTCCGCCATGGTCATGTACGCGAGGTCGACGGATACGTTCGGGTTCGAGTTTGCGGCGCCGATGCCGTTCCAGTCGCGCTCGTTCAGCAGTCGTACGAAGGCGGTGACGTTATCCGTCAGGTCAACGTCGGCGTACAGGCGCACGGTGGTATCGAACCAGCTCGCGTCGTTGTCGTTGGGAAGGTTCCCGATGGTCATAAGGCCCTGCTGAACGAAGTTCATCGCATTCAGGCCGTACTGGCCCAGCAGGTCGTTCCAGCAGATCGCGGTGCCGTCCCACCGGGCGCGGTCAACGTCACCGAAGTACCACCAGCGCCAGTCGGACAGTTCTTCCGTGATGCGCCTAGCCCGATTGACGAGGTCGGTCATGCGCTTGGGCTGGCCGAGGTTGTTGAGTGTGACATCGTAGTCGGCGCCCAGGTCGTTCCACTCGTTCTTGTAGAACCCGCGCATCAGGATGTCACCGCCGATGCGGATATCCTGAGTTTCGGCCCAAGCAGACACTCCGAGTCCGACACAGACAGCGGCGAGCAAGACCCACCTCATGCAACGCATGGGCTAACTCCTCCTTGCCTCGCATCCCCCGGGGGAATCCCGGAGAGCTTTGTTCCGGCGGGTGCTGTCCCCTTGCCCCGCCATAGCGCCGGTGGCCGCCGTTTCCGCAGCCCCGGCTAGGATTCCGCTATTTGCAGCCCTGCCACCTCTTCACGAGCGCCGGCTACCGCAAGCCGGCACAGAGCTCGTTCGTCGCAAACCCACCCAGGCAGACCAAGCCCGCCGGCCTATCACGCGGCCGCAGGCCTCTCCCGCCCAGAGCGGGGCTGGCGACTCTAACTTCGGCCGAGTCTAGCAATGGCCCGCAGAGGCTGTCAAGGCGATTCTGGCGAAAATCTTACGCCCCGCTGAGACCTGAGGGCCGCCCACCCCATGCCGGCCGGGGTCTCGGCCATGGGCTTCTTCAGGCCAGCTAAACCCTCCACCTCCGGTGGAGCCAGAACCATTGTGCGGGATCGCGCCTCACCGCCTCCTCGACAGCCCTCGTGGCGCCGGCCACAATGCTGCGGATCCTCTCATCCCTAGCCGCGGTCGGGTCGGGGGATACGCGCCAGCCGACGTCGACAACGTAGCTGGACCTCCCTGTAGCACGGATGAACATCGGAAGGATGGGCGCCCCGGTCCGCTCGGCCAGAACAGCGGCCCCGGGCGCCGTGAGGGCCTCCCGGCCGAAGAAGGGCACGGGTATCCCGTCGTTGGCGTGCTGATCGCCGAGGATGCAGATGATCTCGCCCCTCCTCAGGGCCGCCAGGCATGCGAACGCGGCCCGCCGTCGCGGAAGGGCCGATATGAGCCCGACGCCCCATTCCCTGCACATCCGCTCCAGAACGAGGTTGGGCGCCCTAGCGTTCATGTAGCGGTACACATAGCTGCATGGGTGACCCAGGAACGCCAGCGCCGCTGCGATAAGGGTAAACGGCCCCACGTGGCCCGTCAACGCGATGAGGCCCCTGCCCTCGGCCAGGGCCTCCTCCAGCCTCTCCAGTCCCTCCACGGTCACCCTCGCGCGCACCTGCTCGGGCGTGAGAGCCTGGCAGTAAAGGAGTTCCGTGGCGTTGAAGATCATATTCCGGATGGAGTGCCGCGCCAGGGAGCGTACGGCGCCGGGGCGCATGTCCGGGAAGGCGGCCGCGATGTTGGCCTCGGCCACGCGCCTGCGCGAGCCCAGGCACAGGTAGGTGAGGCCGCCCAGGACCCACGCGGTGGCGGCCCTCACGGGTCTGGGGGAGGCGGCGACAACGCGGACGACCGCCTCGGCGAGCCGGTAGGAGACGCCCCCGCCGGCCCGGCGGCCGTTCTTCGGCCTGCCTGACGGCCGGGACGACGGTTGACTCACCGGCCTGCCCGCATTTTGCGGTACCACTCGACGAAGCGCGGCACGCCTTCGGGCACCTTGACCTTCGGGTCGTAGTCCAGCAGTCGCCTGGCCAAGGACACGTCGGCGTAGGTGATGGGCACGTCCCCGGGCCTCTCGGGCCCCCGGCGTACCTTGGCGGGCTTGCCGACGGCGCCGGCGATGAGGTCGATGAGGTCCTTCAGTTGGGTCGTCTGCGACTCGCCCAGGTTGATGATCTCGTAGTCGAGGCGGCGGTCCAAGGCCGCGAGTATGCCGTCGACGATGTCATCCACGTAGGTGTAGTCGCGGGCGGTGGTCCCGTCGCCGTACATCTCGATCTCGCGGCCTTCGAACACGGCCTTTGTGAACGAGTAGATCGCCATATCGGGCCTGCCCCTCGGCCCGTACACCGTGAAGAACCTCAGGCACGTGATGGGTATGTCGTAGAGGTGGTGGTAGGTATAGCAGAGGGCCTCGCCGGCGAGTTTCGTCGCGGCGTAGGGAGAGATGGGCCTTGTCACGTCGTCGGTTTCGCGGAAGGGCACTTCCCGCCGCGAGCCGTAGACGGAGGAGGAGGAGCCGAACACGAAGGAGAGAGCGCCGTGTCTGCGGGCCCCTTCGAGCATGTTCACCGTGCCGCGGACGTTGACGTCCTGGTAGAGCGGGGGGTCTTCGAGCGAGGGGCGCACGCCGGCCCGTGCGGCCAGGTGGACGACGGCGCCGCCGTCCCCGCCGCGCCCGACCGCCGAGAAGGCCTGCTCCACGGCCTCCGGGTCGCGTATGTCGCCCTCGACCAGGGTGAAGCCGCCGCCGGCCGAGAGGGCGGCGACGTTCTCCCGTTTGAACGCGGGGTCGTAGTAGTCGTTGAAGTTGTCCAGGCAGACGACCGAGTCGCCGCGGCCCAGCAGCCGCTGACACACATGCGACCCGATGAACCCGGCGCCTCCGGTTACAAGCACTGTCGCCATAGTGCGGTCCCCGTTCCCCGTATCGGCGGTGGCGATTGCTCTCCCTCTAGGGCGCCACGGCCGCACCGGGGGGAAGCTGCATCCGGTACAGCGTGGCGTACGGCCCGGCGGAGGCCAGCAGCTCCTCGTGCGTGCCCACCTCGGCGATCCGGCCGCCGACCAGCACGACGATCGTGTCCGCCCCCATGACCGTGGACAGCCGATGCGCGACGATGAGGACGGTCCTGTTCTCCATGAGCTGGCTGATCGCCTTTTGGACGATGGCCTCGGCCTCGGCGTCCAGCGCCGATGTCGCCTCGTCGAGGATGAGTATGGCGGGGTCTCGGAGAAGCGCCCTGGCGATGGCCAGTCGCTGCCTCTGCCCGCCCGAGAGGCGGACTCCCCGCTCTCCGATAACCGTCTCGTAGCCCTGGGGCATCTCCATGATGAAGTCGTGGGCGTAGGCGGCCTTTGCGGCGGCCTCGATCTCGGCCTGCGTCGCCTCGGACCGGCTGTACCGTATGTTGTTCGCCACGGTATTGTTGAAGAGGAACGTCTCCTGGGTAACTATGCCGATCTGGCCCCGGAGGCTGGTGAAGGTCACGTCGCGCACGTCGTGGCCGTCTATGAGGACGGCGCCGGCGGAGACGTCGTAGAACCGCGGTATCATGTCGACCAGTGTCGACTTGCCCACGCCGGAGGAGCCGACGATCGCCACGACCTCATTCTTGCGGATTTGCAGATTGATGTCGCTGAGGACGGCCTCGCCGGAGCTGTCGTAGCTGAAGCTGACCCCTCGGAACTCGATACGGTCGGAGAAGGCGGGCAGCTCGCCGGCGTCGGGCTTCTCGGAGATCTCCGGCAGCGTGTCCAGCACGTCGTAGACGCGCTCGACGGCGGCCCTGGCCTCCTGCCATATCACGTGTATGTTGGCCAGCCGCTGAATGGGGTTGAAGATGAGCCCGACGCTGAGGATGAAGCCGGAGAGGTCGGGCACGTCCATGAACCGGGCGATTATGGTAACGGCCAGCGCGGCCGCGGTCACGCCCGCCAGCTCCATCAGCGGGGAAGACACCAGCTTGGCCTTGGCGCCTTTCATGCGGTAGTGGAAGACCCTCTCGTTGACGCCCCGGAACTCCTCGTACTCGGCGTCTTCCATGCCGAAGGCGCGCACGACCTTTGCGCCGGTGAAGGTCTCTTCCAGTATGGAGTTGAGATCGGCCATGCGCTCTTGGCCGCGCAGCGTGGCCTTCTTCAGTTTCCTCCCTATGGTCCGAAGGGGCAGGGCGACGAGCACGGCGGCCCCCAGCGCCGCGGCCACGGCCCACGTGTTCATCTCGGAGGACGTGGTGAAGAAGACGGCGGCCGACGAGAGGGCGATGATCTCCACAACGGGGCGGAAAAAATCCTTCCCCAGGGCCACGGTCGTCTGTTGCAGCACGCCCACGTCGTTCGTTATCCGCGACATGAGCACGCCGACCCGGTTCTCCGAGAAAAACCCCACTGGCAGGCGTTGGATGTGGTGGTAGAGGCGGTTGCGGACGTCCCGCACGATCCTCTGGCCGATGAGCGTCACCAGGTACGATTCCGAGTAGCGGAAGACTTCCTTGAAGAGGAAGACGACGACGAGCCCGAGGGCGATCTGCCAGATGGGCAGCGCCAGTTCCCCCAGCAGCGATTCGAAGGAGAACTTGACGGACAGGGGTATGGCGGCCTTGGCGGCGCCGGCCGGCAGAGAGAACAGCATCGCAACGAGCAGCAGCGGCCAGTAGCCGCGCACATGCTCGCGCAGGAGCCTTCGGATAATCGGTGTGCCTCCCCCGTAGCCCCCCCCCGAGCATGCCCCAGAGCGGCTGCATTCTACCCGCTGCTATTGAATCAATCAAGCCTCCCGGCGTATGTGGCTTGTGGGAAGGGGCGCGGGGCGCCCAATCCGCGTAATCCTTTGACAATCCCCGCGCAAGGGGCATAACGTGGGTTAGTGGGAGGAGGTTGGAACCGAAAGTGAGGTGCCGGCGGAGATGAGGATAGAAACGCCTTCTGACATACTGAACGCCCGGCCGCCCGGGGCGCCGTCTCCAAAGCTGATAGCCCCGGCTGTCCTGGTCGCATTGGGTCTCATCGTGCTCTTCACCACCTTCTACCAGGTCGCCCCGGACGAGCAGGCGGTGGTTCAGCGCTTCGGCCAGTACGCCCGCACGACCGACCCCGGCCTGCACGCCAAGCTCCCCTTCGCCATCGAGCGCGTCACCCGCATCAGGACCACGCACGTGTACAAGGAGGAGTTCGGCTTCCGCACGCAGACCCCGGGCATCCGCACGACCTATCGCAAGGAGGCTTTCGAGGACGAGTCGCTGATGCTCACCGGCGACCTGAACATGGCGGACGTGGAGTGGATAGTCCAGTTCCGCTTCGCCGACCCGGCCAAGATGCTCTTCCGCATCGGACCAGAGACGGCGACCCAGACGGTCCGCGATCTGTCCGAGGCGGTGATGAGAGCCGTCGTCGGCGACAGTTCGATAGACGAGGTCCTCACGCTCCGCCGCGGGGCGATAGGCGTCGAGGTCGAGCGCCAGCTCCAGGAGGTCCTCTCCGCGTTTGACATCGGCGTCGAGATCACCACGGTCAAGCTCCAGGACGTCAACCCGCCCGAGCGCGTCAAATCCGCCTTCGAGGAGGTCAACGCCGCAAAGCAGGACAAGGAGCGGATGATCAACGAGGCCCAGGCCGAGTACAACAAGGTTATCCCCCGCGCCGAGGGCGAGGCCGACCAGATGATCTCCCAGGCCCAGGGTTACGCAACCGAGCGCGTGAACGAGGCTCAGGGCGACGCATCGCGCTTCTCGGCGATGCTGGCCGAGTACGACAAGGCCAAGGCGGTCACGCGCCGCCGTCTCTTCATCGAGGCGATGGACGGCGTCCTCGCCTCCGCCGACCGCATCATCGTGGTCGACCCCGAGGCCAAGTCGATTCTCAACGTGCTTGATCTTACGGCGGAAGGGGGTGCCAAGTGAAGGCCCTGCGCGCGATTGTGATAGCGCTCGTGCCGGTGGTGGTACTTGTGATCATCCTCGGCGCGTCGGCGTACACGGTGGACGAGCGCGACCAGGTTGTGATAACGCGCTTCGGCGAGCCGGTGGGCGATCCCGTCACGGACGCCGGCCTGCATTTCCGCTCGCCCTTCATCGACCAGGTCAACCGGTTTGACAAGCGCCTCTTGCGCTGGGACGGCTCTGCGGACCGCATCCCCACGCTGGACAAGAAGTACATCTGGGTCGACACGTCCGCGCGCTGGCGCATCTCGGACGCCCTCACCTTCATGCGCACGGTGGGCAGCCCGCGCAACGCCCTTTCGCGCCTGGACGACCTCCTCGACGCGGCCGCCCGCGACATCATCAGCTCGCACAAGTTGATCGAGGTCGTCCGCGACACCAACAGGGAGATGGAGGCCACCGAGATCTCCGGCGACAAGGAGGACACGAGGGCCGAGGTCGAGCCGATCACCTTCGGCCGTGCCAAGATAACCCTGATGATCCTGGAGGAGGCCGCCCCGCAGTTCGAGAAGTTTGGCATCGAGGTCGTCGACATGCGCATCAAGCGCATTATTTACACGAAGGAGGTCCAGGCGAAGGTCTTTGACCGCATGGTCTCCGAACGGAACCGCGATGCGGAGCAGTACCGCTCCGAGGGCGCGGGCGAGTCCGCGCGCATCAACGGCCAGCGCGAGCTGGAGCTCCGGCGGATAACGTCGGAGGCTTACAGGAAAGCCGAGGAGATAAAGGGCGGCGCTGATGCTCAGGCGATAAAGATATACGCCGACGCCTACGGTCAGGACCCGGAGTTCTACAGCTTCCTCGCAACGCTCGACTCGTATGGCAAGACGGTGGGTAGCAGCACAACGCTGGTGTTGACGACGGACGGGGATTACTTCCGCTACATCGACGATGCGGGGGAGGTGTCGGCCGAGTAGGCTTGCGGCCGGCCGGGTATGTGGGAGGGACGTGGAATGAGAGCCGCAAGCACAACGCGCGCCCGCCTCGCCCTCTGCGAGGCCGCCGTCGCGACGCTCGTCGTATCGGCGCCGACGATACCCGATCGCCTGAGCCCACGGGACTCCTCGTTCGCGCTCGCGGTCATCCCTGCGCTTTTCCTCTGCGCCTTCCTCTTCTCATACCTGAGGCTTGCCCTGCCCCCACCATACTGGCACAGGTACATAGTCGCCAGCCTGTGCGTTGCTATCGGGAGTGCGGCCATCGCGGCGCCCGTAGGCTACATCGATCTCATGACCGACTCTGCATGGTTTCCGCTGGCCACGCAGATCATTCTTATATGGCTCGTGCCTTGCTGGGCATTGGTCGCTCTCGGGTTCACAGTTGTCGAGCACTTCCTGTCGAGGAGGCGGACCTTGCCTCTCCACACCAGCCGCCGCCTGTCACTATGCTCCATTGCGCTCGTAGGGCTGCTGGTTCTGATCTGGGCCATCAAGATGGCCGTTCAACTGTGGAGTAAGGCCATTCAACGATAGCCGGAGAACCCCTCGCTTGGTGGGCCGAGCACCGCCACGAGTACGAAGAGGAGCCTGCTGAATGACCGACGAGCGCCCCCCGCGTCCGCCCCGCCGCTTCTCTCTCACGCTGTATCTGCTGATCGTCTTCGCGCTCTCCTGGCCGGCGCAGATAATCGGCGCGGCCTGCGCCGCCAACCTGCGCGAGCTCTACATCGCCAACGCCGTGTCGATGGTGCTCGTGGGGGTGGCGACCTTCATCTGCGCCCGCTTTGTGTTCCGAGACGGCTTGAGCGGCGCCGGCTGGCGCTGGGGGAGGGCACGCTGGTACCTCCTCGCCCTGGGCGTGCCGATTCTCCTCTGGGCGGTCCCCACGCTCAGGGATATCAAAGTGGGCTCCCTTGAGCTTCCCGATGCTCTTACCCGAGAGCAACTCGGTTGGATATTCATACTTCTCTTCGTCACGATCATCCCGGCCTTCGGCGAGGAGATCGGCTGGCGCGGCTACATGCTCCCGCGCATGGCGGCGCATAGGAGTCCCCGCAAGGCCGTATTTCTTCACGGAGTGATCTGGTGGGCCTGGCATCTGCCCGTACTAGTCGGCATGGGCGTGCACGTCGGGTATTCCGTCTCAGCCGAGGGCACGGGCCCATCCAGCATCATCCTCTACGCCATCCTCATCCCCGTCGCCGCCGCCGTCCCGGCCACGCTGCATGGCATCTTCATCGCCTGGCTCTGGCACCGCAGCCGCAGCATCGCCATCGCCACCGTCTACCACACGGCCTACGACGGCATTCGCGACTCCATACAGACGACCATTGGTGAGGGGTCTTCGACCTCGCTCATCGCCACAGCCGTTCTGTCGTTGCTGGGCCTGCTCTGCCTCATCTTCGGCAAGTGGGAGGGGCTCAGCGCCGACCACACGGCGCCGGCGCCAGCCGTCGAGTGACCGCCCCCCAGTCAACGTGCGCGCCGCCATCCCTTGACAGCGGCGTCCCCCGTCCGCATACTCCGGCTGCTCACCTGCAACCGGCGCCAAAGCCACCCGGCCGAATCGGAGAACCACCATGCAGCAACGAGACGCGACCGCCGCATACAGCCTGGGCGACCAGCTCGAGCGCTACGAGGGCAACCCGATAATCACGCCCGACGACATACCCGGAGGCGCCGCGTCGGTCTTCAACAGCGGCTTCGCGCTGTTCGGCGACGGCGTCGTCGGGCTCATTCACGTATGGGACCGGGAGTGGATACCGCGTTTCTTCGTCGGGCGCAGCAAGGACGGGGTCCACTTCGACATAGACGCCTCGCGCAACATGGCCGCCCCGCCTCACGAATACCCCTACACTCAGGAGAGGGGCATCTTCGACTCCCGCATCACGCAGATCGAAGGGACCTACTACGTCACGTGCAACCTCGCCTCACGCCTCGGCGGTCGGATAATGCTCTACCGCACGGACGACTTCTCCGAGCTGCAGCCCTTGGGCTTCATCGCCGGACCCGACCACCGCAACTGCACTCTGTTTTCGGAGAAGATAGGCGGCGACTACGTCCGTCTCGAGCGCCCCATGGGCGAGAAGTCGACCATAGGCGACATCTACATCAGCTACTCGCCGGATCTCATCCACTGGGGTAGGACCAAGCTCCTGCTGGAGAAAGACACCCGGTACTGGGAGAGCGCGAAGATAGGCCCTGGCGCCCCGCCCGTGAAGACGGACGACGGCTGGCTGATCATCTACCACGCCTGCCGGCTGGGGATGAACGGCTACATCTACCAGATGGGCTGCATGCTGCTGGACCTGGAGGACCCTTCCCGCATC
>Ga0272442_10005062_pt1 | contig 17745 bp, 16 predicted proteins | sample SSMForm2O_FD_200262 | JGI IMG/M metagenome (GOLD analysis project Ga0272442, IMG submission 200262) | Marine sediment archaeal communities from Little Sippewissett salt marsh, Falmouth, MA, United States - SSM-Form-2O | ecosystem: Environmental > Aquatic > Marine > Wetlands > Sediment ... | reverse complement strand
CGTGCCGTCGTTTGCGGTGAGCAGGAAACAGGCGTGCCCGAGCAACTGGATTTTCATCGTCCGGCTCCTTTCCTGGCGCGCCGCTCAGGCGCGGGGGTGGTACCGTTTGTGCACGGTTTTCAGTCGGTCGCGGTCGACGTGCGTGTAGATCTGCGTGGTGGCGATGTTGGCGTGCCCGAGCATCTCCTGCACGGACCGCAGGTCCGCCCCGCCCTCGAGCAGGTGCGTGGCGAACGAGTGCCGCAGGGTGTGCGGCGAGACCTTCTTCCGCAACCCCGCCGCCCGGGCGTGCTTCCGAACCCGCGCCCAGATGCTCTCCCGGCTCAGCCGCCGGCCGGACCGGCTGAGGAAGAGGAGCGGGCTCCCGGCCCGGTCGAGCGTGGGACGGGCCCGCTCGACGTAGTCCCGGATCGCGTCGACGGCCCGCTGGCCGATGGGGACGATGCGCTCCTTGGACCCCTTGCCGAAGCAGCGAAGGAACCGGACGTCGAGGTTCACGTCGCTGAGCTTCAGGTCGGCCGTCTCGGAGACGCGCGCCCCGGTCGCATACATCGCCTCCAGAATGGCGCGGTCGCGGCAGCCGAGCGGCTTCGAGGCGTCGGGCGCCTCGAGCAGCGCGGTCACGTCGCCCACGTTCAGCACGTCGGGCAGCCGCCGCCACAGATGCGGCGATTCGAGCGTCGACGCGATGTTCTTCGGAATCCGGTCCTCGACCACCAGGAACTTGAACAGCATCCGGATGGCCGCCAGGGCACGGGAAACCGAGTTGGCGGAGAGGCCCCGGGCCTTCTCGTGAGCCATGAACCCGACAATATCCCGCGACCGGACCGCCTCGAACCCGGGCTTCTTCCGCGCCGTCAGGTAGAGGCAAAACCGCCCCAGGTCGCGCCGGTAGGCCCGGATCGAGTTCTCCGCCAGCCCGCACTCGACCGCCAGGTAGTCAAGGAATAGCTGGACGAGCTTGTTCAATGTTCCGGCTGCCTCATCACCTTCCGGTCGGCCATCGGAGCGTCTTGACCCAGGCGTGCCACTTCTTCTCGAACACGCCCGGGTCTTCCTTGATTACCTTCTTGAACGACTCCCAGCCCGTCTTGTCCTTGCCGGCCTTGTGGGCCTCGCGGAACGTCTTGTACAGCGTGCGGAGCAGGCGGCGCTCCTGGAGATAGAGGCACAGGTAGCGGGCGTTGGCGTAATGGAGCGACTCCTTCTTTCCGCGGAATTCCTCGTCGGACGTCTGAATGAGCTTCTTGAGGGCGATGAACCCGCCCTTGCGCAGCACCGGCAGGCGCCAGTTGACCAGCCCCAGGATCCGGCCGGCGCGGTCGACGTAGCACTGCTCGAACAGAGAGCCCAGGCCCTCGAACAGCCAGGTGGGGCACTCGGGGAAATCCGGGTCGGTCAGCGCGTGGGTCATCTCGTGGACCAGCGTGCCGCCGCCGGTGGCGATGTTCATCATCAGCGTCTTGCTCGACGGCATGTAGAAGCCGTACGGCGTGTGCGGCTTGAACCCGGCCAGCTTCTCGACCCACTTCTCGTACGAGGCCTTGTTGCGAAACAGGTAGACCTTGATCGGATAGTCCGGCTTCTTGTCGAAGAACCCCTTCCACAGGGCCCGGGCGCAATCGTCGATCGTCCGCCGCCGGAACCGGGCCAACGGGGCGCGCGGCAGGTCGCCGGCGATCACGAATACCCCGCTCCGCTCGATGAGGAACCCGGCGCCCAGCTTCTTCCTCATCTCCGCCGCCGCCTTCGCAAAGGCGTCCTTCGGCGTGGCGGCGGGTCCGGCCGCGTCGGCGCCGCAAGCGCCGAGCAGAACCAGGAGGACGGCGGCGGTCGTTCGCACGGAGGTTCTCCTAGTGGTTGGTGACCCTTGGTTTGAGGAGTGCCTCTCTTGTGAGGCGGATCTCGTGTAAGATGGGGAAACGGGGAAAAAGGGGAAAGGGGAAAGTAACTCGGGCTGCCGCCGTACCGGCGGCAGCAAGAATCTCTCTTTCCCGTTTTCCCATTTTCCCATTTTTCCTTCTCTTACACAGAGCACAACTGCAACAACAGATCCAATTGTCACGAAGCGCTAGGAGCCGGGGATGTCCCACAGGGCCCGGTAGTGGACCTTGACGAACCCGTCGTGGCCGTCCACGCTGTAGAACAGGACCAGCGTGGGGCCGCGGACGGTGTCCTTCGTAATCAGCCGCGGCCGGGGATACAGCCACGTCCCCTTCGCCGAGTCCGGAAGGTCCTTCAGGAGGTCGAAGTCCTCCCGTCGCTTCCGCCGGTTCAGTTCCCGGTACTCCCCGATCTCCAGCGGCTTGCCGTCATCCACATATACCTGGGTCTTCGTGGCGAACGTGGTCACCCGGTCCGGGTAGTGGTTGACGATGGCGATGTCGGAGAGGGCCACCCGACCGCTCCGATACCGAAAGTGAAGATGGACCGACGCCAGCCCCTTCTTGGGAAGCACGACCAGCGCCGTGTAGCGCCCGCCCGGCTTCACGTGCTCCGTACGGATGGGCCGGAACACGGGGATGATGCGCGTGCCCGTGCAGCCCGCGGCCACGAGGACGGCCAGCGCCGCCCCCAACAGCCGCCTACCCCTCGCGGAGCATCGACTCGATCTCGGCAATGAGCTCGTCAGCAAGCTTGTCCTCCGGCACCTTGCGCCGTTTCTTCCCGCCGCGAAAGAGGAACCCGAATCCCTTTCCGCCCGCGATCCCCACGTCGGCCTCCGCCGCCTCACCCGGCCCGTTCACCACGCACCCCATCACCGCCACCGTGAGCGGCACGTCGACCGGCGGCATCTTCGCCTTCACCTCCTCGACCAGCCGCACCAGGTCGATCTCGCACCGGCCGCAGGTCGGGCACGAGATCAGGTTCACCCCGCCCCGCTCGAACTCCAGCGCCCGCAGGATGTCGTGGCCGATGCGGACCTCGTCGTGCGGCGGCCCGGTCACCGACACCCGGAGCGTGTCCCCGATCCCCTCGGCCAGCAGCCCGCCGATCCCGATGGCCGACTTCACCGTCGCCGCCTCGAGGGTGCCCGCCTCGGTCACCCCGAGGTGCAGCGGATAGTCGCACCGCTCCGCGACGATCCGGTTCGCCGCCATCGTGGCCGGAACCCCCGACGCCTTGAGCGACAGCACGATGTCGCCGAAGCCCAGCGACTCGATGAACTCGCAGTGGCCCAGCGCCGCATCCACCATCAGCGCCACGAGGTCCCGCTCCCCGCCCGCCGGCTCCAGCCCGTCCCGCCGCCGCACGGAGCCCGAATTGACCCCCACTCGGATCGAGATGCCCGCTTCCTTCGCCGCCGCGACCACCGCCGCCACGTCGTCCCGGCTCCGCAGGTTGCCCGGGTTGATCCGCACGCAGTCGGCGCCCTGCCGAATTGATTCCAGGGCCAGGCGGTGATCGAAGTGAACGTCCGCCACCAGCGGAATGCCGATCTCCTTCCGGATGTCGGCCACCGCCCGCGCCGCGGCCATCGTCGGCACCGCCACGCGGATGATGTCACAGCCCAGCGCCTCCAGCTCGTGGATCTGCCGGACCGTTTCCGCCACGTCCTCCGGGTGCGTCTTCGTCATCGACTGGACGGAGACCGGCGCCCCGCCGCCCACCTGAACGCCGCCCTTGAACACCGCCCGTGTCTGCCGCCGCTCCGTCAACATCAATATCTCCAAGCGAATCTCGAATGACCAATTCTACCCCACCCCCCCACATTCGGGCAACGCAAACTTGCACTCCTCTGCCCACGGGGGCATCCGCGAAGGAGCCGGGCCGCCTTCGCCGGCGCCGGAGAAGACAAGTCACACCGGTGACTCAACCCTCCCGGCGGAGGGGCGCAAAGTTTCATGTACCCGATGGTACATGAGAATGCGCGGGGGACGCGCGGGCGGTCTCATGTACGATCCGGCAGGCTCAGAGGCGAACCAGCGCGGCGGCGTAGGCGGGATCGAGCATGCGGCGCTGTTCGTCGGGGCTGTCGAGGAAGTCAAAGAGGTTCCGGCTCCGGGCGAACAGCTTCTCGGTCGTCCGGACGGACTCGAGCAGGAGCTTCTGGGTCACCCGCTTCCCGCGCTGGGCGGCGGCGGTGGCCGCGAAGAAGCGGATCAGGGCCACGAGGTAGCAGACCACGTAGACGCCCTTGTAGACGCCGCCGCTCAGCATCTCGGCGTTGGCGAAGGTCCGGCAAATGACGTAGTTGCCCAGCACGTGCTCAAACTGGCTGGCCCGGGGCTTGTACCGCTTTGCGTAGATCCGGGCGAGGGCGGCGCCCAGCTCGGAGCTCTTGACCTTGGTCCGCCGGCCGCGGACCTGCCGCAGGGCGCTCTCGATTACGCGGCGCAGGGTGGCCCGGCTGCGCAGACCGGTCCGCCGGCCGAAGATGCTCGCCAGCGCCTCGTAGTGTGCTTCGGGGTCGGGGCGAAGCGCCCGGCCCTCCCGGACGGCCTGGCCGAGGCCGCGGACGACGCGGGAGACCTGCTCCCGCAGCGCCGCATCGGAGCCCGGCCCCGCGTAGTGGCGGAGCAAGTGGTTCAGCATCACCGGCATGACCATCAGCCGCGAGGTCAGGTTGATCCGCCAGTCCCGGGCGATGGCCAGCAGCATCCCTTCCACCAAGCGGTGGGCCGTCCAGTCGAGCTTGGGGCGGGCGCCGACCGACGGGATGCGGTGCCGCGCCGTGAAAGCCCGCTCGGCAGCGGGGAGCTGCTCGCCGGAGAGGGTGAGGGCCAGGATGTTGAGCGGTTTCTTGGAGCGGAGCCTCCTGGCTGTTTCCGGGCAGGCGAAGGACACGGCGTAGTCGACGCCGCGCGGGGTGACGATGGGCGAGACGGGGAACGACAGGCACCACGGGCCGCGCAGCTCGGGGACTCCGGTCTCGCACAGGTAGCAGCGGCCTTCGTCGGTGAGGAACACGCAGCGCTCGCCGACCAGCGCGAACGTGGCCGGGCCGTCCGGATCGTCTTCGTCTCGCATCACGGCGTCGCGGGCCGCGTAGTGGAACTCCGCGTCGCGCAGGGCGCGGAGGAGGCGGTCTCGTTTGGCCGCCGAGATGGTGATCCGGGGCGGGGTCCGGCAGCAGTCCCCGCACTGGGTACATTGGAGGTCGGTGAATCCTTCGGGAATAAAAACGGTGAGCTTCTTCCCCGGCGGTGTCGACTTCTTCGGCAAGGCGGATCCTCGGAGAGGCGGCGCCGCGGGCGGGGCCCCGCCCGGCTCGGGCGTCCGGGCGTATCACGTGGTGCCAGAGGTGGGACTCGAACCCACACGCTCTATACGAGCACTGGATTTTGAATCCAGCGCGTCTGCCAGTTCCGCCACTCTGGCCTCGGCGTCATTGTACTTCCCCGGGCGCTGGGGGGCAAGGACCCCGTGCGCGTCAGGCGTCGTCCAGGATCTCTTTGCGGCGGATGGTGAGGATGTCCAGGGCCCGGTCGATGTCGGATTCCTTCATCACCTCGTTGGCAATGGTCCGGGCACCCTCCATCTTGATCATGCGGATGGCCCGCTTGAGTTCGGGGAGCACCTTGGGACTGGTGCTGAACTGCCGCAGCCCCAGCCCCAGGAGAAGGATGAGGTACGACAGTTCGCCGGACATCTGGCCGCACATGGCGACGGGGATGCCGGCGGCGTCGCCGGCGTCGATGGTGTGTTTGACCAGCTTGATGACGGCCGGGTGGGCCGGCTGGAAGAGGTGGGAGACAACAGGGTTGCCTCGATCGACGGCCAGGGTGTACTGGATGAGGTCGTTGGTGCCGATGGAGAAGAAATCGACCTGCTCCGCCAGGGAGTCGGCCATCACCGCGGCGCTGGGCACCTCGATCATAATGCCCACCTCGACGTCGGTCTCCTGATCGAAGCCGTCGGCCTTGAGCTCGTCGCGGACCTCGGCGATGACCTGCTTGGCCCGGGCGATCTCGGCGGGTGAGGTGATCATGGGAAGGAGGATCTTGACGTAGCCGAAAACGGAGGCGCGGAGGATGGCCCGGAGTTGGGTCTTGAACATGCCGATCCGCTCGAAGCACAGGCGGATGGACCGGCAGCCGAGGAACGGGTTGGGTTCGCCGGGCTCGCGTCCGCCGTCGACCGAGGCGGCCTTGTCGGCTCCCAGGTCGAGGGTGCGGATGACGACCGGGTGGGGCCACATCAGCTCGGCCACCGAGCGGTAGGCCTGGAAGTGCTCCTCCTCGGTCGGTTCGCGGCCCTTCTCGAGATAGAGGTATTCGGTGCGGTAGAGGCCGATGCCCTCGGCGCCGTTCTCAATGGCTGTCTGCACCTCGGAGGGAAACTCGATGTTGGCGTACAGGGTCGCCCGCCACCCGTCGGGCGTCTCGGCGGGGAGGGCGTGGAGCTCGTCGACCAGCCGGCGGTCGGTCTCGACGATGTCCCGCTCGATTTCGACGTAGCGGACCTGGGTGGCGTCATCCGGGTCGACGAATACTTCGCCGGCGCCGCCGTCGACGATCATCCGGTCGCCGGCACGGACCCCGGCGGTCAGACCACGGAGCCCGACCACGGCGGGGATGCCGAGGGCGTTGGCGATGATGGCGGTGTGCGAGGTGGTCCCGCCCGCCTCCATCGCAATGCCCAGGACCTTGTCTCGCTCGAAGGCCACGGTCTGCGAGGGCATCAGGTCCTCCGCCACGATGATGGCGGGCCCGGTCAGCTCGGTGAGGTCGCCGGTACTACGACCGAGGAGGACGCGGTGGAGCCGGCTCTGGATGTCGTAGATGTCGGAGACCCACCGCGCCGTGCTCTTGTCTTCGAAGAGGAGGCGGATGTGTTTCTGGAGCACGTGCTCGACGGCGGCCTCGGCGGCGACGTGCTCGTCGCGGATGCGGCGCATCACGTCCTCGTGCAGCCGCCGGTCGTCGAGCATGCGGACGTGGGTTTCGAAGATGGCCAGGTATTCCTCGCCCAGCTTGGGGGCGAGGCGCTGCTGGTCGCTGCGGATGCCCTCGATGGCGGCGGCCACGGCGTGCTCGTAGCGCGCCACCTCGGCCTCGACCTCGGGTTCGGAGATTTCGCGGCGGCGGACGGGGGTCCGTTCGCTCTCGATGACGAAGGCCTGGCCCACGGCGACGCCGCGCGACACCCCGATACCCTTGAAGGTTTCCACCGGCTATTCCTTGCTCAGCTCTCGGGTAAGCAGGTCGGCGAGCGCCTGGACGGCCTCATCCGCGTCCGTCCCCTCGGCCTCGAGAAACAGGGGCCCCGTCTCCGCGGCGAGCAGCATCAGCTCGAGGATGCTCTTTACGTCGGCCAGCTTGCCCCCGCGCGACAGGGTGACCTTCGACTCAAACACCAAGGCCTGTTCGTTCAGCACCTGCATGGGCCGCAGGTGCAGGCTTTCCTCTTTCGCCACCGGGATTTCGGTCGAACGTACGGTCATCGCTCACGAGGGTCCTAGCGCGGCCTTGTCCGCCTGGTCGAATAGCTCGACGATTTCTCTCTTGTCCGACGTGGCCTTGAGCCGGTCCAGCACGTCTTCCTGTTTCAGCACCCGGCTCACCTGGGCGATGGCCTCGAGGTGCGGCCCGATCACACCGTCCGGCCACAGGATCAGGAACACCGACCGCACCGGCTGGCCGTCCAGGGCGTCGTAGTTCACCCCCCTCGTGCTGTGCCCGTAGCCGCCGATAAGCCGCCGCACCGCCGAATGCTTGGCGTGAGGGATGGCGACCCCGTGCCCGATCCCGGTGCTGCCGATTGCCTCGCGGTGCATGAGGGCCTCGACCATCGACCCGGCGGCGTCCGGCTCCAGGCAGCCCGACTCGACAATCGAGACCACCAGCTCGGTCAGGACCCCTTCCTTGGTGTCCGACTTCAGCTCGCGGATGATGGCTTCTTCGAGGATAAAATCACCCAGGCGCATTCATTCTTCCTCTGCCGGTTCGTCTTCGGGCTCCTCGTCGGCACGGTCGGCAGCGGCGCGGATCGGCCGCCGGTTGTGCCGCTTCGCCTTGTACTTCTTGAGCTGCCGGGCCATATTGTCCGAGGCGAACTCGAGCGACTCGTGGACCGTGCGGCCCTTCTCGACGGCGACCAGGGTCTTCCCGCCGCTGACCATGCAGACGATCTCCGTCCGGAGCTCGTCGTGCTCACGGTCGAACGTGATCTTGACCTCGTTGACGCCGTCGAAGAACTTGCCCAGCTTCGCCGCCTCGTTCTCCGCGTGGGCGACCTGATCATCGCCCAGCGACATGTGCCGTCCGACCACGTCCACCCGCATGTGTTCGGTCCCTCCAGTCGTCCGGCCAGCGGTGCGCGGCAGGCCTGCCGCAGCCAACAGTATATCCCACCCCTCGCAACGGTGTCAACCTGCGGGGGCTTGAGAGCCCGTCCCACAACGTGTGGCCCGGTAACACGGTCTTGGGACGGTCACGAGTGAGGAATCGTTCCCGAGCTCGTCCGCGGCGCCTGGGGATCAATCGGCGGCCTCCTGCCGCGGGCAGAATGTCCTCGCCCTTCCCGCAAACCATCCGATGCTGTTAGGTGGGGGCCGGTACGGCTGCGGGGCGCCCGTCCGCGCTTGCTTTCGGCGGTGCGCGGGATAAAATGAGCGGCCGAACCCGCCCGATCCCGGCGGGACGCGGGCCCGAGGGCCGTCCGCTGAGGAGGAATGCGATGTCGGACACGGAGAGCATGGTCACGGAGAAAGTCTATCCGTGCACGTGCCCGGACGGCTCGAAGCGGACGTTGAGCATGATGGACCTGCTCACCCAATTCCGTCAGAAGGGGTTCCTCCAGGGTGGCGTGTCGCGGATCTCGGACCTGCACCTGAAGACCGGCGCCCCGCCCTACTACCGCATCGACAACGAGATGATCCCGTGGAGCGAGCGGGAGGAGGACCGGCTGACCGAGGAGATGGTCCGCAGGCTCGTCCGGGGCCTGCTATCGCCGGACCAGCGGAACCGGCTGGGCGAGGTGGCGGAGATCGACGCCTCCTACACCGTCCCGGGCCTCTCGTTCCGGATCAACGTCTTTCGGGACCGGACCGGGCTGGCCGCGGCGATCCGGGTCCTGCCCCGCGAAATCCCGCCCGTCGAGGCGATCGGCTTTCCGTCCGACGAGGTGTGGCACAGCATCGTCAACCTGCGGCAGGGGCTCGTCATCCTCACCGGCATCACCGGCTCCGGCAAGTCGACCACCATCGCCTCGCTGATCCAGCGGATCAACGACATCCGCCGCTGCCACATCATCACCCTCGAAGATCCCATCGAGTACATCTTCACCGACAAGCGGGCGGTGATCTCGCAGCGGCAGGTGGGCCGCGACACGCCGACGTTCGCCGACGGCCTGCGGTCCATCCTCCGCGAAGATCCGGACATCATCGTCATCGGCGAGATGCGCGACCGGGAGACGATGGGCAACGCGCTCACCGCCGCCGAAACCGGACACCTGGTCCTGACCACCCTGCACACCCGCGACGCGAAGGGCGTGGTGACGCGCATCGCCGACATGTTCCCCGAAGACCGGCGCGACGAGATCGCGGCGCAGATCTCGCTCACCCTCACCTGGGTGATCGCCCAGAAGCTGGTCACGCGGACCGACGGCGGCGGGCGCATGGTCGCCATGGAAGTGATGCGGAACACCTCCGCGGTCGGCGCCCTGATCCGAATGACGAACATCCCCCAGCTCTACTCGGCGATGCAGACCGGTGCCAAGGACCACATGTGCACGCTGGAGCGATCCCTGGCCCGGCTGGTCTCCGAGGGGCGGATCGCCCCCGAAGAAGCGGAACGCTGGGCCAACCTGCCCGAGGTGTTCCGCTCCACCCTGTACGGGCACCGGGACTGAGAGGGACCGGTGGCCGGTCCTCTGACTTCGCCCTTCGGGCTACGCTGGCCACGGGTTACTGATCGCTACGTCCCATACGCGCCGCAGGTGCGGGCGGTTTCGACCAAGGCCCGGAGGTTCTCGTCGGGGGTGTCGCGGCCGCACTGGTCGCCGGTCGAGAGGATGAAACGTCCGCCCTCGGCGGCGGCATCGATCACCTCTCGGGCGGCTCGGGCGACGTCGTCCGGCGTCCCCCGCAGCATCACATCGGTGGTATGCAGATTCCCCTTGAGGACGATCTTATCGCCGTAGAGCCGTTTCAGTTCGGCGAGGTCGCAGTCGCCCATCGGCGGCGGCTCGAGCGGATCGATCACGGTCAGGTCGGTCTCCTCGGCCAGGATGCGGACCAGCTCCCGCTCCGGGCCGCAGGAATGAACGTGGGTCGGCAGGCCGGCCTCGGTGGCCAGCTCGATGACGCGCCGGACCGCGGGGAACGCCAGCCGGCGAAAGATGTCGACCGTCTGGAAGACCAGGGTGCCCGACCCGCCGACGCAGAGGAAATCGGGCTTCACGTCGAGCGACATAATGTATTCGAACCGCCGCTCCGCCTGCTCGATCCGTTCCTCGGCCAGCCGCTCGTACTTCTCGGGGTGGTCGTAGTAGTCGTAGACCGCCTTCTCGTTGCCGAGCACGCACGTGCCTATCACGCCGATGCCGACGAGGCCCTGGTCGCCGAGCAGCTCCTTGCAGCGTTTCAGACCCTCGGGCCCGTGCGGGTCGGGCCGGACACCCTCCACCGGCTCCCAGCGCGCCGGCACGGGCGGCAGGCCGAGCCGCGCCGGATCGACGTTCCACACCGCGGGATCGGCGACGCGGTAGACGTTCACGGTCTCCGCCCAGACCCGCTCGCCGCCGTCCACGTACGACCGCTGGGTGACGATCCGCTCGTCGGTGCGGTCCACGATGAAGTCCTCCCACGCCGGGCCGTCCGACGTCTCGAACGGATAGCGGAGCCCGAAGTAGCCGTCCATCAGCGAATCGATGTCGAAGCGCTTGGCGCAGTCGATGTACGCCCGCCACACGGGCGGGTCCTTGTAGAGGTACAGATCCCAGAACGGCTTTCCGGTGAGGCGGGCGGGGATCATGTTGGAGAAGTCGGGGGCGACGGGGACGCAGTCGGGCAGGTCGCCCCGCAGCACGGTCAGCAGTCGTTCGCGCGGTGTCATGTTCTTTCGCAGGTCCTATCGGACCGGTGCGACCGATCGGGCTCTCAGTCGATCTCTTTCAATCGCCGGGTCATCCACTTCGCCTCGGGCGCCAGGCGGTGCTTCTTGTAAAACGCGAGCAGCTCGCGGTAGCGCTTCTTCCTGTCGAACCCGCGGTTCCAGCCCAGCTTCTTCAGGCAGACGGGGCAGAGGTGGATGTGGCGGCGGTCGCTCTCCGGCAGGGAGTTCGATCCGTTCATGTTGCACTGAAAATACGTGCAGTGGTAAAGGGAGAAGGCGTGGCCGGTCTCGTGGGCCAGGGTCTGGAGGGCGCGGCGGAGGACGATCGTCTCCTCGTCCTTCGGCGCCCGGTCGCCCCAGAACGACGGGTAGTACCGGGCCAGCGACTGCACGGCGACGCGCCGGTGGAGGTACGCCTCGCCGAACACGAAGTTCCAGCCGGGCCCGGGGTAGATGTCGGCGCAGGTCACGCCCACGTAGACGGCCGCGTCGTCCGGCAGCTTCTTGAGCAGAATGCCGTCGGTGATGCTCTTGGTCAGGTACTGCGGGCCGGTGGCCCGGCGGCGGAATCCCTTCTTCGGCAGCGGCACCCCCGGGAACAAGTCGACCGGGCACTGGAAATAGACCGCCAGGTGCTCGCGCATCGCCCCCAGCATCGCCTTCTGCTTGGCCGTGAACGGTCCGACCGGCTGAATGACGATGCGGCGCCGCTCCTGGGTCAGCCGGACCGGGCCGCTCTTCACGTACTCCTCGAAGGTCCGGCCCGGCTCGTGGTGCGCCGCAAGCCAGTCGCTCCCGCGCGGATAGCGGAGCGGCGGGAACAGGTCCGACGCCTTGTACGTCTTCGCGTACTTCTGCCACCTCTCCCACCGCGCCTTGAGCGTGTCGCCCTCGCCCCTCTTCTTCGGCCGTCCCTCGGCCTCCGAGCCGCAGCCCGCCGCCAGCGCCGCCGCCGCCAGCAGGACGATCATCGTTCGCCACATGGCCCTCTCCCTCCTCAGTCCTTCCGCTTCTCCGCCCGAGCGGCGACCTCCGCAGCCAGGCGGTACAGGCCGGCCGACCGCTTCTGCCAGCCCTCGCCGAGGGCGGCGCGCCGGGGCGAGTAGTTCGAGTGCAACGTGCGGCAGTTCTGGTGCCGCGCCTCGAGCCGCGCCCGGCACCGCGTCGCCAGGTCGCCGGTGATCCGCCCCCTCACCAGCGCCCGCTCGACGAACATCCGGGCCTCGACCTCCTGCAGCCCCTCGCGCATCGCCTCGAACTTGATGCCCGCGACGGGGCCGTCGCGGCCGGGCAGCGCCAGCGAGCACAGGGTGGGCCGCCGCTGGTTCACCGTCGACGTCGGCCAGCGATTGAACAGATTCCGCTCGCGGCTGCGCCGGCCGGCGATCGGCCAGTAGTCGATACACATCCGCCCCGCGCCCTTGTCGCCCAGCAGGATGGCGCGCTCGGCCAGGGTGCGCACCACCATCGGCGGCTGGAGGGGATCCCGGATCCGCTGGCTCATCACGATCAGCATCCCGCGCGGGTGCGGCGTCCACCACGCCGTCCGCCGCCGCCCCAGCTTCGCGCCCGGCGGCCGGAGGGTGTGCGGCACGTACAGGTACTCCGTGTACTTGACGTGGGTCATGTGCGAAGCGCGGTTGTGGGCGCCGTAGTGCCAGCGGACCCCGGGCAGCATCTCGGCGAAGTGCCGGATGATGTCCTTGCGGATGCCCTGGTCGGCGCAGATGCCCAGCACCAACTTGTCCCCCAGGCCCTGCTTCTTCAGCCGCGCCACCACCGCGTCGAGCACCGGCTGGAGTTGCTTCTTCGACTCCGGCGTGCAGTACGCCGCCAACTGCATCGGCGAGCGTTCGCCCGTCTTGGGATCGAGCTGCGTCACGAACTTCGGCCGGTCCGGCTTGACCAGGCCCCAGTCCGCCGGCGCGTGCAGCACCTGGACCGACACCACCCGCGGCTTGCAGTACTTCCGCGCCAGCTTCATGTAGCGGTCGTAGACGGTGAAGTCGTGCTGGAAGCTGCCGTCGGGCTGCTTGATCCAGTAGACCATCGCCTCGTCGTTGCCGAACTGCGTCCGCGTCAGCACGTGCAGCACGACCAGGTTGTTGCCGAGCTGGCCCGTCAGGCGGAGGGACTTCTCGACCAGCGCCCAGTGCTTCTCCGACCACAGCGGGACCTTGTAGAACGCGGCAAGTGTCTCGGGCGACTGGAACAGGCCGATGTAGAGGCGGAAGTCGGGCGGGTCCGGCAGCGTCCAGCCGATCACCTCGACCTCAACGGGCACGACCGTCTTCGGCATGCCCGCTGCGGAGAGGGTGACCGTGCCGGCGTACGTGCCGGGCGCGGCGTCCCGGGGGATGTGGACGGTGATCCAGACGGGCAGGACGGCGGCGGGCGTGGCCTTGGCCGGCAGGCCCAGCCGGGCGCGGGCCGCGGAGTCGGTCTCCAACGTCGCCGGCTCCACCTTCGCCGGCGGCTCGGGCTCCAAGGCGCCGAACGCGGGAATCTTCTTCCATCGGTAGCGCCGCATCGACAGGCCGGCCTTGCTCTCGTATACGCCGAATGTGGCCGCGGCGCCATAGCGGATCTGGACATTCGCGGCGGGGATGCGGCCGGCGCCGCGGGCGGCGCGGAGCTCGCTCGCCACGGCCTGGATGCCTTCGAGTGTCTTCGGCGAGCCGGCCACGACCTGCCCCGAGTAGGTGCCGTTCCGCGCCCCGACCAGACGGACCGGCCGCAGCGGTTCGTTCGGATCGCCGTACGCCAGCACGGAGAACATCCGATGCGGGTCCTCGTTCCACACCTGGAACCGGTCGGGCCGCGAGACGTTGGGCCGGATGCCGCCGCCCTCCGCGGCCAGCCGCACCGCCCGCAGACCGACGTGATGCCAGCCGGTCCGCGCCCGGCCGCCGTAGCTCCACGTCCGCGCCGGCGGGCGGAAATCGCTGCCGTGGACCTCGATGGCCAGGACGTTGACCCCCTTGCGGAGCGCGGTCACGGGCAGCTCGGCCGGCCCCAGCACCCGATTCCGCCTGGCGACGCGCCCGGGCAGGTCCTTCTCGCCGGCCGCGACCGCCCGTGTCACCGCGTACGAGGACGACGGAATCAGCTTGCCGTTCGCCGCCACGTACGTCTCCTTCGGATACAGCGCCCCCGGCGTCGACAGGGTCCGCTTCCCCGCAGGCAGATGGGCGCGGCAGACCTCACGGCCGTTGAGGTACGCGACCACGCCGCCGCGATAGGTCAGCGACAGCGTCAACCGCTTGACCGCCGCCGGATCGTCGACGGCGAACTTGCCGCGCACGCAGAGCGTCCCGTTCGGGATCCTCGGCGTGTGCGCCATGTACGGATTGTTGTGCAGCGCGACACCGGGGAACGGGCCGGGCGACCGAGGCCACGCCGCGTCGTCGAAGTCCGGCCGCGCCCAGCCGGCGGGCGGCGGCGGGGTGGTCAGCCTGGTGTACTCGCCGAACGGTTGGGGCGCCGCGGCCCCGGGGTCCGTCTCCTTCAGCGCCTCGAGCGCGACCACCGTGTCGCGCCAGGTGACGTGCGCCCGCCAATAGCTCCCGCTGCCCAGGAGGGTCCGTCCGGTCTCCGCACCCCAGGCGGAGGTGAGCGTGGACAGGCCGATCAGTCCGAACGTGAGCGAAGTGATTCCCCGCAGATGCCAAGCGGCGCTCCTCTTCATCGATGCCCTTTCTCAGGATGTGTCGGTCGCCGGTGCCGTTGCCGAATACATATCATACAGTTCGCGGAGGGCATCGCGTAGGTTCCCTCGGTGTTTCTCGAAAAGCCGATGCGGCAATTCGCCGAGCCCCGCGCCGTCGCCGAGGATGTGAACGACGATGTCTTCGAGCAGTTCGGGCGTGGTGCGGCACTCGATCAGGGTGGGCATCCGGCCGGGCCGGTGCGAGGTGATGACCAGGCCGGCGGCGGCGCGGGCCCGGCGCCGGAACCGGCTCCACGCCAGCCGGCCCATCAGATCCGCGCCGTCGAAGAGGATGACGTCGCCGCGGCCCAACTCGTCGAAGAACCGCGCCAGTGCCCCGCGCGGGAACGTCCGCCGCTCGTCGCACAGCCGGAGCCACTTCGTGCCGAAGCCGCACTCGGCCAGCCGGGGCTCCAGGTCCTCGAGCAGCGTCGTCTTGCCCGAGCCGTCCGGCCCGACCACGGCCGCGCGGTAGTCCCTCGCCGCGAGCCGCTCCATCAGCACGTCCCAGGTCCCGTCCAGCAGACGATAGCGGACGGTGAGGACACGCTCAGTCCGAAACGGATTGTTCCGGGCCTTCATCGGCACGGTCGGGCTCCGCATCGTGGAGAAGCAGGATTTCCTGGCCGGTCGGCGACAGGGTGATGGGCAACCGGTCGACGTCCTTCGACGGCGGCGCCACCGCCTCCAGCGCCCACAGCAGCGAGATGAGCCGGCCGGAGAAGCTGTACGGGCCGTTGGGGGCGGCGAAGCGGAACTCGCTCTCGCCGCGGGGCTGAGACGCGTCGACGCGGCAGGTCGCCACCACCTCCACGTCCTGCGTCCCCTTCCCCTCCGTGTACCAGAACAGGCGGACCTCGACCTGCTCGGCCGGGCGGTCGAGCAGCCACAGCACCTTGCCGGCGATCTCGTCGCCCGGGCGGAACTGGGTCTGGTTCCCGTACGTTCCGATCTTCAGCGTACTCATCGGCCGCCCCCCCGGTCCGCCACGGGCAGGACGACGAACGGGAACTCCTCGCAGACGTCCGGCCAGAAGCCGATGTCGCCGTGCACCCGCAGATACCAGACGATCTTGTTGTTGTCCGCGGAGAAGGTATGGACCGTGTCGGCCGGGACACGGAAGACGGTGCGGCCGGCGGCCACCTTCCGCGGGTCCTCGACCTCGGCGATGGGCAGCGCGGCGAAGACCTTCCTGTCCGTGTAGGTGCTCGTGCCGCGTTGGTAGGTCGCCTCTTCGCGGCCCTCGAGCGTCACCGTCAACGCCCGCACAGCGAGCGTCCGGCCGGTCAGCCTCCATTGTACCTCGACCGCGCCGCCCAGCGGCACGGCGGTCGAACTGACCACCAAGCGCGGCCGCGGGTTGAACAGGCTCAGGAAGACATAGACCGTCCCGCCGGCCGCGGCCACGCCGACCAGGATGAACGGGAGCAGGAACCACGTGAACAGGTTCAGCAGGAACACCAGGACGATGCCGTTCCAGAACGCGGCGAACAAGGTCACGCCGATGAACTTGGCGAGCGGCGAGTGCCGGGGCTGGAGGGTGACCGGGGTGTCGCTGGGCAGCACGTCGGGCATCCCCGCGGCGGGTCGTTCGGCGGCGGCCGGGTCGCGGATCCACGTCGGCTCGGCGCTCTTCCGGACCTGGTACCGGATGGTGAAGAACAGCCCGAGCCCGCCGGCCAGGACGAAGATCAACGGGAACAGGCCCAGCCAGCGTTCGAGGGCGAACTCGCGGCTCAGGACCGCCTCCTCGGGGTCGCCGGGGTCCACGTAGCAGACCGCCTGCCCCCCGAGCGGGTAGCGGCCCAAGATCTCCTCCGCGTCCCGGACCCCTCCCAAGGAGGCCCCCGCGAAACCGTAGCGGCTGGACTTGTGGCGCGTCCCGTTCACCGTGTACACGTACGTGATGTCCGCGCGGTAGTCCGTGCCGTCGCTGCCTTGTTCGGCCCCGACTCGGCTGGAGGTGATCGTGCAGGGCGTCTCGACCCAACTCCTCGTCGCCAGCACCTGGAGGGCGGGCCGCAGGAACATCCCGTAGAAGAATGCGCAGCCCGCCAGGAAGAACACGGCGAAGAAGGGGATCAGGATCCGGACGACCTGTCCCTTGTCCGCCCGTGCGGAGATGGACACGGGGGCTTTCTCGTCGCCGACGGGGCGCCGGCGGCCGGCCGACCCGCCCGAACGGATCCCCGCCGCCCCCAGCGCCACCAGGATCAGAGGCAGGATCAACACCAGGCCGAACCACAGCCCCTCGTGCTTCAGGAAGGCCCGTTCCGGGTCGGACGGGTGGACGTAGCAGGTGTCTTTGCTGCCCCGCGGGTACCGGCGGAGGAGCCGCTGCGCCTCGGCCAGGCTCGACGACCCCTCGTAGCCGAGCCGGTACGTGGCCCCGTTGTACGGCACGTCGTCGACCTTGTAGGCGTAGCGGACCTCGACCCGGTGCGGCCGGGTCCGGCTGTTCTGCGGGTGGATGCCGCTGCTGACGATGGTGCACTCGGTCGCTTCCCACCGGTAGGTCAGGGCGACGCGGCACACCCGGTAGCCGATCACCACGGCCACCGCCAGCCCGACGCCGAGGAAGACCATCAGGAGGGAGCGGGGCATCTTGATGGTGGTGCGGGGCAGGCGGCGAGGATCCGCGTCGCGCTCGAGGTCGCTACGGGCAGGCATGACGAGCTACTTCGCTTTCCTGAGAATGGCGGCCCGGATGTGCTCCGGCCGGAACAGCAGGCCGGTCACCAGGTTGCAGCCGTGGATGCAGAAGCAGGAACGAATCTTCTTGCGCATGGCGTCGGCCTCGGCTGAATGCCACAGCGTCTCCACGTCCATGTCCACGTCGTACAGGTTGCCGACCGGCTTGGTCAGCTCGCAAAGCGCCACGTCGCCGTTCGCATAGACCACCGCGTCGATGCTCCCCGCGTAACAGGCGATGCACTTCTTCTGCTCGCGCAGCATCCGCAGCGACAGCTCGATCTTGTCCTGCTGCATCGGCGACCAGAAGCGGAACTCCGAGTCCTGGTTCCGCTTCCGCAGCCA
>Ga0272442_10005061_pt1 | contig 17747 bp, 16 predicted proteins | sample SSMForm2O_FD_200262 | JGI IMG/M metagenome (GOLD analysis project Ga0272442, IMG submission 200262) | Marine sediment archaeal communities from Little Sippewissett salt marsh, Falmouth, MA, United States - SSM-Form-2O | ecosystem: Environmental > Aquatic > Marine > Wetlands > Sediment ... | reverse complement strand
GTTGGACTTGCCTGGACTCTGGAGTTCACCACGGAAGACGAGTCCGTGTTTCCCTTCTTCGGAGGCCACGCTGCCGGGGCGTCCGACGAGGTGTGCCACCTCTGTCAGCAGGCTATTCGGGGTGATGTCCAGCGGGAGGAGCTTGAAGCGACCGTCTGGCTTGCGATCGAGGATGAGCGTGCCGGTCTGCTCAGGCTCTCCGGCGTAGGTTCCCCAGACGAGAACCCCGGCGGTCTTCTCGACGGTGACGGGATCACCCTGCATGACCAGCGTGCAGAAGGTCTCCCCGAGTTCACGATTGAGACTCCTGATCCAGGCGTTCTCTTTCTCGATCCGCAAGAGTGCATGACGCTCGTCAGCGGGACGCTTGAGCTTCGCTTTGCTCTTGGGTATCTTCACCGTTTCTGCCAGGGCCTTTTCCTCGGCCGGCGCGGCCTCGGGTTCCGGCTCCTGGGCCGTCGCCTCCGTCTCGATGGGTTCGCCTGGACGCCGGAGTTCACCACGGAAGACGAGTCCGTGTTTCCCTTCTGCGGAGGTCACGCTGCCGGGGCGTCCGACGAGGTGGGCCACCTGAGTCAGCAGGCTATTCGGCGTGGTATCCAGCGGTACGAGCTTGAATCGGCCGTCTGGTTTGCGATCGAGGATGAACGTGCCGGTCTGCTCAGGCTCTCCGGTATAGGTTCCCCAGACGAGGATCCCGGCCGTCTTCTCGACGGTGACGGGATCACCCTGCATGACCAGCGTGCAGAAGGTCTCCGCGAGCTCACGATTGAGACTCCTGATCCAGGCGTTCTTATTCTCGATCCTTAGGAGTGCATGACGCTTGTCAACCGGACGCTTGAGCTTCGTTTTGCTCTCGGGTATCTTCAATTGAGATTTTTCATTCGATTTCATAACAAACATTTCCCATTTGACTTCATAAACAGCATTTCTAAGTGAGTGGGCACTTATCTGAAACACCCCAGTTCAATTCGAATCCCAATTTTACCAAAATCGCATCTCAATTTCAACGATTTTCGGTGAAATTCGAGACACCACGTCGCATGACACACGAGAAAAGCGACGGATTTGCGGATGGGTACTCCTCTGTGGGGGCATCATTGGGCTTCTTATGCTTGTGCTTATTATCCTTGCTGTGGATGATGCGGCCGGCGTGGTCGGCGGTGATTTTCAATAATCCTTAAAGCGTCGCAACCACACAGGCCAGTCGCCGGAAACGGCGCCGCCGGCCGTCGTCCAAGCGCCGGTCGTGTTGAACGCCCGATGCCATTTCAACGTCCAAAGTTCCTTGAGGCCGACGCGCCTGGCGGACCCGTCCATAAACAATATGCCTGCAAACCCATCGTGCCGATTGATACAGAAATGATTCATCTCGCCCGTTGTACCCCTGTCGCCTATCCCGAACGCATCCGGCGTCTCGGCGGGCGCATCCGTGTCGCGGGGCCACGCATCGTGCCACGTGGAGTCGCCGAGGACCGGAACCGTATTCATGCTTACCGGCTTGCCGATGACCGTCCGCGTACCCGGGGCGACGGTCGTGTTATTGTCCACACGTTTCCAGAACCATTCCTCCAGACGATCGCCACGGTCGCCGGCCATATAATCTGTCCAGGTATTGTTGCCATAGCTGAAGATAAAATGGCGCACGCCGCCTTCCGGAAGGTCCAGGTCGCGCCAGGAGGCTTTGAACGTGCCCCAGTCGTTGGAGTTTTCCATCTCGCGCGTCGCCGTCGGGCAAAGGAGCATCTTAAAATTATCCCTGTAGTAAGGCCGCAGGGCGTTGATCCAGATCACTCGCTCATCGCTGTTGCGCCAGCCTTCAGGAAAGTAGCCGTCATTGTCGTCCGTGTACAGTTTGTACGCCAGTCCCCACTGCTTGAGTCTTGCCAGACAGGCCACCGCCCGAGCCTGACCCTTAACGCGCTGCAACGCCGGCATAAGGATGGCCAACAGCAGCGCAATAATCGCGATCACGACCAGCAGCTCAATGAGTGTGAAACCTCGCCGACGACTCATAATAGCATTCCTCCCACGATTCCGACCCTTGCCGTTCGAAAATTCAAACAAACGAACCCTTTTCAGAAATCCAATTTCAATGATACCAACATATCACCTAATTTTCAACAATATTCCGAGGATTAGAAGTCTCCAGAGGTCTCCAGTACGTCTCGAAGCCAATCAAATACCATAGACCAACGACAAGCCTTAACCGCCGATGAACGCTGATGACGCAGATTCAATATCAGCGAGTCACGATGTTCACCTCAAAGAGAGGCCAAAATAGATAAGGCGTCCAGATTTCAACCGACAGATTTTACAATGCCTGATCTCATTGCCGTTCAAAGTGACTCAGCAACCTCGTGTGCGACGTCTTCAATGTGCGAAAATCCCATCGCCAAAGACTGACCGTTCACACCCAACTCACCGAGTCGCTGAAGCACGCCTTTTTTCAGACCTGCTGAAATTCGTACACGTCCACACTTGCGAAGGCCAAGCGAGGCAATTTGCTCGTTGTGTCGAATACCCACTCGTCCAGCGATCGTTACGCACGCCTTCTGTGCTGTCGGCCGTTTCAAGCTCTCGAGGTAATGGAGAGCGGTGATCCATTCCTGACGTTCGCCGCTGATGAACACAGCCTCGATCAGGTCCTCCACGTTGCTTTCGATTCCGAAAACCTTGGGCCACTGTTTCTTGACGCATTCCTCAAATTCGGAGTTGTCCATCCACCAGACGACACCTGCCCCATTAAAGCTCTGGCGGCAAGCGAAAAAGAGACCAATCAAAGGATCCCTGGTCCAGTCAACGCATCGGGTCGGGAGCCCGTGGTGGCGCCCGACATACATTGTGCCTGTGTTTCGGACCGTGCCCCATTTATTTTGCGCCTGCTGGATGAATGTGCGGGACTCCTCATCCAAATGCGGCCAAGCGTCCCGCGCGAAGGACTCGAGGAAGTGTCGCTCAGCGGCAACTTCATCCTTGCCTGAGTTATTTTCCGCCCAGACGTCGAGAGTCGAAACGATGCGACCATAGTCGCGTCTTGCCCCATGGAAAAGGCGAAGAGGTTGAGCCTCAACGGAGGATCCCACTAACTCGAAACAGTTATCTACACTGCTTGCCTCTTCAATCTTCCATGCCATTTGTGAATCGTATTGTGTCATCTACATCTCGGCTCCTAAGATTAGCATAGTCCCAAAGACTATGTGTAAAAAACTCTGAATCGTTTTATTGCTTTCAATTCTGGGGATACTATAACGAATCTTTCAGTACTGCACACCGGATTAACTTACGCGTACGAACGCTCAGCGTTTTCAGGCACGAATTGGACCAGTACCCTATGGTGAAAGGCCGTCGCGATCTTCCTCAACATGGTCAGGCTATGGCCATTATAATCGGCGTCCTCCAGTCGGCTAATCACAGACTGAGTCGTTCCAACAAGCTCGGCCAACTGTTTCTGGCTTAAGCCCTCTTGTGTCCGGAGATTGTAAATCTGCTCTGCGATATTCAAATTCTCGCGTTCTCGTTCGAGAGATTCGAGGCGCTTTTTGTTACTCTTGATATATCGCTTATGTAATATTTTCACCGCGTCTGTCGTGTTCTTTTTCTTTGCCATGATATTATAGCTCTCCTGAATACGTATGAGCCTCTCGGTCTTGAATATACCTGCTTAGGTTCCTTACAGCCTTGTCGATTTCCTTTTTGGGGACTTTCCGTTCTTTCAACAAACCATGCGAAAGAAGTACTATGTTTTGGCCTACGAAAGCATAAAGTATGCGATAATTAACATTTCCATATCTGGCTCGCAACTCGTAGATACCTCGTTCCAAGAAATCGCAATGTGGTCTTCTGAGTTCGTGTCCGCTTTGGGCTAATCGTTCAACCAAAGCGACGCATTTATCCTGCACTTTAACTGGAAGGTTGTCCAACCAGTCCAATAGCGGAACTTGTCCTTTCTTATCTTGGTATATGACTACTTCTGTTCTTGCCATCCTTGCTTCTCTTTATATATAATATCGCATATTTGCGATATATAGTCAAGTTTCTTTTGAAAAAGAAATTTACCTGATGAAGGAAGGAAAAAGAATTTTCTACGACGAAGTCGTTCTATTCCAGGTGGACGACGCCGGTCTGGCGGTCGGCTTCGAGGCTGGCTTTTTTGATGACGTCGTAGAGTTCGCGGGAACCTCGGATTTTCTTGAAGACGAATTCCGGGTCCGTCTTGTCCGTTGTGATGAGGGCGACCGTGCCGATCCCTAAGATGCAATCGAGCAGGCTCCGGCGCATTTTCAGGTCCACCACGCGGAACATGTCGATATTATCCACCCTCCGGTCCAGGATGCCCCTGCTGAACTCGATCCGGTCGGCGACCACTTCGTAGTAGATCATCTTCAGTTCCAGCGCTTTGAACGCGAGAATGAGCACGACTAACAGGCCCAGCCCGAAACCGGCAAGGAGTCTGTATCGCCCGATGGCCAGGGCCTGATCCGCGGTGAGCTTGAGTTCCAGCGTGTTGTTGGCTAAGTTTTCGAGGGGATATTTGATCACCAGGCCCGCAACGATCAGAAGCAGCATCCCTTTTATCATCGTCGGGGCCATTCCCAGCAAAGAAGGCCGGCCCGCGAACAGGATATTTTCGTCTTCTTCCTGTTCCTCAGCCAATTGCGGATCGGCCTCGGCTTCTTTTTCTTTTTGTATCGCCCGGGCCTTGGCCGTGTTGAGAAATTCCCCGCAGAACCGGCACTTCACCGCAGCGGCCTGGATCGTCTCGGCACAAAACGGACAGGCTTTTGTCTTTAAGTCAATCACTACCATCATCTTATATATCGGACAGACAGCCGGAATTTGAGTAGTAGATTCTCGCATAGCCCTATAATACACATCCTTTTCGAAGCTAAAACTATATATACATAAAATAGAAAAGGGAAAAAATTTTCAAAAAATGTAAAAACAATTTGACAAGATGTAAAGTATACTTTACATTATCAGGTATGGATAAGCCGAAGTCATAGGGCATACGATTTGAAAAAGCGTGTATGTTGAATTCCAGATTAGGGAAAGGAAAGACTCTCATGCGAGTATTTCATGGCAGATACTTTTCAAAGGCTTTGTTCGACTTGCCGATTGTATTAATGATTCTATGGGGGCTCTTGGCAGTTTCTATCTATGCAGAGCCGAAAGCCGTCGCGAAGCAGAACCATGCGGATATCATTCGCAGTGCCGTCGCAGAGGGAAAGATATCCTTTCGGTTAACGACGCCGGATGATGTGAAAACGCTGTTGGGTCCTCCCGTTAAGGAGACGACTGAAAAAGACGGCGGTATGGAGTCGCTCATCCTTGACTATGCGGAGGTTCGGGCACGATTTGGAAGGAGTCGAGATTTTGATGCGCCCTTCGCCCTTTACGAAGTAACTGTACATGGTCAGGGTATCGATATCGGCCAAAGGCGGCAGATTGTTCTAAGGGATACGGAAGACCTCAAGAAATTCGACCGTTTCTGGGGATTGTGCAATGTTTCGTTGGCTAAGCTTGACTTACGGAACCATTTAGAGTTTCTCCGGACGATGCCATTTGACAGTCGTACGGTCTGGCCGGATGCGAGCAGGCTGCCAGCGGGGTTCGATCCGGCCAAGGTGCTCGAACAGGGAAAGAATCCCGGCCTGGGGGTTCGCGCTTTACACCGTCAGGGGATCGATGGTAGAGGGGTGGGTATTGCGATTATCGATCAGCCGCTCGATAAGGATCATCCGGAGTATGCCGACCGCATTGTGTCTTACGAAGCCATCGAGGTAGCCGGGGTGCCGCCCCAGATGCATGGCCCCGGGGTAACCAGTCTTGCGGTCGGACAGTCTTGTGGAGTGGCGCCGGCGGCGAATCTCCATTATTACGCGGTACCTATGTGGAAGTGGAACCAATGCCGGCCCTATTGTGAGGTGATCGAAAAGATCCTGAAATTCAATGAAGGAGTAAAGCCGTCCGAACGAATCCGCATTGTGAGTATTTCCACAGGGATGTTCCCCAACTGGGAAGACTTCTCGTCCTGGGAAGCGACTTTAAAAAAAGCCGAGCAGCAAGGAGTCGTGGTTCTTACGTGCAGCACAGTGGCGTTCAACTATAGCCCTATGTCACGCGCGTTCGGTAAGGACCCGGAAGACCCGAACAGTTACCTCAATGTGACAGGAGTGACGCTCCCGGATTTTGTCATGGTGCCGGCAGGCAATCGCACGACGGCCAGTCACGAAGGATCGGGCGTTTATACGTATTGGGCCGTCCCCGGCATGAGCTGGTCCACGCCCTATTTGGCGGGTCTTGCGGCGCTGGCCTTTCAAGTCGATCCCGAGATTACGCCCGACAAGATTTTTGAATGGTTGCCCAAAACGGCTGTGCCCGCAAAAGCGGGTTCTATCGTTAATCCCAGAGCCTTTATAGCTTGTGTTCAGGATCCTGCCAGACTCGCGACCTTACGTGCACGGGCGAAGGGCAATGTTGTTTCCGAGCTTTCAAAGGAGATGAATGAAAAAGTCGCTCAATTGGATATGGACCAAGGCACGCGAGAGGATGTTATAAGGATATTCGGCCAACCGCAATCCTATCAAGGCGATGGGAAGGGCCTGGCAGAAGAGAATTTGCCGGATAAGTATGTCATGACCTACACAGATGGTTTTTCGGTTTTGATGCTCGAGGATCGTATCGAGGAATTGCGATTTCAGGAACCGGGCTATGTTTTTCGCGAGGGTATTATCGTGGGTTCGACATTGGAGGACGTCCTGACCGCACTGGGGCCTGAAATTAGAGCCATAGACGCCCGGCTATACAAATTACAGAGAGGCGTTCTGTATAACGACGAAGGTGAAACAATTAAGCCGGAAGATGGAGTCATCTACAAGGACATCGGACGTCGAAAAGGATTTTGTTTTTACGATGCCACGTCCACCCAGGGCGTGCGCATGCTTCTCATAGGCAATAGGGTGGTTATTATATGCGTTACCCGACATATAGCGTCAGACCAGGAAAATAAAGGCAAGAATCATGAATAGGACACAAAAAGGGGCACTGTTCACCTCCGGGATTACGCTTCTGCTTCTTGCTTTAGGCATTGTTGTCATCCCTGTGCAGACCGTCACATCCGTAAAGGTATTTAGGATTTGGTTGTGGGTCATCTCGCTCTTCATCATTGTTTCAGTCATTTTGCTGCGCATCAAGCAAAGCCGGGCCGAGGTGGATTTCGACGAGCGCGACAACGTCATTAAGAAAAATGCCGTGACGGTGGCCTTTGTCTCGCTTTGGGCATTGTTGATTGCAGCCAGCTTCATTCCAACCTTGATCGTGGGGGATGAGGGCGCGATCCCGGTTTGCTTTCTGCCCGTTATCCATTTCGGTGTATTTCTCATTGTCATGCTCGTTTACTCCGTGGCGATCTTGGTTCAGTATGGCCGGAAAGGTAAAGAAAATGAATAAGACACAAAAATCTGCATGGTTAAACACGGCCGGAGTTTTGCTCGTTTTCGCTTTTGCCTTATACATTACAATCCAAATTGGAGTTCGACACAGGCCTCCGGAACGTATCTTGTTATGTATATGGGTATCGGCTTTAGTATTGGTTGCGGGTATCGGAATTTATTTCTTCCGCAGAAAGCAAAGTCCCGCAGAACCCGAGTCTGATGAGCGCGACAATTTGATAAAACACAGAGCGGTATTGGCAGCTTTCGTATCCGTCTGGCCATTATTTTTAACCGCAAGCGCTATACCCAAGTTCATCGTTGGAGCAAGCGGCTCGATACCTGTCTTTTTGTTACCCATTGTCACTGTATGTATATTCTATTTCGCTTTGCTGGTTTATTCCGTGGCGGTCCTCATTCAGTACGGCCGGATAGCAAAAGGAGAAGAATCATGACCCAAAAAGAGGAAGCGTGGATTGGACTGTTTTTGGGCGTGCCGATTCTTGTGATTCCCAGCGCCGTGGCCGTGTTCATCGCGTACGACAAAGGGTTATCTTTCGCCCCGGTGTTGATGTTTACCGGCACGGTTATCTGGGGCGGCTTGCTTTGGCTGCTGCCTTACATTCAGCGACAATTCAGCAAAGACAAAAAGAAGATCATTTTCGACGAGCGTGACCGGTTGATCCACAAAAGAGCTGTGATGGCTTCATACGTTGCGTTGTGGATCTATTTCGTTGCAGCTTGTGTCATTACCTGGTGCATCGTCGGTCCTAACGGCTCGATCTCCGTGAACGTCATGCCCCTGACACTCGTGGGGGGACTTGTCCTTTTTAATTGTGTACAGAGTCTTGCTTCTTTCATTCAGTATCGCCGGGGGGCCGAAGATGGCGCACGATGAATTGAAAAACCAGATTCGCCGGTTGCGTTTTGAACACGGTGAGATGACGCAGCAGCAGTTGGCCGACAAAGTCAGCGTGACTCGGCAGACGATCATCGCCATCGAAGCCGGCAAGTACGCGCCCTCACTGCCTCTGGCGTTCCGAATCGCCCATGCCTTCGACGTCGGGATTGAGGAGGTGTTCCAGTACGATAACAACTTCCGGGCATCCGGGGATTAAGAGCTGTTGCGAACTGTGGTTAATTGTTAGAGGTCCCCATCATGACTGAAAACATCATTCATGTCGAAAATGTGACACGATGTTTTGGCAAGACGGTCGCATTGGATAAGGTCAGTCTCAATATGACCGGGGGGATCGTCCTGGGATTAGTCGGCGAGAACGGCGCGGGAAAAACAACCTTGATTAAGCACCTTCTTGGTTTGTTGCGGGCCAGGGAAGGGAAGGTACGCGTTTTTGGTAAAGACCCTGTGGCGGAGCCGGAGTACGTGCTTGCCAGACTCGGATACCTTTCCGAACACAGGGAGGATTTGCCCGGATGGATGCGTATCCGGGAACTGTTTCGCTATACCCGCGCGTTTTACCCGAAGTGGGACGATCCATACGCGCAGCAGCTTTGTAAAACCTTCGGCCTCGATCCGGACCAGCAAATTAAAACGCTTTCCAAGGGACAAAAAGCCCAGGTCGGTCTGATCAACGCCTTAGCGCATCGACCTCAGTTACTTCTGCTGGACGAGCCATCCTCCGGCCTGGATCCCGTTGTCCGTCACGATATCCTTACCGCGGTTATTCGCAACGTCGTTGACGAGGGTCGAAGTGTCTTCTTTTCATCGCATCTTCTTAATGAGATCGAACTGATCGCCGACCATGTCGTCATCATGCACAAGGGGGGGATCTTTGTTGACAGTCCGCTCTCTGAAATACAAAACGCATACTGCGCGCTTGAATTGCATTTTGAGAGACACCTCGAAAAGCTGCAATTGCCGGGTTTGATATGGTCCAGGAATCAGGACAGGCAATGGAATGTTTTGTGTAAAGCCGACGTGGATGTTCTGAAACAAAAAGCCGCAGAGTTAGGTGCGCTTAGAATCGAGGCAAAGCGCCCGACGTTGAATGAAATATTCGTTTCATCAGTGAAGGATGATAAGGGCGGAATTTAAAATGCCTACAATGGTGATTCAAATTGTGTGGAGCTTCATACGCCGCATTCGTTTGAAGTTGCTATTGATCATTCTGGGTTGTGGTGTCGCTTTTGGCGTGCTGCGCTTTCTGAATGGACTCGGATACCCAATACCGGATTCGCCCAAATCTTTTTGCTTCTTCGGCTTGCAACTCCTTCTTGGTCTGACCCTATTCATAACCTACTACAGTACGGAGTTTTCAAAAAAAGTTGGGTTCCCAACTCGCATGTATGTCCTGCCCGCAAGGACGTACCTTCTGGTTTCAGCCCAGATGTTATCGGGAATCTTAACCGGGTTATTGATATACTTTGCCGTAGCGACAATGGCCTGGATGCTTCTTGAAATGAAGTGGCCACTCTTTGGGCCCTCGTTTTTTTTGGCCGTTTTTTTGGCGTGGAATATGACGATTGCGTGGTCGGCTCCGGGGCTGTCCATCGTAAAGGCTCTACCGGCGGTTTTGATCTGGGCCGTGCTTTTAGTATGGATAGGAAAACGGTTCGGGATAGACAGCATGCCCATGAATCCTTCTAAAATGTGGACGAGCGTCACACCCGGTGAGCTGTTGACAATGATACTGTTGGGTGTTGGCGCTTATGTCACGGCTATTGTCGGCGTGTCGCTGGATAGACGCGGCGATTCCCCTGAATTAGCGGGAGTTGAAGCATGGCTCGAAAAAGATGTGCTTATGAAGCGTTCGCAAAAGAATAGAGGTTTTTCCGGCCCCGTCGCGGCTCAAATGTGGTTTGAGATACATACGAGGGGGCACCTCATTCCAATAGCCAATGTCTTTTTCCAACTGGTCTTACTGGTTGTCTATTTATGTGGTCAACATGATGGAACAGGCATGATAACGCTCATTATTGCGACGGTTATAGTTCCTATTGGCTGCCCCTTTTTCGCCGGAACCCTGGCCGGTCATTGCTCTTCCCTTCATGAACCGACACAAATGGACAGTTTCAGGGCTATCAGACCGATGAGTTCTCAGGCCCTGGCACATGTGATGCTGAGGAACGGTGGCCTGAGTGTTCTCTTGACATGGTCAGGTTGGTTGGCTTCATTTGTATTATTAGTGGTTTTTGCTCATATCAAAGGTCATTCCGGAGAGTTGTTTGAACTCATAACAGGCTACTATGAGCGTATCGGATTAGGCCGGTGGGTGTTCATTTTTCTCTTTGTGTCGATCGTCTCATGGACAACGATGGCTACAGCGGCATCCAAAGCGATGGCGGGAAGTCATTGGATCCAATGGTTAACAAGATTAGGAATCCTTGCTGTTTCACTGCCTTTAATTTACTTCCATTCCAAGGGTATGATTACACCGGCCCAATACCTCGTGTTGATAATCGTGTTCTGCTGTGGCGTGGGATTGTATTGTTCGTCAAGAACGATTCTGGCTTTCTATAAGGCTCGGAAAAAGCGACTCATTGGTGATCGACCGATATATTTTGTCGCCATCGGCTGGATCGTACTCTGCTTCGTATCAGCATACTCCTTTGTGCGGCTGTTTGGCGCCGGTTCTCCGTCGGACCGGCTGCCTCAGGAATTCATCCCTGTATATTCCGTCGTATTCATGCTCGCCGGATTGCTCATGCTGCCTTTTGCCCCTTTGGCAACGGCGCCTCTGGCATTAGCCAAAAGCAGGTCGCATTGATTATTTTTAGGATCGAAATTCGGTTCGGTTATGCGAATTCCTGTAATAGGTCCAGCAGTTTTCGGTCGAGCTTGTGGCCGTGGAAGTTTTCGTAGTTGACGTCCTTTCGACCGGAATCCATGATGCCGAACGAGCCGCGGAAGTTCCAGAGGGCCAGGCCGATGCCGTGGCCGGTGAGAATTTCCAGGACATCGCGCAGCCAGGCGAGGACGACCTTGTGCGGCGTTTTGTTGTACGCTCCGCCTTCACCGCAATGGACGCCGGCACCCATTTTGGCCAGGTCGGCCCATTTTTGGTAGTGCCGCTCCAGGCGCTTCCGGTCCCAGCCGTGGCCGGGCCAAGCCGGGTCGGGGAAGTTCTTACTGTTGACCCAGGAGGCGCCGTAATGACTGATAAACATCGGCTGGTAGGCCCGCGTGCTCTGGCCGATACCCAGATCGGCCAGTTCCGGGGCTGTTATGTTGCCGTAGCTTATCCCGTCGGCGACGACGATCCGGTCGGGGTTGATGTCGCGAATTGCCTTGACGGTTGCGCGCACGACGCGCTCATGGTCGGCCCGGCTCATGCGATTGCCGATAGACGGCGGCTCGTTGATCAGATCGAAGCTGAGCTTGTCCCTGGAGATGCCCTTGTACCGCTTGGCCATTAACTGCCAATGGAAACAGAAGGCATCGAGCGCCGTCTTGTCCTTCCAGAGATTGTGCGGCTCGGTAAATTCTCGATTGACGGAGTAGCCGGGCCCGCGATGGAAGTTGAGACTCACGTGTAAACCGTATTTATTGGCCCGTTCGATACCCCGGTCGAGCTTGGCCAGCATCGGTTCGTGAATCTTGTAGTCATCCCCATTCTCGATCCACAGACGGTAGCACGACGGGAACCGTACGAAGTCGAAGCCGAAATCCCGAATCCACCGGAAATCGTCCTCGGAAAAATCGCCCTTGCTCCGCATCGTGAACAGATCCAGCAGGTTAAATCCCCGCCAGCGCGGCAGAACCGTCTGGGCAACGGATCTTCCTTTTTGCTCTCGCCCGTACCCCGGCAGCGCTATCGCAGCCGCCCCGGTCATCACTCTCTTCAAAAACTCACGGCGGTTGTTTTCCATAAGATTCACTCCATGTCTAAAACGGTTGCAATTCAAGTAGCACCACTATTATCTGCGAGCCGTCCGAAATGTCAAATGCAAGCCTGTTGGCAACGGATTATTGCGGTTCATAACTGTGAATTTTTTCTAAAAAGCTGTCCCCTTTCGGCGTTGTCATACGTAATGGGTTTTGAAACTGGTGATCGTAAGCAGGGTAATTATGAATTGTTCGGACGTAGAAAAAGAAATCGAGTTGTACGTTTTGGGCGGCGCTGACCCGGCTAAAAGCCGACAAATCGAACAGCACTTGAGCGGATGTACAAGTTGCCGGCAGTTGCAGCACGAGTGCGAAAACATCCTGCGGGAGCTCAAGGTTTATGGCCAGGCTCAGTCGAACCACCAGGCCCTTAGAGACGGGATTCGATCGGCAGCCCGGCCCTCGTTGAGAAAAGCAAACATGCGACGCAGGTTCCACTCGGTCGCTTCCGTCGCGGCAGGTTTTGTTCTGGTGGCGGCGATATGGTGTCTTTGGCCCGGCAAGAATTTCGATCACCAGAGTCCGGCTCCCGATCGCTCTTATACTATGACGGCGCCGAACAAGACGATTTGGCAAAAAGCCACGACGGTGGCATCGAGCGCCGCTGAATCCGATGATATCGTTATTCATGACGGCACAATTTTTCTTTTGTTGGAGAAGGATGTCGGACAGGTGGTCAGTGCGGCCAAGGCCGAGACGGGCGAGACTATGTGGCAATCGGAGCTTGTCAGTTGTGGCTACCTGGCGGCGGATGATGAACGCGTTTACTGTGTCGCCCCGGCCGACCAGGCCAAACTGCATTTGGCAGCGCTCGATCGAAAAAATGGACATCGTGTCTGGACGTATGAAGCGCAGCAGGCAACGAGCGTTCTCTATGGGACCTCAAAGCCAACGGTCATGTCCGGCCGTCGTGTTTGTTGGGCGCATGAAGGAAATATGTATGCGATTGACGCCCGGTCCGGTACAGTGATTTGGCATCGAACCTTGCCGGAGGAAAGGAACTTGTCTCAGGCTGCTGTTATCGGCCGGGAAGTTTATGTGGCCGGACGAAACGGGATCTACTGTCTCGACGGCGAGAACGGTATGCACCTTTGGCATCTACCGAACCATTCCGAGGCGTGGTTACCGACGAAGCCGTTGACGGCGGTCGGACGCAACCGATTGTTTGTCGTTACGGCGGATCGGAACGGTAAAAGCCATGTTCGCTGCGTCGATACGTCTACGCAGCGGTCCCTATGGCGAAAGTCCGTGCCCAAGGTCTCTCATTTATGTGCTGACTCGGCTCATGTGTACTTGCGCTGTCAGCAGGTTCTGACGCTCGATCAGGAGAACGGCGAGCCTCTTTGGACGATTGAATCAACCGGTTGCAGTCCCATCACGGCGTGCGACGATACGATTTGCTTTATTGACAGTACTCGGCAAGGCTCGCTGGTCGGCGCCCGTTGTTACAACGGCGAGGTCGTCTGGAAGGTTCCCGGCCTGCATTCCTGCAATGCCTTTATCCGGGCGGGCGAGCGCGGGTATCTTAAAACGAACGATAATGTTGTTCTGGCTTTTGCATTTGATTAATTTAGGAGCTTGGAGAAAACGCTATGAACATTCGATGGTTGATTTGTATTGTGTTAATGAGCACGGTGTTTCCGGCGACGGCCAGTCCGGCGGCGGATCCCAACAGTGCCGAAAGCCACACGTTGCCCGAAGTCACGGTGACGGCGCCGGGCGCGTATGATTTCACGACCCTGCCGGAAAGGGACCTTCTCGAGCGCCCCTTCACGGAGTCGCCCGGATTGGAGACCTCGACGAGTGTGGTGGACCGGGAGGATATCGAGCAGATGCACGCCTATTCGGTCGTGGACGCGCTCAATTACATTCCCGGCGCCTGGACGGAAACGCGGGGGCGCAAGGTCAAGAGCTTCTTTTCTATTCGAGGGCAGAGATATCCTTACGCGGGCTATCTAATCGACGGGGCGTGGTTCAGGGAATTCCACGAGATAAATTATTATATGAGCGCCGCGAATTTCGACCGGATCGACGTGGTGCGCTCCAGCAGTGCCCTGTTGCTGGGGCCGGGGGGCATGACGGGTATGGTGAATCTGATCCCGCGCAGCTATTCGCAAAGGGAGACCCAGCTTGAGACACTCTACGGCACGCATAACACCTTGCGGAGTAATATAACGCACGGGGAGGCCGGGGAGAACTATAACTACGGTGTGAGCGCGGGCTACTATCATACGGACGGCTCCAGTCATATGAATGCGAGGGAGAACATGACGAATCTTTACGGCCGGATCGAGTATGACCTGTCCGACGATTTGACGTTCTCCTGGGTCAATTTCGGCCTTGGGGGAGACCGTGAGCTCAAGCTTGCCGAGCCTCCCGCTCAGGCTATCCTCCAGACTCGCAAAGACCATTACGATCCGATGTACTCATACGTCACTGTGGCCAAGCTCCGGCACGACCCGAATGACGGCGGTGTGACGGAAGTGCTCGGCAATTACGGCGGCCGGCGTTTCGACGGGCAGCGGGTCGGCAACCCCGAATGGCTGGAGGAAGACTACGAATTCGGAGGAACTTTTATCCATAGCAGGGAGTTGACGGATGACAATACGCTGCGCTTCAGCGGCTTGTACAATCGGTGGGTGTGCCCGACGGGCAAACGCTTTTACGTGGGACGTCCTGGGGATATCCGTACGTATTCGGCCATGATCGCGGACGATCATGATTTCGGGCGATTGGATACGACGATTGGTTATCGCTATACCCGGGAGCACATCGAAGAGTTCGGCGGTTTCAACGTGGAGGGCCAGGCGGGGCCGCTTAGTTCGGTCCAGATCGACGACGAATGGGGCGATCCGCTTCATGCGGTCAACCTGGGAGCCTCTTATGAGCTAACGGATACGGAGTCTCTCTTTGGAAATGTGGCCTGGGGGCAACTTTCCCCTCAGCCGGGTATGTTGGATTTGAATCTGCAAATGCCCGGCAATGAGGATCGGTACAAATACGACCTGGGTTTACGAAGACGTATCGAGCGTTTCGGCCAGGCGAGTGTGACGGGCTTCTATGTCCGTCAGGACGATGCGTCCCTGGTCAGCCGGACGAGGGTGTTGGGCCCGGACGGCTTATGGTATGCGTTGTTCGAAGAAGGGGAACGCAAAAACTATGGCGTCGAGCTCGAGGTTCAAACCAACCGGTTCGAGAACGGCCTTCAGTTCTTCGGCAACGTGACGGCCATGCGGACCAAACGGACCTATACCGGGGATTGGAAGGTGGATAAAGAAGTCCCCGATATCGTCGTAGGTGGGGGTGCTTCGTATGCCTATCAAAAGGTTGAATTTCTTGTGTTTGCCAAGCATCTGGCCGGCTACGAGAACGAGCGGTTCCTTCCCGGCGGATCCCCTCCGGCCTCTCTCGGTAATTTCATCGACCTCGGCGCCCAGGTCACCTATAGGCATGACCCGAATACGGAATTCTTTGTCCGCGCCGAGAATGTCACCGATGATGAATATTCAACGGTCGCGGGGTATCCACATGATGGGACTCTTTTCTATGCAGGATTCATTAAGAGATTTCAATAGCCATAAAACGTCAAGAACGACAGGCTCGAGGCGGAACGATTCTCTGCGAAGGTGGGTCTTCCGTCTTAGTCTGTTGGTTCTGGCGGTTCTTGCCGGTCGGTCTTTCGCGGCCCCGGCGAGCGCGGATCCGAACGAGCCTCAAGAGAGAAGCAAACAAGCAGAACTCTCTGAGCGTTTGGAAGAACTGATTCGCCAGTTGCGGCAGGAACGGTCGGTCTATTACGTCCAGAAGACCCGGCAGGAGGCCCAAATCGAGAAGGCGCGCGAGAACCGCACGTTATTACAGGATGAGCTGACGGAGCTTCGCAAGCAAGGGGCACAATCGGATCGGCAGCTTCAAACGTATCAGGCGGAGGTCGATGACCTCAAAAAGCAGCTTGGCTCCAAGGCATCCCTGGAGAAAGTCTTGGCCGAGCAGGTCCGGCCGTTCCTCGCAAACCAGCGAATCGAGATCGAAAAGGGCGTGCCGTTTAAGCAGCAGGAACGCCTCGATAGGCTTGAGGCCGCTGTCGGCGATGTCAACACCCCGGGCCGAATGTCGATGGCCGATCAGTTGGGCCATGCCTGGAACTACACCCAGGAGGAACTTCGCCTGGCCCGTTCGTCGGAAACGTACACCGCGCGAACACAAACGGACGATGACGCGTCTCCTTACGCCAGGTTCTTCCGCGTGGGCCAGAAAATTCTCGGCTATATCACCGAAGACGGAAAGCAAGCGGCGATGTGGTCGCCGTTGTCACGCCCAAAGAACTGGTTGCCCATCACCGACATCGAGCCGTTGGGCCAGTTACGAAGTGCGGTGGAGATTCTGGATCGTCGCCAGGGACCCAGGTTGGTGACATTACCCGTTGCAGTGCAGTCCGCGGATTCGCCAGAGGGAGGTGCCGATGCCTCGCCTTAAACGAAGTACACAAACCCGCCTCATGAGTCTCAGGGCGTTGGGGATATGTTTTATTCTAACCGTTTTGTTTCAAACGCCCGCCGTCTCATCGGAATCCACGGACTTTGAAAGCCGGCTGCAAACCGCCGTCGAACAAGCCGAACGCGAGCTGGAGGCGGAGAAGGCCAGGATTCAAAAGGAAAGACTGGCCCGGGAAGAGGAATTGCAGCAGGTTCGTGCAGAGTGCAAGACGCTGTCCGACGAGATTGTGGAGCGTAAAATCGCCATTGCACAAAAACAAAACGCGCTGCGGGACGTTCGTAAGCAACGGGAAACACTGTGGACCGAGCGAACGCAATTTCAGGACGATCGCGCCCAGTTAAAATCCATCGGCCGGGACATCGTGACGGAATTGAGTGAGTTGCTGGATATCCTTCCGACGTCCGAGCATCGACAAAATCAACGGCAACAAGTGGCGGCTCTTCAAGAGTTCCTTGACCGGGATGTCGTCGAGACGATGGTCCCGTCCGTATTCGAACTTTTCGAGTCTCTTCTGAGCGAAAGCCGCACCTCGGCGGTTTATACGGCGGATATTTTGGATTCGCAGGGACGGCGTCAAACGGTCCGACTGTTGCGGGTCGGCCAGAGCGTGTTTGCTTATCACATTCCCGATACGTCGCGAGCCGCCATTGCCATTTCCGATCCCTATCAAGAAGGCGGTTTCCGCTGGTATGAAGGTCTAAGTGAGGATATGCAGAAGGCCGTCGTCGATGCGATCGACCAGGCGGAGAATCAAGAAGGTATGTACCTGCTGCCCGTCGATGTCACCGGCAGTATGACGGCGGCGACCGATCTTTCCAGCCAATCCCTCGAAGGGCGCTTCCGGTCCGGAGGCGTCGTGATGTTTCCGTTGGCCTTCGTCGCGGTGTGGTTGGCGCTTCTTATTGTCGAGCGGCTTTTCATTCTGTTACGCGAGAGCCGCCATTCGCTGCAATTCTGCGAAAAGATTCTCA
>Ga0272442_10005059_pt1 | contig 17749 bp, 11 predicted proteins | sample SSMForm2O_FD_200262 | JGI IMG/M metagenome (GOLD analysis project Ga0272442, IMG submission 200262) | Marine sediment archaeal communities from Little Sippewissett salt marsh, Falmouth, MA, United States - SSM-Form-2O | ecosystem: Environmental > Aquatic > Marine > Wetlands > Sediment ... | reverse complement strand
TCGTCGCCCAAGACGCTGACGCCGTGGACGTCGTCGATGAACCCGTTCCAATCATCGTCCTGGCCGTTGTCGGCAATCTCCTGGCGGTTCACCCACATGTTCGCGGCCAGGTCGGGGTGCGTGTAGTCCACGCCCGAATCGATGACCGCCACCACCACGTCGCGACTGCCGCCCGGCGACAGGCCCAGCGACTCTAAATGCTGCCACGCCTCACTGGCTCTGATCTTGTCGAGATGCCACTGCCGAGCCATGTCGGGATCGGTCGTGCCGTCGGGCATCCGGCCGACCAGGTGGAACACGTAATCGGGCTCGGCCAGCTCGACCGCCGGATGGTTCGCCGCTTCGGCCAACACCTCTTGCACGTCATGTCCCGCCTTAACCTGCGCCCGATACCAACGCGTCAAATCAGGACCATCCTCCGTCGCTTCGTCCGGGTCCGCACCGGCAAGACGCAATTTCGAAGACGAGCGACTCCGTACGGGGAACAGCCGCTCGACCGACTCCACGCCGGCGATGGTAGAAACGTCCGCTTCGGCTCCGCTCGACATGACTCGCAAGCCGCCCTTCCCGACCGGGGCCAGCTTCAGCAGCACCCGGTCCGGGCAGTACCGCACCTGCGCGGACCGCCGGGCCTGCGTCTTCTCCCGCTCCAACCGCTCGAAAGGCTCATACGCCCGAGCCGGGCGGTCGCTCGCCGCCGCACGCCCGTCGCGAATCGTGCAAAAGGGACCGTACCGACCCGACAAAGCTGTCTGTCCCGGCCGCGAATCGCCGACCACACTAGCTCTCGAGCCATGACCGAGCGCCAGACTCACGCTGGCCATCAACACCACACAGACGAAATGCGAACCGACGCTTCCTGCCATTCTCCTCATTTGACTCTCCCCTCAGAACGAATCTTTCCGGTCAACTTGACGTGAATCAGCCGGCGGAGGCGCCGCTGGACGTATCCAGAGCCGGTCCTCCCGCCGCCGATAATTTATTATAGGACTTCTCCACATTATTGCAGTGCACCCTCCTGATTCCGGACTCACCCGACAGCCCTACTGTATCCGCCGACAGAAGGAATGTCAACGCATTGACATCCACAATGTCACCCCGCCAAGCGAACGCAGATGTCCCGTGACCGTGAACTCTGCCTGCCCCTGCTCGATCTTGGCGCAGCTTCAGACTGATATACGTTCGGCGCTGGTTGAACGCTTGCCCGGAAGGGCTTGTCGCGTGCTATTTGCGTTCCTTGCGTTGCGAAGCGAACCGGCCGCTATCGCATCACCCAGTCCTGGTCTTCGTAGGCTACTTCTACGGACGACCTGAGGGCGGGGTCGCCTCGGAGCTGATAGGTTGCGGCCAGGGTTTTGCGGAGGAAGACGAAGACCGGCAGGCCGAGCTCGTCGCGGGCGACGGGGTGCTTGACCGCCGCCGTCTCGTTGCTCAGGCCGGTGATGAATACGGTGAAACCGGTGGCTTGCTTATCAAAATCGCTCCAGATCACGGCGATGTCCCGGGCGTTGTCCTGGCCCTGGAGCAGGCGGTTCCCGACGCCCTCCAGCGGCTCCAGGAAGGGGTAGGCGGACGCGTGGCGCTGTTTGATCTGCTCGAAGACCATGGGCGGCACGCGCCGACCCGCCGGCAGGATCTGGAACGTATCGGTCATCAGCTCGCAACGGGGGTAAAATTCGACATCGCGACCCGTGCGGTTCGTCAGAGTGAGAATCATGTACCAGAACCGCGTCGGTCCGTTCTCGCCCCACGGCAGCACGAGCTGCTGCGGATGCTCGTATCGCACCTGCACCGTCCACTGGCCCGGTTTCTGCACCACCGCCGGCTCCGGCGCCGCCACGCACAGCCCCGCCAGAACCGCCGTCAACATTGTCCCATAAAACAGGCGTTTTTTCATCAAATGTCCCCTCTCCAGAGAACACACTGGAGCCCAAGATACGCTACATTCTACTGTTTTCCTATTTTACAGCAAAATGACCGCCAGGCCAAGAAGATTTTGCCCCGAACCGGCGTCTCCGGATGCGATTCGTGTTTGCAGGTACCTTCCGCCAGACGAGTGCCGCCGGCGTCATCTCGCCCGAAGCCCGCTCCCGCCCCTCGTCATTTCGACTGGAGGCTGCTTCCCCCCCTGTCATTTCGACTGGAGGCCGGAGGCCGGAAGGGAGAAATCCGGCTGCGACAGAGGCATTTGCTCCGTGCACCGCAAGAGACCCGTCGGACCCAGTCAAAGGCAAGCCCGGCGGGAGACGCCGGCCGAGATCGCTACAAATAGGCCCCTCCCTGCGAGCTTTCTCCGCTTCGTCCCGGCGCGCCGGGACTCCGGTCGAAATGACACACTCTGTCCGCCGGAGTTCGTCTATGAATCTAACTGTAAACACGAATCGCCCGCGGAACCTGTAGAGCGAAGGAATCGCCGTTATTGGCCGGAATGCGTCGCCTTGCCCAGCTTAACACCACGGTATCCGCCTCACGGCTCCGGGCGGGAAAGCCGCCGCCGCGTCTCCATCTTGCTTTCCCAATGATGACGGTCCTGGCAGGCGTGGTGCTCCCAGTCGAGGTGCCAGAGCCGGCACCAACATCGCCAGACGGATTTCACGTATTTCCAGGCTTTCATATCGCACCACTCCTTGCGGAGCATAGATTTGCGTATTTCCATGTGATTACCCGGGTGGCAGTACGATCCGGCGCGTGGATCGGTTCGCACCGCCCGGCCGGATAGCGGACCGGCAACAGAAGGCCCAATGATACGAATTCTGATTAATTCTTGCGCGACATGTCATCCTGAACGCAGCGCAGCGGAGTGAAGGATCTGGGCTGCGGCCTTGGGATATGTTTCGTTCGCAGGCCATCCCGGCGCGCCGGGATTCGCCTGTGGCTCAGGATGACAAACACCCGGCCGCGCCACGACTTTTCCTAATCCGTGTGAGACCTCGCTGATACATCTCTCCCATGCCGGGAAAAAGGCTGCACTTTGGATGGACCTTCGCTAAGCTGTACGTGCGAAGGACTTGCCGGTACGGCCGGCGGACACGGCCACGATCCGAAACGCAAAGGAGATTACGCGATGACGCAGACGAATGATCGATCAGGAAACGGTATGACACGTCGAGGTTTCGTGGCGGGAACGGCGGCGGCGCTGTCTCTGGGCGTTGTCCGGCCCGGCGCGGTCAGAGGGACGGCGGCGAACGGTCGCATCAAGGCGGGCGTCATCGGGCTGGGCGGCCGCGGCCGCATGATCGCCGGCATGCTGCAAAAGCACGGCGGCTACGAAATCACTGCCGTGGCGGACTACTTCCCGCAGGTCGCTAACGCAGCCGGCGACCAATTCGAAGTTCCAGCGGCACAGCGTTTCTCCGGCCTGTCGGGATACAAGCAGCTCATCGCCGCCGACGTCGAGGCGGTCTTCATGGAGACTCCGCCCTACTGCTTCTGCGAGCACGTCGAGGCCGCCGTCGCCGCCGGCCGGCACGTCTACATCGCCAAGCCCCTGGCCTGCGACGTGCCGGGGTGCCTGCGCATCAAGAAGGCAGCCCAGCAAGCCCAGAAGCAAAACAAGGTCTTCTTATGCGATTTTCAGACGCGGACCGATCCGTTCTTCATCGAGGGCGTCAAGCGCGTTCACGACGGCGCCATCGGCGAAGTCGGCTTGCTCAGCTCGGAATACAACGACGAGAGCTTCGCCGACCCGCCGCTGACGGCGACCGTCGAGAGCCGCCTGCAACATCTGATCTGGGTCAACGACGAGGCCCTCGGCGGCAGCTACCTCGTCAACGCGGGCATCCACGCGGTCGATGTTGCCCTGTGGATCGCGGGCGAAATGCCCGTCAGTGCCACCGGCGCCTCGCGCATCGTCCGCGCCGAGCCGCACGGCGACTCGCACGACGTCTATTCGGTCACGTATGAATTCGCCAACGGCATGATCCTGAACCATCGCGGCGAGCATCTCAAGAACCGCTCGGAGTTTCGCTGCGACTGCCTCGCCCAGGGCCGCGACGGCTTCCTCGAATCCGGCTACACCTCCCGCGTCCGCATCCTCGGCAACCGCACCGGCTATCGCGGCGGCGACGTCGTCAACCTCTACCCGCGCGGCGCCGAGCGCAATATCGACACCTTCCACCGATGCGTCACGCAGGGCGATTGCACCAATTCCACCATCGAACCCAGCATCAACGCCACCTTGGCGACCATCTTAGGCCGCGAAGCCGCCCGCCGCCGAACCAAACTAACCCTCAACGACGTCCTAAAGGAAAACCGCCGCCTCGAACCCAACCTCTCCGGCCTGAAAACATAGGCCCCAGGCTGGAGGCTGGAGACCGGAGCAATGCATCCAACGCCAACGCCGCTCAAATACTCCGCCGCCGACGCAGCCACCCAACGAGGGTTGCACCAACACTGCCAAGTACCACTGCGCCGGGTAGCGGAATAGGAGGACAACGAGGGTCCGCCAACGTCTTTATTTCGTCGTCAGTGAGGGCGCGAGAGTAGACTCGTATGTCATCCATGCAACCGTGATAATAAATCGCACCTCCTTGGGTGTAGGACATTCCCAAGGCACCGTGGCCACTTGGGGAATACGATAGTCCCGAGCCGCTTCCATCATACCAGCCCGCTATTTCCACTCCATCCCAGTACAATCTTATGTCGCTAATGGAATAGAAGACCGTCGCCAAGTGATGCCAACTTCCCGTAGTGACCACCGCATCATACGACTCCTTCTGCACGCGGTTATCTGGGGCAGAAAAACCCTCATAGATGTAAGAGCCAAGCGTGGCGTTATGCCCCCCGCAGGTAACGGCTACCCCATTGCGGTATGACCTGTGATCAAGTCTGTCGTTACGAAAGACCAAAGGGCCGATCATATCGTCAAGTCTCACCCATGAACCAACCGTAATGGGCAGAGGCGGTTTGACTCCGCTGCCTATATCAATGTAGTCATCCACGCCGTCAAAGTAATAAGCGCTGTTGAGATTGCCACATCGATCCTCTGACAATGTGGCACCATGGACCGTGGCGCCATTCCCATTTCCACTCGAATCGTTGGCATTGCCGTTAAACTGCCACCACGCTACGAGGTCACTGGTCAAATCCCCCAAGGCAGGCGTCGCAACGAGCGCCACTGTCACAATAGCTGCGAGAGTAATGTGTCTCTTCGTCATGATAAGGCCTCCGTTTCTATAATTGAGTCATTTCCCAGTTCGTCAGTAACTGACACTGGATAGCAATAGCCAAAACCGTCACAGCGTCCTACGTCGGCGCAGCCAGCCAACAAAGCCAGTGCCGATGCTGACGAGAACAAGCGTGCCAGGCGCAGGGACGGGACGCGTCCCGATCATCTCGAAAAGATGAGCCTCACCCGGCTCTGCAGACATCCTTGGGGAACCCAATTCGCACTCGCCGATCAGCACGTTACCTTCGAAGAACCCAACAGAAGAGGCGAAGTCGTGATATTCTCCGGGAGTCGGATCGAGATAGGTGTGAAGGAGGTCGCCCGTGTTAATGTCAAAGAGGAAGGCAGCACCGCAGTTGTAAGCCGATATGTCTTCCGCAGGCGATCCGACGAGCAGGTAGTCTCCCATGACCGCCATGGACCGCCCGAATCCGTCATTCGAGCCACCCACCGGATCACGGAACTCTCGCTTAAGAGCGAATGTGGAACCATCGTATAAGTAGACGGACTCGCCGCCGTTGAACTTCCCAATCAGGATGTCATCGCCCGCCGTAACAATGCAATCCCCGAAGTAATGATGTACGAAGGGATCCGGGTTGAGAAACGTATGGAGGTGAGTTCCTGTTACTCGATCAAACACGAAGGCGGCCCCGAAGCACTCCGAGATATTGGGGTGACCGGTCGCACCAATCACCACATGATCCCCGACGAATGCGACGGCGTTGCCAAAGTGCATGGTGGGAACTGGAGGCGTATACGTTTGCAGAGTCGTGTGGTTGGTGCCATCAAAAAGATACGCCGCTCCTAAGTTCCCGGTCCTATCGACAGGTGCGCCGGCGAGAATCAGGTCGCCATCCACCGCTGCTGAATTCCCCAGAAAACCCGTATTCGGATAGGCGTCAAGCCTTGCCCCGCTGCGGATGTCAAAGATGTTAAGTCCACTCGGTTCCTGGAAGGCGCCAACAAGGAGATTGCCCTGGAAGTCAGCGAGGGTCCGACCAAACCCTCCGTTTGGATATCCTGGCGTGGGCGTGTGGAAGCTACGTACCAGCGCGCCATTCTGAGGATCGAACATGTGGACGACACCGTCCCCAGACAGGGGCGACGCACCTATGAAAACGTAACCATCCACACCGGTTAGTGCATACCCGAACGCGCTGTTATTACTCGCGCTTGGGTCGGCGAATGTTCGTATGAGATCACCAGGGGCCGCCAGTGACACTGTCGGAGCAAGAAGAAAGGTCGCAACGACCTCTGCCAACAACGATTGGAACAGTACAGTACGGGTGAACACTCTCATTACTCTTTCCTCCTAAACACACGGTTGTTTTGAGTCACCTGATGGGATTGCCAAGAGCGGCGACGTCAAGGCACAGGCTCAACCGCCGACCACTCCCAGGAACAGAGAGAAAGGCCTATGAGAACTGGCCCGGACCGTCCATTCCTGCGAACTGCACGGAGGCGTAACCGTCGCTGGCGAGACCGAGAGACAGACACAAGCGGCGCGTAATTCACTTGGGCCTGAGAATTGCCTTGCGGCTCCATTCTCTTCTCTCTCATCGCTGCTGGCCTCCGTTCGTGCAGTGGTGTGGGCGCACAACCTCACCGCCGGGACATGACGTCCCCTTTCGCGCACGGCTTTGATTGCAGGCAGGAGCCCTCCTCCCGGCGCTGCAACTCACTATACCCGTTTGTGTAAATGGCAGCAGGCGACTGGAGGTTCGACGTCGATGTGCACGTTTGTGGCGGCGGGCCTCCAACACGCCTCCGACTACTCCACACGCGACTATACATATTTGTCACGGTTTGTCAAGATAAAACCGGGAATGTTTCAGAAGAATCTTGAAATGGTAGCGTGTGCGACCGCCGGTCTTGCGCGGTGCGCCGGCTTGAGTATTCTATCTGCGGAAGGTACAATGGCAGGTCAACGGAGAGCTTGGTCGCCAGGGAGGGGCGGTTGCGACATTTGGTCGGTGGCGGCTTTTGGAGGTTTGGTTCGATGGGACGATCATGTGGGCGTGAAGCGTCGTTTGTGAAGCGTGAAGCGACCGCTGCGGTGAGATGCGATTCAACTCGTAGGGTGGTGCGTGGCACACCGTACGCGATTGTTCTTGTTCTGGCGGCGGTTGCGGCCACCGCGGCGTTGGGAGCGGGGCCTTATGAGCTGGCTTTTTCGACCTACTTTGGCGGCAGTGCGGCCGATGGGGTTCGGGACGTGGAGGTTGATGGGGCGGGCAATATTTATGTGGCGGGGACGACGCGGTCGGCGGACTTTCCGACCACGCCCGGCGCGTACGACGAACAGCTCGACACCAGCGCCGGCACGACGCGCTGGGGCTACAACTCGGAGATCTTCGTGGCCAAGTTCGCTCCCGACGGGGCGCTCGTCTGGTCCACGCTCATCGGCGGGCCCAACTCCGAGGAGGCCTACGGGCTGGAGATCGACAGCCAGGGCGACGTGGTCGTGCACGGTCGCGGGGCCGAGGGCACGCCCGTGACGCCGGGGGTGTACCAGCCGCAGTTCAAGGGCTGCGGCGGCGAGGACCCGGGCAATCCGCACAACACCGCCCAGAACGCTTACGTCTGCAAGCTCACTCCCGACGGCTCGACGATGGTCTGGGGCAGCTTCTTCGGCATCGACCACCTGCACCGCGACCTGGCGCTCGACGTCAACGACGACATCTACGTCACGTGGGGCGTCCGGCCGCACGCGAACAACCTCGCCCACTGGGACACGTGGATGGACCCCGCCTGGAACGCCAACGCCTTTCAGCCCGACCCCCAGGGCGACACGGACTGCGGCGTCGCCAGGATCGCCTCCGACGGCAGCCGCGTGATATGGGCCACCTACTTGGGCGGCTCCGATTACGATTCCATCGAAGCGTCCATCGACGTCGATGCCGAGGGCTACGTATACGTCGGACTCCAGACGCGCTCCACCGATATCCCGACGACGCCCGGCGCCGCCGACCGGACCCACAACGGCGGCGTCGACTGGTACGTCGCCAAGCTCCTGCCCGACGGCTCCGACATCGTCTACGGGACCTACATCGGCGACGAGGGCGACAACTGGCTCAACACGCACAACCTCGTCGTCGACGACGCGGGTTATTGCTACTCGTCCATGTGCGCGTTCAGCTCGTCTTTCCCCAAAACGCGGAGCAGCGTCCAGAAGACCCACGCCGGCGGTGTGGACTGGGGCATCGTGAAGCTCTCGCCCAGCGGATCGCTGGCGGCGGCGACGCTGCTCGGCGGCTCCGGCGGTGACAATTCCGACGGCATCCGCATCGACAGCGAAGGCAATCTCGTGCTGTTCGGGCAAACAAACTCGGCTGACTTTCCGGTCACGCCGGACGCCTATCAACCCATCAAAGGCGCGCAAGACGACGCGGTGATGGTCAAGCTGAATCCGGGGCTCAACCAGATCCTCTACAGCACGTTCTTAGGCGGAAACGGCGCCGACGCCGGCCGGGCCGGCTGTGTCGCAACCGACGGCAGCCTGATCGTAGCAGGCTCGACAACGGGAACGGACTGGCCTACCAGGAACGCCTTTCAGGACTCGCGCCGCGGCCCGGGCGATGCGCTGGTGGCGCGTCTGGCCCCGGCCGCGACGATCACCGTCGATCCGAGCGTAACCTATCAGACCATCAACGGCTGGGAGGCAACGGCCTGGGTGGCCGAGCCGAGCGATCCGGCCCTGCCGTTTTATCGCGAGGCCCTGTACGAGGCGCTGGTGAACGACATCGGCATCAATCGCCTGCGGCTGGAGATCCGCAGCGGCGTCGAGAACAGCAACGACAACTGGTCCGACTACCAGGCCGGCAAGATCGAGTACCAGACCTGGCGCAGCCGGCGCTATGCAACGGTAAACGATAATGCGGACCCGCATGTGATAAATGACTCCGGCTTTCATTTCTCCGAGATGGACGGAGTTATCGAACAGGTCGTCAATCCGCTGCGCGATCTGCTGGAGGCCAACGGCGAAAGGCTGTACGTCAACGTCAACTACGTCGCCTTCACCGGGCAGATCACCGACGGCGCCTACCTGCACGACGAGCCGGCCGAGTACGCCGAATTCGTGCTGGCCGCGTACCTGCACATCCGGGACAAATACGGCTGGGTCCCCGACTCCTGGGAGGTCCTGCTGGAACCCGACAACGTCCCGCAGTGGAACGGGCGGCTGCTGGGCCAAGCTATCGTCGCGACCGCCGCCCGCCTGGAAGACAACGGCTTCGACCCCGTATTCGTGGCCCCCTCCAACACCAACATGGGCAACGCCGTGACGTACTTCGACCGGATGATAGAGGTCCCCGGCGTGTTGGACTACCTGCACGAGTTTTCCTACCATCGCTACGGCGGCGTGTCGCTGCAGAACCTGCGTGCGATTGCCGCCCGCGCCCAACAGCACGGCCTGACCACGTCGATGCTGGAATGGTGGACCAACGGCAACACCTACCGCACGCTCCACGAAGACCTGAAGATCGGCAACAACTCCGCGTGGCAGCAGGCCGTCGTGCGGGGCTTCTTCGACATAGACGATTCGAGCCCGGCTACCACAACCGTTTCGATCAACGGCAAGACGAAGTTCACGCGGCAGTATTACAAATTCGTCCGACCCGGCGCGGTTCGCATCGAAGCTGCCTCGCAGGAGGAACATCTTGACCCGCTGGCGTTCATCAACGAAGACGGTCGCTACGTCGTCGTGGTCAAGTGCGACACCGGCGGGGATTTCACCATCGGCGGTCTGGCGCCCGGGACCTACGGCGTCAAGTACACCACCGCCGGCGCCTATGACGTGGACTTGCCCGACCAGACCATCACATTCGGCCAGGCCGTCGTCGCCGGCATCCCGGACGCGGGCGTCCTGACAGTGTATGCCAGGCCGGCGGTTCTGGACGACCAGCCGCCCTCGACACCGACCGACCTGGCGGCGAAGACCGTCTTGCCCACACTGGTGACGCTGACGTGGAATGCCTCCGTGGATGACACCGGCGTGGCGGGGTATAAGATGTACCGCGATGACGTTCGCGTGGGTTTCGCGCCGGCGAATTCGTACGACGACGCCGACGTGGAGCCGGGGGTCAGCTACACCTACGCCGTGGCCGCCTACGATGCGGCTGGCAACGAGTCACCGCTATCGGAGGCACTGGTCGTTACGACGCCGGTATCGAGCCAGGCCGGCGACCTGATCGGCTACTGGACGTTCGACGAGGGACAGGGAAACGTCGCGATGGACTCCTCGGGCTACGGCCACAACGGCGCGATCATCGGAGCGACGTGGACCAGGGGTGTCGCGCAAGGCGCACTGGACTTCGACGGCTTCGGCGACACCGTGGCGATTGTGACGGATGCGGACCTGGACAACCTGGAGGCCGTGACGATGGCGGCCTGGATCTATCCCACCCGCGACGGGCACTGGCACGTGCTCGACAAGGGCGACGGCGACAAGCGGCTCTACGCCGAGGGCACAAACCTGACCCTCGACGCCAGGATTCGCTACACCGGCGCGCACGCGTTCTCGCGCAGCGTCAACAACACCGTCGCGCTCAACGCCTGGCAACACGTCGCGCTCGTCTGGAGCCGCGCGGCCGGCACGACCCGAATCTATCGCAACGGCGCCGAAGTAACCTACCAGATGCACGACGTCGCCACCGGAGTACCCCTCGACGACACGACCTTGCCCTGGGCCATCGGCGCTCGCGGCCCGTTGCGCGAAGGGACCTTCTTCGACGGATCGATGGACGAAGTCCGTCTCTATAAGCGCACCCTGAGCGCGCAGGAGATTCGCGACCTCTTTTGCCTCTACGCTCCCACACCGCCCCGCCGGTAAAGCCGGGCGGTCACAAGCGCGCGGAGGCAAGTAGCAGCCGCGTCACGACGGGCAACCGGTGTTGCATCGCGGCGGCTTGCATGCTATGCTTGCCCGGTAATGCAGTCCCAACATCCGCTTGCTATCTGAGGAGAAACGACATGAAAGCTCGTGGTGTACGAAAGGGCATGTCACTTACGGTTGCCATCTCCTGTCTTTTGTTGGTGAGTCTCGCGGCGGCTACATGTACGGCAGGCCTGCCGCGGGCCGAGCATCCGAAGCCCCAGTTCATGCGGGAGGCCTGGCTGAACCTGAACGGGCCGTGGGGCTTTGCGATGGATCCCAACGTCGTGGGGCTGGAGCGGGACTGGTACAAAGACTCGGGAAGATTTGACAGGGAGATCACGGTCCCCTTCTGTCTCGAAAGCAAGCTGTCGGGCATCGGGCATACCGATTTTGTCAACGCGGTCTGGTATCGGCGCACGTTCGAGCTTCCCGGCAGTTGGAAAGGCAAGCGCATCTTCCTGCACTTCGGCGCGGTCGATTACGAATGCCGGGCCTGGGTCAACGGCACGCCGGCGGGCCAACACTACGGCGGAAGCGTCTCGTTTGCGTTTGAGATCACCGATGCGATCGAGGCCGGTGCGAACGAGCTGGTCGTCTACGCCTTCGACGACGTGCGTTCGGACGTGCAGCCCTCGGGCAAGCAGAGCCGCCGGCTCGAATCGCGCGGCGTGATGTACACGCGTGTCACGGGGATCTGGCAGACGGTCTGGCTGGAGGCCCGGCCGCAACGCTTCCTGGAGTCCGTGCAGATCGTCCCCGACCTCGACAAGAAGCGCTTCATTGTCACGCCCCAGGTCGAAGGCTACAAACGGGGACTTGAGTTTCGGGCCGCGCGCGTGGGCCCACGCGGAAAAAAGATCGCCTCCGTCACCGTCCCGGCCGCCAGCGGCAACAGCGCGATCCTCAGACTGCAGAAGCCCCGACCGTGGAGCCCGAGCGATCCGCACCTCTACAATCTGAAGCTTGAGCTCCTGGACGCCGGCAAGGTCATCGACACCGTGACCAGCTACGCGGGCCTGCGCAAGTTTCACATCGAGGGCAACAAGTTCTACCTGAACAACCAGCCGATCTTCCTGCGGTTCGTACTGGACCAGGGCTTCTATCCCGACGGCATCTGGACGGCGCCCAGCGACGCGGCGCTCAAAGCGGACATCGAGATGTCCCTGGCGGCCGGCTTCAACGGGGCCCGGCTGCACCAGAAGGTCTTCGAGGAGCGCTTCCACTACTGGGCCGACAAGCTGGGCTATCTGACCTGGGGCGAGTTCGCCGACTGGGGCGGGGCCCATTCGTTCGCCAACCCCCAGGGCGTGCTGAACCTGGAGCGCGAGTGGCGCGACGCGGTGCTGCGCGACCGCAACCATCCATCGATCCTGGCCTGGACGCCGCTGAACGAGACGCGGGGTGCGGCGGGCAACAATTACGAGGCGTACAGCCGGTCCGTCCGTTCGCTGGTGGCGCTGACCCGGGCGCTGGACCCGACGAGGCCGATCAACGATGCCAGCGGGTACGTGCACGTGCTGACCGACATCTTCACGGTCCACGACTACGACCAGAACGTCGAGACCTTCGGCGAACGATATGCGGCCACCGATCCCGAGCATCCGGAAAAGACCTTCGTGCGCTTTCCCGAGATGTCGGTCCCGTACGAGGGCCAGCCTTACGTCGTGGACGAGTACGGCGGGACGTTCTGGACCTCCGACTACACCGACCAGCCTGAGAAAGCGAGTCAGGGACGTAATAGCTGGGGCTACGGCAAGACCGCCAGGCAAGTGGAGGACCTGGTCAAGGCCCTGACCGACGTCCTGCTGGAAAATCCCAACATCGCCGGCTACACCTATACGCAGCTCACCGACGTCGAGCAGGAGGTCAACGGCGTCTACACCTACGACCGCAAACCGAAATTCGACATCGCCCGGCTCAAAACCATCTTCGGCGCGCCGGCCGCCATTGAGAGCCAATAGCACCGTGGCGCACTGACGTGAGGTCTCACGGCGATGAGCGCGCAGGGTCCGGGAAGAATCGGCCCGCATCCGCATTCTGCGCTGCCCGGCCCAGATGCTTTTCCTGGTCTATGTGACAACTGTCCCTCGCACTGCGAGAAAGCACTTCTCTATCACTCGGATGACCTGCTCTTCGGCCAACGCGGTCGCCCTGGTGGCTTTTTTCGGGCTCATCCGGTTTTCGGGTACTCTCGGATGGACCACAGGCAAAGACCGGGGACGGAAGTCCCCGCCCCCCTGGCATTTTTCGCTTTCCGCCGGCAGCATGATAGGAGCATCGTAGCGTGGGCTGCTGCGGGGCTCGGGGTGCTTGCCAGCAAAGGCCTATCCTCCCCGGCAGCGGATCCGGCGTACCTGCCAGGGCCATTGGTGCCAAGGGGCCAGTCAGGCGCGCTCTTCATGCCATTGGTCCGAAGCGGCAAATGCCGGGGGTTTGGGGGCAGAGCCCCCAAGAGACACGGAAGTATGCAAAAGCCGGATGAGCCCTTTTTCGAGAAAGTCGCCTGCGTGACATGTCGATAACAGAGTTGCATATGGTGGGACGTGTTCGGCAGGTCATGGCCGGTACACAACGGAAATCGTCAACCTGGCATGAGGAGTTGCGCGTTGGAATCGATGACACAGCTACCGAATCCAATTTCTCTGACGATAGATGCTACCGCCGGCGAGCCACTCAAGGCCACTCGGCGTGAGTTGACGGTCGGGGATGTCATGAGCCTGAACGTCATAACCGCTGCCGCCGACAACACGATATTCCAGGCCGCCAGGACCATGTCCGCGAATCGCCTCTCCTGCCTGGTCGTCGTGGACGACACCGGCGTCACCGGGATCCTCACTGAGAAGGACGTGCTCAAGGGCGTCGCCCGGGACGATGTGCAATTCCGTCGGCTCAAGGTCTGCGACCGCATGTCCAGCCCGGTGGAAACGGCCCCGGTTGACATGTCCGTCATTCAGGCGGGCAGGATCATGGAAACCAGGCGCATCAAGCGCCTGCCGGTCGTCGACGAGGGACAATTGCTCGGCCTCGTGACCCAGACGGACATCATGCGCGGTCTGGTCGCGCTTAGCCCGCTACGTGCGGTTTCCGACATCATGAACCGCGAGGTCGCCACCATACAGGCCAACGCAACCGTTGCCGAGGCAGCCCGGGTCATGGCCTCGAAGGACATTTCCTGCGTTGTCGCACTGCACCGACGGGACGTGGCGGGCATCCTCACGGAAAAGGACATGCTCAAGCGCGTGGTGGCCCTGCACAAGAATCCCGCCGAAACGCGCGTCGCCGACGTCATGTCCGTCCCCATCACAGTCATCCCCCCGACGTATTCGGTCCTTAGCGCGACGCAGAAGATGGATAACATGCACCTTCATCGCCTCATCGTCATGGACGGCAACAAGGTCTGCGGAATCGTCACACAAACCGATCTGATGCAGGCCATCCAACACGAGCTGAACCGTCTCGAGTCCGAGCGTCGTATGCTGGCGGCCGAATTGGTCGCCCTGATGGGATACGTCAAGCAAGACCCTGCCAGGTTGCAACAACTGCTTGCCGGTATGGCGTCTTCCTCCTCCGGTGGGCTCGCGGATTTTGCCGGCTCCCCCCCACGTGGCGAGGCTTCCGACGAAGGGCACGGCCAAACGAGCCACCTGGCGTAGCGCAGCGTCGCCGCGGCGCCGGCACGTCGCGAGTCCTCCCGCGCCTGCAACACCTGCGCCGTGTTCGGCAGGAGCCGCTTCTTGCCCTGAGCTTTCCCGCAAGGCCCGCCTCCGGGCCGTGATGAAGCCCCGGGAAAGGTTGACGGCCGCGCCATTTGGTGGTAGCCTGTCGCCGTCTAAAGGAGATGCAAGTATGGAATTATCATGGATTAACAAGCTTCGCATCGCTCTGGTCGCCGGCGTGGGGATCCTGGTTATCGGAGTACTGATCTGGCCGGTGGCAGCCCCGGAAGACCCGCTTGCTCCGGTTCGGGCGTCGAATGTCGGGGTAGCGGGTACTTTCCTGCTGCTGGTGTCGGCCTTGGGCGCGGGTTTCGCAGGATATTTCGTCGCCTGGCCCCACGGGCGGGAGATCGGGATTCTGGCCGTGCCTTTCGGCCTGGCGATCTGGTCCGGCCGCTCGGGACCGATGCGCACCCTGACACAGGCGCTCGAAGAGCCGTTTGAGCGTGAGGCCCTGCTCGGCTCGCTGAGTGTCGAAGCCCCCTACTGGCTGCTGATTGTTGCGGCCGGCTTCGTCGGGGTGTTGTTGGCACAGCATCTGCGGCCGGGTTCTCGAACGCCTTCAACGATTGCCGAGATGAAGAGTCATCTAAAGCCCACTATGTATGCCAATGCTGCCGGCGCTTTGCTCCTGGCTGCCCTGGTGGCGCATTTCTTTATAGGTGTTTTTACGCGGGATATCACTGGTTCCGATAACCAGGCCGCCGCGCACCCGGCAATCGGCCAGATTGTCTTTGGAGTCATTGGGGCCTTTGCCGTCGCAGCCTTTGCCGTCAAGAAGTTCCTCGACCTGGGCTACCTCTGGCCGGCTATCGCCTCTATTCTCATAATTCCTTTCGCAAAAGCGATTTACTACAAGTCAGATACCATCGCAAGATTCGCTGAGACTGAGCCGGCGACGTTTTATCCACGTCCGATTTTCGCCATTTTGCCTGTCCAACTGGTCGCTTTCGGCGCCCTGGGCTCGGTCCTGGGCTACTGGATGGCCGTCCGGTATGACTACTGGCGCAAGCACGAAAGCTCTGCATAAAAGCGGGAAAATACGTTTTCCCACCCTCCCCAGGGTACGCACAAACCCCTGTAATGAAAGCACTTACACCATATTTGCACCCTGACTGACACCGCAGGTCCCCAGAAAAACAGATTTGGCTGGTCTGCCCCCCTGAATTAGCCGACATATACATGTCCTACGACCTTGCCAATGAGGCATGGAGCCAGGGACGTCAGCCTTGGCATCGTGACGAATTTTGGAGTAGGAATGAATCGGCAAACGAACAGGGTAAAGCCCATATACGTAGGGTACTTTATAAAACCAGCCGACAAAAGGAGTTAGCGATGTTGGTTCTGAGCAGACAAAGAGATGAATCCATTATGATCGGCGACGACGTGGAAATCACCATTGTCGACGTTCGAGGAGACAAGGTCCGCTTGGGGATCACGGCGCCGAAGCAGATTCCCGTCCACCGACGGGAAATCTACGATGCCATCCAGCGGGAAAAGGCCGCAGAGGCCGAGCCCAAGGCAGCATCGAACCCCTCGAAGGACAAACCAGCGGAAGCCGAGGCCCCCACGAATACGGCCGAAGACGAACAAAAGGCACGCCAGAAACACGCGTAGTTCGAGACTTCCCTTCTCCCTTTTCACCACCGATTGCCAACAACCCTCCCAGCCTAACGGGAGGTTTTCTGCGCATCCCTCGCCCGACAGTTCCTTAGCTGGCCCGGTTTTCTGGGCTTTTCGCAGGTCCGCCTTTGCATTGTTGCGCCGTATCCCTTAGGGTGAAGGTCAGTGGGGCTTTCGCTATCTCTGCGAACGGCGCGCGGCAAAGGGGCCCATAGCAGCGCCGCCTACAATTGAAATCATCCATTATGGATACACAGTGAGAGAAAGGACGCATTATGGGACAAGCGAAGAACGGCAACAAAGTCAAACTGCATTTTACAGGGAAGTTAGACGACGGAACCGTGTTTGCGAGTTCGGCGGATTCCGAGCCCATCGAATTCACGCTGGGACAGCACGAGATCCTGCCCGGCCTGGAGGAAGCGGTGGAAGGAATGGCCATCGGCGAATCCAGGACGGTCAAGATTCCCTCGGAGCAGGCCTACGGGCAGCGGCGCGAGGACCTGACGCAGGAAATTCCGAAGGAGCACCTGCCGGCCGACCTGGCGCCCGAAGTAGGCCAGCAACTCCGCATCGACCGCCCCGACGGCGAGCCCGTGGTTGTATCGGTCGCCGCCGTCTCCGACGCCACCATCACCATCGACGGCAATCACCCGCTCGCCGGGCAAGACCTGACCTTCGAACTCGAAATGGTCGAAATCCTCTAAGAGGAACTAACGCACCGAAGACTCCGTCGCCTCGCATTGAAACCAAAGAACCGGCCCCTTCCGCCACGCGCAGGTCCTTTGTCCAGCTCCGAAGCACAGGGCAGGACGAAAGCTACGCATAGCCTGTACAAGCTGTGTCGCTGCACGGAGCACCCACAAGCTGCACCTGCCTGCCCGCTTCCCCGGCCTCCCAATTCTGTCTCAGCCCTGCGCGTATCGAGCGGTCGTTGAAAAAATTCTCGCCCCCTGGCTCGGCGTTTTTGGGCTAAGAACACGACCGAACGCAGAATTTCGAGAAAAGATCTCCTATCTATGGTTTTTACCGTTGACGCGCTACTGGTTAACCAGTAGCTTGGAGCCCGGATGGATCAGTGAACTGTTTGTCGCTCTGATTGGGAGGCTTTCTCATGGCACGACCGCGACACGAAAACCCGACGCCGGCGGAACTGGAGGTGCTGCGCGTCATCTGGGAACAGGGCCCCAGCACGGTTCGGCAGGTCATGAACGCCCTGAACGACGAGAGGCCACGCGCCTACACCTCGGTGATGAGCCTGATGAACGTAATGGCGGAGAAGGGGCTGCTCACCCAGAAGCCCAAAGGCCGAGCGTTTGTCTACTCCGCCCGAGTTTCCCAAGGTCGGACACAATCTCAGATCGTGCGGGA
>Ga0272442_10005058_pt1 | contig 17755 bp, 19 predicted proteins | sample SSMForm2O_FD_200262 | JGI IMG/M metagenome (GOLD analysis project Ga0272442, IMG submission 200262) | Marine sediment archaeal communities from Little Sippewissett salt marsh, Falmouth, MA, United States - SSM-Form-2O | ecosystem: Environmental > Aquatic > Marine > Wetlands > Sediment ... | reverse complement strand
AATGCCAACGACCTCTATTGCCCATCTTATGAAGAGGTAGTGTCTGACTCATGCAATATTAATATGTTCCGATTTTCATCAGCATGGGTGGCCCTGTGGGCCATGAACGTTTCATTAAAAATAACCAAGATCAAAAATAAGACGAATATGGCCATTTTTGTCCCCGAGTTCAGCTCCATTTCCCGACCGAGGGAATAAGCCATAGCAGCCTCAGCGGATCGGTTGAGGCTTTCGAGCGCGGCACCCTTCTTGTACCACGTGTATGTAAGGCTGGAATCTAACTTCAGAGCTTCGTCGTAGAGCTTTAGAGATTCATCATATCTTCTCAGTTCGAACATCAACTGGCCCTTGTTGTCCCATGCATCGGCGTTTTGTGGATCGAGAGCAAGCGCACGATTATATGCTTTTTCGGCCTCGTCGTACTTGCCCAAGTTGTCGAGAGCATCACCCTTGTATTTCCATACCGCGGCGTCTTGTGGATCGAGAGCGAGCGCTTGGTCGTAAGCGCCGATAGCATATTCAGCTCGGCCCATTTCGCTGAGAGCAAGGCCCTTAAATATCCAGGCATTTGCATATTGCGGATCGATAAGAAGTGCACGATTGTACGCTTCAATGGCCTCTTCAGGCCGATCCAGATCGCTGAGAGCAAGGCCCTTAAATACCCAAGCGTTAGCATTATGCGGATCGAGAGCAAGCGCTTTGTCGTAAGCGCCGATGGCATCTTCAGCCCGGCCCATATCGCTGAGAGCAAGGCCTTTAAATACCCAGGCATTCATGTATTGCTGATCGATAACAACCGCGCGGTTGTATGCTTCGACGGCCTCGCCATACTTGCTCAAGTCATCGAGGGCATAGCCCTTGTGTGTCCATGCCGCGGCGTTTTGTGGATCGATCTCAAGGGCAACGTCGTATGCTTCAATAGCCTCTTCAGTCCTACCTAGACGACTGAGAGCTCTTCCCTTGTCGTTCCATGCCGCAGCGTTTTGTGGGTCGATCTCAAGGGCAACGTAATATGCTTCGATGGCCTCTTTAGGCCTATCCAGATCACTGAGAGTTAGGCCCTTTAGAACCCATAAATTAGCGTTTTGTGGGTCGATCTCAAGGGCAACATTATATGCTTCGATGGCCTCTTCAGGCCGGCCCAGATCGCTGAGAACTAGGCCTTTTAGAACCAATGCATTAGCGTTTTGTGGGTCGATCTCAATAGCAACATCATATGCTTCGATGGCCTCTTCAGGCCGAGACAGATCGCTGAGAGCTAGGCCTTTTAGAACCCACGCATTAGCGTTTTGTGGATCGATATTAATCGCACCGTCGCATGCTATTAAGGCCTCGTCGTACTCACCCTGGTTATAAAGAGTCCAGCCCTTGCGATACCACTCATCGGGATTAGACTCATTAACGGCCGAGAATTCGTCGGCCAGATCACCTGCCGCCGCATGAAGGGGCGCCGCCAGCAGGGCGAGCAGAACGATCGACGCCAAGAACCATCCGAGCTTCATTTGATCCCTCTTCAACGCTGCAGTTATTCGGTTCAACCTTTTAAAATCTGTTGTTCTCTTCAGCGCCCAGCCGCCACCTCGCCTCGGACCTCCCCGGTCACGAACTATATTTAGCTGGAGGGCGGAAAAGCCCCCGAGGGCCAAATCTCATGATCTCCATCTACTCAAGCCTGTTGCAATCGTTAGCGATAATAGTGGGGCTGATCCTGATAAGCCTCCTTCTGAAGAAAAAGTCGATCATCTCTGAAGAAGAGAGGCCGGTCTTCGGAAGGCTTGTGACCGACTTCGCCCACCCGGCCCTGATATTTACGGGGCTTGAAAGGCGATGCTTTGAGATGAGCGAGCTTGACGCGAAATGAGATGAAAGGGTGACGAAAATTCAGGAGACCATCGATGAAAAACGACGAGACTGAGGGGCCGGATATAGGCGGCCTCGACCAGAAAAACGCGCCGCCGAGGGTCCTATTCACCACCGTATACCGGAACGAGAAGGAACCCTACGACTACATCGGCGCTAACTCTCGGTCGCGGTGGTTTCGGTTCCGCTGGCCCCGAAACCAGTCCTTCGGCCTCCGCTTCCTCAAGCAGAACATCCCCGAGATCGAGATTGCTGAGTTTCCGACCTTCGACGAGTACAAGAGGAGGCTCGCCGAGGGGTGGGACGTCGTCGGCCTCTCCTTCTACCTGAGCGAGACCGATGAGGCCCTGGAGATGGCAGATGCCGCCCGGGCCTCTGGGAAAGTCGGCGAAGTCTGGGCCGGAAACTACGGCGCTCTCACCCCGGAGATCAAAGAGAGGTTCGACCGGGTCTTCGTCGGCTACGCCGAGAACCAGGTCGCGCCGTTTTTCAAGCGAACTGTCGAGAGGGTCGTCCACCCGCCCCTAATCGAGCACCTCGACTCCTCCTTCGGTCTGAAGCTGAACATCTACGGCGCCCTCTTCACCATCAGGGGCTGCTCCGTCGGCTGCAAGTTCTGCCAGGCCCCCTGCTTCTGCAACAAGCCCAGCCCCCTGCCCCTGGAGAGCATCGAGAAAGTCCTCTCCTACTACAGGGACCACGGCATCAACGTGGTGGTGATCGAAGACGAGAGCTTCGGGTCGAACCGACGGCACGCCGACGAGGTCGTCGACCTCCTCGACGATTATGAAATGGTCTGGGGCTGCATGGCAAGAGCCGACTACCTTCGAGACAAGATCGACGAGTGGGCAGAGATGAGGCAGATGCCCCGAAAGCTCAGCGGCAGGGGGCGTAACCCCGTCAGCGGCTTTGCGGGCGCAGCCATCGGTATCGAGAACTTCCACCAGGAGGTCCTCGACGACGTGACCAAGAGGGAGCGGACCGAGGATATCCTGGAGACGGTCGGAAAGCTCCAGCATCATGGTCTTGGCACCGTCGGCTACTACATGATCGGCTTTCCTAGCGATACGACGGAATCGATAAAGGAAGACATCGAAAAGCTCGCCAACCTCAAGCTCGACCTCACCCAGATCTGTGTCCTGACCCCACTCCCAAAGACAGAGCTATGGGAGGAGATCGATGGAAGGTACGGGATATTCGACCGCGACTATCATCACTTCGACGGAAAGCACCTGGTCTGGAACCACCCGAAGATCACACCCCCCGAGATGGAGAGGGTCCTCGACTGGTCGATGAGGAGGGTCAACCCCCGGACAGCGCCCCTGAGATCGTCGGCGAGAATCTGGAAGAGCGCCTACCGCCATGCAGGCCTGGCCGGCATAAGAGAGCTGTTCTCTTACATCTTCAGGGCGAACAGGTTCGACTACGGCCAGGGGCCGAGGATGCTCTGATCCGATTGAAGCCGGAGATGTGCACAACGGGCGAGCAAGCCTAAATTTTGATTGCTACGATTTTATCCAGTAACACGCTGCTTTCTGCTGGCGCTGCCGCCAGGTAGAAAAAACCCCGAATTCGATGGAATTCCAGGTCAGATCATGAAGATCGTATATTCCAAAAAGTTCGAAGAACGGTACCACACCAACCCAGTAGAAAACCCCGATCGTGCGAGGTTGCCCGCCCAGGAGCTGGAACTGAAGGGTTATGAGTTTGTAAAGCCCGAGCCCGCAAGCCTGGAGGACGTATCGAGGGTCCACAGCAAAGAGCACATCGAGGTGGTGAGAAGGAAGGGGATGCTGGAGCCCGCCCTCCTGGCGGCCGGTGGAGCCTCTCTAGCCGCTGAGCTCGCCCTCGCGGGAGAGCCGGCCTTCGCCCTGATCCGGCCTCCGGGCCACCACGCCTCGGCCACCCACGCCTGGGGGATGTGCTACTTCAACAACATGGCCGTGGCCGTCAAGAAGATCGAGGATCGGATAGAGGGCAAGATCGAGGGGCGGACGGGTAAGATCCTGATAATCGACATAGATCTCCACTTCGGCGACGGGACGGTCAGCATATTCCGGTGGGACGAGAAGGTGAAGATCGTCAACGTCGGCGCCATCGACGTGGGATTTGACTACCTGAAGCTGGACCGAAGCGGGTACCTGGACCAGGTCGAGAGGGACCTCGCGATCTACGACTTCGACCTGGTGGCGGTCTCAGCCGGCTTTGACACCTACATCGAGGACTGGGGCGGCCTTCTCACCTTTGAGGATTACTATGAGATCGGCCGGCTAGTGAGGGAAGCGGCAGAGAAAAAATGTGCCGGACGGCGCTTTGCGATCCTGGAGGGCGGATACCACGCAGACCTCGGGATCTGCGTCAAGAGATTCGTTGAAGGCTTTGAGTGATGCTTCATCCTCTGAGCATCGGGCCAGGCTTGAGTTTGACTGTCACCCGCATTTCTCAGCGGCGCTTAAATCAATTCGACCAGCAAAAGATCCAGTCTCGCCGGCAAAAGAGACTTAAAGTAAAAAGTGATAAACTTATTACCAGAGGTGAGATTATATGACCAAAGTTGGCGAGGTATACAGGTGTGAGGTTTGCGGCAACGTGGTAGAGGTCAAAGAAGCTGGCGCGGGGCAGCTGGTCTGCTGCGGAAAGCCGATGGTTCTGACAAAAAAAGTGTGATCGATTCAGGACCTATATTTTTTGTTTGGCGATCTTTTAACGACGTAGACTATAAATTTCGAATAGAATAGTCGGCAGTTTAGAAATGTAAGGTAGTCAAGTCGTGGAATATTTGAGTAAAATAAGTTATCATAAAAAAATCTTGCGATTGACAAAGGTCAGCTCCCAGATCTCCTATTAGGCCGAAAAGCTGATATGCCCAACAGGAGTGTCGTCATGGGGCCCGATATTGATGTTTAAAATCGGATACCTGAATCTGGACAATCCCATTGCGATCATATCAACGGAATCAGATGGTTTCCCCGATCCGGCCAGCCTGGCCAGCCTAAACGGCTCGGCAGGCCTGATCATGTTGGGACGCTTCAACCTCGACCAGGTCACCCCCTCTGAAATTAAGAGGGCGCTGGATCGGCACCGCACCCGGTCCGCCCTGGGTTTCTCGACCTCGGGGGGGGAACTCGAAGACCTCGCGGAGATGGCCGAGATGGCGGCTCAGGAGGAACGCCTCATGGAGGTGGAACTACCCCGACAGGACGGGATAATTGATCTCGTAAGAGAGATCAAGAACTCGGGCGCCACCCTCTCAGTCAGGGCGAGGCCCGACGCCGTCGAGGATTTGAGATCATTGGCCCGGAAGCTTAAGGAAGCGGGCGCCGACCTACTCCATCTCGATCTTCGAGGCCTCGGTCCCGAAGCGCCAAAAGTCGTGAAGAGGATCTCCGACGGCGGAGCACCTCCACTGATGGTCAGATACGACGTCGGCGATTTCCAGGGAGCAAGAGAGCTCCTCTCCATGGGAGCTGATATGATATCCCTCTCCGATGAGGCCGACCCCGAGTTCGTCGCATGGCTCGCTGACACTCTCAAGAGGTTCCACGACCTGGTGGGCTGGTACAACGCTCCCAAGCACATCTGCTCTGGGGGTGACCTTCGCGGCATCGCCTTCTGCTGCCCGCCGGTGAAAAACTGTCCCCTCCTGGGAGCCCTCAAGAAGATCAATGTTTCCCCCAAAGAGTTCGTCGATAGAAAGCTAGCCCTGACGAGAGGGACGCCGCTTGAGCCCGGCGAAGGCACATGCTTTGGAAGCCTCGCCTGGTGCTGCAAGATCACAAAGCCCTGTTTCATGAGGGACGCGGTCCTGGAGAGGCAGGGAATCTCTCCCGACGAGTACATGAGGCTGAAGAAGAAGCTGGCCGAGGATCTGCTGAAAGCATGAAGATGAGTCCGGACCGCGTGGCCCAGGCGGCACAGCTGGCGATGCTGATCGAGCTCTCCTCAAGCCCTAAGCCTGGGAACGTCGACCGGGGCCACGACTTCGAGGAGATTAAGTTTCACCACTTCCTGATCAGCGCCGTCTCAGCTTACCCGATCTTCAGGGACGCCGCCCTGGGGTCAGAGTCGACGGGCACCCTGATCCGACGGGCGGTCTCAGCCTGGAAGAGCTGGGGCCTCGTCCAGAACACCCACTTCGGCACCGTCGCCCTCCTCGTGCCCCTGGCGTTGGCTGCGGGAAGGGGCGGCGATCTGAGGGTGGAGGTCGCCAGGGTTCTGGAGGAGACGACCGTCGAGGACGCGGTCGAGTTCTACGCCGCCTTCGCAATCGCCGGAGCCAGAGTTGCTGATGTGGAGGATCTGAGCCTGAAGGACCCCAATGCCGCCGATCGGGTCCGCTCGGAAGGAAAGACGCTTCAAGGCCTGATGCGCCTCTCCCAAGGCCACGACCTGGTGGCGAAGGAGTGGTCGACGGGGTTTGAAAGGAGCTTTGTGCTCGCTCGCCTTCTTGTAAGAAGGGTAGCAGATCTCGGTCTGAACGACGGGGTGGTGATGACGTACATCGAGGCCCTGGCGGATGTTCCCGACAGCCTCGTCGCCTCGAAGTTCGGTTCAAAGAAGGCGGAGGAGGCTTCAAGGAGGGCGGGATCGATCCTGGGGTTTGAAGTTCGGGATACGCTCCGCCTGGCCGAGGAGCTGGACCGGGAGTTCGTGGAGGAGGACATAAACCCCGGGTCCACGGCGGACCTGATAGGAGCGGCCCTCTTCATAGCCCTGGTCGAAGGCACCATTCTGAGGAGTGAAGAATGATGATTTACGATCTTGAGGAGATCGAAGAGCTTGGAATATTCGATGGAATCAATGAGATCATAGCCACCACAAAGAACGAGTTGGGTGCCGCCAACGCAGCGCCCCTGGGGCTGATCAAGAAGGGCGATACGCTCTCGGTGAGGCTCTTTGTAGGCTCTCACACCTACGAGAACATAATGGCCAGAGGCGAGTTCGTGGCCAACGTATCCCACGACCCGATGCTATTCGTCGAGACCGCATTAAACGACATCTCTGACGACAAATTCGTCGAGAGGGACGGGGAGCTGACCCTCAAGGATGCCGAGGCCTGGGCCCTATTCAGATGCGAGCCGAAGAACCTGGACATCGCCCTCCCGGAGGTGGAGTTCGTCAAGGGCGAGGTCCTGAAGAGGGAGTTTAGGGCCGTGAACCGGGGCATCAACCTGGTGGTCGAGGCTGCTGTTGCCGCTACCCGATACATCGCCCTCAAAAGCGACCTCTACCTTGAGGAGATCTTCAAGATCAGGCGGATCGTCGGCCGGTGTGGTGGTCCCCGGGAGATCGAGGCGATGGATCGGCTCGAAGAGCTGATCGAGCAGTACGAGTGAGCCGTGAGATGCGGACCCTACGAAGACGCAAAAAATGCAAGATGGGAGATCATGCAGGAGAGGCTGCCTTCGGGCTGTGAGGGGCTGGACAGGCTCCTTGGTGGTGGTTTTGAGCCTGGGATCATAACCCAGATCTACGGAGAGGCCGGGACCGGAAAGACGAACATACTTCTGCAGCTAGCGGTGGGGGCCGTAGGTCGTGGGTTCAAGGTGATCTTCATCGACACTGAGGGCTTCTCCGTGGAGAGGTTCAAGCAGATCGCTGGAGACAGGGCGAAGGAGGTCGGATCTAAGATCGTAGTCTTTGAGCCCCTGAACTTGGAGCAGCAACACGCATCGATAAAAGACGCCACCAAGATCATGAATAAGGAGTTTGGCCTGGTGATCCTCGACTCGGCGACGTCTCTGTACAGGGCTGCCTTCGAGGGGGACGACAACAGGCCCGTGAGGAGGTCTCTGGCGGCGCAGCTCGGCGATCTTCAGGAGATGGCGAGGAGGCATCGGATCCCGGTGGTGGTCACAAACCAGGTCTACATGGAGATCGAGACCGGAAACCTCAGGCCCCTTGGAGGGATGGCCATGGATCACGCCACCAAGACATCGATATTCCTGGAGAAGAGGGGCGAGGGAAAGAGGCTGGCACGGCTGATGAAGCACAGGTCGATGCCGGAGGGCACGACCGCAGAGCTCCGGATTACGGCCAGGTGCGTCGAGTGATCGGCTTTATCCACACCGTCGCCCACCATCTCGCCAATCTCACTTCCCACCCACCCCACATCCTGCATACCAATCCCAACCTTACCCGATCCCAACCTTTCCGATTCTGTCTTCACTGGATCAGCCTTATGGTGAAGGGGTAGCGGTAACGTTCGCCGTCGTTCGCCTTCATCGAGGCGATGATCACCAGGATGAGGTCGGCCACCGCCACCAGGGCCAGGAGGGCGATCCCCACCAGCAGAATGACCAAGATTCCGGCCACGATCCCGTAGATGGTCATCGATATCTGGAAGTTGAGGGCTTCTTTTCCCTGGTCGTCGACGAAGGGATGGTCGTTTCTCTTCAATAGCCATACCACCAGCGGGCCCAGGACGTTTCCCAGGGGTATTCCCACGAAGGTGGAGAGGGCGCTGAGGTGGCAGACCGTGGCCCAGGTCCGGGCATCCTTGTTCGCCTCGATCATCGTCGAGCTTCCGAATCTCGCCTCTTCCCCTCCAGGGCGCGTTCTCTGGTGCGGCGTTATTTCGTTTATTTTGTCTATTTCGTCCATCTTCTCGCCCATCTCCTCGTGTCTCTCCTCTTCTATCCGCTACTCCTTTCTGATCCGGGACGAGAAGTAACCTTCGGGCATACTCCCCAGCCGAGCAGAAGGCGTGAGGAGCAAGACCGAAAATCGACTCAAAAAAGTTCGCCCGGAGAGCGGCTCCGGGCCTCAGGGTACATACTTGTAGACGAAACCGGCCTCTGCAAGCCCATAGAGCTCTCCGCCAGAGGCGTAGATCGCTTTGAGGGGGTTTCTAAATCCTCCGGTGGGGATCCGGGTCCAGGTCGCGCCGGTTCCGGCGGAGTCGTCTAAGACCCAGAGCTCACCATCCTCTTCGAGCCGGTAGAGGAGGTTATGGACCGTCGAGCCCTCCTTGTACTGATCTGCAACGAAAATCTTGGCGGGACCGCTCGCCTTCTCCCAGGCATCGTCGTCATCCGACCACCGGTAGATCTCACTGGAGTGATAATCCTGGGCATAGATCGCGCCCGTGTTGAACCCGCCGCCGAATATGGCGCTGAAGTCCAGATCGCCTGCTGGCAACACCTCCCAGCCTATGGGATCCAACATCGTCCCGGTGTATTTCCGGATCACTCCAACGGTATAACCTCGAGACTGCGACATCCTATCCTCGAGGAGGTATAGAGTCGGGTTAAAGGTCTCCACGAGACCGGCCGGTCCCCTCAGGTATCCGCCACCGGCTGCCACATAGTCCACAATTTCACCGCCCCGCTCTGGAACCTCTCCTATCTGGGTCCATTTCCAGGGGGTTCCAGCGTATTTGTAGATCTCCCAATCGTCCTTCATTGGTCATCGGTTAAGCCCACCACTCCTCGGTAAAGCGCCTTCTAGCGATCCTCCGCCTCACCGGGCCGACTCGTCGCTTTCAATTATGCCGAAGACGTTACCCTCAGTATCCTTGCAGTAAGCGAAGTATCCGTAGCCGGGTATAGTCATCTTTTCAGATATCACCTCGCCTCCCTTCTCGGCGACCTTCGCCATGTACTCCTCAAGAGAAGAAACCTCCACAGTATTTGTGGTGCTCTCGTGGGGCCTCTCCCTCATCTTGAGGGCGCCGTCTATCCCAGGACCCTCGCCGGTCTGAACCAACCAGTAATCCACCGGCTCCCACTTCTCCACCTTCCAGCCGAAGACCTCGGAATAGAACTTCACTGCACGGTCGGGCTTGTCGATGGCGATCTCGAAATGAATCACTCTGGGCATACGAGGTCTTTTTGTTTTTTGATTCAGATATAGATTACGATCTGAAGGCCAAAGCTCCTGATAAATGAACGTCATTCCAACTCTTCTTCCAGGATCCCGTAAAATTTCTCTCTCGCATCCCTCTCGATCCACGGTGCATGCCCACATTTCTCAAGGAGGATGAACCTGAAGCTCCTCAGAACGGACGAAAGGGGACGTTCAACGCCAGCGGTGGGATGGGGGTCATAGTCTCCGTGGACCGCAACCACGGGGCACTCTATCTTTTTTCCCAGCTCCAGGAGCTTTCCAGTCCTCCTCAATTCCGCAGCTTCTTTCCAGACGCCCTGAAATACGTCGGCCCGGCAATCATCAGCCCGGCAATCATAAACGCCTGATTCGCATGCTATCGGGTCGTAGGCATCGACCTTGGAGAATAACGTTCCCATCCGGGTCATCGCTGCGTTCTTCTCTTCCGTCCCGACCTTCTCTGAGCTTTCCAGGATTCGAACCATGGACTCAACCTCAGCCCTCTCCTCCAAGCTCAGGCGGCTCAATCTTGTCTCTGAGATTCCGGAGGCGTACTTCTCTTCAAAGGGGCCGCTTCCGACGAGGATCAGCTTTTTGACCATCGCAGGATAGCTGGCGGCAAATATGAAGCAAAGCCAAGCGCCCCAGGAAAAGCCGATCAGAGTTACTGGAAGGTCTCCCTCCTTCTCCAGAGCCGCCTTCAGCTCTCCGACCTGTCCAAGAAGCGAGGTCGCCGTCTGGAGCGGCTCCAGGACTCCCCATCTTTTGGATAGCTCAAGCGCCACCCGCGCCATCTCTCCCCGGGCGCCAGGGCCGCCGTGGACGACGACTACGTTGAAGGGCGGCCTTCCATAACTTCTGAGATCGTCCATATCCAGCCTCCCTCGTCCTCGCTTAATGCTCAACGCGTGCCCTCTTTTTCTGACAATCGCTTTTGTACGCTCCTCGCGGCTAAGAATCCTGTGGAGAAGGCGGCCTGGAGGTTGTAGCCGCCGGTGTCTCCATCCACGTCCAGGACCTCGCCGGCGAAGTAGAGGCCATCGACGAGCTTCGACTCCATCGTCTTCGAGTCGACCTCCTTCAAGTTCACCCCTCCCCTGGTGACCATGGCCGAATCGTAGCCGGCGAGCCCCTCCACCACCAGGGGAAAGCCGGAAAGACGTTCAGCGAGAGCGATCCTCGTATCTCTGGTCATCGAGGCACATTTAAGGTCTTGAGGAATCTCCATGATCTCAAGAACCCTCGATGCGAGCCTGGCGGGAAGGTCCAGGTCTGCAAGAACCGACCTCAGATTTCTGGCGCCTTCCTTTTGGGACCTATCTTGAAGCCACCGCTCCAGATCCTCCCTCTTCTTCGCTCCGACAAGCGATATCCTCAGGACGTCCTCTGCCCGAATGTATCTGGATAGGTCGAGGATCCCGGGGCCCGATAGCCCCTGGTGGGTGAAGAGGACGTCCCCGTGCTGCTCCTTCACCTTCTTGCCCCTGAAGATCGAGACGGTGGCATTCGGAAGGGAGATCCCGGCGAGCTTTGAGAAAGGATAGTCCTTTATGCGGACCGGGGCGAGGGCGGGTCCGATCTCGGCGATGGAGTGGCCCAGGCTTTCAGCGAAGCTGTAGCCGTCGCCGGTGGAGCCGGTGGCGGGGTAGGAGAGCCCTCCAGTGGCGATGACCAGAAGCCGGGATCGATACGTTTCGTCCCCACAGGCCACCAGAAACCTCCCGCCACCTTCGACTTCTCCTTCTCCCAACTTCTCGACCGACGTCACCGTTTTTCCGCAGGCGATATCGACGTTGCGAGCATCGCACTCCTCAATCAGGACCTTCAGGACGTCTCGGGACTTCTGGGTCTGGGGGAAGAGCTTCCCGCCCTCCATTCTGATCATGGCCAGGCCTCTATCCTCGAAGAAGGCGACCAGGTCGCGGTTTGTAAAGCCGAGCAGGGCGGGGCGGAGGAAACGACCGGCATCGCCGTAATGGTCGAGGAAGGATTGCATATCTCCATCGTGGGTCAGGTTGCAGCGGCCAGATCCCGAGAGGAGGAGCTTTCGGCCGGGGGATCTCTTCTTTTCCAGGACGAGGATCTTTCTATCCATCCCGTAGGCGTTGGCTGCACAGAAGAGGCCGGCAGGGCCCGCTCCGATGATTATAACATCGAGCAGTTCACTGGCCCCAAGGTATACCATTCCACCCGATATCTTACCTGCTCCTTGGTCGCAGTTTGGGGATAATTTGCTCGGCTTTTCCACCTTGATCTCTCAGCATTACCAGTTCCAAAGGGAAGAAAAAGCTTCCGAACAACCTTAAGAATCGTTCCGGCAAAAGCGAAATCGCCTCTTCAAGTTAGTCTTTTGTAGTTTGGGAAAAAAGAGCTACGAACGGAGGAGGATGAGAGATGTCTGCCAGGGTGAGCAAGTTCGAGCGGAGCGTCGTGGACGCGTTTAAGGGGTCGGTGGAGGATTTCCGCAATGGGAAGATAGAGACCGAAGAAGACTTTGTAGCATCTCTTTACCACCACCTGCGGGCTCATACGGATAAAAATAAGATCATGACCATGCTGATAAACCACCCCATCGGCGACTGCAGCCCGGCCATCTCCATATTCAAGGGCGACGAGTGCCTGGTGGTCATAGAGGCCATGACCATCACCCGGGAAGGAGAGACGATCAAGCCCTACGACCGGTCGAGGATAAAAAGCAGCATGGAGAAGCTGAAGCTCTGCGCCCCCTTCTCTGAGAGGGGCTTTTTGATACACATCGACGAGAGAGATCCGGGGTTCGATGACGGCTTTGCAGAGTGGAAGGAGGACTACTACAGAAACCTCTGGCACGAGCTCGAAGAGGACAAGACTTACGTCTTCGAGGTGAAGAAGGGACGGACAAACAAGCGGAGAGTGTAGATTTTGAGGTCTTCGATCTTGCCGCGAGTTTTGCCCAGAGATTCCGAGCGTAGACCATGAACGATCAACACATCTCCAGGATCACGAGGGAGCTCGGCTTGAAGGGCGGCCAAGTCAGGGCCACAGCGAAGCTCCTGGACGAGGGAAAGACCATCCCCTTCATCGCCCGGTACAGAAAGGAGGCGACAGGGGGGCTGGACGAGGTCGCCATCGCCTCAATCCGGGACCGTCTCGAAAAATACCTCGAGCTCGACCGGAGGCGAGACTCCATCCTGAAGTCCCTCCAGGAGAGGGGAGAGCTCACCCCCGACCTCGAGAAGAGGATTCTGGCGGCGGAGACGCTTTCCGTCCTGGAGGACCTCTATCTCCCCTTCAAGCCCAAGCGGAGGACCCGGGCCACCGTCGCCCGGGAGCAGGGCCTCCTGCCCCTGGCGGACCTGATCTTCGAGCAGGTGGGAATCGATCCTCGGGCCGAAGCGGCTCGCTTCGTCGATCCGGAGAAGGGGGTCGGGTCAGTCGAGGAGGCCCTGGCCGGAGCTCGAGACATCATCGCAGAGCGGGTCAGCGAGGACCCGGAGGCAAGGTCGAAGATGCGCAACCTCTTCCTCTCCCAGGGGACCCTGCGATCGAAGGCCTCCGGCGACCTCGAAGGGGAGGGCTCCAAGTATCGAGATTATGCCGAGTGGTCTGAGCCCCTCTCCAAGGCCCCGTCTCACAGGGTCATGGCCATGCTGAGGGGCAAAAAAGAAGGATTCCTGGTCCTGCACGTCGAGCCGCTCATGGAAAGGGCATCAGCGATCCTGGAGTCGTTCTTCCTCCGGAAGAGGCCGGCGGGTCCCGCCTCTCCTACTTCTCCTGCTTCTGAGGAGGTCCAGTTAGCGGTCGAGGACGGCTACAAGAGGCTTCTCGCTCCATCGATGGAGAGGGAGAGCCTCTCCGCCGCGAGGGAGAGGGCCGAGGAGAGGGCGATCGAGGTCTTCGCACAAAACCTCCGCCAGCTCCTTCTGGAGCCGCCCCTGGGAGAGAAGACGGTCCTGGCCGTAGACCCGGGGTTCAGGACCGGATGTAAGGTGGTCGTCCTCGATCGGCAGGGGTCTTTGGTTGCAAAAGACGTCATATATCCCCACCCGCCCCAAAAAGAGGCCCGGCGAGCGGCCGAGAAGATAACGGAGCTGTGCAAAAAGTTCGGGGCGGAGTTTGTCGCCGTTGGAAACGGGACCGCCGGGAGGGAGACGGAGCAGTTTCTAAAAGGCCTGAAGCTTCCCGGCAATATACCGATCGTGATGGTGAACGAAGCCGGAGCCTCCGTCTACTCGGCATCGAAGGGTGCAAGAGACGAGTTTCCCGACGAGGACGCAACCATAAGAAGCGCCGTCTCCATCGGAAGAAGGCTCATGGACCCCCTGGCGGAGCTGGTCAAGATCGATCCAAAGTCGATAGGCGTGGGCCAGTACCAGCACGACGTCAACCAGACGGCCCTGAAGAGGAAGCTGGATGACGTCGTCAAAACCTGCGTCAATGCGGTGGGGGTTGACCTGAACACAGCAAGCGTTGAGCTATTATCCCAGGTCTCGGGGCTAGGGCCAAAGCTGGCGGAGTCGATCGTTCGGTACAGAGACGAGAACGGACCTTTCAGGTCCCGAGAGGAGCTTAAGAAGGTCACAGGCCTCGGTCCGAAGGCCTTCGAGCTGGCGGCGGGCTTTCTTCGCATAAGAGGCGGGGAAAATCCTCTGGACGGCTCCGCCGTCCATCCCGAGAGCTATGGGATCGTGGAATCGATGGCTCGCGACCTGGGCGTCTCCGTCGAGGAGCTTATGGAGAACGCCGCCCTGCAAGAGAGGATCAAACCCGAGAAGTACGTCTCCGAGAAGGCGGGGCTTCCCACCATCGAAGACATCCTGGCAGAACTCTCCAAGCCCGGTCGAGACCCCCGCCGGGAGTTTGAGGTCTTCAGCTTCACTCCGGGCGTGGAGAAGATGGAGGATCTCCGGCCGGGGATGAGGCTCTCAGGGGTCGTGACCAACGTCGCCGCCTTCGGCGCTTTCGTCGACGTCGGCGTCCACCAGGACGGGCTGGTCCACATCAGCCAGCTCGCAGACAAATTCGTCAGGGACCCGGCGGAGGTGGTTAGGGTCCACCAGAAGGTGGAGGTCACCGTCCTGGAAGTGGACCTGGACCGAAAGAGGATATCCCTCTCCATGAAGGAGAAACCCGAGATCGAGCCGTGAAATTTTCTTCCAATCCTCATATTTTTCTTATATATGCTCATATTATTCTCACGCCGAAGAAGATCGGCAGAGCAGCCAAAATCGTCGGAATTCCGACGACGGCCCAGACCAGGCGGCTTCCCCTGAAGATCTTGGCGCCGTCCAGGGGGCCAACTGGTATCATGTTGAACCCAGCCAGGATCAGGTTGATGAAGAACCCGAAGTAGGCAACGCCCATCAAAAGTCCGCCCGTGACGATCCCGCTCTTGATAAGCGAAAAGAATAGCAGCGTCAGCACTATGTTCGTCACGGGGCCTGCCAGGGCTATCCAGAGCTCCTCGCGCCCAGCCGTCGTTTCAGTTTGGTCGAGGGGAAGATTGTGCCCCATGGGAAGAGCAAACCGTGGCAGGTTGCGGCGCTCTTTTTGGATCACCACCGCCCCGGGAGCGGCGAAGATGAAGCCCATGAAGGCCAAGGCGATGAGGAAGATGAGGCCCATCCGGTTCGCCCTGTACTCGGCCCAGTAGCCGTATCGCTGGGCAACGAACTTGTGCGCCATCTCGTGCAAAAGGAAGCCCGACCCTGCGCCCATGGCCGATATGAAGAACATGTCGGCTCCGGGCACGCTGCTTTTACCAAGGATGGAAAAGGCAAAGGTGAGGGCGGCCAGCGACAGCGCCAGGTCCAAAAGCTCCGTTCCGCCTATCCTGCTCAATGGGCTCATGGAATCAGCTGAGGGAATCGTCCATATTAATTTGTTGATTTGAAGCTCTGAATATCGATTATTTATATCGTGAGCGGAATCTTTTAGCGATGAAATATCCCGATGATCCATTCGATAAGAATTCCCTGCTGGAAGAGATCATGCCGCTTTACGACAGAAAAGACCCCGCCCACGACTTCTCCCACGCCCTGAGGGTCTGCCGGAACGCAAGAGCGATTGGGAAGGCAGAGGGCGCAGATATGCAGGTCATCACCCTCGCGGCCCTCCTTCATGACGCTAGATCCGGGTCGAAGCTCCGAGAAAAGTCGGCCGAATCGGAGGCTAGAAAGCTAGCCATCGCCGAGGAGTTTTTGAAAAAGAGAGATCTTTCCGAGGATGTTATTAAAAGGGTTCTTTACGCCGTCGAGGTTCACAGCTTTTCGAAGGGGATCGAGCCTGCCACCCTGGAGGCGAAGGTCCTCCAGGACGCCGACAGGCTCGACGCCATCGGCGCCATAGGGATAGCTCGGGTATTTCTGACCGGCGGCGTCCTCGGACGAGATCTGTACAACCCCGAGGACCCCTTCTGCGGGGAGCGGGAGCCGGACGACGGACGGTGGAACCTGGATCATTTCTACAGAAAGCTGCTGAAGCTGGAGGAGGGGATGCACACCGAGACGGGAAAGAGGCTTGCTCGGAGGAGGGGAACCGTCTTGAGGAGGTACCTGACGGACCTGGAGGAGGAGATCTCGAAAGGGATATAGGGAGAGAGGGACGACCGAAGAGGGGAAAGAAGAGACGGAAGGCGAAGGAGAGAAGGCCGAGGAGGGCGGGCAGACTGAAAGGAGATGAAGTAGATGGAGAAGATGGAGCTAATTTTGCACCCGAAGTCGGAGATCGATGCGAGGACCAAGAAACTTCAGAGCCGGATGGAGGACCTGACAGGAGCGATCCTGTTTCAGTCCGTGGACATGCTCTACTTCTCGGGGACGGCCCAGGAGGGGCTGGTCTACGTCCCTGCTAACCAGGAGGCCGAGCCCGTAGTCATGGTGAGAAAGAGCCTGGAGAGGGCGAGAGAGGAGTCGCCCCTTGAGGTCAGTCCCCTCAAGAGCCTGCGAAACCTCAAGACGGATTTGGGAATTCCTGAGGGGGCGAAAATAGGCCTGGAGCTGGACGTCCTTCCCTACAACAACTACGCTCGGGTGAAGCAGGCCCTGGGGGATGCGGAATTCGTCGACGTCTCCGAGAGGATCAAAGAGATCAGGTCCGTCAAGTCGAAGTTTGAGATCCGGCTGATAAAGGCGGCCGCTCGGATGCTGGACGCCGGGATAGGCTCGGTCCCCGACCACTTGAAAGAGGGGATGACCGAGATCGAGCTGGCGGCTAAAGTGGAGGCGGAGATGCGGATGCTGGGCCACCAGGGCTCTCTTCGCTTTCGAAGATTCAACCAGGAGCTTCCCATGGGCCATTTGATGGCGGGGCCGAACGCAGCCTACCCAAGCTGCGTCGCTTCGCCAACAGGCGGCGTGGGTCCCTCCCTCCTCCAGCCCCAGGGGCCGGGGTTTAGGAAGATCGGGCGGAATGAGCCGATCCTCGTAGACTACGGCGGCGTCTACAATGGTTACATCGCCGATGAGACCCGGATCTTCTCCATCGGCCGCCTTCCAAAAGAGCTTGAGGATGCCCACCAGGCAGCCCTGGAGGTCGAGAAGGCCGTGGCCGAGGCGCTTCATCCCGGAAACTCTGGTCGGGAGGTATTCGAGATCTCTGAGGCCAGGGGTGAGGAGCTGGGGTACAGTGAGAACCTCGGCGGCCCAGTGGGGGCGAAGTGCGGCTTCGTCGGCCACGGGGTGGGCCTGGAGATCGACGAGCGGCCGGTCCTGGGGCCGGTCGACCACGAGATTTTGCCCAACATGACCGTCGCCGTCGAGCCTAAGATGATCTATCCGGGGGTCGGCGTAGTGGGGATCGAGGACACTTTCCTCGTAACCGAAAAGAGGCCAGAGAGGCTGACCAGGCTTCCCCAGGAGATATGGCGAATCTGAAGGAGGAAAGAAGGGGAGTCGGGTTTCCACCTTGCAACAAAGGAGCCAAAGGTCAGGACCCATAACTCCTACATCAATCAAATTGCGTGCGGCCCACCCCACCCTAAAGGGTGGGGTGGGCCGCACGCAGTTTGATTTTACGATGCGTTTCCTGCTGATGAGGCTTTTGACCTTGCGAATAAATTCGAATATCATTATACACCCAAAAAGGGTAG
>Ga0272442_10005057_pt1 | contig 17767 bp, 17 predicted proteins | sample SSMForm2O_FD_200262 | JGI IMG/M metagenome (GOLD analysis project Ga0272442, IMG submission 200262) | Marine sediment archaeal communities from Little Sippewissett salt marsh, Falmouth, MA, United States - SSM-Form-2O | ecosystem: Environmental > Aquatic > Marine > Wetlands > Sediment ... | reverse complement strand
GTGGCCGGCACCGCAACAAGCAGCGGCGTCAGCAGCCAGGCGAATGTGTTATGGATCAGCCTCATGCCGTTCGTAGCCTATATCCATATAGGCCTGAAGTTCTCTCGCGCCTCGCAGCTAGCGAACGCGCCTTGGAGCACCCGCTCGCGTGTCCGCGTTGCGGCGATCACCTGGCGCTGGGCTCGGCGTCATGGCGCGGGGCCGCCTGCGAGCGTGGTGCAACGCGTGTCTTATCGGTATCGATTATGCGGACCTTGAGTGTGTCGTTGCGAAGAATGTGAAGTAGTTCGCCCAGAAGCCGGTTCGTTTCCCGGCCCACCTGGACGGCCTGGACGCGCTGGGCGCCCGGGTCGGGGATCTGGGCGTGGGCCGGCGTCGGGCCGGATCGTCCAAGCAGGAGCGATCCGGTGGCGACCCCGCAGGCAAAGACCAACGCATACGTCCCATAACCGGCTCTGAACCACGCTGTCTTTTTAGATTTCCACATGATCGAATCCTTTCTCGCGTGCGGCCGGGCGTCCGATATTCATGCCGTCGGCGACGCCGGGCTTTGGGGTCGTCAGAGCATCGGTTGTCTCTACGGCGGCGCTTCCCACTGCCAGGAGCCGGCCACAACGCTCATTTGACAGCCGCTGGCGTAGCCCAACGGCGGATTCGTCAGCAAGCCGGCGTCGTGCACGATCTCGTGTTGACCCTCGCACGTCGCCATCAGTTCACATATGACCGCGCCGCGGACGCGAGTCGTCTCGAAGAGGTTCAGGTTACCAGTCACATGCACCAAGCCCTGGACCTCAGTGGGATAGACATCGCCGAGATCGCCGTCGGACTCGCCCTCGTAGGGCGCGCCGGTGGGGTTGAAATTCGTTCCTGCCGTTGCCTCGTCCAGTACCATGCTGTCGCTCTTGAGCTTGAGTTCGACGTCTCCGCTTACGATCAACACGGGGTAGTCGGCACGATAGCTGTGCAAAAAAGACTCGTTCTCCACGACGACTTTCTTGCTGCCCGCCAGAACGATCAGCGTACCGTAAATACGAGACGCCTGGATGCGCAGGTCGTGGTTGAGTGTGTCGATGACATAGACGCCGTCGGGATTGGTCGCCCCCCACGGGTTACACCCGGGGCCGAGCACCTGCTTGTTGATATCTCCCGCATACGTGATCGGCGTGGCCAGACTGATGTATCGCGTCAATACGCCCGCGTCGGGCATAGCCTTGGGCGGGCTGGGAATGGTGACCGTGCCGATGACCGTGCTCGGGTGGGCCGCCGAGACAGCTTCCACGTCGCCGTAGACGATCTCGTCGTTATTGAAGAGCCCGTTACAGGAAAGCGGCGCACCGGTAACAGTGATCGATTTGCCGGACTTGACGAAGACTTCGGTACCCGCGTGCAGGGCCGTGCCAAGCAGCTCCAGCGGGATGCCGCCGACCTGGAGCAGCACGCTGTAGCTGCGGGTCACCTGCCCGACCTCGCCGATGCCCCACAGGCGGACGGTCCCGCCGCAGTATGCGGGCGGTTCGACTTCCGTCTCGTTGGTGAGCATCCAGGCGAACTCGCCGTTGCCGTACGGATACTGGAACACCGGCACGTCGCGCGGCAGGTCCTCGTGCCAGTTCGGATCGTTTTGGATCACTTCCAGGCCATGGTCAACTGCGGCCAGGGCGAGCACGCCCGCCTCGGAGTAGTCGGCGGCGGTGTCGGAGAGGCGGGCGCTGAGTCGCGACAGGGCGATCGCCGACAGGCCCATAATCGAGACGAGCATGGACACGGCCGCTATCAGCAGGTAGGCCGACCCGCGCCGGCGGTATGTATGAGGAACAGGCTTCGTTGTGCTTCTTGCGGGGATCATGTCTCTACGGTCCGCTGCCGTCGATCGGGTAATTCAGGCGTACCGAGGCTGAGCCGATGCGCGTGGCGTCTTCCTCGCCGATCTGAAGTTCAACACCCACCCAGGTGACGACGCTGGCCGATGCCTCAGGTGCCAACTCGAACGCCCCGTTGGCCGACCGCAGGCTGACAAGTTGGGTCTTCTTGCCCTGATCGTCGGTCACCGTGACTCGGATTCGTTTCAGGCCCAAATCGCTGCCGACGGTAACATCCGGCGGGGCCGGACGCACGTAGTGGACGGCGACTTGTCGGCTCCAGCCTTCGTAGCCCGTCAGCTCGGTGCCATCTTTGGTTTGCGGCGGCGAGCCGGACCAATCTTCGTAGTCGTCGACGTCGTCGAAGTCACTGCGGGTGCCGCCCCACTCGCCGAACTCCGTGCCGAACTGGCCAGCCGTCTCAGGATCGAGGTAATGCGCCTGACAGACCTCGGCCATCAGAGCCTGGGCCAGGGCCATTCGTCGGCAGCGTGTGCCCTGCACCTGGCGAGCCCGGGCAACCGATCCCATGACGCTCAGGGCACCGACGAGTACAGCGGCGACGAGGACGACGGATATGACGGCTTCGACGAGGGTCAACCCGCGTGATTTGCCAGGGCGCCGGACACAGCCGCGCTCGTGGCGGCAACGGTGCGGCCGAACCCGGCGAAAGCCAGAATGATTTTGTGCGTTCACGGAATCGACTCGCTTCTATTCTGGCGCGGGTTGCAAAGTCTTGAGAAGGTACGTGACGTTGAAGTAGTGCACATTCTGGACGATGGGCTGGGTCGCGCCACCGTTGTACTGGCGTGTGAGAGGATCTCCGTCCACACCGGACCACGCGTAGCGTATGGTCTCCGGTGTTTCGTCGGCGTCGCGGTCGGGGACGGTGAAGGTCACTGCGGTGCCGGTTCGCTCGCTGAAGGTCAGCGCCACCGCCAATTCGGCAGTGATTTGGTCGATCACTCGCGCCGCGTCTGCCAGGGCAGCCGGTTGCCCGGCACCCTCAGCCGCACGCGTCGCCAACACGATCGCCGAAGCGATGCCGGTCACCAGGACGGCCATGATGGCGATGCTGACGAGCATCTCGATGAGGGTGAAGCCTGCATGGCAGTGGTTTGGGAGCGAGTGGCTCGGCGTGGAAGTTTGCATCAGCTACTCCACCCGTATCACGCCTGTCACCTGTTCGATCCGGATCGTCTCGCGGCGATCACCGACTTCGAGGACGATGCGTCCCAAGCTGTCGGGCGCCCCGTAGCGGTCGAAGATGATCTCGGAGTCGGTGCCGCACACCGCCGAGACGATTGAAGCCTGGTACGGATCGACGGACAGATCGACCGAGTATGTCCGACTGGCGTGGTCGGGGTCGAGCATGCCGGACATGCTGTAGCTTCCGGTACCAGGTGCAAATGTCACCGACTGGTTGGTGCCCGTGGTGATGGCGTGTTGACGAACCAGGGCCAAATCGAGGCGGAGGCGGTCCACAGACGCCTCAAGTCCTCGATGCGTGACCGAGCCGCTGTAGGCACCCATGCCGATGACCATGACCGTCGCCATAATAACCACCAGCAGGACCAACTCGATAAGTGTAAAGGCAACGGGCCGCGACCAGCGCGGCCCGTTCATTGCGACGGTAGTTCGAGTTCTTAGCCGAACTCGTGCCAAGGGGCACACGGCTGCTACCATGTTTCGTAGCCCTGGTTGCCGGTGTCGTCGAGATCGTCAGTGTTGGCGATGATTTCGCCGGTGAGGTAATTGTAGACCCACCCAGCCGGGGTGGCCTCATCGACCGTGGGCTCGACGGCGACCATCTTCACGCCGTTCTGGCCGAAGACGGTGCTCGGCCCGACCGGCAATGCCGGGAGCTTCTTGCGCAGGTAGGGTCCGTATAGCGCGGTCGCGGTCTTCACGTTGGCTACGGTCCCCGACTTGTCGGAGTACTTGAGCAATTGGCTCTCGAAGGCTGCCTCGCTGGCCGCTGCACCGCCTGCCCCGTCGGTCTTCTCGCCGGGGAAGGTGCCTCCGTGCTCGGCGCCGTACATCTCGATCGCGGTTCGAAGAACAGCCAGGTTCTGCTTGAGCGCCGACTCGTCAGCGCCCTTCGCACCGCGACTGATCCGCGGGATCGCGATAGCGGCGATTACACCGAGGATGACCACCACGATGACTAACTCGACGAGACTGAATCCTCGCATTCGCCTGGAACTACGCATGAGCACTCCCCTTATCTTCTTTTGCATTCTTGCCGACTCGCCGTACGCACAACGCTCACGGACGACCCTTCATTTATCGTTCCGCCGCCGGATGAACTTGAGCGTTCAGGCCGTCTGGCAACTCCAACACCGCCGTGTCGGCGCCCCGTTTGAAGACGACCCGATAATGTTCGATTTTTTGGAGCTGAAAATCGTCCAGTTTCTGGCCAACCCGCACAATCGCGCCGTCGACGACCGCCCATTTATCGTGGGCCTGAAGGAACGTGCCCTGCAGCCGGTGGGCACCCCGGAACTGATCGATCGACTGCTGGGTCTGTCGGACCTTCTCACTCTGCAAGCTTTCCGACCGCACCCGATAATGTCGGTCCATCGTGGGCGATAGGGCAAACACATCACGAACGGGGCCAAGCAGGCTCGAGACGAGTTGCGATCCGCTCCGCTGCTGATCGGACGTATGATGCGAACGGAAGAGCGATGCCAGCGGGAGTGTTTCGACAGTGGACTGCTCAGACCCCGACTCCTGGGTCTCCCAGGCAAACGTGACGGGGTCACTCGACTGCTGAGGTGCCGCCTCGGAGGACTGCGGCTGCGGAATGAGCAGGCCGGTCAGCGCAGCGGCCAGCAGCAGTCCGTAAAACGCCAGTCTTGTCTTACTGAGGTTCATAAACCCTGCCCATCCACCGATTCGCCTGCCTCCGGATCGCTGCAGTAAAACTTCATGGAGCACTCAAAGCGGCAGGGCCCATCGTCGGACTGCTCTCCATATATGGCAAAGTGCGTGACATCCAAATAGGATACGCCGCCCTCCAGCGAAGCAAACCAGCGGTACAGCGCCGGAAAGCGAGCTGTTCCTTCCACGACAAAGAGATGGGCCTGATATTCGGCGCCAAACTCGATGCCGATCGGTTGCCATCGGGCGACCGTCACGCCGCACTGGGCCGATATCTCGTTCAGCCGCACCAGAACCTCGTCCGTCGCCTGCACGCCGGGAATCTGCGCAGCCGCTCGGGTCAGGCGGTGTCGCTCTTCGTCCAGCGAGGCCCGCGTTGTCTGGCATTGCTTGCGCAGTGCGGCCACCGTGGCCTGCATCCCCCTGTGCTGCCGCCGGACCGGTTCGGCTCGCAGCAGATGGCCCAACGAAGTATGGACGAGCAGGGCGTACCCCCCCAATACGATGAGAGCCAGCACGGCGACCCCCGCTGCGTCGGCACCATACTGTTGCCAGGTCGAGCGTTTCATGGCCATTCCGAACGGATCGAGAGGGCAACCGCATGCCCATCCCTAAACGGCTTCTGGTGCGTCGACAGCAGCTCACACACTCCCAGTCGTCGCGTATCGTTAAGCTGTTTGAGCAAGCCGGCGACCGACTCGTGGTCTGTGGCCAGCCCATCAATCACGAACCCCCGGGCCACGTCTTCGCCAGGAGGCTTCTGCCGGCGACCGGCGGGCAAGGCCGATTTGGCTGATTGCGCTTTAGGTGCCTTGGGCACCTCGGCGCGCGGCGGGATCGTCTGCAGGCGGGTCAACATGGCCGTCTGGGGTACGGCCTCGACGAGGTCGCCCAACGTACGACTCCATCGATGCTTGCGCCGAAGCTGCTCGGCGAGGATCACGCGCCGCCGCATCGCCTGATGATCGGCCTTGAGCGCAGCCAACTGTTTGATCAGCGCCCGCTCCTCGCCTCGCATATCGACGATTCCGGCAAGCTGGGCCCTCGTGTCGCCCGCAAGATAATGCACCGTAACGGTCAGGACGGCCTGGCTCACGGTGGCCGCCGCGCACAACGTCAGCCACATCCTCAGACGACGCCCTCGCCGGGCGCGCCAGTGATATTCGGGCGGGAGCAGGTTGACCTGCACGGTCATGGCGAGAGCCCTCCGTACCCGGTTCCGATGCAGGTAACCATTCCCGGCAGTATGTTCTCAGCCAGCGCCGGATGTTCGGCATGTTTGTCGGCGAGCCCGTCGGGCGACGGACAGCGCACCGGGATCCCGAGTTTGTCGCCGAGTATCGGGCCGAGACCTTTCAGGTTCGCGCCGCCGCCTGCCAGCACAAGGCCGCTGACCGGCGTACGCGGATAGAGATCCATCGCATAGCGGAATGACCTTTCGATTTCGGAGGTCATCCGTCGAAGGATGGGAGCCAGCACGCCGTGCAGGATGCTCGCCATGCGCTTCTCGTCGACCGGTTCGCCTGCCCGCAACAGTGGCCGATAACCCTCGGCCTCGCCGCAGACGCCGTAATGTCGCTTGTATCGTTCGGCCATGGTGGGATCGACGTCGAGTTCGGCGGCGATGCGACGCGTCATGCTGTCGCCCCCGTCGGCGAGGTGCCTGACATACACCGGGGTCTCGCCGAGCCCGACATAGAGCCTGCTGGCGCGGAAGCCGATGTCGAGGACCGCCCAAAGATGATCCGCCGTTGCCGATTGGGTCATGCGGGCGCAGCCTCGAAGCACCGCCGTCGGGGCCACGTCGATTCGGCTGCAATAGCAGCCCTGGCGCTGGACCCACGCCAGCACCGGGTCGAGCGACGACCGCGGGGCGACCGCGACCAACACGTTCGGGCCGTCGGTGTGCCCCGAAGGCAACGCCCAGGCGCCCACTTCGGCGGCCTTCAGATCGAAGTCGACGTGGCGCGCGACCTCGTGGCGAACCGCCTGGGCAAGATGCTGGCCGTCGTGTTGGAGGAGTTTGACGGGTACCTGAAGCGAGCGGACCTCGATATCGGGCGGCGCGAGCGTCGTGACTACGTCGCGTCCACGGAACAGTTCGCGACTGGGCAGTTGGGCGCCTGCCAGTCTCGCCATTGCGCCGTCCTCGCTCGCGTCGGTCTGAGACGGCTGCTCGGGGGGCATGCCCTGGTTGACCCAATGCCGTATTGCGACTCGGCCGCCTCGCCGCTCCAACTGGACCGCGCGCAGAGAGACGGCGCCGAGATCGACGGCGATGGCGGAGCGTTTTTTCGGTAGAGGCCACACGTGGGCCGTTCTCCTAGTAACCCGAGGCCGCCGACGTTACGTCGAACAGCGGCAGGAACAGCGAGATCGCCATGGCGCCGACGATGACGCCCATGAAAATCAGGATGAGCGGCTCGATGAGCCTGGTCAGCGCGGCGAGCATCTGCGAATTCTCCTCGTCCAGATAGTCGGCCAGGAACAGCAGGGAGTCGGCCAAGCGGCCGCTCCGCTCGCCTGTGGCGACGGCGGACGACATGGTGGCCGGTACCAGCGGATGCTTCGCAAGCGATTCACCGACGGATTGTCCGCCCTCCACGGCATCGGCCACTTGATCCAGAACGGCCAGGAACATGCAGTTGGCGGTCAGCGCCTGCGAAAGACGCAGCCCCTCCAGCAACGGCACATTACTCTGGACCAGCACGCCCAGCACGCGAAAGATCTTCGCCAGCACAAGGTGTTTGATGACGTGACTGACCAGTGGGGTCCGTAGCAGGGCGCGGTCGCGCCAGCGCTTGAACGCCGGCCGTCGCCAGAGAAGAATCGGGGCTGCCACGATGCCCGCCAGGGGCACACCGAAGATAATTCCGTTGTTGACGATGGTTTGCGAGCCACTCAGCATCATGCGCGTCATCAGCGGCAGTTCGATTCCCAGCAACTGGTACAGGCGATCGAACTTCGGGAGAACGTAGAAGACCATCAGACACAGCACGCCAATCGACAACAGCATCAGCAGCCCCGGATAGATCAACGCCCCGATCACCCGCAGGCTGATCTCCTGCTGCCGCCGCGTCATTTGTGCCAGGCGCGTAAAGGCATCGGCGGCGGCGCCCGTGCTTTCGCCCGCGGCGATGATCGCGCGAAACGTGCGGTCAAAACTGGTTGGATGGTCGGCCATTGCTTCGCTGAGCGAGGCGCCACCTTCAACCTTGTGGCTCACGTCCTCGATGACCTGGCGCCACCGCGGTTTCTCAACCTGCGAGCCGACGGCCGTCAGGGCCGGCACCACGCGGCTGCCCGATCGGAGCATCATGGCCATCTGCTGAGTGAAAAGCATGCGATCGCGTCGGCTTCCGGGTCTGCGGCGGCGCAGCAGATGTGCCTTGCCCGACGCCACGATGGGCCTGGATTCGGCGACTTTGCGGACATGGGTCACAAAGAGCTTCTGGGCGTGAAGCTGTTCGCTTGCATCTTCGGCGTTGGGCGCATCGATGACGCTGGTGACCTCGCGTCCCTGTCCATCGATGGCTTGGCACTCGAACGGCATGTCAGGATACCTCGGCCCGTTACGCGCCGGCCGTTACTGCGGCGTGCTTCCTCTCCGCGCGGACGGTCTCGTGTGACTCCATGTGGGTGACGCGCAGGACTTCCTCGAGGGTGGATTTGCCGGATTCGACCAGCGTCAGGCCCTGCTCGCGCAACGGCACGAACCCCTGTGAGAGCAGATACCTCTTGATCTCGGATTCGTTTGCCACGTCGTGGATCAGCTTGTATAGGTCGTCGGTCATTTCCACGACCTCGTAGATCCCGGTCCGCCCCTGGAACCCCGAGTCGTGACATTTCTTGCACCCCCCTCCGCGGTAGAAGACCCGCGGGCCCTGTCCGTCCCATCCCACCTGGGTCAGCAGCGCGCGGTCGGGCATATACGTGGTGCGGCAAGCGGCGCAAACGGTTCGCGCCAGACGCTGCGCCACCACGCCGTTGAGCGCCGAGGCCAGCAGGTACGGCTCGATGCCCATATCGGTCAGCCGGGCCAGGGCGCCCACGCAGTCCTTGGTGTGCACGGTCGTAAGCACCAGGTGCCCGGTCAACGCCGCCTGGATGGCCACCCGGGCCGTATCGCTGTCGCGGATCTCACCCACCATGATGACGTCGGGGTCTTGGCGCAGGATCGATCGCAGGGCGCGAGGGAACGTCAGGCCCACATGCTCCTGTACGTGAATCTGGTTGATCATGTCGAGCTGGTATTCCACCGGGTCTTCCACGGTGACGATATTGAGTCGAGTCGAGCGCAGCAGGTCGAGCGCCGAGTAGAGCGTGGTGGTCTTGCCGCTGCCGGTCGGACCGGTCACCAGCACGAGCCCGTGCGGGCGCGACAGCATTCTGTGAAAGGCGGCCAGCGCCTCGGCGCGGAACCCGAGGCGATCCATCTCCAGGTGCAGGGCGGCGCGGTCGAGCACACGAATAACCGCCTTTTCGCCGAGGATGGTGGGCATGGTGGAAATTCGCAAATCCACCTCGGAACCCTCGGCAGCCACCGCCACCCGACCCTCTTGCGGAAGACGTTTCTCGGCAATATCCATCTTGCCCAGAACCTTTACGCGCGAGATCACGCCGGACTGCATCGGCCGGGGCGCGGTCAGCAACTCGTGCAGGACGCCGTCGATACGGTAACGCACCCGTACGTGGCGGCGATCCGGCTCGATGTGGATATCGCTGGCGCCGTCCCGAATGGCCGACATGATTGACAGGTTCAGCAGGTTTACTACCGGGCTGCCGTCCATGCGGCTCAAATCGGTCAGCCCCTCTTCTTCGCGTGTGTCGTGCTCGACCACCTCGACATTCTGTTCGGTCAGTGAAACCAGGAACGAGTCGACCGACATTTGCTCGACCAGATAGCGGTCGGCAAACTCACTGAGATTCGACTCGAGAACCAGAATGGGGTTGATCTCGCAGCCGGTCAGGGCGGCCAGCCGATCGATCAGAGGCAATCGCTGGGGCTCGACCATCGCGATCGTCAGGCGCCTGCCGATCTTGAACATCGGCAGCACCTTCATCCTCTTGGCCTCGTCCGGTTCGATCAACCCGCTGACGGCCGGGTCGATCAGGCCGTGGCGGAGGATGCAGCTCTTGACGTTCAGACGTTTACCCAGCACGTCGAGCAACTGCGCCGGCGTGAGCACTCCCATCTGGATGAAGATTTCGCCCAAACGCGAGCCGCTGGACTGCTGCAACTCGAGCGCAGCCGTCAGGTCCTGCTCGCTGATCAGCCCGTCTCGCAGCAGAAGGGCGCCGATCTGTTCGGGGCTCTTGATCATCGTCAGTTTACGCTCCTGGCGGCCTCCTCGACCGAGCCGTATGCTTCGAACCGCCCGGCCAGGTCGGTCAGACGCAGAATCTCGCTACAGATGTCGCTCGCGACGGCCAGTTTCAGCCGCCCCCGGCTGTCGATGCAGAGCTGCTGAACTTCGCACAGCAGTTCCAGCCCGGCGCTGTCGATGAACGGCACCTCGCTCAGGTCCAGGACAACCCAGCCCGAACCCGGCGTGGCCGCCTGTTCGAGGGCGTGTCGGAGGTCGTCGACTTCGGCCTGTACGATCGCCTCGCGGGGCACCACGACGGTAGCGCGCCCGACCTGGTACGAGCCACTTTTCATGTTCCCACCTCCGCAAGCGACTTCGGTCCCTCGGCAAGCAGCGACTGGCCCTGCTTGCGCGCCTCGGCAAGCATGGCGAACGCCTGCTGAAGCAGGCTGTCGGCGGGAACCTTCTGCGGACCGCTGGCCGCCAGGCCTCCGCGAATCGTCAGGGCATGTTCGAACGCAAGATCGTCGAGACGCTGCTGGGCTGCCTCCAGGAGCTTGCGGCTGATCATTTCGGCCAGCGCGATGTCGAGCCGCCGTAAGAGTGCCACGAATCGGTCGTCGCTGAAGCGCCCCACCAGATCGTCGTGCCTCAGTTTGGTGCGGATGGTGTGGCCGACCGTTTCGATCACTTGGTTCCTCGCCTGCCAGCGTCCGGCGTCATCGAGCGCGCGAATGCCCTCCATGCCCAGAGCCAGTACGACGACCGGTTCATGGTCGGCATAGCAGCGCTCGACCGTTTCGCCGATGACCGACAGAAACTCGACGCGGTTGAGCACGCCGGTCGCGTGATCGGTCAGGCGCGCCAGGTTCAACTCGTATGTATCGTGGACGTGCTGCCAGAGTTGCTCGATCAGGTCGGCGGCAAGTTGCAGTCGATCTTCGGCGGCCAATCCGCCCTCGAACTGCTCCACCGTGATCAGCCCCAGCACCCGGTCGGGTCCCCGAATGGGGACGATCCAGGCGTAGCTCTCGGTGCTGTCGTCGGCCAGGGCGCGAATCATCTCGCCCGTGGCCGGAGAGCAGGCGACGAAACGCCGCCCGAGGGTGACCACGTGTTGCAGCAGACGGCTGAGCGAATCCAGCGAGTTGGACTCGGGCAGACCGGTGCTGTGAAGCGGCGACAGATCGCCCGAACGATCGACGCGATAGCAACGAATCCGTCTGGCCCCGGTCAATTGGCGCAGCAGCCCTCGCACGTGCGTGTCGAACGAGGTCCAGGGATGTTGCGTGCGGTTCCAGTCGTTCATCCATTCGTGATGCTGCTGAAGCGCACAACGGAGCAGTTCGCCCTCGCTCTGGAGCGGAGGCGGGTTGGCCGCGACAAGCGCCTCGGTCGCCTGGCCGGTGGGTGGCGGGGAGGTGGCGCCCGACGAAGCTTCGCGCACCGGCTGCCCGAAGACGGCTCCGGCCAGCATCCCGATGGCCATCATCGCCAGAACGGGCACAATGTGACTCGCCGTGGCCAGTTCCTGCCATACCAGGGCCTGGGCCAGGCCGACCCGCGGCGCCAACCACAGAACGCCGAACAGTACACCCAGCAGCCCGCCGCCCCAGGCGCCGAAGCCCGCCGCGAGCGGCACGAGCGAGACGGTCAACAGAATCGTGCCGAGCAGCAGCAGCGTCGGTATGGAGTAGCCCAGCCACACGGCGGTGACCGCGCCCAACGCACCGGCCACGCCCATCAGAAACGGTTGTCGGAGTATTGGGAGTCGGTTCTCACTCACACCTTCATCTCCGTTTCCGTCACGTTCTGAAAGATTGCAGCGAAACGCTGAGGCTGCTGCGCGGCGAAGTCGTGCAGCGCGGCCTCGAAAGCCTTCATGATGTCTACGTCGAGCTTCGGGCCGGTCTCGTCACGCATGATTTGAAGTGCCTTCTCGAGCGGGTAGCCGCAGCGATACGGACGCGTCGACGTCAATGCGTCGAAGGTGTCGGCCACATGCAGGATACGGGCGAGCAACGGAATCTCGTCGCCCGTCAACCCGTCCGGATACCCCGTGCCGTCGGGTACTTCGTGGTGGTGCAGTACGATCTGGCATACATTCGCAAAGCTTTGCACCGGCCGGATCACGTCGAAACTCATGCGCGGATGCTGCCGGACGACGTCGAACTCCTCTTTGGTGAGCGAGCCGGGCTTGCCCAGGATCTCGTCGCTGATACCGATTTTGCCCACGTCGTGTAACAGGCCGGCCCACTCCAGATCGTTCAGTTCGGCAGGCGAGAGGTCCATCTGCTGGCCGATCAGACGCGACAGGAATCCAACACGCTCGGAGTGGCCGCTGGTGTAGGGGTCCTTTTTTTCGATCGCACTGACGAGAGCGCGAATGGCCTCCAGCGCCATGGATCGCAGGCGGTCGGTCAGATGGAGGTTGGCAATGGCGTGGCCGCCGTGACCGAGGATCGAGTCCAACATCCTCATGTCGCCCGAATCGAACTCTGGACGCCCTTCGTTCCGACCCAGCACGACCACGTCGATGTTGCCGCCGTCGCCGGTCAACGGACCGAACATCAGCGACGGGCCTTTCGGGCCGCCATCGCTGGCGCGCTGACCCACGACGCACCGGTCGCGGACGACTGTGTCGATCTTGTCGGTGTGATACCGACTCACGATCGAGAGGATCGCCGCCTTGTCGTGCCCGGCGTCGGCGCACCACCACAGGGGCTCCTGGTTTTTCATCAGGCAGCACGCCCAGTCGCACAGCAGGGCCTTGGCCAACTCGGTGATCAATTGAAGCTTTACGGAGGCGACGTCCTGGATCCCGACGAGGTGCTTGGTGATGTCGAAGATGATATTGAGTTGCTCATAGCAGCGGATGAGTTCGAGCGCAAGCCCGTGCCCTTCCTGGATCAAGCGATCAAAGTGTTCGCGCAAAGCGCGGATCCCCTGCACACGCCGTTCCATCAGGTCGTGCTCGGGCTGGTCCTCGTCGAAGGTCGACGGTTGCAGCAAGACCAGGGTCTGGCCGCCCTCGGGCTCCGGGCAGACCGCCAGGATGTGTCCGCGGGCGCATGTCGCGACATGGCTGGTGCCCTGCGAGACGTCCCCCTCGATCAGGGCGCGGAGCTGCGGGCACGGCTTGCCCGTCGCCTCCACGCACTCCCGCAGACAGGTAGCGGGTAGGACTGGCGGCTCGACGCCGACCAGGCCTGCCTCGACTCCGGAGAGCCCGGTCTGTGCCGCCATACAGACTGTCGGCGCCTCAGACGTCTGCGCTGTGTCATCCGCGCGAGTCATCGGGTACCCTCACTGCGTGGTCAACGGTTGACCGGGTCGTGCTGCTGCCTGAGAGAATGGACTCGACCTCGGCGATGAGCTTGGACGGACTGAACGGCTTGGGGTGCAGGCGCACGTCGTGTTCGGCCAGACGGTCGAGGATCTGCGACTGATCACACCGAGAGGTCAGCACCAACGTGCCCAGGCGCGGCAGGCCCTCGGCGGCGCAGGCCGCAACGAGCTCCAGGCCGTCCATGCCGGGCATGTTTACGTCGCACACGAGTACGTCTGCCCGATGGCGGCGCACCGCTTCCAGCGCTTCCCGCCCGTTTCGCGCTTCGTGCACCACGTGCGCGTTCCGCCGAAGCCACAGGCACACGACACGTAAAAGGTGAACATCATCTTCCGCTACGACGATCTGCCCCATGTTCGACTCCTTATCGCGTGACGGCCGAAGCCTTCCCCGCGTTCAGCCATACGATGAAGACCGATCCCTTCCCGGGTTCACTTTCCAGCTCGATGGCCCCGCCGTGAGCCTGGACCGTCTGACGAGCAATGGCCAGGCCCAAGCCGGTGCCCGGCAACTGCGCGACCCGTTCGTCGGCGCTGCGGTAGAACTTTTCGAATATCAGCTCCTGCTCTTCCGCCGCCACGCCGTGGCCGGTGTCGGCTACCCGGATCTGCACTCGGGCGCCGTCTTCCGCACAATTCACTTCCACGCGTCCGCCTGACGGCGTGTACTTGACGGCGTTGCCGACCAGGTTGGTCAGCACCACGGCAAGCCGATCCTTGTCGCCCAGAACGGTGGCCACCTTCGACGGCAGGGCCAGCATCAACTCGATGTTCTTCTCGTCCGCCGACGCCTGCATGTCCTCCACGACCTGTCGCAGCAGTCGGGCAATGTTGACCTCGTTCATATCGAGGCGTGCCGAGCCGACCTCCAACTGCGATACGCTGAGCAAATCCTCCACCAGGCGCGACAAACGCTGCGTCTCGCCCACGATGACGTTGTAGCAGTCACGAAGGGCGTCCGGGTCGTCCAACACGCCGCCGGAGAGCGTCTCGGCGTACGCGCGTATGTTCGTCAGCGGCGTGCGCAGCTCGTGCGTGATGTGATACAGAAACTGATTGCGCGCCTGCTCGCTCTGCATTTCCTGGCTGACGTCTCGCAGGAAGACCGCAATCTGGTCGCCGCCCTGCGCATCGTCATGCCGCAGAGATGTCACACGCAGCGAGACGGCCGGACTACTTAACTCGAACGTCCGATCGATCATGGCCGCGCCGCTCGACGCCAGGCACGCCAGGGACTCGTCAATCAAATCGCTGACCCGCTGGCCAGCCAGCTCGTCTTCCTCCTTGCCCAACAGCTGACGGGCCGCCTTGTTGGCGAATTCCACACGAAGGTCGTCGCCCAGGATCAGCAGACCGTAGGGCATCTCGTGGAGCAGGTGCCGCACCCAGTTGAGCTGGTAACGCTCCAGCGTCTGGTGCACTTGTTCGCTTAGCTGAGCGCCCTCCAACTCGCGCCGGGCCTCGGCGAGCTCCTCGAGCAGGCGGTTCCAGCCTTGCGAAATCAGGCCGTAGCAATCGTCCAACTGAAGCCTGGTCAGGTCGCTCTCCACGTCGCAGGCGACGGTCGTAAGATTGCTGCGGATTTGAGCGAAAGGTGATCGGCGCGCATGGATGGTTCGAGCGATCAGATAACCCGCGCCACCGCCCGCCACCGCCGCCACCACGGCCAGGCCCACGTCCGAAAACACAACACCGCTCAGCATCTCTGCAACACCTGTGCCGACCGGCCTTGCCGGTCTCGTGTTCCGCCCCGCCCCTCTCGACCGCCTACGCAACGGACAGACAACGGGCGCAGCCAACCTTGAGTATCGAAGCAGTCGCCTTGTGAATTTACGTAATGCGCAGATGCGAAGCCGACGTGCCGCCGGGGCCGATAAGGTCGCCGAGCGTTGTCTACCAGAGGTGTTCCGTGTTGGAGGTTTTTTCCTGCGCGGCCGGTGTTCGCGCAAATCCGTCACGACGCGTCGGGCGAAAGCCGGATCGGCGACGGCGGGTCCGAGTATATGTTGTGCGAAGGTTCGCCGAATTCGCTGCCCGTCCCGAGGCATTGTCGATCTTAGGAAATCAACGGGACAACTCAGGGAAGAACCGAAAGCCAGAACCTGGTCTGTCGTTTCACCGCCGGGGGCGTGAGCGACCGTAGACCTTACAGGGACCAGTGACTTGCTCGCAGTGCCTAACCTGTTCGACAGGACGGACCTTGGATGGGTACGGGAAGACTAGCCCTGAACCTCCGAGTCCCGGCGACGGCACGGGATGTCTCGCCGGGCGCCATTCGCGTCCCACAGGCGGAAGGGGCAAACCCGGGCCGATCTCGCTCTGATCATCCCAGGGGTGACAGTCCACCGCGTTAAGGGGCGCCACTTCGCTCCCCCGGTGCATGGGGGAAGAAGAACTTCCGCGGATTCCCGCTCGCCAGCCGGTTGGTCCCCTCCTGCTGCAGACTTTCCCATTCGACGACGTCTCTCTTGTCGAAAAACTTGTCGTCCACGCTTTGGCGCCGCCTGGGCGCATCGTAGTTCCTTTCAGCATCTGGTGTTCCATCGTCCTCTGGACTTTCGTCCGTTGACGGCTTTCTCGGTTGAATTCTCACCTCGATGATGCCTTCCACTCCACACGACTTTTTGAGGCGCTTACCTTCTGCTTCCGCATCCATCCACACCCTATTGATCTCTGCCAGAAGTTTCTCTGAGTTTACAGCCGTCTTCGTACTTCTTCCTCCGGTCAGGACTTCGGCGAGTGCGAACGTGCCCGGGCCACTCACGCCGTTCAGCAATACGATCAACGTGTCCTTATTGACGCTAGAAAACGGGTTCCTCATGACGACGAAATGGGAGAGCAGTCGGAACTCATCCTCTTCCACTTCGTCTTGCGACTTATATGGTTGTTGAATGATCCTCTTCTCCACGAGAAAACCCCTGTTGTTCTCCGCCACTCCCTCGGCCTTGCCGCTCCGCGAGAAGAAAGTCGGTATCGATTGGGCTTTTCCCTGACTCGGTTTGCTGGGTCCTCCAGCCGTATCTGCCGCGTCGCTTCGCCAGCCCTTCAGGGCAACGACAATCTTCTGTTCATCGGCCGGCTCAAGATTGGTCTTAGCTGCGTCGGAGAACATCCTCGACTCCAACTGGTAGGCCCGGGCCAGGACAATCTCGGTGAGCGGGTTCACGTCGGCGGAAGCTACAATGACACAGTTCCTGTCCCGCAACTCCCGTTCCACAAGGCTTACATACTCGTGCAGCGAAGCTGAATCCTCCCAGCCACCTTTCAGCTTCTCCTTGATGGTACCCGGGGAGTAAATCGGTCTCTCCAATTCAGGAACTACGGCCTCCTCGGCCGAAGACAGGTACCTTACGAGTTCCGAAACCGTTCTCTGATCCCAATCACCAACCACCTCTCGCTGCAGACGATCGTGGTGCACTGCGCCTGTGTAGATATGAACCATCGGATGCCTGGTAAGGCGTTCCCAGAAAATGTTGCGTTGCTGCCGAGGGATGTCCTTGGCTATGAGTTCCTCAAGGGCCGAACGAATTCTATCGGCCAGTTCCCTGGCTTCCTGCGCCTTGAAGTGAATGTACCACAGAGCCCGTATGTCGAACGCGATGACATGTTGCTGTGGGGAGCCATCGCTCCCGTCCCATGACGGAACGTCGGTCCTCAAGCCTCCGTCGTTGACCAGCGTGTTACCAACATCCCGGTAGATTGGTATGGCGTTGATCCCACGCGCGTGGCAGTAGCCAAGCCAGAAATAAGAGTGGGGGTTCTCTCCAGCCAGATCGATCATACAGGTGAAGGCCGAATCGACCTCGGTAGCGACCTCCCTAAATGCCGCCGGTTTGCCCTCTTTGTCGACCAACTCAACATCACCCTCCTCGGTCAGCGTCCGCAACTCAGCTATTTTGTTGCCATCTTGCAGGATACGCCAGGCTTCCTGTAGGTCTGCGGGCTTGTCCGGGAGAGATCCTCCAATATCAGCCACTGCGACGCCGACAGCTGCTCGAAGTGTTTCTCTGAAACGTAACTTGATGTCTCCGAGACCTTCGCCGAGGCCTCCCGGATGGGAAGGGGTCACAGACCGTGGTTGCCTGTCGGCCACCACAAGTGGCCGGATCCGCATGGTTGCTTGACGGGGTGCGAGGTCAACGCGCGTTACCACACGATCGGGATTGTTGGCCTCCGGGTCAAGATATCCCACATTGGGGTAGGGTAGGACATCATCCGGTTTCAGCCCGATGGCCGCCCCAAAGGCGGGCGTCATCCTGTCTTTGTCGGCTTCGTTGCATATCGGCAGCAAGGGCTTGTGGAGCCCGATCGCCAGGCCCATTTCGTACATTACGTTCGGATTGTCTGTGGATAGGTCCACGACAACCA
>Ga0272442_10005055_pt1 | contig 17772 bp, 13 predicted proteins | sample SSMForm2O_FD_200262 | JGI IMG/M metagenome (GOLD analysis project Ga0272442, IMG submission 200262) | Marine sediment archaeal communities from Little Sippewissett salt marsh, Falmouth, MA, United States - SSM-Form-2O | ecosystem: Environmental > Aquatic > Marine > Wetlands > Sediment ... | reverse complement strand
ACCGCGCCGGGCCGGCGCCTTCAAGACCTTTCTCCAATCCCGCTTGCCCGGCCACGGGGGACGGCTATAATGCCGCATCATGAACGCGCGCGAACGACACATCGAGACGCTGACGTTCGGGAGCCCGGACAAGGTTCCCTTCCATCCCGGCGGGCCGCGCGAGTCGACCCGCGCCGCCTGGCGCACGCAGGGCCTGCCCGAGGGGGCCGACTGGTTCCCCTACCTGTGCGAACTGATCGGCGTCGAGCGCGAGACGTCGAAGGGCAAGGCCGCCAGCCTCGGCGTCGACACGCTGATGATCCCGCAGTTCGAAGAGAAGCTCATCGAGCGCAAGGCCGACTCCCAGATCGTCCAGGACTGGAAGGGCAACATCTGCGAGATCTCGAACGACTTCGACGTGACCTATCTGCGCCAGGCCAAAGACTTCTGCACGCGCCGCTGGATCAAGTGCCCGGTCGAGAACCGCGACGACTGGGAACAGATGAAGACGCGCTACGACGTAGACGCGCCCGGCCGGTTCCCCGACGACTTCGACGAACGCTGCGCGACGCTCCGGGCCCGCGACACCGTCTGCACCCTCGGCTGGAGCGGGCCGTTCTGGCAGCTCCGCGAGTGGTGCGGGTTCGAGGGCCTGTGCCTGCTGATGATCACCGACCCCGGCTTCGTCCACGAGATGGTCGACTTCTGGCGCGAGTTCGTCCTGGCCGTCACCCGCCGCGTGCTCGAACGCGTGACCATCGACGTGTTCCACATCTCGGAGGACATGGCGTACAAGGCGCACAGCATGATCTCGCCGGCCATGACGCGCGAGTTCCTCAAACCCAGCTACGACGCCTGGGTCGCGCTGTGCCGCGAGTACGGCGTCCCCATCATCGACATGGACTCCGACGGCTACATCGCCGAGCTGATCCCGATCTGGATCGAGTCGGGCATCAACGTGTGCGACCCCATCGAGGTCGCCGCGCACAACGACATCGTCGAGTTCCGGCGCGCGTTCGGGAAAACGATGGCCTATCGCGGCGGGATCGACAAACGGGCGCTGGCCAAGGGCGGGGACGTGATGCGCGACGAGGTGATGCGCGTCGTCCCGCCGTTGTTCGAGGAAGGCGGCTTTATTCCGAGCTGCGACCACGGCGTGCCGTCCGATATCTCCTGGCCGAACTTCGTCGAGTACTCCCGCCTGCTGGCCGAGCTCTGTGGCTGGCTGTGACGGTGCGGCGGTCATGCCGCGCGATGCCGTAAGGCGGATCCTCGACTCCGCACCGTATGGTTGGCGAGGGATCCATCGCGTTGAACGTGGTCATTCTCCTGGTGGTGTTCTTTCTGTCCGGCCTGGTCCAGGGGGCGACGGGGTTCGGGTCCGGCCTGTTGGCGCTGGGCCTGCTGGTACTGTTCGGATCGCCGATCAAGGACGTGTCGGTGATCCTGGTGCTGCCCAGCCTGTTCGTAAGCCTTTCGCTGTTGTGGCGGCTGTGGCGTGAGTTTCGGGGAGACCGGATCGTGCCGCTGTTGGTGGCGGCCGTGCTGGCTGTCCCGGCGGGTGTGTTCCTGCTGAGAGAGTCGGCGCCGCACACGCTGTACTTGATCCTGGGGCTACTGCTGATCGCCAGCGTCGTTCAGCGTGCGATCCCGCGCCTAGCCCGGCGCCGCTGGCATCCGGTGTGGATGGGCGTGCCGTGCGGGCTCCTGTCCGGGGTCCTGGCGGGGGCGCTCAACACCGGCGGCCCGCCGGTGGTTGCGTTCACGTCGACGCAGCGGTTCGGGCGGCATCGCTACGCGGCGGTCTTGCAGGTCGCGTTTGTGGTCTTCTCCCTGACCCGCCTGTTGATCCTGACGGCGACGGGGATGTTCACGCTGGAGCGGCTCTGGCTGAGCGCGTGCGGGATCCCGATGGCGGTGGTGGGGGCGCTGCTCGGGCTTCGCGTGCTGTCGAAACTCTCCGACGAGTGGCTGGGCCGGATCGTGGCCGCGGCCCTGCTGCTGCTCGGTGTTCGGTATACGTACTTGGCGTTCGCGTGCTGAGCGGCGGGCCCGGTCATCTTGCGCATTTTCCGGCGAGGGCGGGTCTGTTGTAAATCATTGGGCAGAGGGCGGTTATACGTGCGGGCGAAAAACACGCCGAATAGGGGTTGACGGCTCGCGGAACGTCCGTCATATTATGAATGCTGTTCATTTCACAGCCTTTTTGGCCGGGAAGAGCGATGGGGACCCGCGAACGGCGCCGGCGCGAGAAGCAACAGCGGCGCCAGCACATCCTCGACGTCGCCCGCCGTCTGTTCTGGGAGCGCGGCTTCGCCACCACCACCATGCCCCAGGTCGCACGGGCCGCCGAGCTGGCACCCGGAACGCTCTACCTGTATTTCTCCAGCAAGAACGCGATCTACGTTGAGCTCCTGACCGAGGGGTACGACGAGTTGCTGCGCCGGCTCCGCGGCGCGGTGGGCGGGGACATGCCGCCGAGGGAGCATGCCGAGGCGCTGGCGGATGCGTTCCTGGAGTTCGCCAGGGACTGCCCCGAGTATTTCAATATCATGTTTTACCTGTTCCAGCCCGAGGGTCGACGGGCTCGAAAGGAAGCCCTCGAGGACGAGCAGGTCGAGCGCCTGCAGATCCGCGAAGACGCCTGCCGGGCGATCGCGGCGCAGGCCCTCGAGCGGTTGGACATCACGTCGCCCGGCAACACCCGGGCGCGGCTCAACGCGTTGTGGAGCATGTTTGCAGGCGTGGTGTTTTTCTTTCGAGATCGCGGAGCCGACTCGTTCGTGGCGGTCGCCCGCGAGGCGAAGCGAATCCTGCTCAACCCGTTCTTGGGTCGAAGCTAACCGGCGTCCCTACGGGACGGCCACAGGGAGGACGTGGCAATGAACACCGATTCATCGCTGAAGTTCAAGGTGGCCTCCGAAGACTGGGAGTTCGACCAGATTCACCGGCTGAACTACCGGACCTTTGTCGAAGAGATCCCCCAACACAGCCCGAATGCCGAGGAGGCCCTGGTCGATAAGTTCCACCGCGAGAACACGTACATCATCTGTCTGCACGGCGACAAGCTGGTCGGAATGGTGGCCCTCCGCGCGAATCGACCGTTTTCTCTCGACGGCAAGCTGGAGAATCTGGACTCGTACCTGCCTCCCGACTGCGTGCCGTGCGAGGTCCGCCTCCTCTCCGTGGAGAAGGGGTACCGCCACACCCGCGTGTTCTATGGGCTTCTCGCCACCCTCACGCGGCACTTCAAGGAACACGGCTACCACCTGGGCGTCATCTCCGGCACGGTCCGGCAATTGAGGCTCTACAAGCACCTCGGCTTTGTCCCGTTCGGGCCGTTGGTTGGCAAGGGCGAGGCTCTGTATCAGCCGATGTGCCTCCGCGTGACAGACTTCATGGAGCGAGCCGAGAAGATCTACCGGTCCACGTCGACCCCTCCCGCGGTGGGGGAGCTGGTCAACCTGCTGCCGGGGCCGGTAAGCGTAAGCCGCCGGGTCCGACAGTCGTTTGCCGAGGCCCCGGTCTCGCATCGGTCACAGGCCTTCATGCTGGACTTCGACCGGACGAAGCAGCTCCTCTGCCAGTTGGTCGGAACGGAGCACGTCGAGGTTTTCACCGGCTCCGGCACCTTGGCGAACGACGTGGTGGCCGGGCAGTTGTCGCTCCTGCCGGGCCGGGGCCTGATCCTGAGCAGCGGCGAGTTCGGCAGTCGGCTCATCGACCATGCGACGCGCGTCAAGCTGTCGTTCGACACGCTCGAGCTCGACTGGGGCCAGCCGTTCGACCGAGCCGAGATCGCCCGGAAGCTCGACGGGGGCAAAGACCTCCGATGGCTGTGGGCCGTGCACTGCGAGACCTCGACCGGCATCCTCAACGACCTGCCGATGCTCCAGGAGGTCTGCGCCGAACGGGACGTCCGGCTCTGCCTGGACTGCATCAGCTCGATCGGCACGGTCCCGGTCGACCTGGGCGGCGTCTACCTGGCCACCTGCGTCAGCGGCAAGGCCCTGCGCTCGTTCCCCGGCCTGTCGATGGTGTTCTACAGCCACGACGTCCGGCCCGCGCCGGAACACCTGGCCCGGTACCTCGACCTCGGCTACTACGCCGAGAAGGACGGTGTGCCATTCACCATCCCGTCGAACCTCGTCTACGCCCTGCACACGGCGCTCAAGAGTTTCCGGGACAACCGCATCTTTGACCAGATCGTGCACCTCTCGACGTGGCTCCGGTCGACGTTGCGCGACATGGGGCTGACCGTCGTCACCCCGGACGAGCACGCCGCACCCGCCGTGATCACCCTCGCGGCCCCCGACGGCATGGACTCCGAGGAACTGGGGCGGCTGGTCGAGCGGGCCGGATACCTGCTCAGCTACCGAAGCTACTATCTGCTCGAGCGCGGCTGGCTGCAGATCTGCCTGATGGGGGAGTGCGCCCAGGACGAGGTGTCGGCCCTGGTGGACGAGCTTCGCGAACTGACGGCCAGCCCCCCGGCGACGCCGAGCGAGGCGGCGGGAGACTGAAAATCGGACCCCGGCAGGGCAGGCCGATCCCGGACCGCCCCCGAGCCATCCTGCTGGCGCTGGGCGCCCTCCTCTACGCGTTGTCCTTCCCCTTTCCGTCCTGGTGGCCGCTCATCTTCGTGGCCCTGGCGCCGGCGCTGGTCGCCACGCACGGCCTGGCTCCGGGCGCCGCCTTCCGGTGGGGCGCCGGGTTCGGATTTGCCGTCGCCGCACTGGGGCTCACGTGGTTCTGGAACGTCTTCGGGCCCGGCTCGCCGTTGCTGTGGGGCATGCTCGGGGTGTGGTTCGGGATCTTCTTCGCCGGACGAGCCCTGCTCGAGAGGAGCTTCACTCCGTCGCTCGCCTTTGCCGCAACGGCGCTGTGGTGGGTGGCCGTCGAGTTCTTCCGGGCCGAAGGCTATCCCCTGCGCTGCACGTTCCTGTGCCTCGGCCACGCCCTGGCCGGCGGGACCTGCCCGCTGGCGCTCGCCGCGCGGGCCGTCGGCGCGTACGGCCTGGGCACGTTCATCTTCATCGTCAACCTCGGGGCCGCCGAGGCCTGCCGGCTGGGGTGGGATCGCCGCCGGGCCGGCCTCGCCTTCGCCGGCACCGCCGTGGCCGCGCTCGCCGTGCTGTCGGTGACGGCGATGTGGGCGCGGGCCCGGGCGGCGCGCCCGGACGGGGCCGACCTCGTCCGTGTCTCCGCCGTCCAGCACGAGCCCGGCGCGGCGCACGAGTTCATCGCGCTGTCCCGTGACGGAAGCGGCCACTCCCCGGCCTGGATCCTGTGGCCGGAGATAGCCGTCCCGCACGACGTCCTGGCGGACCAGACGGTCCGCCGGCAGATCGAGACGCTCGCCCGCGAGACGAAGGCGGTCGTCGGCGTCGGCTGTCAGCTCACCCATCCCGACGGCCCGCCCGACTTCTGGAACGCATATGTCCTGTTCGGGCCGGACGGCCGCCACCTCGGGACCTACACCAAGCTCCAGCCGGTGCCGTTGATGAACGACGGCGTGCCGGGCAGCGAGTACCCGGTGTTCGCAACCCGGCAGGGCCGGCTGGGCGTCGCCATCTGCTACGACGGCGATTTCTCGTGGATCCCCCGCCGGCTGACGGCGAACGGCGCCCAGGTCCTGGTCATTCCCATCCTCGACCCCGCCGCGTGGGGCGAGCGAATGCGCCGCCAGCACCTCGCGGCGAGCGTGCTGCGCGCCATCGAGAACGATCGCTTCGTCATCCGCCCCGCCAACGCGCCCCCGACGGTCATCATCGATCCGACCGGCGCCGTCACCGCCCAACTCGAGGCCCCCCGCCCCGGGGTCCTGAGCGGCTCCGTGTCGCTGCGTGATTCGCGGACGCTGTACAACCGGTACGGCTGGCTGTGGCCCTACGTCTGCCAAGTGGCGGCGGTGGCGGCGCTGGCCTGGGCGTTTGTGCGGGAGCGGCGAAGGGCGGCGGCCACGATGCCCCGCGGCGACGCCTGAAAACACCCCGCGTTCGGAGTATCCACTCGGTGCCCGCCATCCTCTTGCGGGCGCGAGCGACAGGCGCTATGCTCGGGGTCGATCACCGGCGCCGGGGGCAAGGGATGAGACAGCGGCGACTCCTTGTGAGCACGATCTGCCTGGCGCTGCTTGCGGGCCTGGCCCAAGGCGCGGGGCGCCGGAAGCCGCGCCAATACAAGAGGTCCCACCGGAAAGCGTGGACGTGCATCGACCAGGGCAGGTACCAGGCCGCCATCGACGTGCTCGCACCGGCGCCGGAGGCACCCCCCGACGACGCCGAGACGCTCTATCTCCTGGCCATCGCCCACGCCCACCGGAAAGACTTCGACCAAGCGACGGCCCACGTCCGGAAAGCGCTCCAGGCGGGCCTGCCGCTCGAGCGCTTCCTGGCCGGCCCCCGCGACTGGACGAAGCCGCTGACCGCGAGCGCGAAGTTCCAGGAACTTCTGAAGAAACACGGCGGGCCGCTGGTCCACGGCCCGATGCTGGGATCCGTGACCGACACGACCGCCACGTTCTGGGTCCGAACGCCGCGCGAAGCGACCGTCGGCGTCCACGTGCAGGAGACACGAAATTCGCTGCTCGACTTCGCCAAGGCCCCCCGCGCCACGGCCAAGGCCGGGGAGGACGGCGACTGGACGGCCGTGGTGAAAGTCGGCGGGCTCAAGCCGGGTGGCGGCTACGACTATGGCATCTCGGTCGACGGGAAGCCGGCCACGCAGCACACCGGCACGTTCCACACGCTCCCCAAGCCGGGCTCGAAGGGCAAGTTCACGGTCGCGTTCGGCGGCGGGGCGGGCTACGTGCCCGCGAACGAACGCATGTGGGACGTGATCCTCAGGCACCGCCCGGCGGCGCTCCTGATGCTCGGCGACAACGTCTACATCGACACGCCGAAGAGCCCGAACGTCCAACGCTACCTCTACTACCGGCGACAGTCGCGGCCCGAGTGGAGGCGCCTGGTCGCCCGCACCCCCGTCTACGCGATCTACGACGACCACGACTTCGGCACCAACGACTGCGTCCCCGGCCACCAGACGTTCGAGCCCGCCTGGAAACCGAAGGTCTGGAAGGTGTTCAAGCAGAACTGGGCCAACCCGGCCTACGGCGGCGGGCCCAGGCAGCCGGGCTGCTGGTTCGACTTCCGCATCGGCGACGTGCACGTCATCCTGCTCGACGGCCGCTACTACCGCAGCCTGAAGAAGAAGAGCATGCTCGGCCCGGTGCAGAAGACATGGCTGCTCGAGACGCTGAGGACCTCCCCGGGCACGTTCAAGGTGCTCGCCTCGCCGGTCCCCTGGGCCCCCGGCACCAAGGGCAAGAGCCGCGACACCTGGGACGGCTTCCCCGACGAGCGCGAGGAGATCTTCGCGTTCATCGAGAAACACAACGTCGACGGCGTCGTCCTCCTCTCGGCCGACCGCCATCGCTCCGACGCGTGGAAGATCGAGCGCCGGAACGGCTACGACCTCTACGAGTTCGAAAGTTCACGCTTGACCAATCAGCACGTGCACCCGAGAATGAGCAAGGCCCTGTTCTCGTACAACAAAAAGCAGTCGTTCGGCCGGATCGACTTCGACACCACGGCGCCCAACCCGACGGTCACGTACTGCATCATCAACATCGAGAACGAAGAGGTCTACAAGCTGACGCTCACGAAGAGCCAACTGACGCACAAATGACCCGGCACGGAGGAGGAAGGACCATGCGACGAATATGGCTGGTGGGATGGTTGTCGCTCGGCCTGGCGGCCTCTGTCGCAGCCGCCGAGAAGCCCAAGGGCGATACGGACCGGTGGTACCTGGGCAAGCAGCGTGGGAAGAACATCGGCTACTTCCACATCACGCGCAGCCAGAGCGGAAAGAAACTGGCGCCGGTCAAGTTCGCCTACGAGTTCGCGGCCAAGTGGCGCGACAAGATCGTCTCGTGCAAGGTCGAGCTGCTCTGCAAAGACGACCTTTATTTCTCGCCCGTGCGCATCACGTGCGAGGGGAAAGGCGACGACGAGTTCAAGAACTTCGCGGCGACGGTCGACTGGCTGAAGACGGACATGGGCAAGGTCGGCACGCTGCGGGCGCTCGTCGACGGACGCTGGCGCACGCGGACGCTGCCCGAGGGCACCGTCGACCAGTTCCTCCTCTTCGACATCGTGTGCCGCCAGCCGTTCGACAAGAACACCACGTTCGGGTTCCACCCCCTGGAGACGCACGAGCTGAACGCGAAGCGCGACAACACGCTCCACTACGTCGGCGTGGAGGAGATCAACGTCGGGAAGAAGGCCGTCAAGACGCACCGCTTCGACCAGCGGGCTCGAAACCGCACCCGCATCAAGTACTGGGTGACGGAGAAGCGGGACCTGGCCCGAGTCCTCATCGACGACGAGAAAGACTTCATCCTCACCACGGAAGCCGAGGCGAAGAAGGCGCTCAAGTGATCGGGCCGGGGGCCCCCGCGACGCGGCGGGCCGGCACTTGTACGTGGCGGGCGCCGGCACGCTGGTGAAAATGAGCCAGGCCGGCAAACCCCTCAAGCCCGTGACGTCCGACGGAAAGAGCTTCCCCAAGGGGGGATTTCGGGCCTCGCGGTCAACGGCGAGCTTCTCCTCGTCCGCGCCCGGCGCGACAAGTACGAGCTCCTCTCCCGCCTTCGGTTGTTCCGCGACGACGACACCGAAATCTGGTCGCACCCCGCCCTGGTCGGCGACCGCCCGTACCTCCGAACGCAGAACGCCGTCTGCTGCCTGCGTCTCCGGTAAAGGCGCCGTATTGTCTGCCTTCTCCCTCGTCGATATAATGCCCAGGAGGGCCGCAGGAGGCGCTGCGTGAGACTCGCACCGGTGACCAGTCTGAACGGCACCTGGAAGATGCAGCCGGAGACGGTCGGGCTCGATGAGCCCAAGAGCGACTCCTGGGTGCGCGTCCGCGTTCCCATGCCGTGGACGGCGTTGTGGCTGCCGGCGTCGGGCATCCCGCAGGAGATGCTCCCGCATCGGATGGCGTGGTTCCGCCGGCGGGTGATGGCGCCGCCGATTCCCCCCCTCTCCCGCCTGCTCCTCCATTTCGACGCCGTCAATTTCCACGCCGTGGTCTTCGTCAACGAGACGCGGTGCGGCGAGCACACCGGGGACGCGCTCCCGTTCGACATCGACGTGACGGACTTCGTCACCCCCGGCAAGAAGAACGTCATCCTGGTGGGCGTGCAGGACATCTCCTGCGCCGAGGCGGCGGCGCGCCGGTCCGGGCGCCGTGCGGGCCGGAAGCTGTTGTACCCGGGGCTGGCGTCGCATCCGGGGATTTGGGGCGACGTGTCGCTGCGCGTGGTCCCCGGGCTTCACGTGGACTCGGTCCGGGTGCGGACGGAGCTTCCGCCGGCAAGCGGGGGCCTGGGCAACGCCGGCGGCCACGTCTATGCGGCGGTGTCGGTGAAGAACGAGACCGGCCGGGAACTGACGTTCTCGCTGACCAACGAGGTGTACGACGGGGCGCGCCAGGCCCTGGCGTTTGCGCCCGTCCGCGGCACCGTCGGGCCGGGCGAACGGACGGAGATCGACGCGGCGGCGCCGTGGGACTCCGCCTCCCTGTGGTGGCCCGACGAGCCGCACCTCTACACGCTGCGCACGGCGCTGTGGTCCGACCTGGGCGGGCGCCCGGCGACGGACGGATCCCCCACCGCCGGCGAGATCGTCGACCGCGTCCACACCCCGGTCGGGTTCCGCGAGTTCCGCATCCGCGGCGACACGTTCACCCTCAACAATGTCCCCATCCAACTCCGGTCCGAGGCGCTGTGCCCGATTTCCGCCCGGCTCTTCGGCGAGCTGCGGTCGGGCGAGGCGGTCAGCCCGGTCAACGTCAAGGAGGCCCGGGAACGTCTCGTCGCGCTGAGGAAGCAACAGGGCATCAACGCCGTCCGGTTTCACCGGCTCCCGCCCAGCCCGGCGATTCTCGACGCGGCGGACGAGACGGGCCTGCTCGTCATCGTCGAGTTCCCCCTGCCGGACGACGAGCAGCGCTACGCCGTGGACGACCCTCTGTTCTGGGTACACACCGAGGAGCTGGCCCGCAAGTGGGTGCTCGCCCACGGGCACCACCCCTCGGTCGTGATGTGGAGCGTCGACCAAGGGATGGTGCGCCGCTACGGCCGGCGCGTGGCCGAGGGGCTCCGGTCCCTCGCCCGGTGCGTGGCCGACGTCGACCCCTCGCGTCCGATCGAGAACGGCGGCGATGCGGAGCTGGTCAACGCGGCCGAGCTGGGGGTCAGCACCGCGGTGTCGGTCTTCTTCCCATCCACCGAACTGGCCTTCCGGACGGCCGGCCCGTACGAGCCGGAGGAAGCGCGCGGCCGCGTGCTGCCCGCCCCCGGCCCGCCGACCCATCCGCTGCTGCCCGTACGCCCCGACCGCAGACCGCTCTCCATGATGGAGCACGCGCGGCGCACCCTCACCCCTGCAACGCTGGCGTTCTTCCTGGGGGACGCGGCCTACGGCCCCGGCGTGGACCTGGCGGCGGCCGGGGCGCCGCTGAGCATGCTCGAGATGGCCGCCTGCCGCGCCGCCCGCCTCGCCGGGATTCACACCGTCGGCCGGCCCCCGGCGCCGCCGGGCGCCACCGACGCGACCGGCGAACTGGTCGCCCTCCCCGCCGATCTGTTTGCGAACTTCTACGCGGGTACGCGGTTCGTCGAGAAGCTGGTCCTGCGGAACGACACGCGGTTCGATCAGGACTGCGAGCTGATCTGCCAATTCGCCACGGGCGGCGGGGGCGGGCTGCAGCAGAACGAGGAGTTGGTCCTTCCGGCGGGCGCCCAGGACGAGAGGACGGCGGCGTTCGAGCTGCCGGACATTCGGAAGGTGCACGACGCAGACCAGGCCAGCTCGGTGCTGGCGGAGTTCCGCGTCGAGTTCCGCGGCGCCCGGGCCGGCCGGTTCCACAGCCAGCGAAAGGTCGCCATCTGGCCGCACGTCCGCGCCTCGAGGGATCGGAACATCGGCCTGTACGATCCGGACGGCGGGACGGCGGCGGCGCTGTCGGCGGTCGGTGCCAAGTACGCGGCGTCGCACAGCGCCCCGTACGGCGAGTTCGATACCATCGTCGTCGGGGCGCACGCGTTGGACCAGGGCTCGCCACCCGACGTGGAGGCGATCCGCTCGTTCGTCGCGGACGGCGGCCTGGCCGTCTTTCTCGCCCAGGGCCGCATGCCCTACGACCTCTCCCCGGTCACCACCGTCCTCGACGAGTCCCACGCCGCGTCGATCACGTTCGTCCGCGACGGCGAACACCGCGTGCTCCAGGGGCTGTCCGGCTTCGAGATGCGCTGGTGGCAGGATGACCACCGCGTGGCCGAGGGGTGCTTTCGCAAGCCGGCGTTCGGGAACTTCCGCTGCCTGGTGGACGCGGGGGGACCGGGCGGGCTGCGGTGGGCGGCGGCCCTGGAGGTGTTCCACGGCAAGGGCAGCTACGTCTTCTCGCAGATGGACCTGGTGCGAAAGGTGGCGCGGGCGCCGGTCGCCGGGCTGTTGCTGGCCCGGCTCGCCGACGCCGTTCCGTCCTGGCGCGCGGTCGACGTCCGGACCCTGGGCGAGGAGGAAACGTTCCTGCGGATCGGGGTGACCTGCCCCGGCCTGGCCCCCGATTTCACCGAAGAGGATCTGGGGAAGGCGCAGGTCGTGCTGCTGACCGGCCGCAACCTCCGGCAGCTCTCCCCCGGCCAGTTCGAGGCGCTCCGCCAGTGGCTCGAGCACGGCGGGTGCCTCTACCTCCACAGCCTGGCCCCCGGCCAGGAGCGCACGCTGGCCGCCATCACCGGCCACGAGGTCGAGCTGGCCCATTCGCCCCAGGAGCGGCTGGTGTTCAACCGCCCGGGGTACGGGCTGGCCCGCGGGCTGTCGTCGGCGGACCTGTATTTTCGGGACCACGGTGCCCGCCGCACGGGCGAAGTCCTGCGCAAGATGCACGCCACGATGGTCGTCGCCACGGCCAAAGGCGACATCACCGGGGTGGCCTGCGCGGAGGAGTCGCCCGTCGAGTACGGCCTGCTGACGTTACGCCGCGGGACGGGTCGGGCCATCCTCGACCAAGTCCGGTGGGACGTGGAGACGGCGGCCGACTCGCGGCCGGCCCGGTACATCTCGACGCTGCTCACGAACCTGGGCGTGGCCCTGGAGCCGCCGGTCACGGCGCTGCCTTCGAGCGCCTGCCGGACGGTGGATATCTCGGCGGCGTGCAACACGTCGCTGATCGATCCGGTGCCCGGCGACGGGGACGGGTGGACGGACCGCGGGCCGGACAACGATCTGAGCGCGTTTTCGCCGGGGTGGATCATCGCGGACGGCGTGCCGTTCCGGGTGGCCGGGGGGCGGGGAGGGACGGGCCGGAACTGCTGCGTGCTGGGGCCGGGACATGCCGCGGCGGCCCCGCCGATCGAGGTCGGCGGGCCGGCGGGATCGCTGGCGTTTCTGGTCGCCTGCGAAGGGCTCCTCAGCCACGGGGTCCCGGTCGCCCATTTCACCCTGCGCTACGAGGACGGGCTGGAGACACAGGTCCCCCTTCGGTACGGCGTCGACGTTCTGGACTGGAACGAGCGGGGCCGGGACCTGGACAACGGGTCGGTGGCGTGGAAGGGGCGGACGCTGCTCGGGCTGCCGGCGACGATCTATGTCAAGAAGTGGGAGAACAATCGCCCCGGGGTGCCGATCGGGTCGGTCACGTTTTCGTCCACCCGCGCGGGTGCGACGCCGGTTCTGCTGGCGATCTCGGCGCTGCCGTAGGCGGGACGTCCGGGCCTACTCGGTCGCCTCCTCTTCGCCCGCGCTCTCTTCGACTTCCGGCTTCTGGAGCCTGGTCAGCACTTCGTTCAGGTTCGCCTGGACGCTGCGCTGGATGTCGCGCTTGTGCTCCTCCGGGATGCGGTAGTGGTACTTCTGTTCGAGGACGGCGAGGGTTTCCCCTGCGACGGCGTAGGCAACGTCTTCGATTTTCATGGCTCCTCCTGCACTGTCCTGACCGGGCCGCTCAGACGACCTCGGTTTCCAGAATCTGGGTCAGTTGCGTCCGCACGTGCTCCAGCTCGTCGTCGCTCAGCTCGGGGTTGAGCACGCGGTGCTCTTCCTTGGTCCGTGACCGCCGGAGGATGAGGTACTCCTTGCCGTTCTCGCGGACCACGTCCTTGAACTTCAGGCGTTTCTTCCGCATCAGCATCAGGCCGAGGATGTAGCGGAAGTTGCGCTTGGCCGGTTGATCCTCCTCGCTGGCGAGCCGTTTGAAGAAGTCGAAGATCACGTCGTCATCGACAAAGATCTTCCGGGGCCGGTCGGCCCGGGGGACCTCGGTTCTCCAGTACGAGAAGGGTTGGCCCCGATGCGGGCCGCCGGGGGCGTCCCAGCAGGCGGGGCAGAAATCCTTCCGTTCGAACGCCGCACCGGTGTCATACAACGCCGAGTAGTACGGCTCTTCCTCGGCGAATTCCTTGTCGCAACCGGTGCAACGACGCTGTGACTTGGCGATGTCCCAGTCCAATGGCGGTGTACTCAGACAGGTGGAACCACCCAGGCATCGGCCCCGACCGGGCTCATTGTCTTATCCGGTCGTATACCTTGTCAAGGACTTTCCCTGCGGCGTCGTGGGCCGGCGGGCCGGTTCGTTCGAGTTCGGCGCGCGTCGCCGCGACCAGTTCCTCGTCTTCGAGGAAGGCGAGGTTGATCTCGACGTTCAACTGTGCACCGTCCAGGGCGCCGAGCAGGAGGGCGGCCGCGACCCCCACGTCGCTCACCAGGTTCGGATTGGCCAGGTCGGCCAGCTCATCCAGCACGCCCAGAGCGCCGGCCGAGGAGCGGAACACGGTCAGAGGCGTTTCCATGGCGATCCGGAGGGCCTTCTGGATGGCGTCGTGGCGGGCCGCCTTCTCCTCGGCCGTTTCCTTGGGCAGGGCGTAGGCGCCGGAGACGTGCGAATACGCCGCCGCGTCTTCGTCCACCGCCCGGAGAAGGGCCTCGCGGGCCTGGTCACACCGGGTCAGGAGTTCCTGGACCCGGGGCCAGACCGCCTTGTATTTCTTCTTGCCCACGGTGAAGTTCGCGGCCATGCAGGCCATCGCCGCTCCGACGGCGCCGCTCAGCGCCGAGGCGCTGCCTCCGCCCGGGGTGGGCTGGCCGGCGGCCGCGTCGGCGATGTACGTCTCCAGCGGTTCGGTCCGGTAGCTCATCGTGTTCCTCCGAGGCGCCGTCCGGTCCGGGAGGCGGACCCATCCTTGGTCCACACCGCGCGGCAAGATCCCGGCGCCGCTGCCTTCACGGGCGGCGTCACCCTATCAGAAAAACTCCGGCTGTCAATACCGACCGTCGAAATGACCAATGACCAATGCCAAGTCAAATCCGAATGACCAAGCCCAAATGCCGCCCAGCATCGCAGTTCCGTCGTCCTTCGCCCGGCATGGGGCCTTTGACACTCGAGCTTGATTTGACACGTGGGCTTGGACATTCGACACTCCAGCAGGGACCAGGCCGCCGGACTCAGAAGTCACGAACGGCTAGGATTCGGGCGGGGGGATGCGGACGACGGTGTGGCGGGCGACGTCGAGGCGTTTGGGGAAGTCGGACCGGAAGTGAACGCCCCGGCTCTCTTCGCGCTCCAGGGCGGCCTGCGCGATCAGGCCGGCCAGGGTGAGCATGTTCTGGATGCGCCAGCCGCGCGGGGCGTCGAGCGAAGCGTCCAAGACGTAGCCCGACCAGAAGGCCACTCGCTCGAGCGTTCGGCTCAGCGCCGCGGCGTCGCGGACGATGCCGGCGTTGCGCCACATGATGCTGCGCAGCGAGCTGCGCAGGTCGCCGAGGTCCAGCCCCCGCTTGTCACGCCGCCCGCCGGCCGCCCGGATCTTGTGGGTGGAGGGCGGGTCCTTAGCGGCGACCTCCGCCCCGGCGGTGGAGCCGGCGCGCTTTCCGAAGGCCAGGCCCTCGAGCAGCGAGTTACTGCCCAGGCGGTTCGCCCCGTGCAGGCCGGTCGAGGCCACCTCGCCGGCGGCGAACAACTGTGCGACCGAGGTCCGCCCGTCGAGGTCGGTCGTCACCCCGCCGACCATGTAGTGGGCGCTGGGGCACACGGGGATCCGGTCTTCGTTGATGTCGATGTCGAACAGGGAGCACAGTTCCTTGATCAGGGGGAAGCGTGCGGCCAGCCGGGCGGGGTCCACGTGGGTCAGGTCCAGGTACACGTTCGTGTCGCCGGTCCGGTGCATTTCTTCGAGGATCGCCCGGCTGACCACGTCGCGGGGGGCGAGTTCTTTCATCTCGCTGTACCGCTCCATAAACCGATCGCCGAGCTTGTTGATCAGGATGCCGCCCTCGCCGCGGGCGGCCTCGGAGATGAGGACGCGGGCGGCGCCGGCGACGTACAGGGTGGTGGGGTGGAACTGGACGAACTCGAGGTCGCGGAGTTCGCAGCCGGCGCGGCAGGCCATGGCCAGGCCGTCGCCGGTGGCGATGTGAGGGTTGGTGGTCTCGCGGTACACCTGCCCGGCGCCGCCGGCGGCGAGGACGACGGCGTTGGCCCAGATGAGGGTGACGCCGTGCGCCTGGGACCAGGTCACCGCCCCGAGGCAGGTGTTGTCCCGGGTGAGCAGGTCGACCACAAAGGTGTGCTCGACGCTCCGCGCGTTCTCGCACTGCTTCAGGCGCCGAATGAGGACCTGTTCGATCTCGGCGCCGGTCGCGTCGCCGTGGGCGTGCACGACCCGGGCGCAGTGGTGTCCGCCCTCGCGGGCCAGGGCCAGGGAGCCGCCCTCCTGGTCGAACCGGGCGCCCCAGTCGGCCAGCTCCCGGATCAAGTCGGGGGCCTGATCGACGACGAAGCGGACGGTGTCCTCTTCGCACAGTCCGCGGCCGACGGTGACGGTGTCGGTGAAGTGCTGCTCGGTCGAGTCGCCGGCCCCCAGCGCCGCGGCCACGCCGCCCTGGGCCCGGTCGGTGTTGCTCTCCTTGAGTTCGTCCTTGGTGATGAGGGTGACCTCGGCGTGGCGGCTGGCCTCGATGGCGGCGCAGAGCCCGGCCACCCCCGAGCCGATCACCAGGACGTCGGTGAACCGGTGGGGGAGCGAGGCGCTGTCGAACGGGATCAGATAGCGGCGGGTCATGCCTTCCATGTCCAGGGCCCCGGGCCGTCGGCGCGGCGGGTCGCGTTCAGCAGAACTCGTGCAAGACCAGCTTGGGCAATTGGACGCCCGACCCGAGTTTTTGGGCTTCGACCAAAGCGTGGGTGATCGCGTCGTCCAGCCCCTCGCCTGGCTGCTCGATGGTCCCCAGCGCTTCGTTCATCGCGAGGGGCTTGCCCTCGCGGACGGGATCGGAGATCAGGTGATCGAACCGGTTGGCCACGCAGACGATGCGGGCCACGAGCGGGATGGCCTCGCCGGCCAGGCCCTCGGGCCCGCCGAACCCGTCCAGCCGCTCGTGATGATACTTGACGCCGGGGATGACCGGGGCCAGGCCGGGCAGCTCTTCGAGCATCTTGGCGCCGAGAAACGGGTGGCAGAACTCGGGCTGCACGGTCTGCCCCAGGGCGGCGGTCACCGCCATCTGGGTGTTGTCGGTGATCTCCACCTTGCCCATATCGTGGAGCAGGGCGGCGAAGAGCACGTTGTCGCATTCCTCCCTGGAAAGGCCCAGGCCCTCGGCGATGGCGGAGGCGTACGCGGCGACCCGTTCGCCGTGGCCCCGCAGGTCCGGCGTCCGCAGGTCCATCGCTCCCACCAGCATGCGGACGAGGGTGAGGAGTTCGGTGCGGCGCTCGGCGTGGATGTCGATGTTCTCCAGAGCGGTGCCCGTTTGGAAGGCGATGGCCGTGGCCAGCTCCAGGTCGGCGTCGTCGAACGGCTTGGCCGAGGTGTCGCGGCCCATGTAGAGCACGCCGTTGATGCGGTCGCGGGCGATGAGCGGGGCGCAGATCACGGAGCGGATTTCGCCGATGACGACGCTATCGCTCTGGCTGAACCGCGCGTCGGAGATCGCGTCGGCGGTGAGGATCGAACGGCGGTGCTGCATGGCCCGGGTGACGATGGAGTGGCTGATCTCGCGGCGCTTGGCGCGGGCGGGATCTCGCCAGGCTTTGGGATGCAGATTGCCGGTGGCTTCGTCGCGGATGAAGATGTAGCAGTAGGTGGGCTGGACCGAGGTCATGGCGAGGTCGAGGACCTTGTCGACCACGCCCTGGAGGTTGCTCTCGCTGCCCAGGACTCGGGAGACCTCGTAGACGGTGAGCAGGCGGCCCATCGTCGAGCCGCCCTTGGTGTCGACCCCCACCACCTGGGCGGCCCGGTCGCCGAGCTTGATCTCGACGGTGCTCGAGGCGCTGGTCGAGTCGGAGACGAAGGCGACGGGGTGCTCGCCGGTCGACTTGATTTCGAACATGAGCAGCGAAGCGCCGATGCGGACGCGGTCGCCGGTGCGCAGGGCGGTCTCCTTGGCGATCTTGGTGTCGTTGACGAACGTACCGTTGCGGCTGTCCAGGTCGCGGACGAAGAACATGTCGCCGAGCTTGAAGACCTCGGCGTGCTTGCGGCTGGCCGCGGTGTCCAGGATCTGGACGTCACCGGTGCGGCCGATCGATTGCGGCTCGCCGGTGAGCTTGAAGCTTCGGCCCTGTCCGGGCCCGGCCTTGATGGTCAGGTGTGGCATGGGGACCCCCTTTGCCTAATCCGGTTCGGGTGGCGGGGCCTCGGCCCGCGCCGGGATCCGCGGGCTATCCCGCGGCGGTCAGCTCTCGGAACGCAGCCAGCAGCTCGAGCGTGGTTCGGCCCGCGGT
>Ga0272442_10005052_pt1 | contig 17782 bp, 8 predicted proteins | sample SSMForm2O_FD_200262 | JGI IMG/M metagenome (GOLD analysis project Ga0272442, IMG submission 200262) | Marine sediment archaeal communities from Little Sippewissett salt marsh, Falmouth, MA, United States - SSM-Form-2O | ecosystem: Environmental > Aquatic > Marine > Wetlands > Sediment ... | reverse complement strand
TTCATCAATCATGTTGGCAAATTTTTCCACATCGAAATCATTCACCGCCTCTTCATATGATTTTCGGGAACCATCGCGTTGCGGCGTCCCGGAAGTCCAGTGAAACATCAAACCATATCCGGTTTCCGCCATCCAGTCGAAACTAGCCCTGGCACTTTTTGCCCGTGCCTCTTCTTTTGCTATCATTTCCTTTTTTGAAACAGGAAGCAACTCAAACGCACGAAAATGGAGTAACACCTCTTCATTTTCGATACCCGATGTGGAGACAGTAATGGTCTGTTTACCGGCTTCTAAAGGAATTGATCCTGACAATTTTGCCCTTTCGAAATTCAGCCCTTCCATAATTGAGTCTGATCTAAAAACTGAGAAGTTCTCACCACCCGGTATTGGACCTGACGTTTGAGATATAGTAAAATCGGATTTCTGTTCTCCCGCTTCAATAGTAATTTTTGTTCCATCCCCTGCTTCTCTTACATGTGCAATAAGGTAAACTTCGTAATCATCTTTTTCCGGAACATCCACGTCCCAGCTTAGCGAAGCATTGCCTTTCCATAAAAGACTTTCACGTACATTATCAAGCTCTGAGTCACTAATAGTATCGGACACGTGATGAATATATAAATAGACACTCAGTGGTGAACAGAAATTGATTTGGATTTCAGAGTGCGGCCCCGGATTCTTTTTAGATACTGAAGATGAACATGAATTTAGCACCATCAGGATGCTCAACAATACAGGTAAATGTATTTTAAATGAGTAAATAGCTTTCATATCAAGTCTCCATAAAGTGTGATTCATCTTAAAAAACCATTCACGACGGCTCATTGTTAATCGAAAACCTGAATTCTCGCGTCACCCTCGCATCCTCCGGACTATCCAGATTCACGTTAAAGGTGATATCCCAGGAATCCTGAGAATAGTCTGCCTGCCAGAAATCCTTACCGTAATTTGATTGATCTATTTTTTTCCAGGAGCCATTGACATTTTCCTCTAAAACCGGGTCACGGTATCCTTTCACTCCTGTAAAGGTTAAGGGAACATAACCAATGCCGCCTGTGACTTTAAACTGTGTAACATTTCCTTTTGCCACTTTGATTTGGATAGGGTAACTCTTTTGAAGGTTCCCTTTTTCCATTTCAACCGATATATCATTACCCAGCACTTCACGCTGCACCATCTTCCAGGTATTGACATCCGCAGCCAGGGCCTTTTTCAGGTTGTCATTAGGCCCAAAGTATTCTTCCGCTTTTTTGGGGATGATGACCACCTCGATCTCCGCTTCCAAATAATCCCCCGCTTTAAAACCCTTTACATCCGGAGGAGGAACGATATTGATAAGGGAAGTGTCATTCGTCCATCCAATTTCATTTGAACCAAATTCAGCCCAATAAGGGGGCACATTGTCCACTCCATCAATACGCGCTTTCCATGAACGGATGACGAAACCCCTGTTTGCCCCAATTAAGTTTCTTGATTGATCATCATGAGAGTCATGATAAGAAAACCAGGGCAATCTTCCTTTGGCTTCAATTTTCGGTGTGCGATAGGTGTGGCCCCCTTTAGTCGCCGCCCACTCTTTAACTAAGCCGTTTTCATTGCCGACTGCCAATGTATCCGAATCACCGATATTGTATTGGTCTGTTCCCATATGAAAGAATACAAAATCAGCGAAGCTGATATCGCTGCGCACATCCATACGAATTCTAAAGATTCCTCGTGTCATATCATTCGTACGGTATTCAATGGCCGTAAACTCCTGCTCGATGCCATTATCCCTGCTCCTGCTGGCATAGGTTACTTCGGTCATATTGGGGGAGTATCTGCGATAATGGGTCCGCATTCCTTTGCGCCCCTTCACGTTAACAGCATCTACATAGCAGCGAAAAAAATCAGCTCCTCCCACATTCCCGCCCCAGGCATCGCCGGCGGTCGAATACATCGCTCTCACATCCGTCAATGAGACTTCTTTCAGACACTGGTCCGTATCATAACAGAGGTTTTCACCCCAGTCGCCTATCGCCGATTGATTCCACTGTTGGTTTCCCCCCCAACCCACTAAAGATAGCTGTGCTGTGGAAGCAGCCGGGATCTTGCCCCAATGTGCATTTGCGGTGACAAGCTCGATCGTTGTGCTCGTGTTCGCCGGAACAGTAAGCATAGTCAAGCCCATCAACCATGTACCCGAATATCTATTCGGCTGCCGATCATGCCAGTTTTTAGAAATCTGTACAGGAATTCCCAAGGGATTGCCTTCTTCATCCCGTAACATCATGACCTGGCCTGTTGCTCTGGCATTGCGTTCTTTTTCAAATCGAACTCGAATCTTTCGTTCATGAGAGGCCGTATTGTTAATCACGATTTGGGAACGATCAAACCTGTCATTTCCGCTGCCTTCATTATACACATCAAGGTTGTAGTAGCCAAACGCATGATCGTATTCGACTTTGATTGGTTTCCTGGAAGGTTCCAACTGATTGGCGGTAATCATTGGGGCACCCTTTTCAGAATTTACGGCCCGTGACAATGTTGTTTTCCCGTCTGATGAAACCGGGTAAACAATAAGCCCCACGGTGTTTTCTGAAGCAGCCGACCAATTTTGCTTTGGGCTTCTAACCGTAACCTTTGCCCCGGCAGCATCTACCATGAGATCGGCTCCCCGTGTAGGCAAAAGAACATACCCTGTCCCATCTTTGGCCAACAACGCATGCCCATCGCCTTCGGCCAGTTCAATGGAGAATTTGTCGTCAAGGTCAAGGGACATCTCAAGCATCCCTTGAACCACTGCCCCGGTTGGGACGGACCGAAACAAAAAGAGAAGTCTGTCAGGCCAGGAAGCAATTTCAATCCCGCTGTTTAACTTATCCTGTGCCGGGGCGCCGGGTTCAAAAATAAGATCATTAAGGAATCTTCTGTTATAATATTTTCCCGACTCGACAAGTTGACAATTGTCTAAGGAGTGCTTCTGATTAAGCACTTTTCCACCTGTCGCTTTATACCTCCTCCCATTGGCCTCCATCACTGCAGTAAAAACGGTGGGAAGCGCACCCTTAAAACAGTCCGCCTCGGTAGCGCGTAGCACTTTTGTTTCACCCTCATCGACAGAAACAATCCCCATTTCTTTAATTTGTAATTTGGGAAAATCAAAGGACAAGGCATAATGGCTGGTCCTCATTTTGAAGACGTAGTTGGACGTATTCCGCACACCGTCCTCCCACCACATAAATCCGTAATCGTTTACATTCTCGAAAAGTTCTTTGGGCACGCCACCCGGATCAACACGAGTATACGTATTGGCAAGATCCGGCACTCCCTCCATCCCGAAACAGAGTCCGGCAAGCGACAGTGAAAGTACGAGCACGGCAGAAGCCAAAACCCTGAGACACCTGTGACTATAGACGGAGCTAATCATCAATGTACCCTTTCATTGAAACGATAGAAAAACAGAATTTACCTGAGATTTCTTATTTTCACAGTTAAAAAACATGATTTTCTCCTAACGACATCAACAATTTTAAAAAAATCGCGCTATCGCGGAGGCAAGAAGATTCCATTTCATACGCGGACTTCCTCAAAATTCCGTAAGGAACCCTTAATACTGTCAAATCTTTACTTTTTTGAACGGATTTACTTGGGATATCCGGGTTTAGTGTATATTTTGTCACAAAAATGTCAATCGTGCACAAAAAATCTTATTTAATGGAAAATATTTTCGTTATTTTCATCAACAAATGTTTTTTATTTGATGACTCAATGGCGAAAGTACGGCCAAAAGGTCGGCGAGCACATCACGTACTACTGACAATCACGACCGAATTCGAATGAAACAGCATATTTCCGGCATCAGACACAAACATTACTTTTTTGTATCTTTGTCCTTGAAAATTCTACAATTTTGTATATGCTCCCACTCGGCTCGAATTTACTGAAATCTCCATAAACTATTTTAATTAATAGACTTGAACGAAACATATCGATTCATATCTTAGTATGGCACAAAAATTGCGATAAGTTAAATTACATGTTGTGCTTGAGGTCTGTGTGTTGTTCATATTACGTTCGCTTGTCCGCCAACATGAATTTTTAGAGTGTTCTGTATTGTCAGTGTTCTGTATTGTCAGTGTTCTGTATTGTCAGTGTTCTGTATTGTCATGGAACCTTTCGGTGTGATTGACATTGCAGTTTCGAGGTATATAATGAATCCGTTTTCAATTCGACGGCATCCGCCGAATTGAATCAAATGAAGACATTAAAAAGCGTTTTATGCAAAGGAGATTAATATGAAGAACGAAGAAGTGGCATTGACCGAGGTCTATGGGATCAATGTCTTCAATGATGCTGTAATGCGGCAAAGACTGCCGAAAAATACGTTTAAGGAATTTTGTAAAGTCCGTCAGGGTCTGGGAGATTTCAGCACCGCCCTGGCAGACGTGATCGCCAATGCCATGAAGGACTGGGCCATTGGAAAAGGAGCCACCCATTATTGCCACTGGTTCCAGCCCATGACCGGCCTGACGGCGGAAAAACACGACTCATTTATTTCACCGACCGCAGACGGTAAAACCGTTCTCGAATTCAGCGGCAAGGAACTCATCAAAGGCGAGCCGGATGCGTCATCTTTTCCTTCCGGCGGTTTGCGCGCCACCTTCGAAGCACGCGGCTATACGGCCTGGGACTGCACCTCGCCGGTTTTCATCAAGGGCAAAACGCTCTATATTCCCTGTGCGTTCTGCTCCTACACCGGCGAAACCCTGGACAAAAAGACACCCCTGCTGCGTTCAATGGAAGCTCTGAGCAAACAGGCCGTTCGTGTCCTGAAAGCATTGGGAGTAACAGGTGTTCAATCCGTTACCACAACATTAGGAGCCGAGCAGGAATACTTCCTCATCGACAGAAGCTTCTTTGAAAAACGCATGGACCTTGTTTTAACGGGCCGGACCCTGTTTGGCGCCCCGTCGGCCCGCGGCCAGGAAATGGAAGACCACTACTTCGGCACCCTCCACGAACGCGTTGCCGCTTATATGCACGAGGTGAATACAGAACTGTGGAAGCTCGGCGTTTCTGCGAAGACACAGCACAATGAAGTGTCTCCGGCCCAATACGAGTTGGCGCCCTTGTTTGCAACCGTCAACGTCGCGACGGACCATAACCAACTGACAATGGAAACGCTTCAGAAGTTGGCTTTACGGCACGGCTTTGTATGTCTGCTTCATGAAAAACCCTTCGCCGGCGTCAACGGATCGGGCAAGCACAACAACTGGTCCATGCTGACCGATACCGGCAACAACCTGCTGGAACCCGGCAATACCCCGCACGACAACATGGTCTTCCTGGTCTTTTTGTGTGCGGTTGTCCGTGCGGTTGATAAATATGCCAAGCTGCTGCGTGCTGCGGTTGCCAATCCGGGCAACGAACACCGGCTGGGCGCCAATGAAGCACCTCCGGCAATTGTGTCGATCTTCCTCGGCGACCAGCTTACCGATATTTTTGAACAACTGGCTCACGGCGGCGCCAAAACCTCCAAGAAAGGCGGCGAACTCAAACTCGGAAGTTCCACACTGCCGCCTCTGCCGAAAGACACCACCGACCGGAACAGGACCTCGCCGTTCGCCTTTACCGGAAATAAATTTGAGTTCCGCATGGTCGGCTCCAGCCAATCCACATCCGGCCCCAACTTCGTACTCAACACCATCGTAGCCGATACCCTGAAGTCAATGGCGGACCAATTAGAAAAATCGAAAACCGTCGCCGCAGATGCCCAGAAGCTGCTCAAGAAAATCGCCAAGGACCATAGCCGCATCATCTTCAATGGTGACAACTATACAGACGAATGGGTTGTCGAAGCCGAAAAACGCGGTCTTCCGAACATTCGTTCCACGGTCGAATCCATCGAAACGATCATGGATAAGGAAAACGTCGATGTTCTGAAACAGCACAATGTGCTCAGCAAACACGAGTTGCATGCACGAATGGATATTCTTCTGGAAAACTACAGCAAGAGTATCAATATCGAGGCGGGCGCAACGCTGTCTATCGCCAAACGCCAGATCCTTCCGGTTTGCATTGACTATTGTGCCAGCTTGGCTGCATCCTCAGGTGTTATTGCCGACTCCGGCGTGTCCAATAAGAGCACCCGGAAACTGCTGGAAAAAGTCAGCGGCCTTGTGGATGACTTGGACAGTGCTATCGAAGGCCTTGAAGCGGGAATCGAGAAAGCTCAAAAAATCGGCAAAGCCATCCAGCAAGCTCGCAGCTATCGCGATGATGTTATTCCTGCGATGGCTCAGGTACGTCAGGCCGCCGACGCATTGGAGATATTAGTCGATGCGGATCTCTGGCCGCTGCCCAGTTATGCGGAAATGCTCTTTTTGAGATAGCGTCTGTAACAAGTTAATTAAGTTCCACATATTCAAGAAGTTAGAAACCTCGTCGAAAATCCCCCTTTTTCGGCGAGGTTTTTTGTCGAAAAAAGGTATTTTGTTTTACTAATAATAACTATTAGTGATATAAGCATTTTCAATAGAAAAATAACATGATTTTATAAGGCCCCGGTTGACATTTAAGACATAAATGATTATGCTGAAGGGGCTTTAGGGTCGTTATCCAAAAACGCAGGCAATACAACCTAAGGAAGTATAATGTTATTAATGTCAAAAGATCAGGGTTTATACGAATCAAGGCGCGAACACGACGCCTGCGGAATCGGTGCGGCGGTTAATATTTCCGGCCAAAAGGACCATTCCATTATTCAATACGCCAAACAGATCCTCCTGAATCTGCACCATCGCGGTGCAGCCAGTGCCGACAATGTCACCGGAGACGGGGCCGGCATTCTGTCCCAGATTCCGCATGAGTTTTTTAAACAGGAAACGAAGACATCGGGATTCGAACTGCCGGACGTAAGCTGTTACGGCATCGGCATCGTTTTCGGCTCCAAGGACACCTCGCTTCGGAAAAAATGCGACGCATTGCTGGAAAAAGCGATTGCTGACTACGGAATGAAGGTTCTGGGTTGGCGGGATGTGCCGGTTTCGGCGGACTGCCTCGGCGAGATCGCCCTGTCCGCTGAACCGTCAATCAAACAAATTTTTATCGACGGCGCCGGTCTCAAGGGCCAGCAACTGGAACGCAAACTGTATCTGGCTCGCAAACGGGCTGAACGGCTTGTCAATGAGAAAATCGGCGACAGCGCCGATGATTTTTATGTCACGTCGCTGTCCTGTAAAACGATTTGCTACAAAGGCATGTTTATGGCCTGGCAGTTGTTTTCCTATTATCCGGACCTGAGCAATGAACAATTCACCTCGGCCCTTTCCATTGTGCATCAACGGTACAGCACGAACACTTTCCCAAACTGGCAGTTGGCTCAACCGTTCCGCTGCATCGCCCATAACGGCGAAATCAACACCCTTAGCGGTAATCGGAATTGCATGCGAATGCGTGAAAAACGCATGGAAAGCCCGATTCTCGGCCAGGACCTCAGCGACCTGCTTCCGGTCCTGACACCGGGGGCCAGCGATTCGGCCAATTTTGACAACATGCTTGAACTGCTGTATTTGTCCGGACGCAGTATGCCGCATTCACTGATGATGATGATCCCGGAAGCGTTTGGTGAAAAATATCATATCAGCGCAGACAAACGGTCGTTTTATGAGTACCACGCCTCTATTATGGAACCGTGGGACGGGCCGGCAGCGATGGTCTTCACCGACGGCCGATTCCTGGGCGGAACGCTGGACCGAAATGGTCTTCGTCCGAGCCGCTATACGATCACGACCGACGGGGTCGTCATTATTGCCAGCGAAACAGGCGTCGTTCAATTCCCGGCGGAAAAAACCCGCACCAAGGGCCGCCTCCAACCGGGCAAGATGTTTCTGGTCGATACCGAGCAGGGCCGGATCATTACAGACAACGAAATTAAAGGAAAAATATCGCGGCAGAAACCCTACCGCCGCTGGCTGAGTGAAAACCGCATCGAACTGAAGGGATTGTTTGACACACCGCACCTTGAACACGGAACGCCGGAAACACTGGCGACACGAATGCGGATGTTCGGCTATACACGAGAGGAACTGAATGTCCTGCTGAAACCGATGGCCGTCAATGGACAGGAGCCCGTTGGTTCCATGGGCGCCGACAATGCGTTGGCCGTGTTAAGCGACCGACCCCGGTTGCTGTATGACTACTTCAAGCAGCTCTTTGCACAGGTTACCAACCCCCCTATCGACCCGCTGCGTGAAGGATTGGTAATGAGCTTGATGAGTTTCGTTGGAAAGAAGCTCAATATCCTGGCTGAAACGCCGGCCCATTGCCGGCAGTTGAAATTGCCGCACCCGGTGCTCACCAACGAAGACATGACTCGGCTCCGCGGGATTCGATACGAAGACTACCAAGTCGTGACAATAAACGCTGTCTTTGTGCCGGATAAAAATCTGCCCGACCTGGGCCTTGAAAAAGCCATTGACCGCCTGATCGCAGATGCGGAAGACGCCATTACAAAACAAAACGCTTCGCTGGTGATTATCAGCGATAAAGCCGCCAATCAGAACAATGCTCCCATCCCCGCGCTGTTAGCGGTATCCGCGGTCCATCATGCATTGATTGAAAAAGGGCTGCGCGGCGAAGCGGGGCTTGTTCTCGAAACAGGTGAAGCCCGTGAGGTCCAGCATTTTTGCCTGCTGTGCGGATTTGGCGCTAACGGCATAAACCCGTACATCGTTTTTGAAACGCTCCATCACATGCATCAGAACAACGATCTGCCGCAAAGTATGGAAGCGTCTCAGATCGCAAGCAATTACATCGCGGCCGTCAAAAAGGGAATCTTAAAAACCATCAGTAAGATGGGGATTTCAACGCTGCGCAGTTATTTCAATGCCCAGCTTTTTGAGGCCATCGGCATTAATAAAGATGTGATTGACAAGTACTTTACCGGCACCAGCTCGCGTATCGGCGGCATTGGCCTGGAACAAATCGCCAAAGATGCGATCCGTCGTCATGAAAACGCCTATGGACCGCAAAAGCCCGGTTCATTGGAGCTGGAATTCGGCGGCGATTACATGTACCGTCTCCACGGCGAGCGTCACCTCTGGAATCCGACAACGATCAGTAAATTGCAGCATGCCGCAACATATAACAATCAGAAAGCATACGATGAATTCGCGGCAGCGGTCAATGACCAGGCCCAAAAGCTTTGCACCCTGCGAGGGTTATTCAAATTTAAAGACAGCCAACCGATCCCGCTGGAAGACGTTGAACCAGCCGGTGAAATTGTCAAGCGATTCTGCACCGGCGCGATGAGTCACGGGTCCATCAGCAAAGAAGCTCACGAGTGCATGGCGATTGCCATGAACCGCATGGGCGCCATGAGTAACACCGGCGAAGGCGGAGAGGACCCCGCCAGATACTCACTCGAACCCAACGGGGATTCCAAAAACAGTGCCATCAAACAGGTCGCCAGCGGCCGTTTCGGCGTTACGATCCACTACCTTTCCCAAGGCAAGGAGATTCAGATCAAGATGGCCCAGGGCGCCAAGCCCGGCGAAGGCGGCCAGTTGCCCGGTAAAAAAGTAACGCCTGAAATCGCAACCCTGCGTTTTTCGACCCCCGGCGTCACGTTGATTTCACCGCCGCCGCACCATGATATTTATTCGATTGAGGATTTGGCTCAATTGATATTTGACCTGAGATGTGCTAATCCGGATGCGAAAATTTCCGTTAAACTCGTATCCGAAGTCGGCGTCGGAACCATTGCCGCCGGCGTCGCCAAAGGCAATGCCGACGAGGTCCTTATCAGCGGCCATGACGGCGGAACGGGCGCCAGCCCCTATTCCTCGATTAAACACGCCGGCTGTCCATGGGAAATCGGCCTGGCGGAAACACAGCAGGTTCTGGTGATGAACAAACTCCGCAACCGAATTCGTGTCCAGACGGACGGTCAGCTTCGTACCGGTCGGGACATTGTCATCGCCGCGCTGCTGGGTGCCGAACAGTTTGGTTTCGGAACCGGCGCACTGGTCTGCATGGGCTGTACACTGCTGCGAAAATGTCACGAAGGCGCCTGCACCTACGGCATCGCCACCCAGGACCCCGAACTGCGCAACCGTTTTGCCGGGAAACCCGAATACATCGTCAACTACATGACATTTGTTGCCGAGGAAGCACGGCGGTTTATGGCCCAGCTCGGTTTTCGCACATTTAACGAAATGATCGGCCGTGTTGATATGCTTTCGATGCAGGAAGCCATTGACCACTATAAAGCCAAGGGACTGGATTATTCGATGATTTTCCATCAGCCGCAGTCCGGGGACCACAGTGAATTGTATCATTCCAGCGTCCAGGCCAACCCGTTGAAAGAGCATATCGATTGGAAGATTATCGAAAATGCCAAAGCGGCATTCGAAAACGGTAAAAAAGTCAATCTCAAAATGCCCATTAAAAATACGGATCGCACCGTTGGAACAATCTTAAGCAATCGTCTCGTGAATCAATTCGGCCCCAACGGACTGCCGGACGATACCATTGAAATCGAATTTAACGGTTCCGCCGGACAAAGTTTCGGTGCGTTTTTAATCAAAGGCGTTACCATGAAGCTGGTCGGCGACAGCAACGACTACCTCGGTAAAGGCCTCAGCGGCGGTCGGATCATTGTCGAAACGCCGTCCGGTTCGCCTTTTCAGGCACATGAAAACATCGTTGTCGGCAACACCCTGCTCTACGGCGCGACGCGCGGCGAGGTCTTTATCAACGGCACGGCCGGCGAGCGTTTCTGCGTTCGCAACAGCGGCGCGACTGCCGTCGTCGAAGGCGTCGGTGATCACGGATGCGAGTACATGACCGGCGGAATGGTCGTTGTCCTGGGCCAGACCGGATGCAATTTCGCGGCCGGGATGAGCGGCGGGATTGCCTATGTGATGGATGAATTCCAGTTATTTGACACCCTGTGCAACCTTGACATGGTTGATCTGGAAAGCGTCTGGATGCAAGAGGACCAGAAACTGCTACACAACCTGATTCAAAAACATGAGAAACTGACGCGCAGTGCACGGGCAAGACGGATTCTGGACGCCTGGCCGAGTATGGTCGGTCGATTCGTCAAGGTCATCCCAATCGATTACCGAAAATCGCTCGAACGCATGCGCGCCAAAGAAGAACGAAATACGGATTCAACCCCCGCTACCGAAGAGGTTTTTTATGGCTAACGCAAGAGGATTTCTCGAATATCAACGGCAACCCGTCCGGTATCGCTCCATCGAGGACCGGGTCAAAGACTACAGTGAAATTGAGATTCCACTGACGCCCGAGGACCTCACGAAACAGGCGGCCCGATGCCAGGACTGCGGCATCCCCTTTTGTCACGCTGCCGGATGCCCGGTTGAAAATCTGATCCCCGAATTCAACGACCTGATCTATCTCGGCAAATGGAAAGAGGCCTGCGAAGTCCTGCATTCCACGAACAACTTTCCGGAAATTACTGGCCGTATCTGTCCGGCGCCCTGCGAAACGGCCTGTACGCTCGCGGTCAATGACAAGCCGGTGCTGATTCGCCACATTGAATTTCAAATTGTCGAACGGGGGTTTCAGGAGGGATGGATTACCCCTGTTGTGGCCGCTCAAAAAACGGGCAAGCGGGTCGCTGTCATTGGTTCCGGCCCCGCCGGACTGGCGGCCGCTCAGCAACTCGCTCGCATGGGGCATGAGGTCGTCGTTTTTGAACAAGACGAAAAACCCGGCGGACTGCTGCGGTATGGTATCCCCGATTTCAAGCTTGAAAAATGGGTTATTGACCGCCGTCTCGAACAACTCAAACAGGAAGGCGTTCAATTCCAGATGGGCGTTAACGCGGGAATTGATATCTCCGCACATTATCTGCAAAAGATGTTCGACTGCGTTTGCCTGACCATGGGAGCAGGACAACCCAGGGATCTGACGGTACCCGGCCGAGGGTATGACAACATCTTTTATGCTATGGATTTTCTTTCAATGCAGAATCGCCTGAATGCAGGTGAACAGACGGACCAGGACAAATTCATTTCCGCGAAAGATAAGCATGTTGTCGTCATTGGCGGCGGTGATACCGGCAGTGACTGCGTAGGTACCGCCCGGCGACAGGGCGCAAAATCGATCACGCAGATCGAAATTCTTCCCAAGCCCCCGCAGGATCGTCCCGACGATACGCCCTGGCCAATGTGGCCCCGGACGATGCGGACCTCTTCATCACACGAAGAAGGATGCGACCGTCATTGGAGCGTGATGACCAAGCGGATTTCCGGTGCCGGAACGCGCGTCAGCAAACTGCACTGCTGTCAGATCGAGTGGGAGGATGACAAAGGCCGCTGGGAAATGCGCGAAATCGAAAATTCCGAATTTGAACTGAACGCCGACCTCGTGCTGCTTGCCATGGGCTTTGTCCATGTTGTTCACGATGGGTTGGTCGAAGCACTCCAGTTAAAACTGGATCAGCAAGGCAATATAGAGGTCAACAATTACCAGACAAGCCAGCCGTGGGTCTTTGCCGCCGGCGACACCGTTAGCGGGGCCTCGCTGGTGGTCACTGCGATTAATGCCGGCAGAAAAGCCGCTGACGCTGTTGACCTGTATCTGAAACAGTAGTACAATAGCGGCCGTTTGAGTACTTATACTGATCATGATTGAAAACTCCCGTTTCTACGCGGCGGAGTTTATCACGGACTTGCTTGCCTTGCCATAGCTTAAGCGACGGCAGGATCCGGGATCGCCTGCGACCGAAAGTTGCAACGTTACTCGCGGGAATTTACTACCCTGAAGGGTATAGAAAAAAGGATGGCAGATGGCTCTACGGTTCGCCCTGGCACAGATCAATACTACCGTCGGCGACTTGCACGGCAACGCGGAGTCCATTCGCCGAACGCTGAACACTGCAAAGGAAAACCACGTCGATCTCGTTGTGTTCCCGGAATTATGCGTCTGCGGCTATCCCCCCGAGGACCTGCTTCATAAACCCAAGTTTCTCAAAGACAATGAAGCGGCCCTGCGGGATTTATCCGGTCAAACAGAGGATGTAACAGCGATTATCGGTTATGCTCAGGGAACCCCCAATCAATGTCATAACGCCGCGGCTGTCATTCAGGATGGTCAAATCCAGCCCATTTACAAAAAGGGCTTGCTCCCCAATTACGGCGTCTTTGACGAAAAACGCTATTTCACCCCCGGCCAAACGCCTGTCATCCTCAAGATAAACGGGCTGACCATCGCCGTCACAATCTGCGAGGATATATGGGATCTGGATTGGCTGGATGGGATTCTGGACGGACAAAAAAACATGCTTGATCTGCTGGTGAATCTGTCCGCCTCGCCGTTTAATTCAGGGAAAATCACCGAACGGCGGGATATATTGACACGCTGCGCACGGCATTTTAATTGCGCTGTCGCCTACTGCAACCTCGTCGGCGGCCAGGATGAACTGGTGTTTGACGGACGCAGTATGGTATTAAACGCAGAGGGCAGCGTCATATCGCAGGCAAAGGCATTCGAAGAAGACCTGTGCATCGTTGACCTTGAAAAGCACGAAAACGGGCCGCTGGATATTCGCCCCGTGAGTCCATCCTGTGATTGGCCCCATCCGCAGGATAATGTTCATGAGGTGTATCAGGCATTGGTTCTGGGTACACGGGATTATGTGCGTAAAAACGACTTTTCAAAAGTCGTGATCGGCCTTAGCGGCGGAATTGATTCGGCACTGGTGGCCGCCCTGGCGGTTGAGGCGCTGGGCAGCAACAATGTGATTGGCATTACCATGCCGTCGCGGTTTAATGCGGCTGAGACCCGCAGCGATGCCGAAAAGCTTGCCGCTAATCTTGGTATCGAATTTCATACCGTACCGATTGCCTATACACTGGACGCTTTCAGTCAAACATTGGAACGGATTGATGGTTGGGACGAAAAGGGCTTGGCTTATGAAAATCTTCAGGCACGTATTCGCGGCACCATTTTGATGTCGTATTCGAATCAGTATGGATGGCTGGTGCTGACCACGGGCAATAAAAGCGAAACCGCCGTGGGCTATTCGACCCTCTACGGCGACACCGCCGGCGGCTTTGCCGTGATTAAGGACGTCCCCAAGACGCTGGTGTATCAATTATGCCGATTCATCAATCAACAGGCCGACCGGGAAATGATTCTCGAATCCATTATCACGCGTCCCCCTTCTGCGGAACTGCGGCCGGACCAGAAAGATGCCGATTCCTTGCCGGACTATGATTTGCTGGACGCAATTCTGAAAAATTATGTAGAAATGAACCATTCCGCGGACGAAATCATTCAATCCGGTTTTCCCGAAGAACAGGTACGCAAAGTCATCCGGATGGTGGACCGCAACGAATACAAACGCCGCCAAAGCCCCCCCGGCATCAAAATCACCCCCCGCGCTTTCGGCCGCGACCGAAGAATGCCGATCACCAACCGCTACAACCCATAAATCATAGCAATCACCTGGAAATTCCCGAACATATTGCGGCAGATTCGTAGAAACAAGAGAGATACGTATCTTTTTCAACGGAAAATATACGGAGATTTCAGGTTATGAACGTCACCGTTTTCAACAATAAGCCGTATGTGGAGCAGTTTTTTAAACGCGCCAACGCAAAATTCAATCATGAACTTGTATTTCTGGAAGAGCATCTGTCCGGTGCCTCCGCAGCACAGGCTGCGGGCTCACAGGCCGTCTGCATTTTTGTCAATGATATTGCGGACGCTTCTGTTCTGGAGCGGTTAAAGACCATTGGCGTTAAACTCATCGCCCTGCGCTGTGCGGGGTTTAATAATGTGGATTTGTCGGCGGCTGAAAAACTCGGCCTGTGTGTGGTCCGGGTGCCAGCGTATTCGCCCTATGCGGTCGCCGAACACACCGTCGGGCTGATGCTGACGCTGAACCGCCGGATTTATCGCGCCCATACGCGAATACGGGAAGGCAACTTTTCGTTGGACGGGTTGATGGGCTTCGACCTGCACGGGACCCCGGTCGGTATCATTGGCACCGGAAAAATAGGACAATTGGTTGCCAAAATCCTCCACGGATTCGGATGCGACCTATATGCTTATGACCCCAACCAAAGCCAAGAATGTTTGAAACTCGGCGTGCAATATGTGTCGCTGGAAGACATTTACAGGAAATGCTTCATTATCACCCTGCACTGTCCGCTCATTCCGCAAACCCATCACATGATCAACGCCAAAGCCATCGAACTGATGCAGGACTGCGTCATGCTCATCAACACCAGCCGCGGCGCGCTAATCGACACCAAAGCCGTGATTGACGGACTAAAAAGTGAACGCATCGGCTATCTGGGACTGGACGTGTACGAGGAAGAAGGCGATTTGTTTTTCGAGGACTTGTCCAACCAGATTATTCAGGACGACGTCTTCGCACGCCTGCTGATGTTCCCCAACGTCATTATTACCGGCCACCAGGCGTTTTTTACGCACAATGCCGTACAGGCCATCGCCGAAACCACGCTTTCCAACATTTCCACCTATGAACGCGGCGAGTGCCAAAATGTACTGACATGTAAAAAGATTAAAAAAGCATAACCTTTACGAACAGGCCGCGACAACCGATTATCTCTAAATCAGCCAATCGCTTCGTTGCCATGCTCCCCGGTGCGGATGCGGATGCAATCGGCCAGGTCCAGAATAAAGATTTTTCCATCGCCGATCTCACCAGTTCGAGCGGCAGAAATAATCGCGTCAATCGTCTTTTGGACAAAATCTTCATTGACGCCAATCTCAAGGCGAACCTTTTTGAGCAGATTGACTTCAAATTTAATCCCGCGGTAACTTTCTTCGAATCCCATCTGGGCGCCGCATCCCAGCGAGTTCGTCACAGACATCTTCCCAACATCCGCCTGGGCCAGGGCCTTTTTAACATCTTCCAGTTTGTGCGGCTGAATATAAGCAATAATCAATTTCATTTAACTGTCTCCTAATCTATATTGATCCGTTTGGATTTATATCGCTTCATGTTTAGTGGAAAATCTGGAACCCCGCGTATGACTCCATACCGTGTTCACCGATATCCAGGCCTCGCAATTCTTCCGTCCGGCTGACACGCAGGCCAACGGTCAAATCGATCAGCTTAAAGATCGTTCCCATCGTTGCCAGCACAAAGATAACGGTCGCGACACTGCCGACACACTGAATGCCGAACTGCATAGGGTTTCCGCTGTAAACAAAGCCGTCGTTCGGAAGTCCCAGCGCTGCCTTGCCGAAAATACCCACACACAACGTCCCCCAGATACCGCACATCCCGTGGACCGGAACAGCACCCACCGGATCGTCGATCTGGAGTTTATCCAGCAATTCCACACCCAGGACGACAATGATACCCGATGTTATCCCGATAACGCAAGCGGCCCAAGGGTCAACAAAAGCACAGGGAGCTGTAATCCCCACCAATCCGGCCAATGCACCGTTCATCGCCATCGACAAGTCCGGCTTGCCGAAGCGTATCCAAACCGTCACCATCGCCGCAATGCCACCCAAAGCCGCAGCCAGGTTTGTATTGATAGCCACTCGCGCGATATCCATGCCGTTTCCGGCCCCGAGTGTCGACCCGGGGTTAAAGCCGAACCAGCCGAACCACAGAATGAAGACACCCAGCGATGCCAGCGGAATATTGTGACCGGCGATGGCCTTTGGTTTTCCGTCGATACCGTACTTGCCCAAACGCGGCTTGAGTAGAACCGTTCCAATTAACGCGGCGATGCCGCCTGTGGTATGCACCACCGTCGAACCGGCAAAATCACCAAAACCCATTTTGAAAAGCCAACCATTCGAATTCCAGATCCAATGGCCCACAATCGGATAGACAATCGCCGAGATCAAAAACGAGTAAATCAGGTACGCCTTGAAATTCATCCGTTCGGCCATTCCGCCGGCAACAATCGTCGCCGCCGCTCCGCAAAACGCCGCCTGAAAAAGCCAGAACGCATAAAGCGGCAATCCGCTGGCCGTATCGCCAATGCCCATCAGCATCCAACCCTTTGTACCGATGAAGGCATTACCATCACCGAACATAAAGGCATAGCCCACCAGGAAGAACCCTAATGAGGCCATACAGAAATCAAGGAAGTTCTTCGTTAATATATTACATGTGTTCTTGGCACGAATAAAGCCGGCTTCGACCATGCCGAAGCCGGCTTGCATGAAGAACACCAAAAACGCGGCAATCAGGACCCACACGGTGTCCAATCCCTGTTTCACATCAGCAATCGAAATTGCTTCGTTTTCGGCGAATACTGCCTGTGTCGGCCCGCAAAGAAAAAACAGGGCCAAAATCAAAATTAACCAATAGCGTTTCATTGTTCTCGTGTTTTGAGTCTTCACGAACTCTCTCCTTAACAAAAAGGATTTTTATTCTAACGGCTTCGCATACGACACAAAGCCCTGCAAAGAAACAATAGCAAGAATCATACCAGTTTTCCAAAAAGCCCGCAAAAAACCTTTAATATGTCTAATCAAAAGGACTTAACGAAATCCCACTCGAAACACGAGACATCTTTTTATTTTACAATGTTGTAATATCAAGATTGACAATTTACATTTTTGTCGTTTTTTCAATATTATTCAGAAAACACACCCGATGCTCTGTCAGCCAATCGCATCGCTGCCCTTTTCGCCGGTGCGGATACGGATGCATTCCACCAGATCCATGACGAAGATTTTACCGTCTCCAATCTCGCCGGTCCGGGCCGCGCCAATAATGGCATCAATGGTCTTTTGAACAAACGGCTCATTGACTGCGATTTCCAAC
>Ga0272442_10005051_pt1 | contig 17782 bp, 17 predicted proteins | sample SSMForm2O_FD_200262 | JGI IMG/M metagenome (GOLD analysis project Ga0272442, IMG submission 200262) | Marine sediment archaeal communities from Little Sippewissett salt marsh, Falmouth, MA, United States - SSM-Form-2O | ecosystem: Environmental > Aquatic > Marine > Wetlands > Sediment ... | reverse complement strand
CTCCGCCGGGGAGGACCAGCCCGTCGAGGCCGTCCAGATCACCGGAACGCTTAACGATTCGAGCGTCGACTCCGAGACGGTTCAAACTGTGAACGTGCTCGCGCACCGCGCCCTGCAGGCCGAGAACGCCGATCGTCATTTTCCGCGAGTTTGCATCATCTCGTGGTCCGGGATGGTCTCGATTTCGATGCCGTGCATCGCTTCTCCGAGGCCGGCGGAAATCTCAGCCAGCGTCTTCGCATCTTCGAAGTGTGTCGTCGCCTGAACGATCGCCCGCGCTCGTAGCTTCGGATCGGACGACTTGAACACGCCGGATCCGACGAAGATACCGTCGCATCCGAGCCGCATCATCAACGCCGCATCGGCGGGCGTCGCGATGCCTCCCGCGGCGAAGTTGACCACCGGAAGCCGTCCGGTGTCGCGAATCGCGAGCAGGATGCTGTACGGTGCGCCGAGGTCCTTGGCGATGGTCATCAGCTCGGCATCCGGGGCGTCGAGCACGTCGCGAATCTGCTGATTCATCAAACGCATGTGGCGGACGGCTTCAATGACGTTCCCGGTTCCCGGCTCCCCTTTTGTACGAATCATCGCCGCCCCTTCGGCAATGCGTCGACACGCCTCGCCGAGATTGCGGGCACCGCACACGAACGGAACGGTGAACGCCCACTTATCGATGTGAAAGTCGGGATCCGCGGGCGTGAGCACCTCGGACTCATCGATGTAGTCCACTTCGAGTGCTTCGAGGATCTGCGCTTCGGCGAAGTGGCCGATTCGCGCTTTCGCCATCACCGGAATCGATACGGCGTTGAGGATCTCTTTCACCCTGGTGGGGTCGGCCATTCGCGCCACGCCCCCTTGCGCGCGGATGTCTGCGGGAACCCGCTCCAGCGCCATCACAGCGACCGCTCCGGCCTCCTCGGCGATCCTCGCCTGTTCGGCCGTGGTCACGTCCATGATCACGCCGCCCTTGAGCATCTCGGCCAGCCCGCTCTTCACGCGGTACGTTCCCTTTTCTACCATGCTTCTCACCCCTTCCGCACGCTAGCAAGTGCAGAACTGATTGCCATTCCGCAGGATTATACGTTGGTCCGCGCCGGAGCGAAAGCGGTGCAGGACGTCGAGACACGGCGTCTTACGTCGTGGGCCTCCGGTCTTGGGGATCGGCCCAATTCAGCTTCTCGTTCAGCACATGAAAAAAGCCGGGCGCATCGGCCAGCCGGATCAGTTTCGTCGGGCGAGGAGCACGGGCTACACGGATCTGTGTTTCCCGCGGGAAGACGCCGGCGAAGTCGCCATCCGTAATCAGTCGGATGTGGGACAATGTTCGGATGTGAAGGGTCTCGTCGGCGGGGAATACGATCGGGCGAACGCCCAGCTTGTGCGCGGCCAACGGCGTTGCGAGGATGCAGGCGGCTGGAGGAACGATGACCGGTCCGCCGGCGGACAGGCTGTACGCCGTCGATCCCGTTGCAGTGGCGAGGATCAGCCCGTCTCCGGGAAAGCTTGCAACTCGACCGTCCCCCCACGCAAGCTCGACCTCGCAGAACGGGGATGTATCGGCACCGGTGATTACAAGGTCGTTGAGCACGGTTCCGATTGCGCCGTTCGTGTGAAAGGCGAGGCGCATCCTCTCTTCCACGCTGAACTCGCCGGCCATCACGCGCTCGAGCGCATCGATGAGGCCATCCAACGCCGCCTGGGTCAGAAAACCGAGGCTCCCCAGGTTCACGCCAAGGATGGGAATGTCAACCTCGGAGAACAGCTTCGCTCCGCGTAGAACGGTTCCATCCCCGCCGAGACAGAGGCCGATGGCTCGTTCCGTTTCCTGCGGAGGCGACTCTAGAATCGGGATCGTCTCTACACTTCGCCCTTGGCACCAGACCTTGAGATCGGCCACTGCTCGAAGGACGTCGGGCTTCGACGCATTCGAAACGAGGTAGATCCGAGCGATCTCCATACGAGCGATGGTAGCGATCGCCTACGAGCGCATCAAGACGACGGCCGCTGGACGTGCTTCCAGCGGCAGGCGAAGCGCTCGATGAGGTCAATTGCGATGTACAACAGCAAGCCGAGAAGCGCCATCGCAAGGATTCCGGCGAACTGCTGGCTGGTGTTGTAGATGTTGCTCTTGATGAACGGTCCCAGGCCGCCGTGTGTCGGATTCAGCGAGCCGGAGATCTCAGCGATGTACAGGAAGGCCATCCCCAGCCCGACGCTGACGCGCAGGCTGGTAAGAATCGACGGCAGAGTTGCCGGCAAGATAACATGCCAGTAGAGTTCGAAGCGTGTCGCACCCGCAGACAGAACGCTGATGACGTATTCCCGTTCGATGTTCTTCGCTGCGCCGCGGGCCGACACGAGAATCTGGAAGAACAACGCAATGGCGACAATGGCCACCTTCACCGGATCGCCGATGCCGAACACAAGAAACAGGATCAGGATGAACGCAACTTGAGGTATTGGATAGATGATGTAGATCATTGGGGACACCAGCCGATCGAGCCATCGCTCGTGCCCGATCAACAGTCCTAGCGGATACCCGAGGACGAATGCGATCACCATGGCGAGCACGAGCCTCCACGCGCTGATGAAGAAGTTGACCGACAGCGTAGGCCACAGACGGAACAGCTCGCTGAATGCGCGGATTGGGTTTGGGAGAAACGCTCGTCCCTTCACGGCCTCGACCAGTTCGCTGGCCCCCCACCACAACAGCAGGAGAACGAGGAAGCTGAGGGCGTACATAGCGGCGGAACTATGAGCAATACGCCGGATCGCGTGAACCATTCGACCGGTCGGTGCACGGCGGCCTCTAGGTTGCGAACTTGCTCCCTTCCGTTTCCTGGAAGTCACGCTTCCTCCAATGCGCTTCGAACGGTGAGAACGGTCTGCTGGAATTCGGGTCTCTCGCGATGGTCGAGGACTCCGACATTGGGATTGTCCAGCATGTGACGAACCGACGCGGGCCGATCGGACAGCACGGCGATCCGCTGCCCGAGGAACACGGCCTCCTCGATGTCGTGCGTCACGAGAACCAGGGTGAATCGGTGGCGCGTCCACAGGCGAAGGAACAGGTCCTGTATCCGCTCTTTCGTTAGCGTATCCAGAGACGCCAACGGCTCGTCCATCAGCATGACGTGTGGCGATGTCGACAGGGCGCGGGCGATCCCGACACGGCGCTTCATCCCCTCGGACAGTTCTGCAGGATAGCGGTCCCTGACCTCGGCCAGTCCAAGTTCTGCCAGCACGTCCTGCGCCGTCGTCGCCGGGTACTCCCCGTGCAGGCGGAGACTAAGATTCGCGTTCTGCCACACGGTCTTCCACGGAAGAAGGCCGGCATTCTGGAGGATCAGCGCCATCGATGTCTGTGCACCATCGACGCGCCGGCCGTCGAGACGAATCTGGCCCGACGATGGCCGAATTAACCCCGACACTGCGAACAACAGCGACGTCTTCCCGCATCCGGACGGTCCGACCAGGGCAAGGGATGCTCCGGGCTCAACCGAGAACGAGACGTCGTCTACGGCGCGAGTCGTGCGTTCTCCCTGCCCGTATTCAACGACGAGATGCTCCAACTCAATCATGGAAGGTACAGATCCTCCATCACGTCGCAGTACGCAACATCCGTCCAGACGTAGCGTTTCTCGTCCAGCCAGGTCATGACCTCGCTGAATGCCGTCTCCGACACAGTCTGTGGAGCGAGGAACACCGGGATCGGGATCGCATCGAGGACGTCGTCGCCGATCGTCGACGAATCCCCGGATTGGAAGAACAGCTGGAACACCACGTCGAGGCCCGTTTCGAACAGCTCCTCCCGTGGTGTTGCATTCAGTCGGTAGACGGCCTCCGCATACGCCTCGTAGAACGCGGCGACGACCTCCGGGTTCTCGTCGATGTACGATTGGTGGAACGTCACGACCTGCGGCGGGATCTCGATGTCGGCGAAGTCCGATAGGGTCACGATGTCAATCGGATCTCCGCTGGGCGGGTCGTACGTGGAGATATACGTGGAGTACGGCTCCGGCATCACGGCTGCGAGTGCGCCGGCGGCGAAGAACACCGCCAGGTCTAGCGTACCGTCGAAGAACGAGTAGCGGATGGAGCCGGTGAAATTGACCGCCTCTGCGAGGCGATCGACGAGGTACTCATGGTTGCTCTGGTACTCGGTTCCAATCAGAAACCCACTAGCGAATAGGGCTTGCGCCGAGTCAACGGGGAGGGACGCGGAGCAAACGAGGGCGGTGCGTGAGCTGCCCGTTTGGGGACAGATCGCAGCCGCGGACGTAATGATCACATTCAGACCGCTGTTCACCTCGATCAGCGCTTGTGTCAGATCCTCGATTACGGCGTCCAGTTGATCCGCCGCGAACGCGAGCGATCGCTCGTAGTTCGTCGTAAACCCGAACAGCTCGACATCGATCCCGTGCTCATCGAACAGGCCCCATTCTTCGGCAAACGCGATCGGGAGGGACTCATACACCGGCGGCAAGCTCATGCGTAGGGTGGTTGCGCTCATCGCTACGGAAAACGTAAGACACGGCAGAAACATGAAGACAAGAGAGATCGCCTTGCGGGCGTAAGACATTGGGTTCCCCCCATCGTGTGAAGTCACGGTGGGATTATAGCCGTCGATCTCTGGATGAACCAGCAGTACACGTTGAGGGGTCTCTGCGGGATACTCTCAGCATCTAGCAGCAGGCCAGCAGCCCGCCCCGCAATTGGCGTCTATGGTATACGCCGTTTCGGACGCATCGCACGCTTGCGTCCCTGTTGCGGTCGCGATTGAAACTGCCTTCGGGTATCGTATACGTTCCATGGATCGTCTATCCACGTGGCTGTTTCGCTACAAGGGAAGGGTGCTCGCAGGCTTCGTGTCGTTGTTCATCGTCAACGCGGCGACGATCCTCGTTCCACTGGTCATCCGTAATGCCATCGACGGGCTGACGATCGGTGATGTCAATCTCCTCCGAAGCGGTCTGGCGATCGTGGGGCTGGCGCTGTTCGCAATGGGTGCGCGCTTCTTGTGGCGGTACTTCTTCATCGGCACGTCTCGCCGAATCGAGCGCGAGCTTCGTGCGACACTGTACGGCCATCTTCTTCGGATGCCGGCGTCGTTCTACAACGATCGGAAGACTGGGGATCTCATGGCGCACGCAACGAACGACATCGATGCGGTGACGCGGGCATGCGGGTTCGGAATCCTCACCATCGCCGATCCGTTGTTCATGATTCCCGTTTCCGTGGCGATCATGATGTCGATTGATCCTCGCTTGACTCTATACGCGATCATCCCGCTTCCAATCTTGACGGTATTCATGCTGATTTTCGGCCGTGTGATCCATCGGCGGTTTGAGGCGGTGCAGGGGCAGTTCTCCGCTGTAATGGAGAAGGTGCGGGAGAACGTGAGCGGGATCCGTGTTCTGAAATCGTTCGTGCAAGAGGAAGGGTCGGAGCGCGACTTCGCGCGAACCAACCGGCGGCTGATGGATCGCAACATGGCGCTGGTCCGAATCGACGGTCTGTTTCACCCAACGATCGAGCTGTTGAGTGGTGCATCGCTGGCGATCATCTTGTGGATCGGCGGGATCGGCGTGATCCGAAAGGCGCTGACGCTGGGGGACTTCGTTGCCTTCACGCAGTACCTCTCGATGTTGATCTGGCCAATGATCTCGATTGGGTGGGCGGTCAATCTGCTGCAACGCGGTTCCGCGTCGCTCGGGCGAATCAACAGTCTGCTGGCAGTGGCTCCGGCGATCGTGTCTCCGGACAAGCCGCGCCCAATGAGCGGAACGAAGATCAGCATTCGCAATCTTACGTTTGCCTATCCATCCGCGGAGGAACGCAGCCCGGAACCGGCGTTGACCGATATCCAGCTGGAGATCGACGCAGGGATGACCCTAGGCATTGCCGGCATGACGGGGTCGGGGAAGAGCACGCTGGCGCACCTCGTTCCACGGATCTTCGATCCTCCGGTGGGCACGGTATGCATCGGCGGCATCGACATTCGCGACATCGCGATCGAACAGCTACGCCGTCGAATCGGGTTCGTTCCTCAGGATCCGTTCCTCTTCTCGGCCACGATCGCGGAGAATATCGCGTTCGGCGAGCCGGATGCGTCACGCGTTGCGGTCGAAGAAGCGGCGCATCTAGCCGGCATTCACGATGAAATTCTCGAGTTCCCGGAAGGGTACGACACGATCGTCGGCGAGCGGGGGATCGCGCTTTCGGGCGGCCAGAAGCAACGGGTGGCGATTGCGCGCGCGCTGCTCTTGAAACCGGACATCGTGATCTTCGACGACCCGCTGTCCGCGGTCGATGCCGAGCGAGAGGAGTTCATCCTTGGGAACCTGCGGGATTTCTTCAGCGGGCGGACGAGCATCATCATTGCACACCGCATTTCCGCGGTGATGAACGCCGATCGGATAATCGTTCTAGACAAAGGACGGATCGTTGAGAGCGGTCAACACGAGCAACTGATTCGGTCGGGCGGCATCTATCAGCGGATCTGGCGGCTGCAGCAGGCGGAAGAGCAGGCGGTGGGGGAATGAGTCAGCCGTTCTACGACGACGAGATTGTCGGGAAAGCGTTCGACGCGCAGCTGACGCGGCGTCTGTTGCGTTTTCTAAAGCCGTATCGGGCATTGTTCGTGGTCTGTGTTCTAGTCACGGTATCGCTGGCGCTCATCGAACTCGGGATTCCGTACATCAGCAAGATGGCAATCGATAGTTTCATGACCCCGCCGTACAGCTTGGTGACACTCGACGAGGCGCCAGCGGACGGTGATGCGATTGCCGTAGGCGACGGCGTGTACTTGGTGAAGACGGATCTCGTGTCGGACGAAACGGTTCGCGTGTGGGAGACCGCGGGAATCGTGAGCACCGAGCGGTACCTGACGGTCGACGACGGAAGCGACGAAGCGGAGATTGCGCTGGAGTACCCGGACGTATTCCGCTCGTACGACGGGGGAACGTATGTGGCGGAGTCGGACCTGTCGTTGCTTTCCGCGCGCGATCTGGAAACACTTCGAGGCGGCGCAATTGCCGGCATTGTCCGTTTGGCCGCCGTGTACGTGTTGGCGCTTGCCGTGCGCTTCCTATTCGGAATCCTGCAGGTCTACATGTTGCAGTACACTGGACAACGGGTCATGTACGACATGCGGCAGGAAATCTTCGGACATGTACTCCGTCTTCCCCTTCGGTTCTTCGACCGTACGCCGGTGGGGCGGCTCGTAACGCGGGCGACCAACGACGTGGCTGCGATCAACGAGATGTTCACGTCGATGTTGGTGAACCTCTTCCGTGATGCGTTCCTTGTTGTCGGCATCCTGATCGTGATGTTTCGGCTCGAGTGGCGGCTGGCGCTCGTTCTGCTGGCACTCATGCCGGTGATCGTCTTTGCGGCGTGGCAGTTCCGAAATCGCGTGCGATCCGCGTACCGCGAGGTTCGCCGCCAGATTGCGCGCCTCAACGCGTACTTGCAGGAATCGATCTCCGGAATGCGGATCATTCAGGCGTTCGTCCAGGAGCGAAAGGCCAACAACCGATTCTCCGGAATCAACGAGGCGAAGTACGGGGCCGACATGCGCCAGATGTTGACGTTTGCGGTGTTCCGCCCGTTGATGAGTTTCTTGAGCTCGTTTGCCATCGCTCTGGTGATCTGGTACGGAGGGCGAAACGTTCTTCTCGGGAGCCTGACGCTCGGTGCATTGAGTGCGTTCATCCAGTATGCGCAGATGCTTTTCCAGCCGGTGTTGCGGCTGTCGGAAGGGTACAACGTGCTTCAGGCGGCGATGGCATCCTCGGAGCGCATCTTCCGCTTGCTCGATGAGGCACCCGAGGACCGTGGAAAGGGCGACACAATCCCATCGTTCAAAGGCCGGATCGAGTTTCGCAACGTCTGGTTCGCCTACAACGAGGACGAGTGGATCTTGAAAGATGTCAGTTTCTCCGTTGCGCCCGGGGAGCGGGTGGCAGTGGTCGGTCCGACCGGATCGGGCAAGACGACGCTGATCCGGATTCTCTTGCGGCTGTACCCAATCCAGAAGGGTGAGGTCCTTCTCGACGGCGTGCATATCGAGGATCTCGACCTTGCGTACCTGCGGTCGCAGATGGCGGTCGTCTTGCAGGACGTGTTCCTCTTCTCCGGAGACATTATGGACAACATCCGGCTGCGTTCGGACATCCCCGAAGACGTTGCCATCGAGGCGGCACGATTCGTTAGCGCCGACTTCGTCGAGAGCTTCGCCGACGGGTACCAGACGGAGGTCAAAGAGCGCGGCGTCACGTTGTCGGTGGGAGAGAGGCAACTCCTGTCATTTGCCCGCGCGGTGGCGTTCGAGCCGAAGGTTCTCGTTCTAGATGAAGCGACTGCAAGTATTGATTCACACACCGAAAGCCTGATTCAGCGCTCGTTGCACAAGATCATGGAAGGGCGAACGTCGGTGGTGATCGCGCATCGGCTGTCGACGATTCGGGAATCCGACAACATTCTCGTTCTGAACAAGGGGCGACTGGTGGAGCAAGGATCGCACGACCAGCTGCTCGCCGTCGACGGTCTGTACGCGGCGCTTCACCGCCTGCAGTTCTCCGATGATCCCGCCACGATGTAGTCTACGACGGGCGTGAGACCAGTGAACGTTTCCGTTGGCACAGAAGCATTCCGACGAGCATCAGCGCGCATCCGGCGAGAATCGGCGCAGTGATCGGTTCGTCGAGCAGTACCCAGCCCCCTACGGCCGCGAATACCGACTCCAGACTGATCAGAACACCGGCATGTGAAGGCTCGATGCGTCGTTGGCCGAGGATTTGCAGCGTGTATGCGACACCGACCGACAGCACGCCGGCGAATAGCAGTGCGGGAAGCGCCGCCGACAACCCCGAGAGTGATGTCCGTTCCCAACCGGTGGCTACAGCGAGACTCAGTACGCCGCACACCGTATTCTGGATCACGGCAATCCGCATCGGGTGCGTCTGGCGGATGAGCCGGCCGACGAGTTGCACGTGGATTGCCCAGCCGAATGCGCCAAGCAGTACAAGTAGATCGCCGATCGATGCGGGTCCGGCTGCGGTCCCCGACAGCAGGTATGTTCCTCCAGCAGCCAGCGCGGCGCCGGTCCAGACCGTCGCGCGAGGGCGCTGTCCGACGAACAGACCGAGAAGCGGTACGAGCACGACGTACAGCCCGGTAAGAAAGCCCGCCTTGCCTGCGGTCGTGTAGACCAAGCCCACTTGCTGCAGTGTGGATGCGACAAACAGGATCAGTCCGGAGAGAATGGCACCCCTGGTTGTAGACTTCGCCGCCGGCGCTCCGCGCTGTCCCTGCAGACGCTTCCAGCCAATCGGCAGCAGAACAGCGGCTCCGAGAAGGAAACGAATCCCGTTGAACGCGAAGGGACCGATGTGCTGCATTGCGCTTCGTTGGGCCACGAACGCGAACCCCCAGATTACGGCGGCTGTGAGCAGCGCCGCTTGGGCCAGCCAAACGCGGTGTGAACTCGTGTCCATGCTTCTCCCTACAGCGTCGTTCGCTTTCGCGTAGTGCCGCGATTGTACGATGCCTGTCTTGCCTTCGTCGCCTTGGATCGAGTAGCGTAGATCCAGGAGGCGCTCGGGCTGTCGGCAAACGGGGCCGCGCGTTAGCGGAGGAAAGGGGTGAACGATGAAGAAGTCCGTCATCGTATTGGTTCTGTTGGGGTTCGCCGGGGTCATTTCACTCGCCACACTTGGACAGTGTTCCTACGAGATCGAGGGCAATGACATCATGCAGCTTGCGGATTGGGTGACGACGATTCCGGGAAGCGGATGCATGTACGGGTCGATCAGTGTCGTTGGGGACTGGGACTACTACGCGTTCGACGTCACGGCCCCGCGATCGGTAACCATCGAAACAATCACCAACGAAGACACCGAGATCGCACTACTCGACGGACTGGGCAACATGTTGGTCTTGAACGACGATGTAGCGGTCGGCGTGGTGAGCAGCACGATTGTCGAGTACTTGACTGTCGGCACATACTACGTGCTGGTTCACGAGTATGGGGACGACAACGTGATCTACGACTACACACTCAGCGTGTACAGCGAAGGCTGTGTGCAGGAGGTTGAGAGTAACGACTCAATCTCGATGTCCGATGGAATCGGGACGATTCCGGGTGATCTGTGCGCTAGCGGATCAATTGACCTCTACGGGGACAGCGACTTCTATTGGTTCACCGTCGATACGCAGTCCATTGTTACGATTTACACGGAGACCGACGGGGACACCGAGATCGCCCTGATCGACGATCGCGGGTATCTCGTGGCGCAGAACGACGATACTCCGTCCGGCGGCCTTGCCAGTTTGCTCGTGGTCGACCTCGTTCCCGGCATGTACTTCCTTGAGGTGTGGGAGCACAACAACGATGGATTGATCGGCCAGTACACGCTGAACGTGGTCGGTGATCTCTGTGTGACGGAACTCGAGCCGAACGACATCATTCTCCTGGCGGATTCGCTCGGGTCATTGCCGGGTCAGCTGTGTGGAGCGGGAGCGATCGACCATCTCGGGGACGCGGACGTGTACGAGTTTGACGTCTTCACTACGTCTTACGTTACGCTATCGACTGTAACCAGCGGCGATACCGAGCTTGCGTTGGTTGACGTGTACGGAAATGTTCTTGCGTACAACGATGATGCAACCACGGGTGATCTGCAGTCGTGGATCGGCAGTACCCTGGCCGCAGGCACGTACTACGCCGTCGTGCTGGAACACAACAACGATGATCTCATCTCGGCGTATACCCTGTACGTCACGGGAGAGTAGTTCATTGTCGACGAACGCGGCGGGGCGCTGGGCGCTGGGCGCTCCGCCGCGCAATCTTCCTATCGAACGTGCAGCACATCACCGGCGATATTCACTGCGTGATCGCCGACCCGTTCGAGGTTGTGAAGGATTTCCACGTAGAGGATTCCCGCGTCCGGCGAGCAGCGTCCGCTGTCGAGCCGCGCGACGTGATTCGCCTTGTACTCACGTTCGAGACGGTCAACTTCTTCTTCCAACTCCAACGCCTCACGCGCCGCGTCGTGATCCTCGTCGCGTAAGGCCTGGACCGTTTGTTTATACAGTGTCTGCGTTTGCGCGAACATGTGCGACAAATCGTGCAGTGACTCATCGGAGAATGTGTGTCCGCGTTTGTCGGCGTCGCGAGCTCGTGTCGCCACGTTAACAGCTTGATCGCCGACGCGCTCAATGTCTCCGGTGACGTGTTGCAGCATGTGCAAGCGAGCTTCTTCGCGAGCGGACAGGGCACCGTTGCGAATCTGGTTGAGGTAGTCGGAGATCTCGCGTTTCAGCCCGTCCACAGCGTCCTCGATCTCGTAGACTTCGGGAATCGCCCCTCGCTCGCGTCCTACAACCGCACGTTCACATCCGGCAAGCATGGTCATCGTCATGTCGGCCATGCGGAGAATCTCATCTCGCGCTCGTGTGAGTGCGATTGACGGTGTAGCGAGAAACTCCCGCGCCAGGAATTGCGGCGTTGCCGTAGCGGTTGCCTCATGACCGCGCACAAGACGCGTAACGAGCCACACGAGCCCACCGACACATGGAATCAGCAATACGGTGACGAGCACGTTGAAGAACGTGTGGGCATTGGCGATCTGCCGCGCAAGTGAGTCTGCCGTCTGCGCAACGAAACCGGCATACCACGGCACAAACGGGATAAAGACCCCGACGCCACAGACGTTGACGAGCAGTTGGGTAACCGCCAATCGGCGGGATGACAATGAAGAGCCCAACGACGCCATCTGAGCGGTAATCGTGGTTCCGATGTTGGCACCCAGGATCAGCGCGATCGCGGCAGGCAGTGTCAAGACCCCCGCGCTCCCCATGGCGATGACGAGAGCGGTCATCGCAGAGGAGCTTTGGATTACTGCAGTGACTCCCGCTCCGACGGCAATGCCGAGGAGCACATTGGAGCCGCATGACTCAAGCATGCGAAGCACCGTTTCACTCTCTGCCAGAAGCTTCAGTCCACTGGACATGATGTCCATGCCGAGAAACAGGAGACCGAATCCGAGGATGATCCGGCCGACATCACCTGTCGTGCGGCCGCGGAATGCCTCCGACAGCACAAACCCGATGGCGATAATTGGGAGGTAGTAGGCACCGATCTTGAACGCAATGAGTTGTGCGGTGAGCGTGGTCCCGATCTCCGCACCGAGCATGACGCCGATTCCTTGGGCCAGAGTCAACGCCCCGGCGTTGATGAGCCCGATTAGCAGGACCATCGTCATGCTGCTGGACTGAAGGATTCCCGATGTAACGGCGCCGACGATGACGCCGCGATATGCGCGTCCGGTAAGGCGCTCGAGTAGCGACCGCATGCGTTCGCCGATCGCGCGCTTCAGTGCGTCGCTGAGTACGCGGAGGCCGTACAGGAAAAGCGCTAGCCCCCCGGCCGCGCTCATAATAATCGACGCGATATCCATTCTATCCTCTCTGCATAAATAGACGTGTAAGGAAATATTACCATACGGGGATTTATCGTCAAGTGGGCTGCCTCTACAGCAGTCGACGGCGTATCTTGCAGTTGCCGGTGCATGCGGCGGGTGCGGTTCTGCCTACCAATCGAGCGTAGCGCTGAAGCAGACTGTGTCGAGTACTCCGCTGTCGCCCTGTTCGATGAGAAGCGAGAACTCAACCGCGTTGCACGGTGAATAGCTCAATTGCTGCGTGACGGTGCGCGGGCACGGCCCACACCCGGCGGCGAACTCCGCTTCGACGGACAGCCGAAGCTCACCACAGGCGGTACATGCGATCTGTTTCTCCGCCTCTACGATCAGCCATACATCGTTCTTCTTCCAATGTGCAGGGCCGAAGTATGCTGATGCTTCCAGCTCGACGTCCGCTCTTTCGCATGCTATGGAGACGGAATCGATTGTGAATCCGGATAGGATTCCGGTACCGGGCGTGTCGATGCGGATGTCGAATTCGAAGAAGCAGTCCGCGTTCTTGTCGATGTCGAACGACAGCTGGATCGCCCGGACGGCGAGAGTGTTGACGAACTCAAGCTGCATCTCGCATCCGGGAAGCCGGTTGATGGGCAGTGCGGGGAGTGTCACGACCAGTTCGTCGAAGCCGGAGACATCAAACGTGAGTTCGGCCTCGACGTCTACGTCGCACACGCGGAAATCCAGCGTGAACTCGGTGTCATAAAACGCAAACGAGCCGGTACCGGACGGGGCACGTAAGCGAATGGAGACTGCCCCGTCCGCCACATCGCTTTCCCGTTCGACATCCAGCGTGACCCACCGCGTGGTCCGGGTGATCCGCGTTTCGAGTTCGACCTCCGTGTTTCCCAATTCCCACGCCAGGGTCGTCTTCCACTCCTTGAATCGATTCTTGTATGGTTCGAACGTGGTCGTAGAGCACCCTTCGAAACGATCGGCTTCGTATTCGACGCGAACGGTCTGTTTCTTCCACCCGTCACTGGAGAGCGTAGCAGCTGCCGACATCACGCCGTTGGCGAACGACCAATCAAGCGACAGATCTGCGTGCGCCTCGAATCGACCGGCCTCTGCATCGAAGAGGACGCTGGATTCCACTTCCCCGGAGATGACGCCATAGGATGCCATCGACAGACCGGGGGTAAGAAGCGCGAGAATCAAGAATCGACGGAGCGCGCGGTGTCGGAGCGCCGTACGGTAAAGCGAAAGCCATAGATAATACGCTCTCATAGGTACGTAGAGGATAAGCAAGGACGGGTGTTCGCGCAAGGCCGCGTTCACGCCGCGGGCACCCGGAGAAATCCGGTTGCAGCGATCCTTCGTCTTCGCCTATGCTTTGATGACGTGCCCGGAGCGGTTCGGGTACGTGGAAGAGGGGATGTTCGCCATGCGCACACGACTTGCCGTCATTCTGGTTCTCGCTGTCTTGTTTGTCGTTATCCTCGCGCAGAACACGGAGAACGCATCGGTCACGTTGCTGTTCTGGACCCCAACGATGTCGCGAATCGTCCTGTTTGCGATTATCTTCGGGCTTGGATGCATCACCGGGATCCTGCTGGGGCGTCCGTGGAGGAGGAAGCCGGCTCCGACGAAGACAACCGCCAAGGCTCCGTCGATCGACAAGGAGTAGCAGCGTCTCGCCCGGCGGGTCTGCCTGCTAGTAGCAGGTGTCGCCGGTGCACTGACTTCCGGTACCCGGCGGGGCTGGCAGAACGACTGCGTTTCCGAACGTCCAATGGCTGCCAATCTGCACTCGCAACCGGTCGGTTCCGTCGCCTGTGGGCAGGAGCGACGCGAAAACGGAAAGGCCAAACTCCACGATATCCAGGGAGATTGTCAGAGCGGAAAACGACTCAAGCATACCGGTGAATTCCACAACATTCGTGATCGCGATGAAGCCGACATCGACCGTAGAGTGTAGCCGCGTTGTTGTGACTCCGGGTTGTGCGGCGGACTGCAGCGTTGCGTCGATTGCCATCGTCGCGGAGACGGTGAGCTCATCCATATAGGCGATTCCGGTGACGTACGGCGACACGGCAAGCGAGTGATTCGCCCTTCCGACAGCGGTTGCGAGCGGGGCTGCCGCGGCAAGGTCCGCGCCTGCAAGGCAGACAAGCCGTCCGTCGAAGACGAGGACGGCCGGCGGCACGGCTTGGGCGCTGAGTTGGAGGTCTGTGGCACGAAGGGCGGGATCGTATGTGGCGTCCAAGCTGATTGCGAGCCAATCCTGCGTGAACAGGGTGCGACCCATTGCATCCCATGCTGCGTACGGAAGGTAGGGCATCTCCGCGGACGCGTAGAGCGTAATATGGGTCCACGCGACAGCGGCCTCGATCTGCGCCTCGGCCGTCTGGAACGGGAACCCGCTCAGCGCCCCGCTCAGTCGAACCGCATACCCGGAGCCGTCAGCGTCGGTCGCTGTGACAACGAGAGCGGCGAGCATCAGCAGCATCACGGCTCCGCCGGCGGCTGCGTGCATGCGACCCGCTTTCACGTCGATCATCCCCTCTCTTCCCAATAACGGACCAGCGAACGATAGGCTGTTCCGGCATCGCATGCAACGGCATCTGTCCCCGGCCTCGGGTTCCGCTGAGCCTCAGGCGGACGAAGCGATGAATCGCTCAATGTCTTGCCGGAAGGCTGCCAGTGCTTCGGTATCGAGGTAGAACATGTGACCCGCTTCGTAGTTGGCCATCTCGATGTTACTTCGTAGTTCGGGGTCGACGTTCATGTGACTCAGCATGTATTCGGTGGCGAAGTGCGGCGTTGCCAGATCGTAATACCCTTGAGCAACGAACACCTTCATAAACGGGTTCTTAGCGATCGCGGCACGGAGCGACTCGCCGGTTGTGGGCAGTTTGCCTTTCTCCCACTCCCACGTCTCAATGGCTTTGCTGCTCATCGTCTCGTACAGGAGGTCCGTCTCGATGCCGAGTTCGCTGCGGACGTAATGGTTGAACGCCGCCGTGTACGGTGGCGTGATCGCCGCCATCGACGGGTCGAACTCGAAGTGCTCGTTGGTTGCGAGGGCCTCCACCCCCTTGAATCGCGAGTCGAGGCGACCGACGCTTCGCTTCTCGCTGCGCAGGAGTTCCTTGCAAAAGTGGAAAATCTCAACGCGGAGGTTCGTACCGAGCACGTAGTCAACATTGAGACCGGTGTAGGCAGCGAGTTTCTCGGCGACGGCCTTTCGCTCGGCCCCCTGGATTCGATCGCCCTTCATCAGCGCCAGGGTAAGCTCCGTTTCCGCCCATGCCTTCACTTCGGTCATCAGATCGGCCAACGGCCGCTCTTGGAGCTGCGGCGCCAGTTTCTTGTGATACCACGCCGTCGCGCAGTAGGTAGGGACGAACGTCTGGTACGGCATATCGTTGGCGAGCGCGAATCGAATTGCGGGGAAGTCAAGAACGGTGGAGATCAGCACGATGCCGTTAAACGAGATTCCTTTGTCGACCAGATGTCCGGCGAGGCCTGCGGCTCGCGTGGTGCCGTAGCTTTCCCCGGCAAGGAACAGCGGCGATTGCCACCGGGCGTACCGCGACAGATACAGACGAATGAACTCGCCGACCGACTCAATGTCTCCCTTGAACCCCCAATAGGACTTGTCGAGGTCCTCACGCGCCGCTCGGCTGAAGCCGGTCCCAACCGGGTCGATGAACACCAGGTCGGACGATGCGAGCCACGAGCTTGCGTTGTCCTCGTACCGGTACGGCGGAGCAGGCATCCACCCCTGCTCCTTCATGACAACGCGCTTCGGGCCGAGGGCCCCCATGTGCAGCCAGACTGAGGCGGAGCCGGGACCTCCGTTGAATGCAAACGTGACAGGACGAGACGACTTGTCCGTGACTCCCTCCTGTTCGTAGGCGGTGAAGAAGATCTCGGCCTGCGTCTCGCCGAACGGATCCTCCAACGGGAGTACTCCGGCGCGAGCGACGTAGCGCAACGACTTGCCGCCGAGCGTGATCTCGTGATGGGTTTCGATCGGTTCGATGCCAAGCAACTTGCGCGTCTTTTTCTCTTGTTCCTCGGTCTTCTGTTTCTCCGCCTTCTTCTCTTCGTCCGCCATCGGGTTACTCCTTGATCGATCAAGAGATGTCAAGCACAGCCATTGTACAGGCTCGGAAGCCGGAGGCGGCCCGGTGGGAATTCGAAGTGATTCGAGACAACTGCCTACCCAGCGATCGTGAATCGGACTACGCCGCCAGCGGCCTTCTCCCACGTGGTGTCCACCCGATCAGCACGCGCCCGTGGCGGTCCGTTTTGGAGCCAGCGCAGAAACTGATTGACCCTATCGCGTGGCCCTTCCGCAACAACTTCCACGGTCCCGTCGGGACGGTTGCGGACCGTGCCGAAGAGGTTGAGCCGATCGGCCTCGCGTTTCGTATTAGCCCGGAAGAACACTCCCTGGACCCGGCCCCGGATGACGGCGTAAAGGCGCACACCTTGTCTTCTTCATCCATAGAGACCGGCTGCTCCTTCGGCGATCGGTGCAGGCTGCGAGTCGTCACCTGCTCGTCCCGTAACCGTCAGACGGACGGGGTTGACTAGAGCTGTAACAGTGTTACAATGCGGGCATGACTCGACTACTGACATTTGCTCTTGGACTTGTGATCGTCGGTCTCGTCTTCGGCGGGATCCTGTGGCTACTGTGGTGGCTGTTTGTCGTCGCTGCCGTTGTGGCGGTTGCGGGCACCGTCTGGCGCGCCGTTACGCAACGCTAGAGCATCTCACGAAACAGGCAAGTTTCTATCCGGACTTCGTGCAGTCGCACGGTTTTCAGAGAGAATCTAGCCTTGGCTCAGCTTCTCTTCTCGTTTCGCTTTCTTGGCAGCGCGTTTCTCTTTTATTGACTTCTGCGCCGTCTTCTTTTCGTTTGTGTTTTTCCGGTCTCTGGACTTTGCCATCTGAATGCCTCCCGTTCAGAACGGTTCCCCATACTCTACACGAAGAATGCGTCACGTGGCAGCCGAACGGTTCCTCGATCAGCTTTCCCATGTTTGCAGAGGCAGCGAGTGCGACCAGAATGTCCCCCTGAAATCAGCGGAACACTGCGTAACAGGAGGCGCAATGCAGCGGATTGCCTGGGTCGGCATTGCGATTGTCTCTCTAGTTAGCCTACTGGGTTTCCCATGCACGTTCTTCTCGCTTTGCCAGGATGAACTTGTATTGTTCGCCAACAACGAAGACTGGTCGGATCTCGGGACGCGACTGTGGGTTGTCCCAGCGAGCGACACGGAGTATGGGTGTGTGTTCTTAGGGTTTTCCGGTCTCTTCGCCTAGGGAGGTATCAACGAAGTCGG
>Ga0272442_10005050_pt1 | contig 17783 bp, 23 predicted proteins | sample SSMForm2O_FD_200262 | JGI IMG/M metagenome (GOLD analysis project Ga0272442, IMG submission 200262) | Marine sediment archaeal communities from Little Sippewissett salt marsh, Falmouth, MA, United States - SSM-Form-2O | ecosystem: Environmental > Aquatic > Marine > Wetlands > Sediment ... | reverse complement strand
CCCTGCACCCACTGCGGCCCCTCAACGACACCTGAATAGTTTGCAAAAACTTCCCGGGATATATTCTCGATTGGTTCTGGAAGTTCGTAACCGGACCACGCAGACGGCCCCTCAACATAACCAGCTCCGTCGATATTGATATTCAGCAGGAAGTCCTTGAACTGGCCCTGGTTCTGTGAGATATACAGCATTTGACCGGGGACAGCATAGTAATCTTCGCCGTTGAATGCTGTGATTTCGATACAGCGGTCGCCGTCGTAGTCCTTCAGCAGTCTTGCTGCCAGAAGCAGCACCACCACACCGGTTGCATTATCGATAGCACCAGGAGTGCCTTTTTTCGCATCCAGATGTGCGGTGATAACAATGCGCCGGCCGGCTGGGGGACCCTTCCGGGCAAGGATGTTGGCGCCGCTGCCTGGAACTCTTTCAGCGACAGATTTCAACGACGCGTTTGTACCGGCGAACGGAAGCAGGCTGCGGCTTTCTTCTTCTGTCATAAATACGGAAGGAATATCAAAATCGCCATCCTCGATCAATGGGAAGGGGTAAACGCCTCCGGCAAGGGCTGCGTTGCGCCCGGTTGCACAGATGATTGCTGCCGGCTTTCCCTTTTCAAGGAGGGAGATAATGTGCTGGTGTTCCTCAGGATTGTAGAAAATGAAATTCTTGGGCATCAGCTGCTCTTTCGCCAGGCTGCCGTGGAGCAGCACGATGCGGTCGGAGAGGTCGGTGGACTCAAGTTCATTCAGAGAAGAAAGTGCCAGCAATTGACCGGAACCATCAAACCCGAGCGAGTAGGGGCTGGCGAACACTTCGAAATTCGTGCTGCCGGCAGTGAGTCTGGCACCCCCGTCGACCCAGTCCATCGCCTGGAACTCCTGGCGTTCGGGCACCCAGCCTGCAGCTGCAAGTTCCTGCTCGATGAAGGCTGCTGCTTGGCGGTTTCCCTCGCTTCCGATAGAACGTTCAGGAATTTCTTCACACAACGTATGCAGATAAGTCCTGCATAGAGTGAGCAGGTCTGAATGACTCATCAGTTTTCCTCATTTCTCTTGATTTTTACAGGTCGATAATTTAATCGTGAGATATGGGCTGCCCCAGGAAATGCAGGCTCATTGTGTAACTTCTTCGAGTATTTCAAGGTAGGGTGCAGTATCGGAATCCAATGAAAGGTCGGTTAGAAGCTCCCAGGTTTCGGTGTGTACCGCTGATTCACCGGGTGGAATAGCCGTAAGTGGGCCAAGTGTTTCCAGTTCGAGGAATCCATCAGAAAGGTAAGCCTCGCAGCTGCAGCCGAAATCGGGATAGTTGTGGACAGGTTTTTGATCACGGATTTGTTTCTTGAAGAAGATTCCGTCCTTGTAGTAACCGCACCAGCCTGCTTTAAGATAGGTTCCAATTTTGGATGGGGATTTTCGGCCGGTGGTTGGAAGGAGGACGGCATCCGGGAGGTAGGTCATACGCAGGGTCTCCGGATTTGTATAGGGCCAGAATACAAGGTTTCGCTCAGGCAGCAGGCTGGAGTCGGAATCTTCACGTGGGAAGGGCAGCAGCACGACGCCGCCGACCGGGAGGACGCTGAGTGCCCAGGGTGCAGCCGTGACCGGGCTGTCGCCGTCATTGATGAGCCGGTGTTCGATCGTCAGGCGCGGCGCGTGCTCATCAAGCCTGATCTGCATCTCTTTCCGGAGACCGTTCGCTGATTCGGGCTGGCTCTGGATCAGACGCAGGTGGTTATGACGGCTCTCGGCTTCAAGGGGGATATCTGCTTCAAGGCCGTATGACCAGCCAGGTTTTTCCGGGGAAGCCCACAACCGGTGGCCGCCTATGAGTGGGTAATCGCATTCACCTAACGGAAGCTGTATAGCTGGCTTGAGTGCCAGCAGGTTGTCCGAGCTGTTTACATACAGCCCGACCAGACGAAGTGCTCCGCTGGTGAGGTATTCGATCCTGAGGACATCATTTTCAAGTGATGCAGTTTGAAGATCCTTTTTCGGCATAGCAACGCTCCTTATTGTTCTTTAGACCTGGTGCAGTGTGTATTATCGATGGACGTGTTTTGGATTGCAAGGCTCAGGGCGTGGCAAAAGCAGGAATTCGCAGCAAGACTCGCTTTTAGCATTTCCTAAACAGTCCTGATTTAGTATCGAAGCAGGAAGAATGGAAAACTGCTGTATCTGGAATTTACGCAAACTGAATGTAAAAGAAGTATGCAATGTGGAATAATCACAATGAGATCACCTGAAAGTAATCTTCGGGACGGTATTTTCGCAAGCAAGAGGTGGAAACATGGCAATCCGGTATGAGGTTGCACAGCAGGATACATATCTTCTGGTAAAAACGAAGGGCAGCCAAAGGTGCAGGGAAGAGGCTGCCGCGTGCAAAACGGCGTTATTCAGGACAGCGGGACAGTACCTGATAACGAATGTGCTCTATGATGAGCGTGAGCTGGAAAACCGGCTTTCGGAATTCGACACGTTCGAGCTGGCATCGGCTGTATGGGAATTTGCCCCACATGTAGACAGGGTAGCAGTCGTCTGCCGAGAAGATTGTGCTTCGGACAGTACACGGTATCAGAGTCTTATCGCAGCCGGCGGTCTGCATATGAAAGTTACCTCAGACATGGATGATGCAATATCCTGGCTGGGAGTGGAAGCCTGATAAATATCCATCTGCCTGGAACAAAATAAGTATTAAAATCAAATAAAGGATCGATTCGCCTCTGACAGCAGAACAGGTCGGAGGATTTTTTATGGATTGTTTGCATAGAACAGTTTAGAAGCAATTGACAGTGATAGTTCATCGGGTATAATTTGCATGCTTAACACACGGCCCCGTAGCTCAATTGGCAGAGCAAGCGACTCTTAATCGTTAGGTTGTAGGTTCGAGTCCTACCGGGGTCATGGCGCAAGGCTTCGCCTTGCTAACGGAGAACAGCTTTGCTGTTCTCCAACTATTTAATTTAGCCTCTTCAGCTTCTGCTGCAGGGCTTTTGTGTTTGAGGGCAGGAAGGATCGATGGGGAGTTTTGCAAGCAAAACTCCAGGGCAAACCGAAGGTTTGCCAGGTAACGGCGAACCGCTTCGCTGTTCTCCACCTATTTGAAATAGCCTCTTCAGCTTCTGCTGGAGGACTTTTTGTGTTTGAGGGCAGGAAGGAGCGATGGGGAGTTTTGCTTGCAAAACTCCAGGGCATACCGAAGGTTTGCCAGCTAACCGTGAACAGCTTTGCTGTTCTCCAACTATTTATTTTAGCCTCTTCAGCTTCTGCTGCAGGGCTTTTGTGTTTGAGGGCAGGAAGGATCGATGGTGAGTTTTCCGAAAAAAAAACACCAGGGCAGATGAGGGTGAAATTTCTGGTCGATCTATGTGAAAAAGCCCCTTGAAAAGCAAAACTCACCGGATGGATGGAGAACCTTGGGATCCCTTCCTATACCATCAAGAACAGCAATGCCAACATCCGCCGGATCCGGAAGCGGATCATGCGGCTGGAGAAAGCTTCAGCTGCAGAGACGAAGGAATACGCTCCAGCTGAGGGGTTTCGTGTAGTCGAAAACGTGGAAGCGAACCGGCTGCAGGTGTTCTTCCCTTGCAAGCCGCCGGCTGAGACCAGGCAGGCACTGAAAAGATGTGGTTTCCGGTGGGCGCCGAGTAAGGGCTGCTGGCATGCGTATCTGAATAATTAAGCGAGGTTTGAGATCCAGCGGCTAACTGAGGCTGGCGTGTTTCAGCAGGTATGAGTTGAATCTAAGTTATATTCCAAGTACCTTTTTGCCGTTAGTCAATAGTTTTTATATGCTTCTTCCATATTATATAAAAGATCATCAAGCTGCTTTACATATTGTCTATATTCTTTGCCTGGTATAAGTTTGCCAACAGCACGATTAGGATTTGATTGTGGCTCTAAAATCATATACCCCCTTTCTGCTTCGTGCCTTATATCGGATAAGAAGAAATGTGAGCTCTTGAAATCCAAGAATTGATTTATTTCCCTAATGAGTCTTTTTGTGGCTTTTACCATTTTCTTCATAAGATACCAATTTCCTGTGTTGTCAAAGTAAAGAATAAAATCGGACACATACTCTCTTTGGGGCTTAAAAAAAGAGCGCCCTCTTCCTAATTGCTCGATAAAACTACCACATTCCCTTTCAGGGAGAAGTATATCAGCTCTTCTAAATATGCCCCGATCATGTTCTAAAATATCGGAACGAATGAAATACTTCTTTAAACACTCCTTATTCGTAAAAGCGATGAAAATGGCAACAATGAGAATGAAAGAAACTACACGCCAAAAACAAAGGTTATCCCATATAGATCCAATAAATGGATTGATAACATAATCATAAACCCAGGATGGCATATCTATCCCCTTTTGTTTGATAACAAATTCTGATCGACTTCAATATGTAAGAATATTTCTAATCTGGAAAAAACAATAGCCCCTACCTGAGGGGGGCAGGCAGGGGCTGATACCACAATGTTTCGAGCAGGTGATGGATAGTTCAAAATCAGCTTTCATCATGAGAATTCATCTTCTCTTCTGAAGCCACTCAATCGCTTTCTTTTCATCCTTGAAAAACCTGACGTTGTAGTATCTATTTCGCAAGACCAACTCAAGAACCCTGTAGAACTCCTCATCCCGGCAATAGACAAGAGCCACTTTATAATCCAGTTCGATACCCATTATCCTGAAATGATCTGCCAGTGAATACATGCCTGTTCTGGTCCTGTCGATCTCCAGCTCGGTCAGATCCACCAGAAGATCTTTACAGTCATACTGTTCAGAGAGTTCCTGAATGTTGAAAGCGAATTGACCATCTCCGGCAGATTTCCTGAATAATCCTTTATGCCCGATCTTGAGAATATTCAGATCTTCCAGGTATTGAAGATCAACTTCCATGCTGGATTCTCTTGCGGTTTGTTGAGAGGCAGCCATGCGATATCTGTTCCGTATCTATGTGTAGAGAATGAAAAAAGGCTTTACAGCCAGGTCCTGGCATCCGATTCATTATCGAAGAATCTGGCTTGATATCCACGGTCCTCCAGGATCAACTCAAGGAATTTATATAGATTCTCATCATGAGCATAAAGGAATGCTGTCCGGTACATGATGTCGAACCCCAACTCGTAGAAGTTATTCGCTAGATAGGGTGCATCCACGAGAGTTTGATCGAGTTTCAGATTTCTTGCATCAATCAGAAAACGGAAACAGTTGAATCTCTCTGAAAGCGCCATATTGCCTTTCAGAAATAGTGAATTCTCTCTGCTGCCTCTGAACATCCCTTCACAGATAACCAGAATAACATCAAGCTTTTGGTTGTATTCATATTGAATATTCATGGTTGTTCCCAAATCCTATAATATTTACCATAACAGAATGAGAAGAATGTATGTTGAGAGTATGTGTTATCTGTGAAGAAATAGCCCTCACCTGGGGAGGTCCAGGTGAGGGCAGCACCAGCCCGGATCTCTTGTACAGGGAGAATTACTTTTGAAGTTTCTTTTTCCAGGCCGATGAAAAAACTCATAGCATTATGCTCATCATGTTGTTTTAACTTCTGCCATTCATGAGCCACTCCAGAGCTTGCGTCTCATCCTTGAAGAATCTGGTGCTGTAGCCGCGATTTTGCACAACCAGTTCGAGGAACTCATACAGTTCTTCATCTTGAGAATAGACAAATGCAATCTGGAATTTTCGTTTGAAACCAAGCTTATCGAACTTCTCTCCCATGAAATAAAGATCGATTATGGATCGATCACATTTCATGTCACGGGCATCGAGCAGGAAGCGGTTGCAGCTGTACACTTCGGCCAGGCGGCCGATCCCGAAAGACATGGGGCTGCCTGCCTCAAAGCCGCTAAAGACACCGGAGTGCTTTACCAGAATGGCGTCCAGCTCCTTACTATAGGAATGTTCGATTTTCATTCAGTTTTCCCCTGAGCGAGTCAATGAACCAGAGCAAGTTACATAAAATTATTATATACCGAAAAAATGCAGTTAGAGTTACTCAAGGGGAAGAATCCAGGAATGACTCTGCTTTAGGAACGCAGCTTTAGCAAGGATAAGACTTCGTTACATATTCTCAATCGGGATATTCACCATCCATTCGTCAGCCACTCCAGCGCTTCAGGCTCATGCTTGAAGAACCTGACTGCATATCCCCGATTTTGAAGGACAATCTCAAGGAATAGATAGAGATCTTCATCTTGATAGTACAGGAAAGCTATTCTGTAGTTTTTCGTAAACCCCAACTCTTCGAAATGTTCACAAAGGTAGTAAGTATCTATGAAAGCATGATCGAGCTTCATTTCACCGGCGTCCAACAGGAAGCGGTCACAGGTATACTTCTCGGAAAGCTCCTGAATTTGGATATTCATAAGATCGCCGTGTTTCAATCCGCTGAAAACGACCTTATGCTTAACTTTAATGACATTCAGATCTTTGAGAAATTCGTGCTCGATTTCCATTAGATCTCCCCTAATAATTGAAACTCACCAGAGCATGATACTTTCCACGAGTATATATCGGACATTGGGGAAGGTATCTTGTTTTTACATTTTATTTATGAAATCTGGTTTTCATGAATATGGAAGCTGGAAGTAGACAGGGACTAGTACCCTTGAATACATTCCTCAGTGTGCTGCCATCTTCTTTCACTTGCTGTATACTGGATACAGGGATGAGGAAAAGGGGAGTTATATTTCAAGAACAGGGTGGAAATACAATGATCTCAATAGAAGAAGCCAGTAAGAATATTCTTAGTATTTTAAATCCATATGAGATTAAAGGTTTATCATATTACTATGACAGCCAGCGGCTGAGTCTAAGGTTACGCAGGAATATCTCGATTGAAAAGATTGAAGAGATTTATCTCTTTGCAGATAGGCATAATTTGAAATTGGATATCTTATTTGAGTAGGGTTCTTTGAGAATGTCGCCTCAGGTTCAGCTAAGCAATCGCTCCTACCTGAGGGGGGCAGGCGGGGGCTGGTACCACAATGTTACTAGCAGGTAGTGGTATGTCGGAATGTGTCAATGACTATGGAACAGTCCCTTTTTCTGGTTAGTCGATTGAATGCCTTCGCACTTGACGGACAGGTTGAACTTCGGACATTGACTGCTTTTTATACGTAGTGCCGCCCAGGGTTAAAAGCTAATAATCGAGCCTGTACCATCCCGCCAGTTTCCATGCAAGTATCAGGAATACAGCTGAGGTCAGCATTCAAACATTGGGTTCTGGAAAATGTATGCAACCACAGGTTGGCGTAAACAAATTGATAATCTAAAGGATCGTACATGATAGAATTTTCTTAGCTTTATCCAAAGGTAATGGTATGAACAGGAAGCGGATTTTTGTAACAGGTGCTACGGGTTATATTGGAGGACGGCTTGTGCCTTACCTATTGCGGTTAGGGTATCCTGTACGCGTTCTGGTGCGGGATAAAAACCGGCTGCATGGACGTAACTGGGTCGATGAAGTTGAAGTTGTTGAGGGAGATGTACTTCACCCTGAATCATTAGACCATGCAATGGATGGAGTTGAAGCAGCATTCTATCTAATTCACAGCATGAGTGGAGGAGACGATTTTCATAGGCGGGACTTAATCGCAGCAAAAAACTTTGGGGAATCAGCAAAGAACGCAGGGGTGAATTTAATCATTTATCTGGGTGGTTTGGGGAATCCAAAATCCGATCTCTCTGAACATCTCCAATCCCGCCAGGATACCGGCCGGGCTCTGGCGCAGTCTGGTGTACCGGTGACCGAGTTTCGAGCTGCGATCATTGTCGGCGCTGGTAGTATTTCCTTCGAGATGATTCGATATCTCACAGAACGCATTCCATTGTTGATTTCGCCCAGGTGGGTATTTACCAGTGTCCAGCCGATTGCGATCAGTGATGTGCTCAAGTACTTGACGAAGGCATTAGAGACTCCAGAAAGCAAAGGGAAAGTAATTGAGATTGGTGGGGCGGATATTTTGAATTACGGGGATATGTTCATGCAATATGCAAGGGTGCGCGGCTTAAAACGCACTTTGATTCCGGTTCCTTTATTATCACCACGCTTGTCCTCATATTGGGTTCACTGGATGACTCCTGTTCCAGCAAATATCACACGCCCGTTGGTGGAAGGCTTGCGTAATGAGGTCATAGTTCAAGATGATTCTGCTCTGAAGATATTCCCGGAGATCAACCCGATAGATTATGAAACAGCGATAAAAAAGGCTCTGACAGGCCTGGAAACCGGTAAATTGGAGACCAGTTGGACAGATTCGCTTGCTTCCAGTATGGGCGATCAACCTCCAGTGGTGCTTAAGACTCATGAGGGATTGATCATTGAAAGACGTCAAAGTGTTGCAAATGCAACGACTGAGAGTGTTTACCAGGCATTCGCTGGATTAGGTGGAAAACAAGGCTGGTTATACATGGAATGGGCCTGGAAAATTCGGGGAGCTGTTGATCGTTTGCTGGGTGGAGTCGGCTTGCGGAGGGGCAGGCGTGATGAAAATGAAGTCCGTGTGGGCGATGCGTTTGATTTCTACCGGGTTGAAGAGGTAAAACCGGGTGAAATGCTTCGCCTGCGGGCTGAAATGAAATTGCCTGGCGCGGCATGGATGCAATTTGAAACAAAATCTCTTGATAGTAAACAATCTCTGCTTATTCAAACTGCTTTTTTCGCACCGAAGGGCCTGATGGGTTTGCTGTATTGGTATGCGTTATATCCGATTCATAGTCTCGTTTTTTCAGGTTTGATTCGTGAGCTCAAGAAATTGGCAGAATCCAATTACACATGATTTCAAAACTGATACAGAGTATTTAGAGGGACAGATAGTTATGGCTGATAATTTGAAGCAAATTGAAGAGTATTTGAGAGCAATCAGGATACCTCTCCGCCTTTCTTGCACGACTCAATCCGGATGGCCTATGATTGTCTCCCTTTGGTTCCGCTATCAGAATAATAAATTATTCTGTGCGACGCAAAATTCTGCAAAGATAGTGGGTTACCTGCAGAATGATCCGCGCTGCGCTTTTGAGATTTCTGCAGATCTTCCGCCGTACTGTGGTGTCCGTGGACAAGCCCTTGCCAGAATCGACGATAAAATGGGAAGCCAGGTACTGGAGCAATTGTTGGTACGATACCTGGGAGGGATGGATAACCAGCTCGCTAAAAATCTACTGGAAAAGAGGAAGACAGAAGTTGCTGTTATCCTGGATCCAAAGAAAATCTTTACCTGGGATTTATCTAACCGAATGACAAATATATCGTTCGAACAGCCGTCAGGTAAAATTTGCCCCTGAAAACAGGTCAGGAGGGTATAAACATGAAAACAGCCATGATTTGGGGTGCGGCAGGTGGTATTGGAAAGGAATGCCTGAAAATACTTCAGGAAAATGACTGGACTACCCTGGGAATAGCCCGAGCCTCATAAGCAATCAGTGATATCGCGACACATACTTTTGATGCCAATTTTGAGAATCCAGCGATTGTTGAACAGGTTGTTTTTGCTGCATCACAAGTGGTGGATACTGTTGATCTCTGGATTTATACTGCTGGCGACATTTCCTACTCCAGGGTTTCCGAGATACCCCCGGCAGAATGGCAAAAAATCATATCTGCGAATCTGAACAACGCCTTTTATGCAATTCATGCAAGTTTGCCTCTATTAAGTGAAGAGGCGCATATCTTTTTCTTGGGAGCTGTCAGTGAACGGCTGCGCCTGCCGGGCTTGTCTGCGTACGCTGCGGCAAAAGCCGGGTTAGAAGCCTTTGCCGAAACATTGGGGAAGGAGGAGCGCAAGAAGCGGGTTACTGTTGTTCGCCCCGGGGCCGTCAGGACCAAATTTTGGGATAAAGTTCCGTTAAAGACACCTGCCGATGCGGCTGCACCAGAAAAAATTGCAGAGAAAATCATAAAGGCTTATGAAGCCAGGCATAAAGGCCGCCTTGATATACCTTAAGGAAAGGGTCATATCAGGAAAGGTCTAAAATATTGGCACAGGAATGAGCGGCTCGAAGGTCGCAAGTGTTTTGAAACAAGCCAGGCTCGGTATCACTATCATTGAGAAATACTGTAGAGTCAGTGGCCGGATGGCAAGCCAGTCCTTTTTTAATTTAATAGAAAATCAAACCCGTGAGCCATTTTTTCTGCGTACGCAGTCCCCATGTCAACTGATGGGTGGATTACTGGAATCATAAGGAAGCAGTGCGTGAATGGACGCGCAGTATCCAGGGGAGGGGACATCCACGGGCAGTGTTGGACATCCGTTTAATTTCGGACCTGGTGGGATGACAGCTGTCGTAAAAACCTCCCTTAAAGCCTTGGTTTCCAGATAAACAACAGGATTGGAACCATATCATCTGGCCGGGTATTTTTGATTGGCGATTTCTATGGATGTAAAGAATGCAGCGGCATATATCTTGTCGTGACTGACCCTTTCTTGCGGTCTTTTTTATTACTTGAAGAGGTGAAAGTATCTCTGTATAAAAAGAAGCTGATTCGAATGGAAAACATCCAATATCACTTATGTGCTGCTGGATTGCCTTGGCTGAGAAATCGGTTTATCAGGATGGAATGATGTGAAAGAGGCACCTTGAGGTGCTGCAAGTATGAAGCCCGATAAAGACCTGGTATAGTTACCGTCCAAACTGGTGGAATTGACTTCAAGGCTTCAGAGAAAGCTAGCTCTTCTCTTCCAGTATCTGACGGCATAACTGTACAGCATAGATGGCGTCGATGGACCAGTAATCCGCGCCGACGAAGGTTGAAACCATTTCGTTGATTGTCCCGCCTCCAATGATGACCGGTGTCTGTGCAAGTGTTTGGTCTTCTATCTCCCGGATGAGTTGAATCGTTCGCTTCATGGATTCATACGAAAGCGTAATCAGGCCGGATAGGGCAACAATGTCGGGCCTGGTTTTTTCCACTTCCTGGACAACCGTCTCAGGTGCAGTGTCCTGCCCCAGATCTGTTACAGTGAATCCATTCAGCCGTAGAAGAACGCCCAACAGGTTTTTTCCAATATCATGGATATCACCCTGCACTGTGCACAACAATATCCGTCCGGCTGTTGCCCCCTCATGCTCAAGGGTCATCAAAGGTTCCAGGATTTCCATAATTTCCCGGAAGATCTCGCTCGCCATCATCATGCTGGATATGTAGTATTTTCCCTCCTCGTATCTTTCTCCTACAAGTCTCATGGCGGTCTGTGCATCGGCGATGATATCAAGTGGTGAATCTCCGGCAGTCAGGCGTTCCTGCACCAGTTCCAGTACGGATTGTTCTTCAAGCTCCAGGAAATCTTCAATCAGACGGTCGTTTTCAGGGTTCTGCATGCTCACTCATTCCTCAAGCTCAACAATGCCAACTCGGGTATGCATTTTCAACCGGGAGCTGGAGCAAACAAACCATCCCCAGCTCACCGGCTTGTTTTCAAAATCATAATAGATATGTTCCAGGATCATTCCTGGCGCCGGTTTTTCAAGATTCAAAATCGCTGTTTCTTCCTCATTCAGAATGATCGATTCCAGGTAAAGGTCTCCAAATTTGATAATCGATCCGCCGGAGCCCTGGAAGAGCCCCTTTAGATCGGTAATCTCAAGTTCTGCTTCAACAACAGGGCGGTCCGGATCATTGATCAGATAGGCCCTGTGATAGAAGGCCGGCTCTCCGGAAACTACCAGAAGCCGGCGGATAAAAATAACCCGTTCTCCTACAGGTATGGATAATTTGTCGGCGATTTTTTCTGTCGCGGGTGTAAGACGCGCTTCCAGGATCCGGATGACGGTATTTTCTTCATCGCCAAAAAGCTCGCCCAGGTTCTGTAAATAAAAGGACGCTGACCCCAGTTCGATTTCTTTTACATAGGTCCCGCTTCCCCTGATTGCCGTAACAATGTTCTGGGAGGACAAGCGGTTTAATGCCTGGCGTACGGTCATTGGGCTGACCTTGTACATCGCAGCCAGTTTGGTCTCGGCCGGCAGCCGCTCGCCGGGCTGGAACTCGCCCGCGAGGATCCTTTGGTGCAGGCTTTCAGCCAGCTGTTTATAAACCGGCAGGGAAGCATTGCGATCCAGTACGTGGCCCTGGTTGGGTGTTCGTCCGCCTTTTTTCGTTTCCATATCCACTGTTTCCATCTGTCTTTTCGCCCAAATCATATCACAATCTTGACAATAAAAATACTTCTGCTCTATACTACTCTAGAGTAATAAAACCACTATATAGTAATAGGATATGAATCTACTTCTTTTTTCTGGTTTTCTAGGTTCGGGGAAGACCACCCTGGTGCTAAGGGTGGTGCAGTATGCGCTGGAAAAAGATGTCAAGGTAGCTATCCTTGTCAATGAAATCGGTGAGGTCGGTATTGACAACCAGCTGATGCGCCAGCTTGATATGAATGTCTGGGAGCTTTTGGGCGGGTGTATATGCTGCACGCTCTCTGCAGACCTGGTCAGCACGCTGGAACAGCTCGACAGAGAGTATTCGCCTGACCTGGTCCTTATCGAACCTTCCGGTGCTGCAGATCCCAGGAGTATTCTCAGGGCGCTCCCTTTCTACAAAGGTACTCCCTTTGAAAGCCAGACTGCAGTCTCGATTCTGGACCCCCTGCGTCTGGAAATGCTCTATGCAGTCATGACTCCCCTGATCATATCTCATATTCAAAACGCAGATTTTGTACTTGTCACCAAGTGTGATCTGGCGGAGGATGAACAGATAGCATTTGCCCGCCGTATTTCTCTTGAACACAATCCTGAAGCCTCCATATTCAATGTTGATCCGGATACACCGCTAAGCGTTCTTATGGAAAAGATAACCCCGTGGATGTTTTGAAACTCGAACCCTACGCTGTTACCCTGCACTTCAGCTTCCCGGATATCCAGGGCAGATGGGAAGAGCTGTTATCCCAACTGCTGATCAGTATTGCCGAAGAATCAACAAAATCCGGGCAGGCGGTAGTCGGGCATATCAAGACATTATCCCTTTTCCCGGAGAATCAATTTTTCCGGGTGAGTGTCATTGCGCCAGATATCCCTCCAACCACTGAAGGCGGGGTCCCTCCTGGCCGGACTGAATTAGTCGTTACCCTGAACGTTCTGATATACGGCATGGCGCAAGCCGATCTTGAAGAAATCGCTCTTTCAACAGCAGAAAAACTCGCCGCTGAATGGAAAGGCCGGATTTATCCTGAGACTTGAACCGGCCCAGGCAAAAACTCGACAAGGAGAATGGATTATGACTGACCAATTGGTACAAGCAGTGTCTGACCTGGAGGAAGAAACCGTTTTCAAGCTGATCGAAGAACGATTGGCTTCCGGGACTGACCCGCTGGAGATTATCGGGTTATGCCGTGACGGCATGGCGGATGTAGGCAAACGATATGAGGCCAGCGAGTACTATGTTTCAGACCTGATCATGGCAGGAGAGGTTTTCAAACAGGCCATGGCTGTTATTGGCCAGAACTTCGAGTTGGAAACGGGAGAAAAGCGGGGGGCGGTGGTGATTGGCACTGTCAAGGATGATATTCATGATATTGGCAAAGATATTGTCGTCAGCCTGCTAAAAGCCGGGAATTTTGATGTTGTTGACCTGGGTGTGAATGTGCCTCCGGAGAAGTTTGTCGAAGCTGTCAGGGAGAGCGGGGCGAAAGTTGTTGGCCTTTCCGGGCTGCTTACGATAGCCTATGATTCCATGAAGGCAACCGTGGATGCACTGGATACCGCCGGCTTGCGGCCTGATGTGAAAGTGATGATTGGCGGCGGCGCACTGACCGAGCAGGTTCGCCAGCAGGTCGGTGCTGATGCACTCGGTGCCGATGCACAGGAAGCCGTGGTCCTGTGCAATAAGTGGATATAGGAGGCGGCGATGGATAATGCAGCATTGTATCAAGAGAGACTGGACCGCATCAGGAAGACTATCAACCTCGAACCGGTAGATAGCGTCCCGTTGATATTCATGGGCAGTGCCTTTTCTGCCCGGTATGCCGGCATTACGATGGCCGAGTATTGCAGGTCGAGCAATTCTTCCTTGAAAGCAAATATGAAGGTGATGCACGACTATGAGTTTGATGGTGCCAACATGCCGGGCGGCGGGAGAATCACCCCTATATTAACCTCCATGTGGATGTCAAAAATAGCTGTGCCAGGCAGGGAGCTGCCGGAAGACAGCCTGTGGCAGGTTATGGAAGCCGAGGTTCTCACCCATGAGGATTATGACACCATCCTGAAAATTGGCTGGAGTAAATTTGTTAATAAATACCTGCCGCGTGTTATCAGCATGTGGGAGTTTGTTCCCTCCATGATGCAGTATCTGATGGTCTTCCCCCGGATCCAGAAAACGTATAAAAAAGACGGATATGTGCTCATTGTTGATTCGGATGCCAGAAATCCCACCATCCCGTTTGAATACCTGTGCGGCGGCCGGTCGATGAACCAGTTTTTCTTCGATCTTTACCGGATACCGGACAAAGTCCAGGCTGTGATGGATGTGATGCTGGAGGAAACGCTTGAGTCTATTGCCAAATTGAAGCCGGCTCCTGAAAAGATTAACGGCACCTGGGTTGGCGGGTGGCGGGCAGCAAGTTCACTCGTGGCACCAAAATTGTGGGACCGCTTTGTCTGGCCTTACTATCTGAAGATTATTGAAGCATTGATCGAGGTAGGCGTCACCCCTGTACTGCATTGGGATCAGGACTGGACACGCGATCTGGTGCGTTTGCAGGAACTGCCTGCCAAAAAGGTCATCCTGAACCTTGACGGTATGACCGACCTGAAGGAGTTCAGGAAGCTGGCCGGTGACCGTTTGGCAATGATGGGTGATATTCCTGCTTCTATCCTTGCAGTCGGTACACCTGAAGATGTAGACAAATATATCAAAGAGGAGATCGAGCTATTCGAAGGAAAGGGTCTGCTGCTTTGCGCGGGCTGTGATGCACCGATCAATACGAAAAATGAGAACATGCAGGCATTTGTTGATGCCGGGCGGAAATACGGCACATTCTAATTGAATAGAGCGAACAGTCAGGGAGAAAACGGAAACAGCTTTCTCCCTGATGATGCATTACGGAGCTGAATAGATATGATCATCATCGGAGAAAAGATCAACGGGACTTTGAAAAAAACTGCGAAGGCAATCGCTGAGCGTGATGAAGATTTTATCACTTCACTGGCTGTGCGGCAGGCTGAGGCTGGTGCAGATTATATCGACGTCAATGCCGGGACCGGCGGCGGAGATGAAACCACAGACCTGCTCTGGATGATCGATATCGTCCAGGAGGCGGTTGACGTTCCCCTCTGCCTCGACAGTGCCAAACCGTCTGTCTTGAAAGCGGGCATGGCAGCGGTATCACAGACACCGATGGTGAATTCGATCAGTGGTGAAACCAAACGGCTCGAGGGCATCCTGCCGCTGGTGGTTGAGAAGGGATCGCCGGTCATTGCCCTGCTGCTGGATGACGCTGGAATTCCGGAAAACCTGGAAGGGCGTCTGGACATCGGGCGAATGCTGATGGAAAAAACCCGGACCGCAGGGATTCCGGACAGCCGGGTTTTTATCGATCCGCTGGCCATGGCTGTCAGCACAAAAACCGAAGGGGCGGTTGTGGCAATTGACTCAATGAAAATTCTGCGGGAAGAATACCCCGAAGTGAAATTCAGTATTGGATTGAGTAATGTCTCCTTCGGCTTGCCCGGACGTACCCTGATCAACCAGGCTTTCCTGGCACAGCTGCTGGCGGCCGGTCTCGATGCTGCGATTATCAACCCAATGGAGCAGGGTTTGATCAACATGCTCTACGCCACCGAAATGATCCTGGGGCGAGACCGGTTCTGCCGGAATTACACAACAGCCTTCAAGAAAGAACGAATAAGACTCTAGGCGAATGCAAAAAATACCAATGGATCCGTCGCGTACACTGTTAATGGCTTGCGCCATCGTTCTGGAAGAATTGCTGCCCCATATTCCTGAGGGCATGCATTACCAGGAGTTGGACTTTGGTTTGCATATCAATCCGGACAAGCTGCGCGTTACCCTGCAAAATGCTATTGATGATGTCAGTGGGAATTTTGACACAATCATTCTTGGCTATGGGATGTGTTCACAGGCGATTGTCGGGCTCCGGGCAAATAACTGCCGGCTGGTTGTTCCCGGTGTGGATGACTGTATCGCTATATTTCTGGGATCACGCCAGGCCTACAATGCTCAAACCCGGTCCGAACCGGGCACCTATTATCTGACAAAGGGCTGGATTGAAGCCGGGATTACGCCTTTTTCTGAATACAACTACACGGTTGAGAAATACGGGAAAGAAAAGGCAGATCGTATTTATAACGTGATGATGGGAAATTACAAACGCCTGGCTCTTATTAACACCGGTCAGTACGCAATAGAGGAATACCGTGACTACACAAAAAGGACGGCAAACAGGTTCAATCTGTGCTTTGACGAGATTGAAGGGTCTGATGCTCTGGTAAAGAAAATGTTATTTGGCCCCTGGGATGAAGAATTCGTTGTGCTTCAGCCGGGCGAGACCTTTACACTGGATCAGTTCTACCCAGGTTGAAGGGGGAAGGCTGGAAGTTAAGGTTGAAAAACAGTAACGCTGGCACCTGTGCTGCCGGCGACCTGATACCGAAAACGCCGGGTCGACACATGGGTCGACCCCTGAGGATTCTCCACCCATGTGTCTGCCCTGGTCCACATGCCTGTTTGTCGCATCCCGAATAACCAAATTCACGAATCAGCATTTTGTGGAAACGCGCCTTGTCGACATCATATATACACGCCATTTTGATACTCCGTGTGCACAGCGGCTGATGTCGTGTGTGTATGCGCCGGGTCGACACATGGGTCGACCCCTGCGATTGGTTTTACAATCCATCACCAATACCAGGTACCATCGTACTACACCCTCATGACAAAGGTACCCTTTCTTGATGCTGCGAATTTTCTTTAGAATGTCAGCAAGAGGCATTCTTCTCCGGTTGAGTATATAAACGCGGGCTTTATTCCGGGCCTGTACGAAGCACTTCAAGCGAAGGCTCGAAGAAGAGATGGAATGCCCCGGGGGAAATACAAAGGGGGTTTATCATGCGATCTCGATTTCTCGTTGTACTCTTCGCTGCTGCTGTCATTGTTGCACTGCTGTTTGCAGGTTCGGATTCGAGCCCGGCTTTATCTGCAGGGCAGACCTTCGACGATGTCCCGCTGGACCATCCGTATTACGACTACATCGAAGCGCTTTACCAGAACGGCTATGCGGCAGGCTGCAGCTCGGATCCGATGCTGTACTGCCCCGAGCAGGTGCTGGACCGTGCCGAGAGTGCTGTCTTTGTCGAGCGCGGCGTCCACGGCGCTGGATATATGCCCGAACAGCCTGGGGAGCTCACGTTCGATGATGTGGATCTGTCTGAATGGTATGCCAAATGGGTCGAAGGACTCTGGGACAACGGCTATACGGCAGGCTGCGGCACGGACCCGCTGATATACTGCCCGGGCCAGGACCATACGCGAGCAGAAGGCTGCGTTTTCTATCTGCGGATGAAAAACGGCGCAGAATACCTGCCGGTCGATGGGCCCGGCTATTTTTCGGATGTGGAATCTTCAAAGTGGTATGCGGATTGGGTGGATGCATGCTGGGAGGCAGGTATTGCTGAAGCCTGCGGTATGGAGCCTCTTAGATACTGTCCTGAGGATGCGCTGACGCGTGCGGCTGCGGCTTACATGATGGTGCAGGCCAGGGAGATCCCGCTTCCAACAGAAACACCTGATCCTACCATCACACCTGCACCTAC
>Ga0272442_10005049_pt1 | contig 17785 bp, 11 predicted proteins | sample SSMForm2O_FD_200262 | JGI IMG/M metagenome (GOLD analysis project Ga0272442, IMG submission 200262) | Marine sediment archaeal communities from Little Sippewissett salt marsh, Falmouth, MA, United States - SSM-Form-2O | ecosystem: Environmental > Aquatic > Marine > Wetlands > Sediment ... | reverse complement strand
AGTAAATACCTTTCTGGCGCGTAACAGAGAAATGAGTTCATTCAGCTCATCATAATCAGCGGGTACATAAGCTTCATAACCCCTGCTTCTTGAATAAGCGGCAATATCTACATTTCTGCAATTCAATCCTACCATTATGATCGGTTTGTTAAAATGCTTGCCGATCTCGAAAGCAGCAATTGATGATCCGCGCGGGATGATAAAATAGGCGTCTGTTTCCCGGCTGTCCGGTTTAAGCTTGTTCAGCTCTTGTTGTGTTAAAATAAAATCTTCGGAAAACTTGATATGGACCGGTTCTAAAATTCTTACATCTTCCTGGTCGAAACCCAATTTGTTTTCCCTGCACTCTGCGGCCCATTCTGAAAAGCTGTTTTCTCCCCGTGTTTTTTCTTCACCAACACCCGCCGGCGCCCATCTGCACGGCCCTTCCCACTTGTCAGTGTGAAACAGGTTGGTCATAACGGGCTTCACGTTGATTTTTACATCAAGGGGACTGGACATCCGGTTATTAATCGCCCCCCGGGAGACCCGGGCTTTTGCGTTTGCATTTCTGGGACCGAAAAAATTGACTGCCGATAATGCGCCGGCAGATATGGCTCCAAAACTTCTTATCAGAGTACGCCGGTCCATTTGTTTTCTCCTTGCTTTTACAGCGCTGATATTCTGCTTGTTAACAGAAACATTAACTGCTCCGGCCTGGTCCCGGTAACGATACTGCTTATTGCAGCAGGCAGGCAGGCAGCTCGGAAGAGACAATTATAACAAAGCACGGTTCAGGGCGAGATATGTTTCGCCTGAAAAGATAATCATAACAACTCAGCTGATCGCGGTTATCGCGGCCACGCTGACAATGTCCTCCACCGAGCAGCCGCGCGACAGGTCGTTCACCGGCATGGCGATACCCTGGATAACCGGGCCGATTGCTTCCGCGCCGGCAAGCCGCTGAACCAGCTTGTAGGCGATGTTTCCGGAATTGAGATCCGGAAAGATAAGCACGTTGGCCCTGCCTGCTATAGGAGAGCCCGGGGCCTTGCTTGTACCCACTTTCTCGATAAGAGCTGCGTCTGCCTGAAGGTCGCCATCGATCTTGATATCAGGCCGCTTCTCGGCGACTATTTTGGTCGCATTGGCAACCTTGTCCACTGCCGGGTGGGAGGCGCTGCCCTTGGTGGAGAAGCTGAGCATCGCCACCAGGGGTTCCTTTTCAAGCATGGTCTTGAAAGAGTCCGCTGTGGTGATCGCTATCTCGGCCAATTGATTTTCGTCCGGGTCTGGAACCAGAGCGCAGTCAGCGAAAAACAGGCAGCCGTCCACTCCCCACCTGCTGTCCGGGTGTACCATCAGAAAATAGCTCGACACCACATTTATCCCCGGCTTGGTTTTGATTATCTGCAACGCGGGTTTGAGGGTATTGCCGGTGGTGTTCTCGGCCCCGGCAACATAGCCGTGCGCCAGGCCGTCCTTGACCATCATCGCCGCGAAATACATCGGGGTTTTCAGCGTTTCGACCGCCTGTTCGGCGGTCATCCCCTTGTGCTTTCTCAGTTCGTAAAGCTTCTGGGCCAGCTGCCCGGCCTGTTCCGTGCCGCTCAAGGGGGCTATCTCCGCCCCGCTTACGTCCGTTCCAGCCTTGCGGGCCAGGGCGTTGATCTCGCTCTCGTCCCCGAGCAGTATCACCCGGGCGATTCCCTCATCCAGAATGATCCTGGCCGCCTTGAGCATCCGCTCCTCTGTCGACTCGGGCAGTACGATCGTTCGGCCCGCCTTGCGCGCCATATCCTTGAATTTGGAAATAATATCAGACAATGTATCGGTCCTCCTGTTTGTTTTGATGCGGATCACGGAATAAAGATTTCGAAACCGGAAACGACAAGCTGCTGAATGTGAATACAGGTTCTAATTGTATGAAAATAGGAGTTTTTATCAGAGCATGCTGCGGGTAACACCGGCGAGCCTTTTCACGCCTTCCTCGATCTGCTGGAGGCTGGAGTTACTGAAAGCGAGCCGGAGCTTGTTTCTGCCGCCGCCGTCCACATGGAACGGGCTGCCGGTGACAAAGGCCACCTTGTGCTTGATACACTCCACGAGCAGTTTTTCGCTGTCCAAGTGGCCGGGCAGGGTGAGCCAGGTGAAAAAACCGCCGGCCGGATGTGACCAGCTTACCCCCTCGGGCATCTCTTTGCGCAGGCAGTCGATCATCAGGCGGCATTTCCCACTGTAGATCGGGCGCATCTTCGCGGTGTACTGATTCACGTATCCTGCGGCCAGGTAATCTGCTGCTATCACCTGGCTGAAACTCGAAGAGCAGGCGTCCTCGCTCTGTTTGGCGGTCTCACAGCGGAGGACCACCTCCGGCGAACCCAGCATCCAGCCCAGGCGCAGGCCGGGGGAGAGAATCTTGCTGAACGTACCGATCCGGATCACCAGGCCCTCGGTATCACGGGCTTTCAGGCTCCTGTAGTCCTCCGGGCCGCCCTCGAAATAAAGCTCATAGTAAGGGTCGTCTTCGATAACCGGCAGTTCGTAGCGGCTGCAGAGCGAGTAGATTTCATCCCTGCGGCTCTGGGTCATGGTGATTCCCGAGGGGTTCTGAAACGTCGGGTTGGTGTAGAGAAATTTCGGTGGACGGCCCTGCTCCCTGAGCTCGGTGATTTTTTCTTCGAGATCTCCGGGGATCAGCCCCTGGTCATCCATCAGAATGCCTGCCGGCTCGGCCCCGTAGCCGATAAAGACCGCCACTGCCCCGATAAAGGTGGGCAGTTCGACAAGCACCGTGTCCCCGGGGTCGCAGAAAACGCGGGTAAGGAGCTGGATCGCCTGCTGCGCTCCGGTGGTGGGAAGGATCGCCTGGCCGCGGGTTTTGACCCCGGAAGCCGAAATGTACCCGGCGATCTGCTCCACGAGCGGCGCATACCCGCTGGTTGCGCCGTACTGAAGGGCAGCGGCTTTTTTGCCCGTATCCCAGCTGTCGATTATTTTCCTGATCTCTTCGAAAGGAAAATGCCCGGCATCCGGCGAGCCGCCGGCCATCGAGATTATTTCGGGGTCGCCGGAAAGCTTCATCAGCTCCCTGATCTTGCTGCTTTTCAGCCGGCTTCCCCCGGCGCTGAAAAACCTGTCAAACTCCATTGTCCGATCCCCTTTTGTCGATAACCCGCTTGGCCTTGCCCTCGCTGCGGACCAGTGTCTTGGGTTCTACCAGCTTGAGCTCGATACTCAGCCCGAGAGTGGATTCTATCTCGCGCTTGAGCTTGAGCCGGTGCTCCTGAAGCTGGCGCATCTCGTCGTGGAAAAGGTGTTCGCTAACCTCCACCTGCACCTCGATATTGTCCAGGTTGTTTTTGCGGTCTACCGTGATCAGGTAGTGCGGGTGGACATGGTCCGCCTGGAGTATCACGGATTCGATCTGGCTGGGGAAGATATTCACTCCGCGGATAATCAGCATATCGTCCGTGCGGCCGGTAACCTTTGACATCCGCAAAGTGGTTCTTCCGCATTCGCAAGGCTCGTAGTTGAAAGTTGTCAGGTCCTTGGTGCGGTAGCGCAGAATCGGCAGGGCCTCCTTGGAAAGCGTGGTCAGAACCAGCTCGCCTTTCGCCCCGCTGGCCGGATCTATCGGCTCGAGGGTTTCAGGGTCGATCAGCTCAGGCAGGAAATGGTCCTCCTGGAGATGCATCCCGTTCTTGAAAACGCATTCCCCGCTCACCCCGGGGCCGATAATCTCGCTCAGACCGTAGTTGTCCGTGGCGTGTATATCCAGGGCTTTCTCGATCCTGGTCCGCATTGCCTCGCTCCAGGGTTCGGCTCCGAAAAGGCCAACCTTGAGTCCAATTTCCGCCGGCTCGATGCCGAGTTCGCGCAGCGCATCCGCCACGTAGAGCGCATAGCTCGGGGTGGCAACTATCGCGGTGGTTCCGAAATCCCGCATGATCTTGATCTGCCTGCGTGTGTTGCCGCTGGAGGCCGGGATTACAGTGGCGCCGACCCGCTCCATGCCGTAGTGCAGGCCGAACCCGCCGGTGAAAAGCCCGTAACCGAACATTATCTGGATTGTATCTTCCGGGGTGACCCCGGCCGAGGTGATGAAACGGGCGCAGAGATCGCTCCAGAGTTCGATGTCGGCCCTGGTGTAGCCCACCACAGTGGGGTTTCCGGTCGTACCGCTGGATGAATGGATCCGGATCAGGTCCCTGGGGGGCACGGCGAACATACCGAACGGGTAGTTGCAGCGCAAGTCCTCCTTGGTGGTGAGTGGAATCTTGACAATATCATCGAGTGTCCTGATATCAGAAACTCTGACTCCGGCACGCTCCATCTTTTTCCGGTAATAGGGAACTTTGTCCCAGCAGAAAGCCACTGCCTTGCGCAGTCTTTCGGTCTGAATGTCAAGAATCTGCTCGCGGCTTGCGCACTCGAATTCAGGCTGAAAAATGTTGTTCGGAAGATTTTTTTTCGCCATGGTTTCTTGTGTCGGTTTTAATTTTGGCAATAAAGGCACGGCGTAACCGTGTCAAGGATTTAAGCTTTTACAGCGGAAAATCGGTCAAGGCGCCCGGTAGAAATTCGCGCCGGCAAGCGGCTGGCAGACCTCGGCTGAGCAGGAGCTGTCGCGGGGCGCATAGTATCCTTTTACCAGCTTTGCCAGAAGGGGTTTCACCGCATCCTGGTGAACGAGGACCGCGACGCATCCGCCGTGGCCGGCTCCGGTCAGCCGGGCTCCGAGAACTCCGTCGGTTTCCAGGCAGAGATCGACCAGCAGGTCGATCTGGGGAGTGCTCACCCGGTAGCCCCCTGGCTGCAGGTGCAGCAATGGTTTCCCCTCAGAGTGCGTGTTCAGCGTTTCCCCTGTGAACGAGCTTTTCCACGGAACCTGCCTTTCGCCGTAAAGGCGGGTGACCCGGTCTCCGTCATGCGAGATATTCATCAGCCGGCCGAACTGTTTGATCCCCTGCTTTTCGAGTATCCCTGCGGTCAGCCTGGCCCGCATACACTCGGCTACCCCGAAAAGGCAGACATCGCGGATCGGGTAGCCCCCCTCAGGCTCCGGGTGGGTTTGCCAGAGCTTGCGGATTATTTCTCCATGCTCCGCACCCAGTTCGGCCTCCACCTCTTTGCGGCCGACTCTTTCGGGAAGTTCGAGCAACAGTTGCAGAATATCGCTGTCGCTCAGGCCCAGGTTCTGCTGGTTCAGATCACGCAGCATGCGGATCGAGCTTTCGTCAAGTCCGCTCGCCGCGGCGATTTTTTTCAACAGGAGAAAACCGATTTCGTAACTCGCAATCCGCTCGTTGAATGCGTGCCGGGTTGTTTCGCCCTTGCGGCTCAAGACCAGTGAATTACAGACAACCACACGGTATTCTTTCGGAAAAGAGAGGTTCCGGGTCTCGAACGGGAAAAAAGCGATCTGAGTGATTTTGCCCTGTCTGCTCAGGATTATCGCCGCGTGGTCTCCCTTGCCTCCCCTGGTGCCCACAAACCATTCAGCCGTGCCGCAGTGGTCGATCATGGATGTGTCGTCGAATTCGCGGTCGTTGAACAGGCTGAAAAGCAGGGCTATCGAGACAACCAGTGTGCTGGAGCTGGAAAGCCCCACAGCCATGGGCATGTTGCTGGCGACATAAGCGTCCATGCCCTTGAAAGCGGCTGGCGGCAGGTCTTTCTCCTTCCAGAGCAGGTTGGCCAGATAGCAGCCTGCGGCGCGGCAGTAATTGCTCCAGTCGCCGTTCAGGCCCCGCTCAGCGAGCGAATGGATGTTTTTCGCCGTCCAGTCGTCCCAGTCAACCACCGGCTTACCGGCAAGCTCTTCACTGATCCGGAAATCACGTGCGGGGAAACTCGGGTTATCGTTGGCCAGGTTCACCCTGTCGTCCTGCCTGGGAGAGGCCACGACCACGGTTTCCTTGATCGCGATCGGGTTGACACACCCGCCGCGGTGGTCCACATGCATGCCGATCAGGTTTATCCTGCCGGGAGCGCGAACCACAGATACCCCCCTGGAGTCTCCGAAACCGGCCAGATAGCCGCGAAGCGCCCGATCCAGGACATTTTTGTGCTCGGCGAGCAGACTGCTGTCATCGCCCACGTTATTGCGCAACTGGCTGTCGAGAAGGCCCTTTTCCAGGGCTTTCAGCCAGTTGGAGGGAGGAAGTCGGCCGGCAGTGGAGACCATGCTATCCCTTTCGCTGGACGACTTCGTAAGTCTGCCTGAGCTTTGCGATATGTTTGGCCGGAAGAACGCCGCGCCAGGAGGAAGTGGGGTAAACTATCGATTCCGGCCCGATCATCGAGCCGGGATTGAGCACGCTGTTGCAGCCGATATCCGTTTTGTCCCCGAGAATTGCGCCGAACTTGATCAGCCCGGTATCAATCACTCTCTCCGGGTTTTTCACCTTGACCGTTTCGTAAGTGAGTTTCACGTTCGAAATCTTCACTCCAGCCCCCAGGTGGGCCTGGTAACCCAGAAGGCTGTCTCCGACATAGGCGAAATGCGGCACATTCGCCTCGTTATGCAGAAAGCAGTTCTTGAACTCGCAGCTATTTCCCAGAATCGCACCGTTTCCCACTATTACACAAGGACGCAGGTATGCACCGGCGCGAATCTCGCAGTCGGAGCCGATAATTGCCGGCCCGAGGATTACTGCTCCGTGCTGTATAACCGTGTTAGCGCCAATCTGGACGTTGTCTCCGATAAAGGTGTGAGGGCTGATCTTGACCGAGGAATGAATCCCCGGCCTGATATTCCCGCTCAGCACGTCCTTGATTTTCGGGATCGCCTCCCAGACATATTCGAGCCCGTCGTAGATTTCCGGAAAAGGACATTCTTTCAGGTCGAAATAGTCTTTGGCGCTGAACATAATTTAGTCCTCCTCGAGACCCACGGTGTCTTTGACACCATTGTCTGCCAAGAGTTTCAATACTTTATCGTGGATCACCTGATTGGCGGTGCAGATCACGTTGTAGCGTTTCTCAACCTGATCATCGAACTTCACCGGATGACCCTCGAACGTAGACACCACGCAACCGGCTTTCTCCGCGATGGCAAGCCCGGGATAAATGTCGGTGTGCGGCTGTTTGAATCCGAAATAGATGTCGATCCTGCCGCTGGCCACGTCACAGAAACCGCAGGGCCCGCCGTTGGGCAGGATGAATTTCACCTCGTTGAACAGGAACTTGAACTGTTCTGTTGTGGGGTACATGTAATGCGGTTTCATCAGGTAGGTTTCCAGAAAAGCGTCGGCAAGGTTTTTTGTATTGCCCGGCTTGAGTACTTTCTTCTTAACGAGCTTGCCCCAGGAGTCCAGGACTCCTTCATAACTCTGGTCGATGTCACAGAGATAGATCATCCTCGATGCAAGATCGATAACCACCGCGGTCAGCGGCTCGGCGATTTCAACGTTTTCCGGGCGGGTGTAGATCGCCAGGGCGGAAAACCAGAAAGCCGGAATATTGCGTTTGTAAAGCAGGCTACCGTCGAATGGGTCGCTGACAAAAAAGATCGGCCGGTCGAGTTCGATCTTCGGTGCAGTGCGCGGCTCCACTTTATAGCTGCCCACTTCTTCACTGAGCACGATCGCGTCGATTCCTTTCTCTGCGAGTTGATCAATATAAAAATCCTCGATCTCCTTATCGATACGCAGGGTTTCGGTGTCCCAGTACCGGTAGCTGCCGGTCGTTGAATCACGGGTTTCGACAACCTCCGCTCCTGATTTCTGGGAAGATTTTTGCACCCGGTTCACCGCCTCACCTGCCAGCTCGAGAGCCAGTTCAACCCATGGCGACGCGATATCCTGATTGGACATCCTGTACCCCCTAGATTAATCTATTGCTCAATGGAAAGTTAGCTTGAATAAGCTTCTAAACAACTTAATATACGGTAGCTTAAAAGCAATGACAAGAAAAAATCCTTAAAATAGCCGATTAAAAACTTTCGGCAAGACTCAAATGAAGCCTGCCTTCGCCGAGTCCTCTTTCCGGTGTGAATGCTACCGACAACTGAAGCAAACCCAGACGGCTTTCAAGCTGCAAACCGGCGCCACAGCCCTGGAGCCATTCTGTTCTCCAGGTTTTTGTTTCTTGTTTGGCCGGGTAATCGAGCGCCGGGGCTGACAGCTCTGCCGCACCGAGATCGTAAAATGCAAACAGGCGGTTGTTTTCTCCGATAATGTACCTGTATTCGAGGTTCACCCAGCCGACCCTCCGGCCGCGGGCTTCCTCCTCGAGATGGCCGCGCACAGTTGCTCCCTGGCCTGTTTGCAGCACCCCACCGATCGGGATACGCGCGTGGTAGGGGATCTGCTCCGGCGCGGAGCGTCCCCGCGAAACCAGGCCCACTCCGGCGGAAATTGCCATAATATGACTTCTGCGCGCCAGGGGCCGGTAAAGACTCATCCCGAGCATGCTCCGCAATTCCCGCCTTCCGCCTGTATCTGTGCGCCGTGTACCTGCAGCGGCTTTGGCCGAGAGCTCGAACCCCGAGGCCGGGTTGAGCGGGCGGGTGATGTTCGACCAGGCGGCAGTGCCGGTCACAGCCCAGAACGTGGAGTTTTCTGCTGCTAAATAGGTTTCGCTGCCCGGGCTTGCCTCCCTGTAATCGGCACCCAGCCCCACTGTCAGGCGGTCAGTCAGCTCGGAGTTGAACGCGATCCGGCCCCCGGTGTCTGTATAGAGGGAATCGCGCACCTGCTGGCTGAAAGCCGCCTCCAGCCCGATCGGGAGCTGACCCAGCCAGGGTTCGCGGTAGGCGAGCTGAAGAGAGAGCCAGTCTTTTCGCGGGCGCTGCCAGTTGATCGAGGCTGCCCGGGCCGTGCCGAAAAGGTTGGACAGGCGTATTCGCACGACTCCTGCCACACCGCTGGTTGCGCCGCCGCCGCCTGAGCCCAGGGCCGCCTCGATACTGTACGCAGGAAACTCGCTCACGCTCAGGTGCACCTCCGCTAGGGCCGGATCAGCTCCGGCAGAGAGCCCCGGCCTGGAGGCCCGGCTGAAAAGCCCGGAGTTCAGAAGGCGCCCGGCGGCACGCTCTATCTTCCTTTCATCGTACGGCTCGCCCTCGGCCAGAGCGGCGATCCGCCGTACGACCTCCGGCCTGGTCTGGCGGGCTCCCTCGATATGGATTCTGCCGATCCTGACAAACCTGCCCCGCTCGATCGAAAGAACCAGCGCCAGGCCGCCGGTGCTCTCCCAGCCTGCCCCGCTCACGCGGGAGAGGCAGAAAGGGTATCCCCGGCCGGCGTAGAACCGGGTAATCGTCTCGAGAGTTTTCTCAACTCTTTTTTCCGTGACCGCATCCCCTGGACCGAAGGGGCAAAGTTCGAGGAGGTCCCTTTTTTCCGCCGCACTCGCCCCTTTCACCTCCAACTGCCCCAGGCGGGTGACCCTGCCGGCGTCGATACGCACCTGGAGACCGCCTTGGGGACTCCCGAGCCAGCGGTGGGAGGCGATTCGCGAGCTGTAGTAGCCCAGTTTCCTGTGGAGCAGCGCCTGCACCGCCTCCAGGGTATCGAGCGCAGCCGGGGCCGGGATGCTGTCTGGCAGCAGGAGGCGGATGGCCCCTTCACCGAGCCTGCCGGTGCTTTTGAACCGCACCGCCTCACGGCGAATGAAGCCTTCCGGCACAGCGGTCTCACCTGCTGCGGGAGCTGCGGCCTGGAGCAAAAGCATCATAGAGCAGATGACTGTTCGGCATAACATTCTGATTTTGCCCTCTTTGCCGGGACACGCACCGGGCGCGCCGGCATGTTCTTATAAAAAATAAGCACGGCGGTCCGGCAGATACCGGTTCGATTCTAGAAAAAATATTTCATCTCGGCCCGGCCGTAATGGGTAAACCGGTCGAGAAGGTAATCGGTGCGGCCGGTGTAGCGCACGTGCAGAAGCATTCTCTCACCCGGCTCCACGCTGACTGCGGCGGTGGCGTTGAAGCTGGTGCCTGTCCGTGCGCTGCCCAGCATATCGACCAGCAGGATATCCTCTCCCGCAGGACCCCAGAGCTGGTTGAGCCCCACCCCACCCTCGATCCTTCCGCTGCGGCCCAGAAATCTGGTCAGCCCCGCACCCGAACTCAGCCTGGAGAAGCCCTGCTCGAGGCCGCCGACTTTGAATCTCGAGGCTTCGAAATTAACCGTGGCGCGCCAGTCTGAGTTCACGCTGGCGATCAGGCGGTTGTCCACGGAAAAGCTGTTTGCCCTGCGGAATCCTCCGGAGAGATCCCGCCTGAGCCTTCGGTTAAACACAACGGTCGGGTCCCATTCGAGGCCCGTAGTGACAGGAAAGCGGAACTGAAACCTGAGCGCCTTGTCGCCGAATTCCTCGAGTCCCTTTTCGAATCTCCGGTCGAAAATGGTGTTCCAGACCAGTTCGACCCGGCTGAAAACCGCAGGATCGACCCACTGCACGGTGAGATCGGCATTGATCCAGGTGGATTTCATCAGCGCATCCTGGCTGTTGTTGATCGCCGAGGGCACCAGGAGATAAAGGCGCCACTTCTCACTCAGAGTGCTTTCTCTTTTCAGCCGGACCGTGGCCGAGAGGTTCATGCTCTGGATATGCTTGCGGGATGAATCGACCCAGGCGGTGAGATCGAGACTTTCCCTGGCGGTCAGGTTGAGAGTGGCGGCCTGGCGCGGATCGAGCTGTGCAGGCAGGATTTCCCTTCGGTGCGTGCCCTGCTCTTTTCCCACGAATGTGCCGTCCTGAAGGTATTCGCCTTGATCCGGATGTCTTTCCGGCAGATAGACTACCCGGTTGCGCAGGCTCGAGCCGTGCGAGATATCGTAGGCCAGGTGCGACTGAAGGGCGCCGCCAAACCCCCCTCCGAACACCTCGATTCTTCCTGCTGTGGAGCTGGAGCGGCTGATATCCGTTCTCCGGCGGCTGTACCTTCGATGGCCCAGCCTGCCCTTCACTCTCAGTGCACCGCGGCCCTGGTAGCCCAGATCGATCTGGACTGCCTGTGAGCGCGACTCCGGCTCCCAGTTGCGCGAAACCGAACCCGGAGCTGATCCTGAAATCAGCCCGTCCGTTTCGCGGCTCGAAAAGGAAAAGTCTGTCTGAAAGCGGGGAGAAAAGACCGCCCCAAGCCGTTGGATCAATTCCAGGTGGCGCGTTCCGTCGTATTCGCTGCCGTAGACCGGAGCGGTGCGTTCCTCGCGCTCGAGCAGGAACTGGGGAGTGAACATACCCCAGCGAAAGCGTGCCTCGGCGTTGTCCCGGAAGCGGAAACTCGGGATTGGCTGCCCGTGCGCGACTGAATCCGGGCTGAGCCTGCCCGAATGAATGTTCAGCCTGCGCCAGGCAGCGGTGAAATTTTTAAGGGGCATGAAATCCAGCGAGTATTCCCTGCGCTCGCTCCGCTCGCCGTTTGTGCGGGAAAGCTCGCCGTAGCCTGCACCGAGCTCCAGTCCTGCAGGGAGGTGGAGTCTGCCGCCGGTTTCGCGCAGCTTCTCGCCGTGATCGCTTTCTTTCGCGCCCGCAGTCAGCGGGTCCAGGTGCCAGCGGCGCTCGAAATCCGCCCCGTAGCGCCTTCCCTGGAAGCTGAATCCCTCCTCTGTTGTGGACTCGCCGCCCCAGAGCGAAAATTTGCCCGGCAGGGCGGCCACTCCCAGGGTGTCGAGATAGAGGTAAAGCCTGTGCGCGGTGCTCGCCGGGCGGCTCAGGCCGCTGAACAGGTTCAGGGTGCGCTTGAGAAGCGCTCCCTCGCCGGTCAGCCGCACCTGCGGCAGCGGGTTGAGCTGGAAATCAGCCCCTATCCGGTCTTCGCGGCCCGGAGCGGCAACCTCGCCAGCAGGCTCGAAATCCCCCAGATTGGGACCCACGTAACTGTAGGCTTCGCTGGCCGGGTCGTATGTATAAGAGCCGCGCAAGCTGCCCAGCTTGATGAAAGAGACGAAGTAGTTCCCGCCGCCCTGGCCGGTGTATTCGAAAAAGGGCTTGTCCCGGCTGTCAAAACGCAGCCTGTAGGTGCCGTTTCCCTCTCCCACATAGCGCACCCCGGAATAGAGCAGGCTGTCCAGCCCGGCCCCGGTCCGGCTCAGGTATTCCTGCTCCTCGGGCGTGAACTGGCCGCCAAGCGGGCTGCTTTCGAGATCGGATTCCCGCAGGAAATATCCCCGGAAAACACCGATCCGGCTCTCCGCCCGGCCGGTCACGCTGTACAGGGCTTTCTTGAAAGTGAATCTCGAGTACTCGTAGTCAACCTCGATCCGGCTCTCCGAGCCGATCAGATGGCGGTCGGTGAAAGAGATCGTGCCCTGGTTGTAGTCGATGATAAAGTCGTTGCGTACTCCCCGCTTGAGCAGAGCGCCGTCGAGATAGATCCGCTCGGTGCCGGCCAGCACTCTCACAGGCTCGCCGCTCTTGCCCGTAAGCTGATACGGTCCCTGCCGCCCCTCGGTGCCGGTGAAACGCAGGCTGTGGAATGTGCCGCCGCTGAGAGCTGCGCTGGCTCCCACGGTGAAAGGCCCCCGTGCCAGTTGGCCGGAAACCCCGTCCAGCTTGCGCTGGATGTTTGCAAAGCTGAAACCGCCGAGCGTGAAATCGTAATCCCCCAGCGATACGCTCGCCGTGGGGGAGGAGAGCGTGACCGAGATCTCGTCCAGCTCCCGCAGCTCCGCGCTCCTGCCGTCAGCAGCAAGCGGCAGGTCCTGGTCGTTGAGCCGAAAGGCCAGGCGGGTATCCGGGGAGAGCTTGCCGGTTATCTGAAGCATCAGGTTCTGGTCGAATGCAGTGGCTGCGCCGCTGCCGCCTCCCGAGACTGACACGCTTTTCGAGCCCTGGATAGCAAAACCAGCCAGCCGGAAACCCTCACCCACGGTGCTCGCCCGGAATCGCTCTGTCTGCTCCCGGAGGCTGTCTGCCTTTTCGCCGCTCAGCGTGTCCGGCTGCGCAGCGGAGTTGCGGATCGAGTCCTCAAAAGACTGGCGGAGGCGGAAGCTGTCCGGAAAACTGAGGAAATTCCAGGCCCTGTAGCAGGCCACCGCCTCGGTGCACGCAACAGGGCGTTTCAGGTGGATCGTCCCGGGCACAGGCTCGAGGCGGTACAGGTCCTCCGCCAGCGGCGCTCCACCGCAACTCAGGCTCAGCGAGCCGGGCACGATGAACCGCCAGCTCAACTGAATCACTTTGGTTTCTGCATCGAGAGCGATGGTGTCACAGCGGGAGGCCGGCGCCGGGGGCTGTTCTGCAGGCAGATACCGGGCATTGAGCACCAGAGCCGGCAGCAGAGCGAGAAGGCTCTTGAGCGGGAGGGACTTTGGCTTGATCGCGCAGCCCCGCATCACTCTCCGCTCTCCAGCTTGATTTTGACAAGAGCGACTTGCCTGCCGGTCAGAAGGTAGAGCACGCCGGGCTCATCCGGCGCAGCGCTGATATCCCAGATTTTTTCCCCGGGGGCAGGCAGTTTGCCCACTGATCCGGAAAGCGGCTCGAGTACCAGTACAGCGTCTCCGCTGCCGGCCAGACAGAGTACTTCACCGCCGCCGGCCAGCGCTGAAACGGCAAGAAGAGTGGAAGAAACGCACTCACCCGGCAGGGGAAGCGATGAGGAAGTCCTGCCGTAGATATTGAACGAGGTGATCCCGGGCGGGTCGGACCAGAGAAGGTAGAGCCTGCCGCCGTCGGGCGAGAGGCAGAGATCGGCCGGCTCGCCTGTCTTGCGTCCCGCTCCTGTGGGGAAAGACCAGAGCGCACGGCCCGAGTCGTCAAGGAGATAGATGGCGCTGGCGGCGCGGTCGTAGAGCACCATCTGGCTGCCCGAGGCCAGATCGAGAAGCACCGGGTCGGCAGCGAAAGCCAGATCGATATTGCCGCGAATCTCGCCCCGGTAGTCGATCCGCCAGACCTTACGACTTCCACGGTCGGTGAGATAGATGAAAAAACCGTCCGGGCGGCTGATATGGGCCGGGTCGATAAACGGCTCCCCGCTCTCCGAACCGTCGATACGCCAGATTACATCGCCCGTCTCCGGCGAGACCCGGTGCAGCATGGCCCTTCCCTGGTCGAGCACGAAAAACGCGCCGTCTGAGCCAACGGCCAGACAGTAAGGCCCGCCGGGGAGGTCTCCCTCGCCGAGTTGCAGCCTCACCCGGCTTTCGATTTCCGACCCGGAAACTGAAGCCGCAGCAAGAAACAGGGCAAAGATAACCATACTATGCTTTTGAGTGATACGGGTCATATTCAGTAAGAAAGCATTAGCCGGGCAGAGGCCAAAAGTCAATAAAAAATCAATCCCCTCCCTTTACGGGAAAAGCTTTCAGCAGTGGGGCAGAAGAGAGCCAAAGCGCTTGACTTATCTTCGGCCTGCTGTCTAAATTGCATAGCTGATATCAGAAACACGCGTTGGCACGCTCTGACAGTTTTCTATCTGATTATAACCTTCAGCCACAGGGATTGACAGCCATGCTGAGCTTAACCGATTTCGACCGGGTGCAGTTTCCGGAAGATTTTCTCTGGGGCGCGGCGACCAGCGCCTACCAGGTCGAAGGTGGAAACACCAGGAACCAGTGGTATCTTTTCGAGCAGGAGGAGGGCCGGATCGAAAACGGAGACAGGTGCGGGCCAAGTTGCAACCACTACGAGCTGTACGAGGATGATTTCGACCTGGCGCGCGACCTCAAGCACAATACCCACCGGCTCGGTATCGAATGGAGCCGCCTCTGCCCGGAGAGTCCGGATGAATTCGACGCAGGCGAGATCGAGCACTACCGCAAGGTGTTCGAGGCGTTGAAAGAGCGGGGAATGAAAATCTTCCTCACCCTGCACCATTTCACCGAGCCGGTCTGGTTCGCCGGGAAAGGGAGTTTCACCAGGGAGGGCGCGGAACGGGATTTCGCCGCATATGCCGGCCGCTGTGCCGAGGAGTACGGGGACCTGATAGATTTCTGGATCACTTACAACGAGCCCCAGGTGGCCCTGATGGGCTGGCTCTGGGGCGAGTTCCCGCCCGGAAAAGCAGATTTGGCGCTGACCTGCAAGGAACTGGCCGGACGGATGAAAGGCCACGCCGCAGCACGCACTGCAATCAGGGAAAAAGTTTCTGACGCCCAGGTGGGCCTGGTGATGGCGGTCAGCGAGTTCCTCCCCCAGCGCACCAATGACTTTCTCGACCGGCATTACGCAGAACTTTTCGACTACCTCTGGAACGAATGTTTCATTCAGGGCGCGACCACCGGCCGGATCAGCTTCCCGCTGATCGGCGAGGATCAGGTGGTGCCGGAACTGGCGGACAGTTGCGACTGGTGGGGAGTGAACTTTTACACCGACCTGCGGGTAAACAGCCGCCATCCACGGGGTGTGGCGGAAACCCTGCCTGGCGAGCGGGTGACCCAGATGGGCTGGACCTGGAGGCCCGAGGGCTATTTCCGCGCCATGGAGCGTTTCGCAAGGCTGGGCAAACCGATTTACCTTACCGAGAACGGGATCGGCACGCTGGATGACTGCGAGCGGGTGCGCTTTATCAGCGAACACCTGAGAGTCGCCGCGGCTGCCCTGGACAAAGGTCTCGATCTGCGGGGCTACCTTTACTGGTCGCTGCTGGACAATTTCGAATGGGCCTGCGGCTTCCGCCCGCGTTTCGGGCTGATCGATGTCGATTACGAGACTTTCGAACGCACGGTCAAGCCCAGCGCCAGGTTCCTGGCCGAGATTATCGAGAGAAACGAGATGACAATCGAGATGATCGAGCGCTACCTGCCCGAGCACTACCGGTTCTGATCCGGCTTCTGACCTTGGGTGGCAGATCGGTTTCTTTACAGGGGCGGACACACCTGTGCGGCCTAAATCATACTCAAACGAATCGAGACAGGCTGTCATTTGAAAATCCCTGGAGTAGAGGAAATGATAGAACGCGAAAAGGGGAATGAAATTTTATCGTTCAGGGGCGGACCGCTGGTCAGCGTGGTGCCGCTGGCCACCTTTCTTGCAGTCACTGTTATCCTCGTGATCAGGGGAGCGGCAGTGGTGGAGGGGATGATTGTTGCCGCGATGCTGGGAATCGCTCTGGGCATGCTTTTTGTCCGCAATGTAAGCGACTACGGGGAGATGGTGTTTTCGCTGATGGCCAATCGGATCGCTGCGGTGGCTGTGGTCTGCTGGCTCTGGGCCGGTGCGTTCTCAGGCATCCTGGCTGATTCCGGGCTCGTGGAGTCGATAGTCTGGCTCGGCTGGAAAATGGGCCTTTCGGGCAGAGCGTTCACCCTGGCCGTGTTCTGCTTCGCTTCGCTTTTCGCTGTCTCCGTGGGTACAGGCATGGGGACCGTGGTCGGGTTCACCGCAGTGATGTACCCGGCCGGGATCGTGCTCGGCGCGAACCCCGCCGCCCTGATGGGCGCTATCCTGAGCGGGGCGGCATTCGGCGACAACCTGGCACCGGTCTCGGACACCACGATTGTCTCAGCAGCCACCCAGGAGACAGATATCGGCGGGGTGGTTCGCTCGCGGCTGAAGTATTCCCTGATCGCCGGGGGTATCTCAGCCGTGCTTTTCTATCTTTTCGGCGGCGGCGGCTCAGCTATCTCGCCGGATGAGGCGAACCGCCTGCTGGCCGAAACCGCTGACCCAACCGCCCTGCCCATGCTGATCCCGGCCGTGATTGTTTTCGTTGCCGCGGTGAGAGGCTTTCATTTTCTCGCCGCGCTCAATCTCGGAATCCTCTCGGCGATGATTATCGGCCCTCTTGTCGGTGTGTTCCCGCTGGAGCGCCTTTTCCATATCACGGGCGAGGGCTCGGTGGCCGGCAGCGCGGTTGACGGCGCAATTGCCATGCTGCCTGTCTCGGTGCTCACTCTCCTGCTGGTCACAGCCAATGGCCTGACCGAAGCCGGCGGTTTTCTCAAGCGCCTGCTGGACTGGCTCCGACGCACGGCGGCCCGCTCGGTCCGCGGAACCGAAGGCGCGATTGTCGGGCTGATCTCACTGGCGAACATTTTCGTTCCGGTGAACACTATCGCCATGGTCACCGTAGGGCCGCTGGCTGCGAAACTGCGCAGGATTCACGACATCCATCCCTATAGAGTGGCCAACCTGCTGGATACGATTTCCTGCTCGTTCCCCTTCATGCTTCCCTACGCTGCGGTGATTGTCGCTGCCGGGGCGATCCAGAAAGAGCTGGCCGGGAACTACGCTTTCACTGTAGTCCTGCCCTGGGCCCAGGAGGTGCCGTACATTTTCTACGGGATCGTGATGTTCCCTCTGATGATTGTGGCGGTGATTACCGGTTTCGGCAGGAAAAAAGGCTGATGTTAGCTTGTAGGAGCGAGGCATGCCTCGAATATTTTATAATTATTGAATATGAAAAGAATACTAATAAGCGAGAAATATTTTAGAAACTGTTTCATATCTCCAATTCAGGTTACAGCAGTTGGTTTTTGTGGGTGAGGGGTGAAGGAAAAACCGGGCCGCATGTCCGAGCCAGGGCAAGGGGCAGCGGATTTTTTTCCACTGATCCCACCCCGGATCATCTGTACTTTCGAGGTCCGGCGTGCCTTCAATTGCCGCCGCAGTTGCGGCAATTCAGGCCCCAGGCAGGTGCAGCGCTTTCAGAAACTCATGCACAAACTGGTTGCTGTTTTTTAAGCGTGGGCGCGAGTTCGGCCCGGTAAAAACTTTCTGTTTCTCTTTGGTTACAAAGAGAAAATATAATTTTATGCCATCTTTCGTATCTATATTCACGATCAAAATACACTGGACGCCCTTTGCGGGAGTCAAGTCCTAAAAGTTCTGTAAAATTGGTTTAAGAGTTAGAGATACAGGAGTAACAGGGTTCTGATCTTGAGAGCTATCTTCCTGAGTT
>Ga0272442_10005048_pt1 | contig 17786 bp, 23 predicted proteins | sample SSMForm2O_FD_200262 | JGI IMG/M metagenome (GOLD analysis project Ga0272442, IMG submission 200262) | Marine sediment archaeal communities from Little Sippewissett salt marsh, Falmouth, MA, United States - SSM-Form-2O | ecosystem: Environmental > Aquatic > Marine > Wetlands > Sediment ... | reverse complement strand
ACCTTTTGAAAAAGGCTGATATTATTCTATGTAAGGGAATGGCCAACTATGAGGCCTTTTCTGAGACAAATTTCCGTCCAATTGCCTATCTTTTAAGGACAAAATGTTCTGCTATCGCAAACTCTATGGGATTACAAACGAATGTAAATGTTGTAAAACTTTACAAATAGGGTTATAGATTTAAAGTTGAGATCCAACTCCCAAGGCCGGTTAATGCAAATTGAATGGCAATTGCCACGGTAAGTAGCCCCATAACCCTTGTAAACGCATCCATCCCTTTTGAGCCAAGTGCTTTTATCACAAGACCTGATCCAAGGAAGATTATGTAGGTTAGAATCATTGTAAGTATTATTGCAGCAATTGTAAGGATTATTCTTATTGACCATACAACATCCAGCGTTTGCATGCTTACTATGGTTACAGTTATTGCACCTGGACCAGAGAGCGATGGCATTGCCAGTGGGACAAGTGCCAGATCTGCTTTTTGTTCCTTTCCTGGCTGGCTTTCTCCGAACTGTTGACCTCTTTTGGTCATATCAAGGCCGACAAATGCCAGAAGTATTCCCCCTGCAATTCTCAAGGCATAGACATTTATCTGTAAATATGACAATATTCCAGACCCAGCAAAGGCAAAAATGATCAAAAGTATTGCTGCATAAATTGCTGCGTTTTTCGCTGTTTTTCTTCTTTCTTTTTTGGAATATTTACTTGTTATTGCAGAAAAAAGTGCAAGGGTTGAGGAGGGATTTACTATAATAAAGAGTGGAATGAATACTGCCAGGAACAAATCTATCATGTAAATCCGATTATACTGAAAACTTATTTCAATTTTTTTATTTTAAAATCAACTTTTTTGTTTGGAAAAGATATTTTAAAAAGGATGTGGTGGCATCCCTCCATCCGCTAGAGGCCGAGGAGAATTAGAAGCGAATTGAGGGATGACAGGGATGCAGTTGTGTGAGGAACTAAATTTGGGGAGTTGTCCACATGTGCCCGTTTTAGGACGCTAAATTTACATGCGGACAATGTTGATTACTTAAATTTAGCCTCAATTCAGAAATTTCCAACCAAATATATAGAACTAATGCATATAATCAATAGAAGTATATATACCAACAATAGATTTCTTTAATCTATAGATATTTATCTCATGCTATTTGGATATATAAAAATATATATTTTTAAATATGTTTAATTATTTAGCACAAAATTTTTCAAATAAAAAAGATTTTAATACCTCTATATTGTTTTCAAAACAGCATATCTGGAGGAAACAGATGACTTATTGTCAAAAATGTGGCACTAAAAATGAGGATGATGCAGTTTTCTGTAAAAAGTGTGGGTCATCTTTAAAAGGTGGAAAAAGGGACCTGGATAAAGAATGGGAAAACAGATGTGATGAGGAATGTAATGCCGGGCCCTCTGGCAGAGGTTGGAGCGTTTTTTGGGGTATTGTAATTATTCTTATCGGACTTTGGATTATTATTGAGTTTGTGGTCAAGCAATATCTTGAAAATAATCCTGTAAAAGGCCTTGGATGGTTAGTTAATTTCCCATTCGGTTTATTGATTGCCGCAGTGTTTGGAATATTTATCATCGTCTTTGGTCTCAGAATATTGGGAAAGAGATAATAAAACCTAATATCTCTTACAATCCTTTTCACAATTTCTACAGATTTTGACATGTGTCCATTTTGATATTTTAATTCTTGTATCAACAAATAAAAAGCATAAAAGACCTGCCAAGAGACCAAATACAAAACTTCCAGTTATCTCAAGTATACTAATTATAATGAAAAAGAAGCTTAACATAAAAATCGCATTTGTCACAACTCTGGACAATGGTTTTCTCTTCATGAATATGAATATAAAAAATAGAACCATTACTAATATTAGGCCTATTAATAATAAAATTCTGAAATCAATAATTATATTATAAAATGTTAGATACAAAACAATAAGCACGATATTAATTGAGGAGCCAATAAATAGACCAAGGCATCCAGCACAATAGGTCTTGTACTTGACTTTTATGGTGTGATCTGAAAACCCTTCGCAATTGGGATGATGGCCTTTGAATTCGCTTGATACTTTTTTTTCATTTTTATTGTCTACAATACGATTCTTTGTTTTGTACCAACCTGGTTTTTTTGAAATTGATATGCCAAACAGAAGGCTTAAAATGAATATAGAACCAACTATTACTCTATCAAAAAATGTTGTTTTATTTGTTTCACTGAAAAAGCCAATAATGGATATCAAAATCAATGCAAAAGCGGAGAGTAAAAGATAAATTATCAATTCATTGTTCTTTTTCAAATCAATCTCCTGAACTTTGAGAGGACATGCTGTCCAGCCATATGTCGATAGAGTTTTCGCTTAAGAGTATTTTTGGAAAAAAATCCTGAAATGTTCTTTCTATATGAACCCCAGAAGAACTTGTAACATTTCCACAATTCCTCCTGAACCTGCTGCCTTGTGAGGGTTTCAGTGGGCATTATGGCATGGGCCATATCATAGTTTGCATAGTTGAAGTCCTCAATCCATCCATTTGACCTGGCATGTTCAAAATAATCTGTTCCTGGAAATGGAGTAAGGGCAGTGTAAATTGCAAAATCAGGCTCAATATCATGTGAATAATGTCTAAGTCTATCAATTGATTCCCTGGTGTCCTTCTTAGCACCAATGACAAACATGGCATGAGAAAAAATATCCTTTTCCCGAAGTATTTTCATGGAAGTATATGCATCCTGGTTTTTGGTTCCCTTTTTGAAGTCTTTTAATCTTTGAGGTGAGTCGCTTTCCACACCACACATGATCCAATATGTCCCAACTTCTCTTAGTTTTTCTACTGCTTCAGGATTTTGGGCGACATCATCTGTTCTGGCCTGCATAAAGAGTGTTATATCCTCCTTACATTTCTTGGTTCTAAGTTGTTCATACAGTTTTTTCCCTCTCATGCCAATATTGAAATGGTCATCTGTGAACCATAAAAAGGCACCTCCATAGGTTTCATTTAAGAATTCGATCTCGTCTGCAATTCTCTTTGTTGATTTTGACCTCCAGGTCCCTCCCCAGTGTTTCCATTGAGTGCAAAATGAACATCTGAAATCGCATCCTCTGGCACCTTCAACTATCATATAGCAGGTGTTTTTTCCAGCCATCATGCTGAAGTGATAGTTTGAGACATAGTCCTCTACAAGATGGTATGCAGGATATGGCAGGCTGTCAAGGTTCTGTATGAGAGGGCGATTTGGTGTGTGTATAATTCTTCCGTTATCCCTGTATGATATCCCTCTGATATCTTCCATTTTTTTAATACTATTTAAACCCTTAATAAGATCAACAAGGGTATGTTCCCCCTCACCTCTGATAATGTAATCGATTTCCTGGAAATCTCTTAAGGATTCCTCTGGAACAAATGAAAAATGTATGCCACCTGCAACAGTGATTATGTTGCTGTCTATCTTCTTTGCCATTTCACAGGTTCTTGCACAGGAGTAGGCATTGCATGTAAAACCTGAGGTCAGAACCATGTCAGGATCAAAGGATTCAATATGCTTTTCGAGGTTGTCCCAGCTTATTCTTTGGGCTTGACAATCTACTACGTTAATCTCAAGGTCTGGCAGTTCTCTTTCAACATAAGCAGCAAGGATGAGAAGTGTAGTAGGAGGGGGTAGATAATCTCCCATTACAAACCAATAGTCCTTTGGTGGCTCTATGAACAACAAGCGTTTGACCAATGTTATCCTCCCAGTTTTGCATAATTGAAAACCCATTGATATAAATTATCATAAAATCACCTTTTGTGGTCGATAACTGGTCACAAATGTTCATTATCCATATATCAACTGACCACTGTAATGTGTTTTTGAAAACAAATTGGAGGTATAAAAAAAATGAGTAATAATGAAAAATTTCCAGACGCAGATAAAATAAAAGACATATTGGACGTAGTGACCGAAAAGGTTCCTGGACTTATTAAGGAACTATCAAATCTTTTGTACAGTCCCGGCAGCTCAAAGAACTTTGCCCTTTCTGCTGCAACCTTCTATAAGGAATTGAAAGCAGCGGGAATGAATGATGAACAGGCATTTGAACTGACAAAACAGTACATGTCCACATTAAGTCTAGGCAACATGTTCAAAGGACATGGTAATGGTGACATAAATATTCACGGGCATCACTAAAGGAAGGTTTTCTATGACCAAAAACTCTACGGGGCAAAAAAGGACAGATTGGCCTAAATTATTTGGGACATTTCTGTCCAAATTACCCCTTCTTACTTTCAAGTTCGGAGGGTTATATCTACGCATGAAAAGACAGTCAAATAAGGCAGGCAGGAAATTCCAAAAAGAGCTTATGAAGCAGGGTATTGATAAACAAATGGCAAAAATTCTTACTGAGATTTATCTACAACCAGCAGACCTAAGGTCCTACACAGGTTCATTATTTAAAATGTGATTATAAATGGTAATGCTAAATGATCTGGAAAAGAATCAGTTTGCTAGAATAGTAGACATTGAATGTAAAAAGGATACAAGACAAAAATTGTATTATCATGGGATTTCAGAGGGTAGCTTTGTTCGAATAGTTTATCCTCATGGATGTATCACTGCAAATATCAATTCAAAACTTTTTAATATAAGTAATAACCTTGCAGGAAAAATTCGGGTTGTAACTGTTCGAGGTGAATAGATGGTCTATTGCTGGAAATGTGGAACAAAGAATGATGATGATGCAGAGTTCTGTAAGAAATGTGGAAGTAATCTCAATGATACAAGAAGGGCTTTTGAAAAAGAGCTAGAAGATTTTACTAAAGACATAGGACGTGGAGCAGAAAAGGTTGGACGAAAGGCTGAAGAGCTAGGCAAGAATCTTGCAATTAAGGCAAAGCAATTTGCAAAAGCAATGATAAAAGAGGCAAATGAATTTGGAAAAAGCGTTGAAAAAAATCTGAGAACCAATCCAAAGCATTGTAAAAAGTGTGGGGCAAAGTTACTTCCGGGTTCTAAGTTTTGTAGTAAATGCGGTAAAAAAGTAGATTAATTATTGATAATGTAATATTATTTTTCCTTTAAAATATCAGCCAAGATCTTTTGCGTACCGGTATCAAATTTAAGAGCATAGTTCAACAATATTTTTTTGTTTAATTCATCAAAATCCATATCATCCACAAGAGAATATAAGGAATCAATTGTCATTTCGCTTCCTTTTGAACTTCTAATATAAATTAGATCAAGCAATGCTTTTTCTGATTCAGCAATATTAATCATATCAATTCTTTCATATCCCCAGAACAAAGATTTTTTGATCTGATGGAATTCATATGTTGCATTCTCTTTTATATATGTATAAGGTTGTTTTGTTGTAACCAATGTCAGGGTGAAGACTTGTTGGCTTAGAATATTATTTTTATAAAGGGCATATTCCATAGAAAGATAACAGGGATACCTAAGAGTCATTGATATCTCTTCAGTGGAGGCACTATTGAATGGATTTTCATACCAATCTCTTGCCACACGATTGATAATTTTTGATTTAACAAGTCTGGAAAGTTGAACTGATAATGAAGATTTATTTTCTTCAGTTAAGACAATTAGATCTGATAATGAAAAAAGTTTTTTCCTTTTGTTTTTTTTAAAAAAATTTATCCACTCATCATATTTCAAAATATGCCACCTTCATAAGATTTTTGAGATTTTTTCATTGATGATAGTTAAGATTTCTTTAAACATTCCAACATATTGTTGATAAACAGATTGTGCTAGAAACCTCTTTAGCTCATTTGATAGGACTTTTTCTCCATTTTTTTTAATTTCTTCTTTTTTTTCTTTTAATCTATTGTTAAAATGTTCAGTTGAAAAGTTATAATCTTTGACCTTTTTTTGGACTAAATCCCAAGAGATGGATAGGTTTTTTTCTTTTATTAAAAAATAAATATCCCATAAATCTCGTCCCTTAATGTAGGATCTGCAACCCAAAGCTGTGATTTTATCAGCTAAGATTTCTTTTTCTTCTTCAACTCTGACAGCGGGATTTAGAGGGGGAAATTCAAGAATTCGAGGTTGATTATGGTATGATGGAACTTTTGCTAATTCAATGTTAATCTGAATGTTTTGAGAAGGATTATCTCCATATGTTTTTAAATTAGTACGATTAATGTATTGATCATCTTTTTGGGATGTAAATTTTATATTGTTTAAAAATGAATAATTTTCCTCTATGAACTTTTTGATTTTCAGAGATGCAATATTTATTGTGGTTTTTTTTATATCTTTACGATAAACTAAATCAATATCCTCTGAAAATCTAGGATTATTATAAAATAGCCTGAGAGCTGTTCCTCCTTGAAATACTATTTTTTCAAAGAATCCTTCTTGGCTAAATGAGGTCAGTATAGTTTTTTGCATATCCTCTCTTAGTATTTGTTTTGGTGTTGTCTTGCTAATTTCACTTTTTTTTATTATGTCATCCCATTGCATTAAATCACATAACTAATTTAACAAATTTGTTAAGTTTTTCAAACGAAATAATGATGTTTTTATATAAATATTTAACGAAAAAAACAATACAATACCTCTATGTTTGTACTAGGAACTTGCAGAAAAAATAAGGATTATAATAATACTAGGTGGGTAATTGGTTTTTGTTTTGAACTGTGGAACTAAAAACGATGATGATGCAGATTTCTGTAAGTAATGTGGACGTAATCTCAATGATACAAGAAGGGCTTTTGAAAAAGAGCTAGAAGATTTTACATAAGAAATAGGACGTGGAGCCGAAAAGTTTGGACGAAAGGCTGAAGAGCTAGGCAAGAATCTTGCAATTAAGGCAAAGCAATTTGCAAAAGCAATGATAAAAGAGGCAAATGAATTTGTAAAGAGAGTGGATAAGAGTCTTAGGTCTAATACAAATCATTGTAAAAAGTGTGAAGCTAGGTTAATTCCTTGTTCAAAGTATTATATAATGTAATAAAATAAAAATTTATTTTAGATAATTTTCTTAGAAAACTCATCAACTTTATTCTTCCAACCTTCCATCAGTCCATTGCCAGTATTTGCCTCTTTGCTTACCTTAAAGTCCATGCCTGAAATCTTTATCATATTCTTTTTTGAAAGAAGTTTTTCCATCTTTCCAAGCCAATTTTTTTCCATCGAATGCGTGTTGATTATTGCATATTTTTTCCCTTCCATGTTCTTAAGTTTCTTGATAAATGATCTCATATTCCTTTGTATATTAAATGCTTCAGTGGGAGCAGAAAAAACATAAAAATCTGCATTAGGCATTGAATAAGGATTTGCTTCATCTGTTTTAAAAACCTGAACCTCTGCTTTTTTTGTTTTTAATTTTTCTCCAAGATAATCTACAATTTTTTTTCCATTACCATACCTGGACCAATATATAATTACAACATTCATAGTCTCACCCGAATATACAGATATTTTTGATTAATAATCTCTTAATAAAAATATCTAAAATTTTAATTATTAATAATCATTTGTCATAAATCCAATCAGCTAGCTGCTCTGCATCGTTGAAAAGCCTTTTTCTTGATAGGAATGCGGCAATTATTGCTGTGATTATACCGCCACCAACTATCATCAGATACACTATTATTTGATACTCTGCAGCAAGAATCGGATTGGTTCCTGCAATCAATAGTCCTGCCATTGCCCCAGGTATGAAAATAATCCCCAATGTCTTTAGCCTATCAATAGTGGGAATCAAAGATGTCCTAACCGAGAGTCTGCTGTATTCCTCAAGTGCCTGTTTTGAATTTGCACCTAATGAAAGGGCAGTTTCAATTGCAGTCCTGTTTAGCTTTACCTCCCTTAAAAGCCGGTCCAATGAAATTGAACATATGGCCATTGAGTTGCCAAATGCCATACCAGAAAGAGGTATGATGAACTGTGGCTGTAATGGCATTGCCCTTGATATGCCTAATATAATCAACACGATACTTGAACCTGTAAGGATCGCTGGCGTTGTAACAAGATAGGCCTTTGGCATTCCAGATGCCCTTTTTGCAGATGTGTATCCAGAAACTACTACCATTGTCACAAGCAGAAGCCAAATCAGAAAGTACCACAGTTCAAACTCAAATAAGTATGTTAGAAATAATGCTATCAATGTTAGCTGTGCTCCTCCTTTTAATATGGCGTAGGTAAATTCCTTTCCAACACCTATCCTTTTTATCACAGACAGAACAATTACAACAATCAGCAGAATAAAGACTGATAACAAAATGACCAGTCCCTCTTCCCAGGTGTATGGTATTCCAACGCTCAATATGCTCCCTCCCATTGAAAATCACCTGTGTTTTGTACCTCTTTTATCACTCCATCCTTGAGGTTTGCAATCCTCGAGCTCACCCTTTTAGCTTGCTCGACATAGTGTGTTACCCATAGGACTGTAAGTTTTCTTTTTTTTGAAAATTCAACAATGTTTCTTTCCACGGTTGTAACCTTTTTTGGATCAACTCCAGATGTTGGCTCGTCTAAAAGTAGTATATTTGGTTCAAGGGCCAGGGCACGTGCAAGTGCTACACGTTTTTTCTCACCACCCGATAGTTTTGATGCATCCTTTTCCAAAAAATCCTCAGTCAGACCTGCATCATTTAAACATTTTTTTATGTGATTTTTATCAACATCTTTGATAAGGCTTGGTCCAAAGGAAACATTATCAAAAACAGTACCCGGCAGCATCACGCTTTCTTGATGGACCAATACAATTTCTCTTCTGAGTTCAATTGGTGGGATTTCTTTTATGTTCTTTTGGTTGTAGATGATATCTCCTCTCTCTGCTTCAATTAAACGATTTAAACATCTCAAAAGAGTTGACTTTCCACTACCTGACGGGCCGACAAGTGCTATGATCTCCCCCCGCTTAATTTCTAGATTTATTCCCCTAAGAACAGGCTTTTTTTCCAAGTGCTTTTCCAAATCCTTGATTGTAATTATTGACATCAGATGACCTCCTCTGATAGTTCAGTTATGAATTTTTTCAGATTCTCAAGTGTCCTTTCACCCTTTTTTGTAGCCTTGTAAACCTTTCTTATCTTTCCATTTACCACCAATTTTTTTTGTTGTATGACACCATCTTTTTTCATCTCATGAAAAATTGGATAAAGAGTTCCAGGACTGATTGAATATCCATGGGATTTAAGCTCCTGTATCATCTCTAAACCATAAACACCGTTGTCAACAGTTGCGTGATGAAGTATATGGACCCTTATAAAGCCTAAAAGTATCCTGCGCTCATACATAATATCGAAAATCGATATCGATAATCGATATAAATAATTTTTGCAAATATCTAAATGAAATGAGCCAAGAAACAATGTCATGGAAAAAAGAAGATGAATGCTGTTTGCACTGGTCAATACAACAACAAGATTGACAATAAATGTGTAGATAACTAAAGCAGTTTAGTTGTTCTTTATTTTATAATTCTTAATTACATAATATATACAATTTTATACATTAAATTAATTGTAATTATGATTTTTATTAACTAAATGTTAAGGGCGCATTTGCTAATGTAATATTTCCAGATATAAACTACGCTAATTGCACCAATAGACTGCATAACTATAAAAACAACACCATCAAATATATTCACACCAGCAACAGAATATGTAAACATTCGGGCTACAGTAACCTGGGGATTGGCAAACATGGTACTGGATGTGCACAGTAGCATTCCCCCAACTAATAGACCTACGAACAGAGAGACCCTGTTTGATTTTTGATGAACAAGAGAAAAAATGCACAGGACCAAAATGAATGTTCCCAGTATCTCACCAATATAGGCTCCACCTGACCTCTGAACATCTGAAATGGTTAATAAGATCTGAACCCTGTCATAGAACATCAGATGCGATAAAATAATTCCAAAAAGGCCTCCAAGTATCTGTGTAAATGAATATCTAAAAGCCTGTGACCAGGTTATATCCTTTGAAATGGCTAATCCAATGCTTACAACAGGATTGAAATATGCAGTGCAGATTGGACCGAACATCTCGATAAGAGCAAAAAGAACAAAGCCGACAGCCAATGCATCTGCCACAACTGCAATTGCAATATCTGTTTTTAAAACCTCGATGAAGAGTATCATAGGTACAACAGCGGCAATCACCAAAAACATTGAGCCGATGAACTCACAGACAATGAAAATCTTAGGTTTGACCAAACAGGAATCTTCCATCCTAATCCCCGAAGGTTTTCGTGATCCACTTCTTTATATTATCCCTAGTAACCCTGAAGGACTGTAAAATTTCCTCAATAGATCCGGTGGTATCAGAGGGATCCTTAAAATTCTTATGAATTATCTTCTTTCCAGGAAAAAATGGACAGGCCTCCCTTGCATTATCACATACTGTTGCAACAACATCGAATTTTGTGTTCTTGAACTCCTCGATGCTTTTGGAATATTGGGTTGAGATGTCGATACCTATCTCTTTCATCACCTCAGTAGCATAAGGGTTTACTGCAGTTGGTACAATACCAGCACTGAATGCCTGATAAGAATTCCTATAAAGAACGTTCAACAATCCTTCTGCCATTTGTGAACGGCAGGAGTTGTGAGAACATAGGAAAAGAACAGTTTTCTTTCCTTTATTTTTCACTTTGCACACCAGTAAAACAGGCCTTTGAAGTCTCTTCTCTGCAGTCTATCTCCACACGCTCACCTGTAATCATATAGGTGATCTTCTCAGCCATCTTGCAAGCATGGTCCCCACATCTTTCAAGGTATCTAGCAACCATGGTGTAATTCATGCACCTGGTTATCGCCTTCTGCTCCTCGAACATATAGGTTATACATTCCCGATATATCGAATATCTCATCTCATCAACAGTTGTTTCTCTATCAATGAAATCATTAAACTTAGAGATATCCCCGGTCTGAAATGCCTCCAGTGCATCATCTATCATACTACAAACAATATCCGCCATGTGAGGTATATGTATCAATTTCTTTACATGGCCTTTTTCTTTGAACGCCTCAACTATTTTGGCAATATCCTTACCATATCTACCTATTCTTGTTTGATATGTGATCAACTTTAAAACACAAGCAATCTCTCTCATATCCTTTGCCATTGGCTGATAGAGAGCTATTAATCTGAATGTCTTGGCTTCTATGTTATCATCAAGATTTGCAAGTTGTATTTTTTTTGCAATAACATTTTGCGCAAGCTCAAAGTCCCTTTCCTTAAGGGCTTTAACAGAGTCTTTAAGCATATCCCTTGCCAATTGCCCCATCTTTATTACATCTCTTTTTACCTGATTTAACTCATCATGAAACTTTTCAACCATAATTTCACCTTAAATTAACCAAATCTTCCAGTAATATAATTTTCTGTACTCTCCTCTTTAGGATTTTCAAATATCTGTTTTGTCTTTCCAAACTCAATAAGCTTTCCAAGATACATGTAAGCTGTATAGTCACTTACCCTTGCTGCTTGCTGCATGTTATGGGTAACAATGACTACAGTATAATCTTTTATTAAAATTCTTATTAGGTCCTCAATCTTTGCAGTAGCGATCGGGTCAAGGGCACTGCATGGCTCATCCATAAGAATTACATCTGGATTTATGGCAAGGGCTCTTGCGATACAAAGCCTTTGTTGTTGACCACCAGATAGGCTCATGGCAGAATCATTAAGCCTGTCCTTTACTTCTTCCCAAAGAAAAGCCTCTTTTAAGCTCTTCTCGACAATACTATCAAGTTTCTTTTTGTTTCTAACACCTGATATACGACAACCATAGGCAATATTTTCCCAAATTGATTTTGGAAATGGATTAGGTTTCTGAAAAACCATACCAACCTTTTTCCTGACTTCTACCACATCTGTTTTTTTATCATATATGTCATTTCCATCCATAAATACTGAACCTTTGACCTTGCACTTATCGATTATATCATTCATCCTGTTTAAACATCTAATTAAGGTAGATTTACCGCATCCAGATGGACCAATAATTGCTGTAACTTTATTTTTATAGACATGCATTGAAACGTCAATTAAGGCCTGAGATTTGTCATACCAGAGATTAAGGTTTTTCACTTCCATTTTCAAAGATTTTTTTCCAGCCATTTTTTCACCATATTAAAATTCAACTCTATATTTCTCCCTAATAAGAATAGAAATTGCATTCATAAAAAGAACAATTCCAAGTAAAATAAATGCGGTAGCCCAAGCATTTTGTTCAACTTCATAGGCTCCAAGATAGTAGATCAATTGAAGTAGATGATAGGGCAAGGCTTGTATTTCTGAAAATAATGATGGAACACTTCTTGCACCAATAAATACAACAGCAACAAACATAATGGGCGCAGTTTCTCCTGCTGCTCTTCCAAGACCTAGAATTCCACCAGTTAGGATGCCTGGGAATGCTGGTGGTAGTACAACCTTTTTTATGGTTTGCCACTTTGTTGCGCCAAGTGCATAAGACCCTTCCCTTATACTTTTTGGGACAGCAAGTATTGCTTCTTCTGAAGCTCTTATGATAATTGGCAATGTTAAAAATGAAAGTACCAATATCCCACTTAAAAGAGATATACCAAATAATGGAACAAATAATGCTAAAGCGAAAAGACCATGCACAATAGAGGGAACTCCTTGAAGGATATCTACAGTAATTCTAATGATTCTTACAATAATTCCGCCTTTAGCATATTCTGTAAGGTAAACGGCAGCACCTATTCCCAAAGGTAGTGAAATAATTGCAACTCCTGCTATTAAACACATTGTTCCTACAATTGCTTTAGATACTCCCCCAAGTTGTCCATGTCTGCTAACATCTTGAGTAATAAATTCAAGTGTAATCCCACCAGCACCATTAATTATAATATTGCCTACTATTATTATAAGAGGAATAAGGATAATAATTATTGATAGTATAAGAATAAAATAAGCAGAATATTGTTTTGCTCTAGAAGTAAAATCATAAATGGGTTTTATACTAAAAGAAACTCCAAATATACCTAATATTATAAATGTGATAGATACAATCAAGAATTTTAAGATTGATGCACTCATCTCATAATCTCTCAAATCATATTTTGGTGGAAATGAAGGTAAAAAAAGAGCAAATAAAAATACAATGATTGTAAAAATTATCATTGTAATTAATTGCTTTTTGAAACCAATTTTCATGTATGAATAAAATATTTGCAAAAACAAAATCAGCCCTAGTAATACCAAAAAAATTTGAACAATTGAGTCGCCAATATAGAACTGATTGAAAGAAGAATAAAAACCAATAGAAACCATTATCAAAGATAAAATTATGCCGAATATTGAAAGAAGATTTTTTATTGTATATCTATCTTTATCAGTAATAATTTTGTAGTATATTAATATTGGATCTCTGATAATATCTAGATTTAATTTCAAATCTTATTTAACCTCCCTTAAATCTTTTCTCTACTCTCTCTTTCAATATATTTGAAGCAATACTCATTGTTCCAACGATTATAAACAAAATAACACCACAGGCAAATAATGAATAGGTTTGAAGACCAGTTGCCTCTCCCATTTCAAGTGCAATAATTGATGTAAGTGTTGAACCTGATTCAAAAATGTCAAAGGGTGGTGCTGGAATTCCCATTACATTTCCTACTACCAGAGAGACTGCCATTGTCTCTCCAATTGCACGCCCCATACCCATAATAACTGCAGCTGATATTCCAGATATTGCCGTTGGAAATGTAACTTTTTTTATTGTTTCCCATTTAGTTGCGCCAACAGCTAAGGAAGCTTCCTTTAAATTTCTAGGAACAGCTTTCAGGGCATCATCAGATATACTAATAATAATTGGAAGAGCCATTATCCCTAAAATAATTGAACCTGCAAGATATGAAATTCCTTTTAATAAATCAAAAGTTGGAACAAGAAATCTCACCAGTAATGTAGCTCCTAAGAATCCATAAACAATTGATGGAATGCCTGCCAATAGCTCAATTGCTGGCTTTAAAAAAGCCCGTACATGGTATGGCGCAATTTCAGATAAAAATATTGCTCCTAGAAGGCCCAAAGGAATTGCAATAACCATTGCTCCTATTGTTACAACAGCAGTACCAAAAAGGGCGGCACCTATTTTGTAAACCTCCCGGGTTACATTCCAATCATTATCGAAAATGCTAAAACCATATTCTTGAAACGCAGGAAGTGAACTAATAATTAAAAAGAATAGAATAAAAAAAACAATAAAAATTGAGACCGCTGCAAGGATAAAGAATATATATCTTACTATTAACTCCTTTATCCTTGTATGCAGCATTGTATTTCTCTTAGTTTTTTTTTGCTATTTATTGGATATTAAGAATTCAGATTTTATATTTTGATAAATCCTTCTTCTTCTACAATATCTTGACCAGCATCACTTTGAACATAATCAATGAAATCTTTTACAGCTCCAGTTGGTTCACCAAGGGTATACATATGTAGACTTCTAGATATAGGATAATCTCCGTTTTTAACTGTCTCTGTTGAAGGGTAAACACCGTCAATTTCTATTGCTGGACATGTGTCTTCATTAACATATCCAAGACCTACATAGCCAATTGCTTGTTGACTACCTGATACTGCGGTTACAACATTTGAATTTTCCTGGTTAACATTATCAACTGCTAACGTTCCACCATCTTCTTCGAAATCTTCAAGTGCATATCCTGCACTGTTTTCAATAAGTTCAACATATGTAGCTCTGGTTCCTGATGTTGATGCTCTGTCGTTAACATAGATCTCTAGGTCTGGACCTCCAACTTGATTCCAATTTGATATATTCCCAGTATATATTAGATATACTTGTTCCATTGTGAGACCTGTAACAGTTTCATAAATATTTGGACTTACTACAACTGCAATTCCATCATAAGCAACTACATTATCAACTAGATCATCTAATTCAACACCCTCAATATCTTCAACATCGCTGGCTTTTGCATCTCTTGATGCATCACCAATATCAACATCTCCGGAGGCTACCGATTTAATACCAACAGATGATCCTCCACCAGCAACAGTAATTTGAATGTTTTCATTATCTTTCATATATTCTTCTGCACATGTTTCAGCGATAGGTAGTACGGTCGATGAACCTTTAATTGATATAGTTGAAGTTTCTGATCCATTATCTGAAACACAACCACTAAAGATCATACCTAATATTGTTATTGTGGCGATTAGCACTAACGTTATCTTTCTAATTTTTTTATTTTTGACCTCTCCCATAAATATTTCACCTTTTTTTGTATGAATAGTTTTATGGTTTATGCTGTTTTTAAAAATTTAACTTTTGATATATACTTTTTCTACATAGTCTATATTTATATATATAGGGGTATATTGTTAATATAGGTCTATAGAAACATTTATATCCATATTTTTAATTCACGAGTTTTGGGGATAATTTATGGAAATTAGAAGAGTTCAAATGACTGGTGGTTCATCGTACATTGTAACCTTACCTAAAGATTGGATAAAAAACCTAAATATACAAAAAAATGATCCAATAGGTTTATTCAGACAGACAGATGGTACACTACTCATAACACCAAAGATGAATAGAGAACAAACTGAAAGAATAAAAGAGTTCAAAGTAGATGATAAAATAAATAAAGATTTTCTTTTTAGGAACTTGATTGGAGCTTATATTGCAGGTTATAATTCTATAAAATTAAAATCTAAATCAAGAATGCCTCCTAATGTAAGAATTACCGTAAGAAATTTTACTCAAACAACAATAGGTCAAGAGGTAGTTGAAGAAACTGATAACTCGATTTATTTAAAAGATTTACTAAATCCTGCAGAAATGCCATTTCATAGAACAATAAAAAGGATGCATATAATGGTAAAAGGGATGTATGATGATGCAATATATTCACTTAAAAATAATGATAAACACTTAGCTGAAGATATACTAAAGAGAGACAATGAGATAGATAGACTACATTGGCTTGTTGCGCGTCAACATAATATAATTCAAAGAGATGTAAATTTTGCAGAAAAAATGGGAATTTCCTCAGAATATGCAACAACTGCATTTTTAATAAGCAGAATACTTGAAAGAATAGGAGACCATGTAATAAGAATTACAAATAATATTATATTATTGAGTGATGTTGATTTAGATAAAAAAATCATTGAAAAAATCGAAGATGCAGGAAACCTATCAATACAAATATTAAATAAGAGCATTGGATCTTTTTCAAAAAAAGACATAAATGAAGCAAATGAAAATATTGGTTCAGTAAAAAATTTAGAAAAAAAGTGTTTAGATATAAGCACTCTTGCATTAAAGCAAGATCAAGAAATAACAATATCAATAGGTTACATAGTAGAAAGCATCAGAAGAATAGGTGAATATGCCGGTGATATATCAGAAAGTGTCATAAATCAACTAATAACTGAGGATAAATAAATCTACTTTGCAATCATTGCACGCAACCAATCTGCAACATTTTCAGCATGGTCTGCAATATCATCAACCCAATCTGCAATTTTCAAGAGATGATAGGTATCCATTGGATTAAGTTTTTTCTCTAAATCATAAATACCTTTGGTCATTTCATATTTCTTTTTATCTGCTTTATGCTCCCATTCATGGACTTTGTAAATAAACTCTTTTGTTTGCTGTCTTTCTCTTTTAACAAAACTCGTCTCAATCAAATCTCTAATGTTGCACACAGCTTCTTCCATAGCATCAACTGTTTTAACAACAAGCTTGGCATGATCAATAAATACATCTTGTAAATTTTTTGGTATTTTTGTATGTCGCATATCCAGCATTATTGCTAAGTTTTCTGCATGATCTAAAATTGCATCTTGCTCTCTTAAGGCCCACATAAATTTTCCTTTGTCAACCGGCATAAAAAGATGGGTTGGGAGATGATTCCTAATATTACTTTTAATTAAATCTGCCTCATGTTCAAGTTCTGAAACTTTTTTTGAAATACTTGAAAAATTTTTGTAATCGCCCTTATAATATCTTATTAGCCCGTCCCCTAAAATATTCATACATTCGCATACCTTGCCAATATGTTCAAGTAATTGGTTAAATGGAGATTTCCTTCTAAACGTATCTTGAACAGGAGCTCTGAAATGATTCTTTTCTTCTACCATATTTTCCACCTATATTATCATCCTATTATAACTCTTAATATTAAAAAAATTGTTATCGATGTTCCAGCAGCTATCGGCAGGGTAAGTACCCAAGAGACAATAATCTTTTTAATAACACTTAAATCAATTGCCTCTAAACCTCTTGCAAGACCAACACCAATAACGGCACCAACAACTGTATGAGAAGTTGAAATGGGAAGACCTAATTTTGAACAAATAAGAACAGTTGTCGCAGCACCAAAATCCACAGAAAAACCTCTTGTATTTGTAAGGCTTGTAATACGATTTCCAACTGTTTTCATGACTCTTTTACCCCAAGTTAAACAGCCAACCCCGATTCCAATACCGCCAAGAGCTAAAAGCCAGGTAGGAATAGAAGTAGAACTATCCAAAACACCTGTTGTTGCAAGGGGAATAATTCCTGCGACAGGACCAATAGCATTTGCAACATCATTTGCACCATGCGAAAAAGCAACATAACAGGAGGTGATAACCTGAAGTTTCCTGAAAATACCTTCTACAGTTAAATAATCCTCTGCCTTTGTATCATCTATTTTTCTCAATGCCAATATACCAACAATTGCAACAATAATAGATATAACTCCTGCAAGAATTACAGCTTCTATTAATGAAATATCAAACGATTTCCCAAG
>Ga0272442_10005047_pt1 | contig 17796 bp, 18 predicted proteins | sample SSMForm2O_FD_200262 | JGI IMG/M metagenome (GOLD analysis project Ga0272442, IMG submission 200262) | Marine sediment archaeal communities from Little Sippewissett salt marsh, Falmouth, MA, United States - SSM-Form-2O | ecosystem: Environmental > Aquatic > Marine > Wetlands > Sediment ... | reverse complement strand
GGCGGCGGGACATTTATAAATTGCATCGTGACAACAGGCAAAAGAACAATCAATCCCAGTGCCAGGCAGGCGGTGACATATCGCAGGTTTGCAGAGAATCTCCGCAATATTCTCAGCAGGACGGCCAAAAGCAGTGCCACCGCCGCTGCCTGCCAGATAAAGTGTAACAAAGCCCAGCCCAATTTTTGCACAAGCTGAAAAGTAAGGATATTTTCAATCGCGTTCATGTTATTTTCCCTCGAATTCGTCGAGCATTTTTCTTATTTTTTCCAGCTCTATTGTCGAGACCTTTTTCGCCGACAGGGCGCGCATGACGAGTTTTTCCGCCGAGCCGGAGAATGCCTTTTCGAGCAACTCACCGACGAGCAGCTTTTGGGCTTTTTCCTCGGTCATCGCCGGTTTATAGACGTGCTTGAACTGCGAATCGTTCCGGCGGAGAAGGCCCTTGTCGATCATGATTTGCATAAGCTTGAGAGTTGTTGTGTAACCGGTGTCCTGGTCTTCGTTCATCGCCTCATTGACCTCGCGTACCGTGGCGGGGCCGTTGTCCCAGAGAATTCTCAGGATTGTCAGCTCTCTGTCGGTCGGTCGTGAATTCCTGCGTCTTGCCATCTCGAATCTCCTTTCTAAAGGTTGCATTTAATCTCTATCGTCATAATCTACGAATACCTTCGTAATTGTCAACGAAAAAATTCGTACTTTTGAAATTTTTTTATTAATACCGGATAGAAAAGGGTTTTTGCAAAGGAATCAGGGTTTTGCGGGATGTATTTTTATAAAAAAAATGAACCACAACATCATCAAGAAAGACTATGATAAATAGAATGGAAAGAACCGTTGAGCAGATTATCGATGAAATATTAGTGATGGATTGCCAGAGCGGCCGGGTTAAGGCGATGGAAATGCTCGTGTCCCGGTGGCAGAAACGCCTTTGGCAATACGCCTATCACCTGACCGGTAATGCCGATGCGGCATGGGACATAACGCAGGACGGCTGGCTCGGTATTATTAAAGGTATCGGGAAATTGCATGACCCAGCGCGGTTCAGGCCGTGGGCGTATAAGATTATTACAAATAAGGCGAATGACTGGATAAAAAAGAAAAAAGACACAAGGCATATAAGTATCGAAGAGACTGACGTCCCCCGGCACGAAGGGAAAAAAGACATCGGGGTAAAAGAATTGGTACAAAAGCTGGACTTCAGGAAAAAAGTTGTGTTAAGTTTGTATTACTTCGAGCAGCTTAATGTCTCGGAGATAAGTGTTGCCCTGAGGATTCCGAAGGGAACTGTTAAATCACGACTGGCCGGTGCGAGGGAAGAATTAAAAAAGCTTTATCAGAAATATTTCGAATAAACCTTCAATTAAGGAGAAATAAAATGGACGAACAGATAAAAAAAATAATTGAAGATAATTATGACGATTCCAGGCAGGATGGTTTAACGTCGATGATAAGGGATTTTTATAACAGGAAAATGCTGTCCATGGTGGTCCTTGTGTGGTCCTTTGGTATTATCTTCATGGCCGGGGCAATATACAGCGGCATCATGTTTTTCCAGACCAGTGATATCCAGTATCAGATAATGTACGCGGTCATATTTATGATATGTCTCCAATGGGTCGGCTCGCTGAAAATTTTTGCCTGGCAGGTGATTCACCGAAACAGCATTAAGCGAGAAATTAAAAGATTAGAGCTAACCATCGCCGAATTGAGCCAGACCGTTAAAGGCAAATAAATATAGAAGACTTCGGACTGAACATGTTAGACCTGTGGATTATAATAGTTGCATTCTGAGACTGTCTTTGTTATAAGAATCCGTAAACGACCTCGGCCGGACAAAAGTGAAACAGAAAAAACTTTGAAATCTGCAGATAAGAAGGGTGCAACATGGAAAAAATCGAATGGGATGACAGCTTGTCTATCGGAGATGACCTTATAGACGGCCAGCATAAGATGCTGATACAGCGGCTTTCTGAAGTATCCGAGGCCATCGAAATGAGTCAGGGCGAAGGTGCCATAGCCAAAACACTCGATTTTCTGATTGACTATGCGGATTTTCATTTTTCCTCCGAAGAGAAACAAATGGCCGAGCAGAATTATCCACACCTGGACCACCAGAAGCAGCAACACGAGGAATTCAGGAAATCCCTGAGACAGTTCGAACAGGATTTCAAGGAAGACGGTGCGACTCCGTCGCTTGCAAATCATATAAGAGATTTTCTGCTCATCTGGCTTGTCCGGCATATAAAGGATGTCGATCATCAATTCGGCGAATTCCTGAACAATAAAAGCATGGATTCGTGATTCGCCGACGATAGCACCAAGTAATACCACCACCGCTGCTTTTCCAAAAAAGAGAAATTAGGCAAATTAAAGGTAGAATGTCCCCCGTTCTATTGCTATTATATCCGCACCGGCGGTTGCCGCAGTAATTTGGCGTCCGCGGGATTATCTGGGCAATATGAACTGAATTTTTTTTCAGGGAGGCAGTTTTCTATGGGGATGTTCGATACTACAGGAAAGACGGACGGTAGTCAGCCGCGAAAACCGGGCACGTTGAAAAAACTCGAGCGAATGAAAAAAACTCTAAATCACCAGGAACCGGACCGAGTGCCGATCAGCGATTTTTTCTGGGGCAGTTTCATCGAGCGATGGCGGCAGGAGCTCGGTTTGCCCGAGGACGCGAATCCGTACTATTATTATGACCTGGACTGGATCGCCACCGTAACGAATTCGGACCCGCATATCCGGCCGTTCGAGACTATTAAGGAGACCGAGAACGAAGTCATAGTAAAAACCGGCTTCGGCGGTATCCTGCGAAAAAAGTACGATGCACCCATGCCGGAATTTATGGACTGGGAAACCGATACGATAGAGAAGTTCGAGAATTTCGAATACGACGACCCCGCGGACAGACGCCGTTATTTCGAGGCCGGTGACAATCAAATCGCCGGTGTCGGTGACGGGTTCGAGCGGAATTCCCCGCCGTGGATAGAGACGGTCAAAAGTCTGCGGCCGGATTTTCCTGTTTACGGCAGTATGCTCGAATGTTCCGAGTTTTTGACGAGGATGATAGGGCAGGAAAATACGCTGCTCTGGATGGGGCTGTATCCGGAGAGAATGGGTAAGGCCATAAACAGGTTGGGGCAGTTTGCACTGGATTGCGCCAGGGCGGAAATCGCCGCCGCTGACGGTTTGCTGGACGGTTTTGTCATCTGGGGTGACGTCGCGTATAAAAAAGCGATGTTCTTTTCGCCGGATTACTGGCGGCGGTATTACAAGCCGTGGGTCAAAGCAATGACCGAGCTTGCACACGACAACGGACTTGACGTGATATATCACGGTTGCGGCAACGTCCGGGAAATTTTCGAGGATTATATCGAAATAGGAATCGACGGATATAATCCGCTGGAAGTCAAGGCGGGCATGGACGTCGTTGAGTTGCGGCGACAGTACGGGCATAAAATCACTTTCTGCGGCGGAAGTGACATACAGGTCTGGGAAACCGCCGACAAAGAGAAAATTCGCAGGGAGGTGCTCTACAGGCTCAATGCGGCAAAAGGCGGGGGGTTGATTTTCCAGTCCGACCATTCCGTTGCCAGCAATGTAACCGGCGAAATCTATGACTATATCGTGAACCTGGTGCGGCAGTATGGAAAATATCCGCTGCAGCTCGATGAATATGACCTCGACTTGAGTAGTTCTGCTAAAGGAAAGGATTAATTATGCAGGCAAATCCGTTTCTCGGTGTATCTTTACATTCGATTGGGGCCTTATCTGCGTCAAGCTGTTACACGCCCCAAAAGAAAACGAAGCAGTGGGCGTGGGAAATCTATTGGGTGACACAGGCGACATGCGGCTGGATTATTGTGCCGTTTATCGGGGCGATGCTTACTATCCCGAATTTTATCGAAGTGCTTCAGACGGCACCTTCCGATGCGATGCTTCGTTCGTTCGTATTAGGTGTAATTTACGGTATAGGTGGTCTGTCATTCGGTCTGGGAATTCGATATATCGGTTTTTCCCTTAACTATACTATCGCCATCGGAATTTCCGCCGGGTTGGGGACGCTATTGCCGCTTATATGGAATCCGAACGACGGATTTGTATGGGAAATTGTGGAGAAATTCAGTACCACTGCCGGATTGATCGTATTGGCCGGTATTATTTTTTCTCTTATAGGAATTATCTTTTGCGGCTGGGCCGGAGCGCTTCGCGAAAGAGCGGGAGGATCTACGCCTGCTACATTTTCTTTTAAGAAAGGTGTGCCTTTAGCTGTTCTGGCCGGGGCTTTTTCAGCTATCTTTAATTTTGCCCTTTTGGCCGGAGCGCCGCTGGAGGAAGTGGCAGTCGAAAGCGGGGCGAGAGAGCTGCTGAAATTGAATGTGGTTATACCTTTCGCCTGCAGCGGCGCATGGGTGATAAGTTTTATTTGGTGCATTTTTCTAATCATCCGCAACCGAACCGGCTCTCAACTGATTCGTCTGCCCGACAAAAGCAAAGGGAGCCTGTCTTTCTACTACCTGATGGCGCTGCTCAGCGGGATGATGTGGTATTTCCAGTTCTTTTTCTATGGGATCGGGCATCAGCACATGGGCGAGGTATATGGATTCACCAGTTGGGCGATACACATGGCTCTTCTGATACTTTTCAGTAATCTGTACGGCAAAATCTTCCGAGAATGGGTCGGCGCCAGCAAACTGCCGCGAAGAATCCTCCATCTTGGTATGCTGATTATCATTGTAGCGACGTTGATTATCAGTTATGGCAACTATCTCGGTGAAAGGGAACAGGCTGAACCGGATAATAGTATCTCTACAGAAACATCCTGTGCCGGAATGGTTCCGCGATGCCAAATTCGGTATTTATTCCCATCTCGGGCCATATACGGTTCCCGCCTTTCAGTCGGAATGGTATTCCTGCTTAATGTACAAACCGGACCAGAAACTTTTAAATATCATCAGGAGACATATGGTGACCAATCGACGTTCGGCTATAAGGATTTTATCCCGATGCTGACACTTGAGAAATTCGACGCCGATGCGATTGCGGAATTATTCCAGAATTCCGGTGCCCGGTTTGTCGGACTTACCGCCGAGCACGCCGACGGCTTTGCCATGTGGGACAGCAAGCTCACCAAATGGGACGCCGCAGATATGGGCCCGAAAAGGGATATTCTCGGCCTTCTGGAAAAAGCCGTTAAAAAACACGGCATGAAATTCGTTGCCACCTTCCATCACGACTGGAACTGGGACTGGTATCCGGTCTGGGACGAAAGATACGATTGTTCCGACCCGAATTATGCCGGTTTGTACGGCCAGCCCCATAAAAAGGGCGAAAAGCCCACCGAGGAATTTTTCGACGAATGGAAAGCGAAGGTCATCGAGGTCGTCGACAAGTATCAGCCCGACCTGGTTTATTTCGACAGCAAGCTCGATGTCATCAGTGAAAAACACAGGCAGGAGACTTTGTGCTATTACTACAACAAGCAGAGCGAATGGGGCAAGGAGGTCTCGGTGACATATAAGGGCAGGCAGCTTCCTGTCGGGGCCGGTATCCTCGATATGGAGCGCGTCCGAAGGAGAACGGCATCCGAGGATCCGTGGCTCAATGACGATCCCATCGACTGGAATTCCTGGTGTCACATTCAGAATCCGTCATATAAATCCGTCAATCATATCATCGACGGTCTCGTTGACGTTGTCAGTAAGAACGGCACTTTTATGCTCAACGTCGGCCCGACTGTCAAAGGAGAAATTCCCGAACCGGTCGTGGAACGGCTCAAAGGCATCGGGCAATGGCTGAAAATCAACGGCGAGGCCATCTATGAAACAAGACCCTGGACTACCAGCGGCGAAGGACAGACGGTGGTCAGAGGCAGGAGACAAAACCAAAATAACACATATACGCCTGAAGATATTCGCTTCACGTCGAAGGGCAAGACGCTTTATGCCATCGCTTTGGATTGGCCTCAAGATGGACGGCTCGCTATAAAGACACTGAATTCGACAAATCAGGCACTTATAAAGATTCGTTCAATCGAATTGTTGGGGCACGAGGGCACGCTCGAATGGTCGCAGGATAAAAATGCCCTGACAATCCAGTTGCCGGATAAAAAACCTTGCGAGCATGCTTTCGTATTCAGGATTTTGCCTGAGTAATTACGTTCCGCACTGAACGTCACTGTTTTTTCTTTGCATTTTATGGCAATAAAAACCATAATCACACCGGTACGAGCGGCACTTTTATATTTTATTAATAGGACTTGGCATAGAAAGGAGAATATTGCATGATTAGCGAGGTTACTGCGCAGGAACTTAACACAGAAAGTTTTATAGAAGAAAAAGTGAAAGAAATTAAGGAGACGGTCGGTGACGGCACGGCGATAAACGCGCTTTCTGGAGGTGTCGATTCGTCAGCCGTCACGATGCTCGGACATCGGGCTTTGGGCGAGCGGCTCAGGACAGTGTTCATCGAGAACGGTCTGATGCGCGAAGGTGAGCCGGAGCAGGTTGCCGGTTTTTTCCGGGAGCTTGGCGTTATGGTCGAAATCATCGACGCCCGGGACGAATTCTTTGCGGCACTAAAAGGGATAACTGACCCGGAAGAAAAACGCGAAGCTATCACGCAGACCTTCTATAAAAAGGTATTCGGTCGAATCGTTAAGGAAAGCGGCGCAAAGCATCTTCTCCAGGGAACGATATTGACCGATGTCGATGAAACCGTCGCCGGAATCAAGAGACAGCACAATGTTTTTGAGCAGCTTGGAATCAACCCGAAAGATGTATTCGGATACAATATAATCGAGCCGCTCATCCAGCTTCGCAAGGATGGAGTCAGAAGGGTGGGCAAGGCTCTGGGACTTCCGTCGGAGCTTTTCGAGAGAATCCCGTTTCCCGGTCCGGCACTTTCGGCGCGAGTTATAGGCGAGGTGACGCCGGAGCGCATTGAGACCGTTCGCAGGGCGACCGTAATTGTTGAACGGATGCTCAAAGATACGGGAGCTTTTCAGTATATGGCGATACTTCACGAAGACCGTGTGACAGGCATGAGGGACGGCAGGCGGGATTTCGGCCGGCAAATCGAGATCCGGTGCTGGGACAGCGTCGATGCGAGAACTGCCACTCCGACCAGATTAGATTTCGAGACCCTGGAAAATCTCGCCCGTGAGATTATAGACGAGGTGCCGGGTATTGTCAGTGTCACATATAATATCGCTACCAAGCCGCCGTCAACTATAGAAGCAGTCTGATTCGTAAAGTGATGGCTTTCGGATTTAAGTGTAAATTTCGGGAGTTGATTATGAATCGACGAGAGTTACTGGACCGTGCATGCGGGATGGGAATGTGTTCCTGCGCTGCATCTGTAATATTTGGAGATTCGAGCAGCGGGGCTCAAAGCGATACCGAAGAAAATAAAGAGCTCCGGGAACTGCGAACAGAGCATAATAGATGTAAGTGGTGGCTTGATCACGCCGCAAAACAGCTCGCCAGGCTCTTTGAATTATTGGAATCTCACCTGGATGATGCGAGGCGTTGTGAGATTTTGGAACAGCTCGGCAGAAACTGCGCGAAATCCCTCGGATGGGGCGAGAAGTTCAGGGGGGATCTCGAAGGCTTTTTTAAATTTATGAATCAGAAACACGGGGAAACTTTCACATACGATAAGGAAAAAGGAGTAATTACCGTTGTTACCCGTGAGCGTGACTGTGACTGCAAGCTGGTGAACAGCAAACTCACGCCGGCGTACTTTTGTCACTGTTCCATGGGCTGGCAGAAACATATGTATGAAACCATTCTTGGTAAGCCGGTCGATACGGAGCTTAAAGAGTCAGTGCTTCAGGGCTCGAAGCGTTGTGTATTTCAAATCCGTATAAAAGAGAAAAAGCCTTCTTAAGATTATCCGCCCTTGATGGAAATGATAATTTATTTCCGATTTGTCTGTAACGGTAAATGACCTTGACATACTTTTATCGGTTATATTATATTACATGCAGCGGTTGATTGTTTATCAGATTGAAGGGAGAAATTATGTTGAATTATTCATTCGTTTTAATCATGCCCGTTGTTCTGTTCTACACAAATCTGCAGGGTAACACTATTGATCTGAGAGATCAAAAACAACTATTTGAACTTGCTGAGATTACAAAACCCAACCAGAATACTGAATTTTCCGCACGACTTAGTCCGTCGGGCAGGTATTTGATATATCCACGGCAGGTTGGGAAGAATGCTTCGAATGAAACGTATTTTAAGCTTATCGCACTCAATCTTGAAACCGATAAGGAACACATTTTGCCGGTTGATTTGCCGGAAGGTTATCAAACAGTTTTCACTCGTTTTAATTTTTTCGATTCTTCTGGCGAAAAACTTTCACTATTGCAGTTCCGTGAGTATCCTGAAGAAGGATATGTAGTACTATACGATTTAAAGAATATGAAAGAGATATCGATGGATTCGAGAGTTATGGCGGAATTTGCAATGTTCGATTATACGGGTCAAAGGCTGATAGCTAAGACCAGAGGGCCCCTGACATTGGTCAATCTTTCGGGTGTTGTTTTATTTAAAATTCCTTCCGGCGGATGGATTCACAGCACATCTCCGTTCAGTAAATATGCCACGGTTTTTGTACCTCCTATGAGAGGCATTCGACAAGTAAGCCGTTTCGAACTCTGGGACATGGACGAGAAAATGATATTGGTTGAACTACCCATGCATCAACAAAATAGATCTCTCGATGACGTAACCGCCCAATGGACACTGAATGGTCAATACGTTTATTATATCGACCTTGTGGAACGCCCTGGTGAAAACGGAAGGCGAAATATGCGAAATGTTACGAGAATTTGGGATACTAAGACAAACAAAGAAAAGACTTGTCTCGATGATGTTGCGCCTATTGGTCCCGGGCCTGTTGTGGATAGCATGTTTATGACGCAAGTTCGAGGTCGGAATATTTCGGAAATGCCAGGATTGTTATTACATCGTGTTGGAAACGACGAACTTTTACAATTCGGACCGACAAATGCTCGTTTTGTTCATGGCTGGGGCATGAAAGTTGTTTATGTTGTACCTAAAGATGGTAAAAATGTGGTTTTTATAGCAAATGTATCAATGAATGAACAAGCAATAAATAGGACATCTGATAATTAATATAAGCGACAGTGGCTATGATACCGGTGGATTGAAATTAGAAAAGGAACAGGAATTATGCAGGATGTTAAGATCTTTTTATTTTAATTCATTGTCGTTTTTAATTTCGATTCTTCTTTTTTCGAAAAACTTCTGTAAAAGTTCACTGCATTCGGTGGTCAGAACACCAAATGTCACTTCTAGTCGGTGGTTCAGTCTTTGGTCCTGAACTATGTTGTACAGGCTTTTTACGGCACCTGTCTTGGGATCGTCACAGCCATAAACCAGTCGTTTCATTCTTGCCAGGACCAGCGCCCCCGCGCACATGGGACACGGCTCCAGCGTGACGTATATCGTGCAGTCGTTCAGTCGCCAGCTTTCCAGGAATGCCGCCGCCTGCGTCAGGGCGATTATCTCCGCATGGGCGGTCGGGTCTTTTAACTGCTCCCGCTGGTTATATGCCTTGCCGATGATTTGATTCTGGTAAACAATAACCGCCCCGATCGGCACGTCACCGTTGTCCTGTGCAATTTGAGCCTGCTCAATTGCCATTTGCATATACTTTTCATCAATTCTGTTTGTCATGACAGGCATTCCTCTCGAAGTGCCTCAAACGCCTTGAGCGCTTTATCGAGACAATCACGAGAATGAGCGGCGGAGACCTGTGCCCTCAGGCGTGCGGCACCTTCCGGTACGACCGGATAACCGAAACCTGTAATGAGAATGTCATATTCCAACATACGCTGAGCCATCCTGATGGCCCTGGCGGTGTCACCGACAATAATCGGCACAATGGCCGTCGGAGATTCGATGACTTCATAACCAATCCCACCAAGGTTTTTTCTCAGGTAGCGGACGTTTTCGTGCAGTTTAGAGATTCTTTCCGGTTCGCATTCAAGGATTTCCAGAGCGGCGATAGCGCCGGCGGAGGTCGCAGGAGGCAAGGCATTACTGAAAAGCTGCGGCCTGCTGCGCTGAATTAGAAGCTCAATAACGGGCTCGTCTGCGGCAACGAAACCGCCCGCCGCGCCTCCGAGTGCTTTCCCCAGTGTTCCGGTTATGATATCGACCTCGACACCGAAATGTTCGGTAGTACCTTTTCCCGTCTCGCCGAGTACCCCGTGCGCGTGGGAATCGTCGACTGCAACGATTGCGCCGTAATCCCCGGCCAGTGAAGTGATCTCGGGAAGATTAGCCAGGTCGCCTTCCATACTGAAAACGCCGTCGGTTATAATGAGTATTGTTTTGGCCGATTTGGCTTCTTCGAGGCGCTGTTTAAGGTCCTGCATATCGTTATGTTTGTATATCAGTTTGGTGGATTTACTGCCGCACAACCGGCAGGCATCGATAATGCTGGCATGATTTAGCTGGTCACTGATAACAACGTCGCCGGGACCGAGCAGCGTAGGGACAAGCGCTTCATTCGCATTCCAGCAGGAGACGTATGTTGTTGCTTTCTGCTTTTTCGTAAATTTTGCAAGAGCCTCTTCGAGTTGAAGATGGATTTCAAACGTGCCGCAGATAAATCTGACTGAGGCAGTCCCATTCCCGAATTTATCCAGGGCCTGTTTGGACCTTTCAATTATTTCCGGGTGGGCGGCAAGGCCGAGGTAATCATTGCTGCAGAGGTTAACTACCTGCCTGTTATTAGCGAGCTTTACGACAGGGCCCATGGAACCGGTCAATACCTGTGATTGCTTATAGGTGCCTTGTTTCTTTGATGCTTCTATTTGAATTGCAATTTCTTCTAATGCTTTTTTCATTATTACATCCTCTTGCTTTAATCCGCTATATTAGTCCTGCTCCCAGCTTAAAACTATTTTTCCGGATTGACCTGACCTCATTAATTCAAAGCCTTTCTGGAATTCGGTATAATGAAATCTGTGTGTGATCACGGGGGTGATATCCAGCCCGCACTGAATCATCATAGTCATTTTATACCACGTTTCGTACATTTCTCTGCCGTAGATGCCTTTTATGGTTAAGCCATTGAAAACAACCTCGTCCCAATCTATTTCCGTTTTGGGCAGTATTCCCAAAAGTGCTATTTTTCCGCCGTGACACATATTATCAAGCATTGACCGGAAGGCATCGGGGCTGCCGGACATCTCCATTCCGACATCGAAGCCTTCCTTCATACCCAGCTTTTTCTGGACCTGTGCAATGTCGCTTTTTTGGGGATTGATAGTCAAAGTAGCACCCATTTTTTCGGCCAGTTTGAGCCTGTACGGGTTTATATCGGTTACCACTATGTGTCTCGCTTTGCTGTGGCGTGCGATTGCCGTAGCCATGCAACCGATTGGGCCGGCTCCTGTTATCAGGACATCTTCTCCGAGGACATCGAAAGATAAAGCGGTATGCGTTGCATTTCCCAGGGGATCGAAACAACTAATCACATCGAGGGGGATATTTGCATCTGCGGCCCAGACGTTTGTTACCGGTATGCTGAGATACTCTGCGAAAGCGCCCGTGCGGTTAACACCGACTCCGCTGGTATTCGGGCAGAGATGTCGCCTTCCCGCAAGGCAATTACGGCATCTGCCGCATACGAGATGACCCTCTCCGCTGACGAGGTCACCCGGTGCGAAATCATGCACATTACTGCCGACTTTTTCGATTTTGCCGACAAACTCATGGCCTATAGTCATCGGCACCGGTATCGTCTTTTGAGCCCATTGGTCCCAGTTGTATATATGTACATCTGTGCCGCAAATTGAAGTTTTGCTGATTTTAATCAGCACATCGTTAATACCTATCTGTGGTTCAGGCACATCGGCCATCCACAAACCGGGTTCGGATTTACTTTTTACCAGAGCCTTCATCTTTTTATTCCTTTGTATTTTGCGAATTACTAATTTCTTAGATGGGCGGTTTTCTGCATATATACCCCGATTCGGCAGGACTTGTCAAGGCCGGTTCGCAGCTATGAATGCTCCGGCGGGGATGACCGGCGGTAAAAGATAAAAAAAAGTACCCCCAAGGGGAGTCGAACCCCTGTCTCCAGGATGAGAACCTGATATCCTAGGCCACTAGACGATGGGGGCGGAATTCAGTTTCGAGTTATGAGTTCTTAGCTTTTAGTCAACTTAAAATTCAACACTAAAAACTCAACACTAAAAAAATAGCGGCGGTTGGATTCGAACCAACGACCCTGGGCTTATGAATCCCATGCTCTAACCAGCTGAGCTACGCCGCCGAAACGGCTGTAATTTACAAAATGCCGTTACACAATGCAAGTAATTTTGCACAATTTCGATCTCATCGATAAAAATTCGATATTTACCATATTCCGAATGCGGATTTTTACTTTGACGCTGCCGTGGCTTGAAGTTATTGTGTTGCCTAAAAGAATGTAAGCGGAAAGGATAAATGAAATGTGGTATTATGCAATTTTCATTACCTGCATCGTAGTCATAGGAGCTATGGCCTTTTATTTCGGCAGGAAATATGCCCCTCAGAAAGTGACCGAATCCAAAACGACGACGTTTCTGATTAAATCCATCCAGGCGATAGCGGAGTTGGCAGTTCTGGAATATATCACCGAAGGTGTCGCCGAGATAAAAGAAAAAAAGACCAATCTTATCACCGTTCGCTGGAAAAGGGGATTGCTCAGATATACGGCCAAGCTAAAAGTCGGCTTCGATCTGGAACAGATGGATTATACCGTTGACGATTCGCAGAGTTTGATCCGGATTTCCCTGCCGAGCCCGCGAATATTGAGCTGTGAAATATATAACAGGAAGTTTTATAAACTGCCTCTGGAAAAGGCGGAAAATGTCCCCTGGAAGGTCGATATCATTCAGGATTTCAGTTCCGACGAGGTCCTTTCTCTCGACGACGAGGCCAGAAACAACGCCCTGAAGAATGTTAAAGAGTTTTATGTCCTGGATTTGCTTCGGGACAAAACAAAACTCGCATTCAAGAAGATTTTCTCCCTTTCCTATCCAGAATATACAACTGATATAAATATTTTGGCCGAACCGGATTCCGGTATTTCGGGCGAACTTCCCGGAGAATCGGCTCCCGAAAATCAGACTCCAGGTTCGGATAAGGAATAATTTCCGGTTTTAAATTAAGTATGCTTGAAAAAGGACTTGTACAGATATATACAGGTGACGGCAAAGGCAAGACAACCGCCGCATTCGGCCTGGCTCTTCGTGCCGCCGGCCAGGGCAACAAGGTCCTTATCTATCAATTCCTGAAACCGCCGTCTCTGGATATTGGCGAACGCTTTGCCTTGCAGCTTGGGGCCGTCAGGATTAGGGTCGAAGCGCTTGATGTAAACTGGGACATGGCGAAATCGCTGGAAGATAAGCAGGCCGTAGCCGAAGTACAGGCTGCAATTCGTGAAGTCCTTGAAAAAATCGCCGTCACTGCTGAAAAAAGATTCTACGACGTTCTGATACTGGATGAGATTATTTTCTGCCTTTCAAAAAATCTTGCAAATATTGAGGATCTCAGGCGTATTATTGATAAAAGAGCTCCCGGAGTTGAAATTGTAATGACCGGCAGGGGAGCTTCCAAAGAACTAATAGAAATGGCGGACCTGATAACCGAAATGAAAAATATCAAGCACCCGTTCGATAAAGGGCAAGCCGCGAGACGCGGCATTGAATATTAGCAAAGAATAAGAAACATGATAGAAGTTTGTGGATTGAGTAAGTCTTTCAAAGAGCGCAGGAAAAAGGCCCGAAGTCTTCTCGGATTGCTGCAAAGGCTCGGCAGCGGCGGGAAGTTTTTTGCGGTTCGGGATGTTAGTTTCTGTGCCGAAGACGGCTCTATTCTGGGGCTTCTCGGTCCTAACGGGGCGGGAAAAACGACTCTGTTGCGTATGCTCTCGACCGCTCTGAAGCCGAGCGCCGGTACGGCGAAAATCGGTGGCGTCGATCTGGTGGAAAATCCCCTCGAAGTTCGAAAAAGAATCGGTTTTCTTTCCGACAATACTGGTCTTTACGGTCGCCTGACTGCCCGCGAGATGATCAAATATTACGGCAAACTTCACGGCCTGGACCGCCCAAGGCTTCGCAGGCGGATGGATGAGTTGTTCGACATTTTGGATATGAACGATTTTGTCGATAAGCGTAACGATTCGTTATCGTCCGGAATGAAACAGAAAGTCTCCATCGCCCGCACTCTTATCCACGAGCCTGATGTAATCATGTTCGACGAGCCGACTACCGGGCTCGATGTGGCCGCCGCCGAGGCCATTTTAAATTTCATAGAAACGTGTAAAGACAAGGGCAAAACGGTAGTTTTCTGCACGCATCATATGCACGAGGTGGACAGGCTCTGCGATAAAGTAGTAGTTATGAAAAAAGGCAGGATCTGTTTCGAGGGAAGCATCGAACAGATGCATAAACAGACCGGGCAGCGCCACATGGATAAGGCGTTTCTTGCCGTGATAAATTCCGGAAAGGATCAGGGTGCGGCTTAATATCCTCACAATCTACCTCAAGGAAATGAAGGAAGTCCTGCGTGACAAAAAGACGCTTATATTCATGGTGTTGCTACCAATCATCGTCGTGCCTATGCTGATGAACCTCGTGATTAAATTCGTAGTCAAAGCCGAGAAAGAGGCCAGCACGGAAATTCTAACTTATGCCGTCTTCGGAACCGACAATTTACCTGACTTAGCAGATGCTTTTATCGAAGACAAAGGCTTTAAAAAAGTGGAAATCCCCTCACAGGAAGAAATTGCATCGGCTATCGAAGAGGAAAAGATTAAATTCGGCCTGGTTATCCCACAAACATCACGCGAACAAATCGCCTCGGGAGAACAGGTAGCGATCGATTTTTATTTCAGTGACGTCTCCGCCACCAGCAAGGTCAAGAACAGAACTGAAAAAATTATCCAGGAACTCAGCGACAAATATCGCTCGGAGCGGCTTAACATACTCGGCCAAGATACCCCACAGAAACAGGAGCATTTACTTAATCCTATTATTATCAAAGGACATAATACCGCAAACCTGCGAGCAATGCTCGGTGAACGCGTGGGCGGGATACTCCCGTACATTTTTATCATTTTTTGTCTTATGGGCTCGATGTACCCGGCTATTGATTTAGGGGCCGGAGAAAAAGAACGCGGCACGTTGGAAACACTTTTACTTGCGCCAATTCGTCGTTACCAGATAGTGCTTGGAAAATTCTTTGTAATTTTCACAACGGGAGTGACGGCGGCCCTGCTTTGTTTAACAAGCATCGGCATAATGCTGGCGACGAAGGTAGAGCAGGTCCCAGGCGAATTACGTGAAGTCATTGAATCTATCAGCGTGGTTGATTTAGTGCTGATTGCATCGATGCTGATTCCCACGGCTGCAATGTTCGCCGCCCTGTTGCTGAGTATATCGATTTACGCTAAGAGTTTTAAAGAAGCCAGCTCATACTGCGGCCCGCTCAATTTCCTCGTGATAGTGCCCGCTTTTATCGCAATGTTACCGATAACAAAACTGGACTGGTACTGGGCTATGGTGCCGATCACGAATATTTCTCTTGCGATAAAGGAATTGATAAAGGGAACCATGAATTACGAAATGTTTATTGCAATTCTCGGTTCGAGTTTTATTATCGCAGGCGCTTTGCTTATATTCTGTACGAAATGGTTCGAAAGAGAGTCTGTGCTTTTTAGAGAATAAAATCTCTGGGGTACATAGGAATGAAAGGAGTTTGTTATGCCGGAATTTGGAAATCCGTTTTCGGGAATGAAGGCAGACCGTAAGGTTACAAAAGATGAATTAATCCGGGCGATTCGATTTATGGTCGCGGCCGAGTACGAGGCCGTTCAGCTCTATATGCAGTTGGCCGAATCGACAGACGACAAGCTGGCAAAGGAAGTTTTAGTGGATATCGCCGATGAGGAACGAGTGCATGCCGGAGAATTCCTGAGACTGCTCAAACACCTGGCCCCCGATGAAGAGAAGTTCTACGAGGAAGGGGCCGAGGAAGTTGATGAGATGATAGAGAAACTGGGATTGTGATAATTTTTCAACTTGTCATTCCCGCGCAGGCGGGAATCCAGAATTTGAATATCCCACAGTGGATACCTGCTCCCCGTTTTTGCGGGGAAAAGTTTACACCTGAGAAAGCAGGTGCAGGCACGACAAGGAAAAAATATAAGTTTAATGTAATTTAAGAGAACCTTTATTATGAGTCAAAAAGTCGCCGCAATTATTTGTGCCGCGGGTGCGAGCAGTCGGTTCGGCGGGAAAAGAAAAAAGGCCTTCGTCGATGTCGCCGGAAGGGCGGTTTTTCTACGGAGTGTCGAGCTTTTCTCCGAACACAACAACGTCAAACAGGTTCTTTTGGGTATCGCCGAAGAAGACCGGGAACTGGTCAACGTAAAATGGGGGCCGAATTTGAAATTCTTCGGTGTCTCTATTTTTATCGGCGGCGCCGAGCGTTTCGATACCGTCCAAAAAGGGCTTGAGCTTGTCAAGGACGATATCGACCTTGTTGCCGTCCACGACGCCTGCAGGTGCTGCGTGACAAAAGAGCTAATCGACGAGATTATTTCCGCCGCGGCCAAAAGTAAGGCGGCGATTCCGGCCTCTCCCGTTACGGCGACGATTAAAGAAGGCAAAGATAATCACATAACCAAAACTGTTGACAGGAGTAATTTATACGAAGCTCAGACGCCGCAGATATTCGCCGCATCGCTGCTTAAAAAGGCATACGACAATCTTAAGAATCTGGATAAAAGTACAATCAGCGACGATGCCCAGTTAGTCGAGGCTTTGGGGCAGAAAGTCACAATAGTCGAGACGGATTCTTCCAATATCAAAATCACCCGGCAAAGTGACATTGCTGTCGCCGAGGCCATTCTAAAATCCCGACCAAAGAAAATACCCGAAGGTCCCGCCGGTCCCTATATCGAAGCCCAATGGTAAGTGCTATTTTACGATAACTTGCATTTTGGAAGTTATTTGTAATTCAGGCAATTATTGAAGAAGTGACCCTGAAATAACAAAACGGCCGATAAAACAATCAATATTTTGAGAAAAAAGTGATATTTTACTTGATTTTTCATGTTCTTTATGCCATGCTGTAAGTTAGTTTTGACAGGAGGAGTGTGTATTTTCACTCACACCCCATATAAATTTTAGGATGATTAATGCGCCAATATATCCTGTATTTCTCTGGATATAGCATAGAAAGAATGGAGTAGGGTATGAAAAGTCATAGGAACTTACCAGTTTTTGTATCATTAATTATTTTTATCTGTCCGGCTGTTTCTTCGGCAATGCTGGATTTAAGTGCCCCAGGAAGTTCAGGCTCGGTTGGTACTGCAGATTTTTATCAATATGAAACCGATACAAGCGGGACAGGTGTTATCGATCCCTTCCTGCAGGTCAAGCCTGCCAATGTAAATGATTGGGTTATTGAAGGGTATAATACAGATTACACGGTACGTAGCGCTCAATACGATGAAAATACGGTAAAAAGCCATCCATTATTGCTCAGTGCAGTTCCAGGCGTTGACAAGGGAAGCATTACTTATCGTGAGTTCCTTCTGGATATCAATGAGAACAGCGGCGGAAATAATTCTTTATTATCGCTCGATGAATTAAGACTGTTCGTATCGACGAGCAGCGATTTAACCGGTTTCAATCCTGCAACCAATACATTTTCCTCGGGACCATCAACGCTGATTTATTCCTTCGGAGAA
>Ga0272442_10005046_pt1 | contig 17796 bp, 9 predicted proteins | sample SSMForm2O_FD_200262 | JGI IMG/M metagenome (GOLD analysis project Ga0272442, IMG submission 200262) | Marine sediment archaeal communities from Little Sippewissett salt marsh, Falmouth, MA, United States - SSM-Form-2O | ecosystem: Environmental > Aquatic > Marine > Wetlands > Sediment ... | reverse complement strand
CCAGCCGATGTGCGGAGCGATTCGGACCTGGGGACAGGTGACGGGCGAGCACGAGAAGCTCATTCAGCCGATCTACAAGGGCGGCTGGGGTTTCAACGTAGTGACGCTGGAGATTCACCACGTGATGCTCGGCCGGGCCGACGGCAAGGCCCGTGCGAAGAATTGGCCCGTTCTGGAGCGGAACGCCGCGTACGGCTTCGCCCTGCCGATGGAGTTGGGCTGGGGCGGGCTCAGCGGTCCGTTCGCCGTCGAGAAGATGTACAACGAGAAGGGGGTCGCCGGCGGGACCGGGGGCTTCCACTCGACGAAGAACCTGGACGCCGTCACGGATTACCTGCGTCGGCTGCGGGGGGTCCAGTTCCCCTCGGGGAAGGTCAGTCCATCGTTTTTGGGCCTGTGCGCCTTTGAGAACCACCTGGGCTTCAAGCCGTGGTACGACTACTCGCCGACGGCGTTGGCGGCGTACCGCTCGGCGATGCGCGGGCGGTACGGGCAGATCGAGGCGTACAACAAGGCGTGGGGCACGTCGTGGGCGTCGTGGGAGGCGCTCGATGCCCCGCGCGATGCCAAGGCCACCCGCCACGACTGGGTGCCGTGGACGGACTTCCGCTTCTCCATGGTTGCCGGCTTCTACGGGCGGCTCCAGGGACGCCTGCGGAGCGTCTTCCCCGGGACGGTCCTGCTGCCGATCGTCGGCGGGATGCTCGGGACGATGCAGAACGACTCGTGGGTCTCCGGCATGAACGCGTTCATGGGCTGCGACGAGCGGATCGTGGCGGCCAACGCCGACGTGATCTCCACCGAGGGCTGGGCGGACTACGTGGCCGGGCACAGCGACCTGCTGTTGGCGGCGGCGGATCCGAACTACACCGGCCGGGCCGGAAAGCCCATCTGGACCGACTATTACACGTACCTCAGCGTCGGGCCCGACGTCGGGCGGTCGGTGACGCTCAAGCGCGTCGACCAGATCGCTCACGGCGCGACGGGGACGTTCCTGGAGCACGTCGGGGCCGTCTACGAACTGGCCCGCAAGGACCCGAAGTACCTCGACCAGTTCCGCCGGGCCGTGGAGGTCAACCGGTTCCTCGCGGCCAACGCCAGCCTGCTGATCGGCTCGCGCGTGGAGACGAACGTGGCGCTCGTCACGCCGACGGATACGCTGAAGTACGGGCGGGACAAAAACATGGTCCGCGACGCCGACGCGACCAACGCGGGAATCGGCCACGCGCTGATGCGCCTGCACCGGGCCAAGCGGTGGGTCTACCAGGACGCCTTCTCGGCCGGGCTTGTCTCGAAATACCCGGCCGCGCTGGCCACGATGGGGAAACTGGTGGGCGGGCGGTTCGTCGAGGAGGCGGGCAAGTACGTCCGCGCCGGGGGCAAGCTGTACCTGGAGGGCCTCGGCGACCGCAACGAGTTCAACGAGCCGGCGGCATCGCGGCTGGATGGGCTGATCGGCGCGACCGTGCAGGCCCGGGAGCCCGCGGACGACCGGATCGTCCTGGACTCCGGCGGGAAGTTGAAGGTTCGCCGGCTGGCGACGGTGACGGCCCTGCGGCCGGGGACCGAGGTCCTGGCGAAGTTCGGCGATGGCACGCCGGCGGTCGTGGCGCGTACGGTCGGCAAAGGCTTGGTGATCTGGGCGCCGAACTGGATCGTCCGCGACGCGAGCTTCCGCTATATCGACGCGATCACGAAGGAGCGGAGCAAGCCGTTCGCCTTCTGGGACGGCTTCGACCTGGCGGCCTGTGCGTACTACGGAGACGTGCTGGGGCGCCTCGGCGTCTCCGGCCCGTCCGTCACCGGCGACGGCGCCGACGCCGTGCGGACCAGCGTCCTGCACACGGAAGGCGGCTCGAAGCTGCTGTCGCTGGTCAACTACGGTCCCGCGAAGAAGGTATCCGTAACCTTCTGTGGGGAAGGCACATACCTGCGCGACCTGCGTAGCGGCCGGCGCGTGGCCCTCCAGCGGAAGGGCCGGGAGGTTCGCTTCGACCACGCGCTGGCTGCCAACGAGTGGACCTTCCTGGCGCTGGCGAAGGACGAGGCCGCCCTCGATGCCGACATCGCCCGCTGCCCCTACCGCATCCGGGCCGCCCCCTCGGCCCGTTGAGCGAAAAAAGGGGGGCAGGGACATTCATCGGGTCCTGTCGGCCGCACGGGTGCGGGCATCCCGGCAATGAAGCCGGCCCGGGGCAACAAGGGCGCAAAGAATGCCCCTGCCTTCTTTTCCCGGAGACTCGCGACGTCCGACACCCGCCTTCTACTTCTTCCTGAGGGGGATCTCGAGCTGGTTGACCACGGGCTTGACGGTCTTCTTGTGGGCGGCGGCGAGGTTCTTGATCTCCTCGACGACGGCCGGGTTCTTCTTGGCCAGGTCGAACTGCTCGGACGGGTCGTTGTCCAGGTGGAACAGCAGCGGGGGATCGTGCTTGTGCGGCTTGTCGCGGTAGCCGGCCTGGGTGGTGAAGTGGAGCTTCCACGGCCCCTTCCGGACGGCGTAGAGCTGCTCGCCGCGATAGAAGTACATCACGTCGCGGATCGACTTGCCCTCGGTGAGCGCGGGCATCAGGTTCGCGCCGTCGTAGGTCCGATCGGTTGGCAGCTTCACGCCGGCCAGCGCGGCGCAGGTGGGCAGCACGTCGAGCGTGGAGGCCAGTTGCGTGCACAGCGTGCCGGGTCTGATCACGCCCGGCCACCAGGCGATCGTCGGTTCGCGCATGCCGCCTTCCCACGTGCTGCCCTTGCCCCCGCGCAGCAGTCCGGCCGAGCCGCCGTTGAGTCGCATGATCAGCCACGGGCCGTTGTCGCTGGTGAACATCACCAGCGTGCGTTCGGCCAGCTTGAGTTCGCGGAGGGTCTTGAGGATCTCGCCGACCGACCAGTCGAGCTCCTCCACGACGTCGCCGTAGAGCCCGCGCGGGCTCTTTCCTTTGAAGTCCTTCGACGCGAACAGCGGGATGTGCGGGAACGTCTGCGCGTAGTACAGGAAGAACGGCCGGTCCTTGCTGGTCCGGATGAACTTCAAGCACCGGGCGGTGTAGCGCTTGGTGAGCGTCGCCTGCTTGGCGGGCAGCTCGACGGTCTTCTCGTCGTCGAGCAGGGGGCAGGGGCGCATGTCGTTGCTGTAGGGAATGCCGTAGTACGAGTCGAACCCGCGCCGCGTGGGCAGGAACTGCGGCAGGTGCCCCAGATGCCACTTGCCCACGCACGCCGTCGCGTAGCCCTTGGTCTTGAGAAACTCCGCGATGGTGGTCTCTTTCGCGGGCAGGCCCCCGCCGGAGTTGGGGAACAGGACGCGCCGCCGATCGCTGCACATGCCCGTGCGAATGGGAAGCCGGCCGGTCAACAAAGCCGCCCGACTGGGCGTGCACACCGGGCACGCCGAGTAGAACTGCGTGAGTTTGGCCCCTTCCGCCGCCATGCGGTCCAGGTTCGGCGTGCGGATCGTCGGGTGACCGAAGCACCCGAGGTCGCCGTATCCCATATCATCCGCGAAGATGACGATGATGTTCGGCAGTTTCTGTTGACCGGCTGTCGGCTTCGTAGGTTCCGCTGCCGCCAACGCTCGCCGACGTCCCAGCCCCGCGACCACGGCACCGATTCCACCCCACACGGCCGTCTTGAGGAAATCTCGTCTTCTCACAGCGCACACTCCTTTCGCGGCTCAAGGCCGGCGGGTTGACTTGCGGTTCTGGTCGTCAGCGATTCCGTCCATGGCGGACTCCATCGATCATGGACAGGGGGCGAAAGAGGGGGCAGCTCTTCAGCCGGGAGTTCCTGGACAGTCTCTCGCCGCCGATCGTCGTCGGCCTTTCTGGAGATTTCAACCACGATCCCAACATCCTGTTTTGTCTTTTCTGCCGCATGACGGGGCAATCGGGCCGGTCCTGGGGCATGATGGCCGCCAGGCGACTGAAGATCGACGGTCGCAGCAGTCCGACCCTCGTCTGCCGTGCGTTCTGCCCGGTTCGCCCGTCATCGAGAAGCCCATCGGCCATCGCGGTCAGTTCGAGCACGTCGTCGAGTTCGCGATAGGGCAGCAAACGAGCATCCGCGGTGATCCTGTTCATCCGGGAAATCCGGGCCTATACCGTCTCCGATGGACTCCACGAGCTTGCGGAGCGGCCGGGGCCTACGTGCGGAAGAGCACGGCCAGGACGACGACGCAGGCGAGCGTCAGGAGGCAGGGGACGAGGAAGATGGATCGCCAGCGGAACTTTCCGTTGACCTGGAGGCGGTCCATCACGACGCCCGTGAACTGCGTGCCGAGGAAGAAGCCGAACCCGAAAAGCACGACGGTGTACAGGGCCTGCGCCGAGCCCACGATGTCCTTCGGCGCCGTCTGATTGACGTAGACGAACCCGGCGCCGATGAAGAGCGCGTAGGCGAGGCCGTGCAGCGCCTGGGAGGCGACGACGAGTCCCCGCGGCCGCATCAGGGCATAGGCCCCGTACATCAGCAGCCAGCATGCCACGCCGCCGGCGAAGGTCCAGCGGAAGCCGATCGTGCCCAACACGTAGGCGCCATAGAAGGCCATGAACGCCGAGGCGATCACCTGCGCGGCCTGGGCGATGGTCATCACCGCGGGGACGTCGCGTGTCCGGACGCCCAAGTCGCCGAGGTACTGGGCCGTGCCGAGGAAGTAGAACTGAAGCTGGGTGGCCACGACGAACGCGACGGCGAGGAAGACGACGAAGTTGGCGTCGGTGCACATCCGGAGCGCCTTGACGAAGGGCAGCACCGCGCCGGGCGCGCCGGGCGGCGGCGTGTGGGGCAGCGTCAGGCTGTAGAGGCCCATCGCGATCGCCAGCAGGCCGGCGAGCACGAGGCAGTCGCTGCCTTCGCCGGAGCCCCTGGCCCGTCGCCACATGGCCAGCAGCCAGCCCACCAGCACCCAGGCGATCACGCCCCAGACCATCACGCCGAAGGCTTGGGCCTGGGGGTGGCTCAGGTGGGAGAACATCAGCGAGTTCACCAGGGCCAGCGTCGGCGCGAACGTCAGCGCGTAGAGGCCCATGACCGCGAAGAGCGCCCAGAACGTCTTCTGCCGCGCGGCCACGAGCAGCAGGACCCCGCCCGCCAGGTGCGCCGCGGCCAGGAACCACTCCGTCGCGATCCACCGGTCCGCCACCTGGCCGGCGATCAACGGCGAGATGATCGCGCCCAGGTAGATCGTGCCGTAGATCCAGCCGGTCCGTTTTCCGCTCATTTTCAACGGGCCGAGCAGCCGGGCCGCCAGCACCGGCGACCAGGCGCCCCAGACGGCGAACTGGAGGAACATCATCGCGCTGAGACGGATGTACAGTGACGTAGGCATGCGGGCTTCCTCGAGACGACGTGCGGGATCCTGCGCCCGGGGACACTCCCCGGACGGCCCTGCGAGATACGAGCAAGGTGCCCCTGCGACAGTCGGGCAATCGCCCTTCGCTCATCGGACGTGTACCCGCCCCGCGCAGCAGATGTCAAGCCCCCTGTGTCCGCCCAAACGGCTCTTCGCCATGCGGGCCCCGAACGCCCCCCGGGCCGGGTGTGCGGACCCCGAGGGGGGCGCACATCCGTTGGATATCATAAATGACTACTTTGTATGGAGTTATGTTTCGGTGGCTGCGGCGTGATTCCCCCGAAAATCGGACACTTCTCGCACATGGCGTGGGGCAAGTCGCCCGGGTCAGTCGCCGGCGGCCAACTCGCTGTAGGAGCCTGGGACGATCCCCAGGCCGAGGGGGTGCTTGAAGCCGACGGGCAGGACACTGCCGTCGCGGTGGCTGACCTGGATGGAGGCGTTGCCGCTGAGCGTCAGGGGGTAGGCGCCGAGGCCGAGGATGACGCCGGCGAGGTCACCGGCAATGTCCAGGTTGCCGCGGAAGGTCAACTGGTCGGCGGCGAGGACGCCGTTGAAGAGGTTGCTCGACCCGCGGAACGTGGCGCCGAAGCCGGGGGCCAGGAGGATCGTGCCGGCCAGTTGGCGGAGGTCGGCGAACTCGGGCGTCTCCGGCAGGGCCGTCACGCCCGGGGCGGTGGTGCGGCCCTTGAAGTCGATCTGGCATTCGGCGATGGGGTACGCGCCGCCGTCGGCGGTGACGATCATCCCGTTGAGGGTCGAGGAGTTGAACGTCACGATGTTCGGCGCCTCGACGTAGACGATGCCATTGAGAACGGTGTCGCTGCCGAAGGTGGGGTTTGTGCCGGCCGCGATGCGGATGTTGGTGAAGGTCTGCCCGCTGCCGAGGTCGGTGTTGGCGTCGACGACGTTGGTGGCGTGGGCGGCCAGGTCGGCCGTGTCGGTCTCCGGGAACTCCGGGGCCTCCTCGACGATATGCAGGTGGTCGGCGATGATCTCGTCGAGGTCGCTCGTGCCGGCGACGGACAGTCCGTGTCCGCTGAGGGAGACGCTGGAGGCGTCCTGGCCGGCGACGTACAGGTCGCCGGTCATGCTGGCGTGTCCGCCGAGTTCGATGGTGACCGGCTCGCCGCTGGCCGAGAGGACCGAGGCGTCGGCGGCCTCGGTGACGCCGGTCAGCGAGGCGTTGCCCTGAATGGAGACGCTGCCTCGGGAGGCGATGCCGTGTCCGAAGACGTCGGCGGGGCGGGCCGAGCAGACCAGCAGGACCTGGACGCGCCGGCAGACCGCGCCGTGGTGCCCGGTGACGGTTAGCCGGCAGGCGGGGGTGGTCTGGGAGTCGTCGCTGTCCAAGCGGCAGGTGAAGCTGCTGTCGGGCAGGTCGATGGGCGCGATCGTGATGATCCCGTCGGCGAGGGTCACCGCCGGTTGGGAGACCGTCGCGAAGGCCAGGAGCCCGGCGAGTTGGGCGTGAAGGCGCTCGGGGAGGGTCTCGTCGGTCGTGTCGGACGGCAGCTCGACGCCCTGGGCCACGTGCTGCAGGAAGGCCAGTCCGCTCTCGGCGGCCAGCAGTGCGCCGTCGACGTCCGAGCTGTTGCAGGCCTTGGTCAACTCGACTGACGACAGGCCGACCAGGGCCACGGCCAGCCCGGCCAGCAGAATGATCATCCCCAGCACGACTACGATCACCCCGCCTCGACGCCGGCGGTGTGACCCTCGGGGGCGGGCCTGCATGGTTGCTCCTTTCGGATCCCTACAGAGGGAATATACGATTCCGCCGGTCGGCCGGCTCGGGCTGCGCGCTTGTATCCACCGGCGGATGCGGCGTACCATCGGGCTTGGCCCGCGACGTCTCGGCCGGGCCGCGAAAGGACCGCGATCGTGACGAAGGCAACGTTCATTCTGGCCTGCGCGGCTGCCTGCGCGGCGGCCGCGGGGCAGGAGGTGGCGATGAAGCCCTTCCCGATCGACTGGCGAGAGAACGACGGGGCCCTGGTGGACCTGTCCGCCTTGTTGGTGGCTCCGGCGGGCAAGGACGGGTTCGTCCGGGCCGAGGGCGGGCACCTCGTGACCGCCTCGGGCCGGCGCGTGCGCATCTGGGGCGTGAATCTCACCGGCGGGGCGTGCTACCCGGCCAAGGCCGACGCCCCGGCCGTCGCCCGGCACCTCGCGCGGTTCGGCATCAATTGCGTGCGGCTGCATTTCCTGGACTCCGCCTGGGGCCGGGAGTCGAGCATTTTCCCCGCCGGCGCCGAGACGACGCGCCGCCTCGACGCCAACCAGCTCGACCGGCTCGACTACTTCATCGCGGAGCTCAAGCGGCGGGGGATCTACACCAACCTGAACCTGAACGTCGGGCGGGTCTTCCGCAAGGGCGACGGCGTGGCCGACCACGACCGCGTCGGGCTCGGCAAGGCCCTGCCGTACTTCGACGACCGCATCGCCGAACTGCACCGCGAGTACGCCACCCAACTCCTGAGCCATCGCAACCGGTACACGAAGACGGAGTACCGCCGCGAGCCGGCCGTGGTGATCGTCGAGCTGCTCAACGAGAACTCGATCGTCGAGTCGTGGTTCTCCGGGCGGCTGCTGGGCAAGAAGACCTCCAAGGGCGGGGGGACGTGGTGCGACATCACGCGCCACTACGCGGACCTGCTGACGAGGAAGTTCAACGCCCACCTGGCGGATCGCTACCCGCCGGCGGCGGTGAAGCGATTCCGCGACGAGGCAGGCGTATCGGCCGGCGAGGCGATTCCGCGCCTGGCGCCCCCGCAGTTCGCCAAGGCCTCGCCCGAACGATTCGCCGCCGAGGCGACGTTCTACATGCATCTGGAAGACGCGTACTTTCAGCGGATGAAGGCCCTGCTGGACGGACTGGGCGTTCGCGCCCTCGTCGTCGGCACGAGCGACCACAACCACTGGAAGAGCGGCTACCCGCTGCTGGCCTCGACGAGCAAGCTGGACGTCGTCGACGGGCACGTGTACTGGCAGCACCCGCGGCACGTTCCCTCGGCCGGCGGCAAGCGAGCGGGCTTCTGGATCGCCAACTCGCCGATGGTCAACGACCCGCTGAACTCGTCGGTCGTCCAGCTCGCCCGCAGCGCCGTGGCCGGCAAACCCTACACCGTCTCGGAGGTCAACCACCCGTTCCCCAGCGAGCACGCCTGCGAGGGCATCCCCATCCTGGCGGCCTACGCCCTGTTGCAGGACTGGGACGGGCTGTTCTTCTACACGTTCGAGCACGCCGACCCGAGCCAGTGGGCTTTTCGCAAGTGCGGGCACTTCGACATCCGAGCCGACCCGGTCAAGATGTCGCAGCTCGCGGCCGGGGCGGCCATGTTCCATCGCGCCGACGTCGCCGCGGCGAACAAGACCGTCGGGCGAAGCTACTCCGTTGCCCAGGTCATCGAGACCCTGCGGATGCCGAGCTCGAAGCGTCCGCTGTTCACGCCCGGCCTCGGGCGGGCCGGGCCGCTCGTCCACGGGCTGCGGATCCGCGGCTTCGGCCGAAAGCAGACGGCCTACGCGGCGATCAAGACGCCCGAGCCGATTGTCTCGGACACCGGCGAGCTCACGTGGCGCCGCCGCGAGAAGCGCGGCCTCGTGACGATCCAGACCGACCGCACGGAGGCCCTGATCGGCTTCGTCGGCGGCGCGCGGCGGTCGCTCAAAACGCTGTCGGCCGAACTGAGCACCGGGTTCTGCACGGTCATCCTGACGAGCCTGGACGGCCGGCCTCTGGCGACGAGCGGGCGCATGCTCCTGACCGCCGGCGCGCGAACCGCCCACACCGCCATGCGCTGGGACGAGAAACGCCACACCCTCACGTCCTGGGGCCGCCTGCCCGTACAAATCGAGCCCGTCAAGGGCACCGTAACCCTCCGTGGCCGACCGGCCGGCGACGCGTTGGAGCTCGTCCCCCTCGACGGCTCGGCCCGGGCCCTGCCCGCAGCGAAGCGGCCGATCCAGGCGACCCAGGCCGGCGCGCAGAGATTCCCCCTCGACCAGCCGACCGTCTGGTACCTCCTCCGCCGCTCGGCCTCGCGACCGGCGGCCGATGCGCCCCCGGCCTCGGCGGTCCGGGAAGCCCCCCAGCCCGTGTGACCCTGCCGAGATGTGGTGCTGTGTCCCATGGAGAACTCAAAAAAGGCCCCAGCCGATGATCGAGAAGATGGCTTGGATAACGGGGTTGCTCCTTTGCGTCGCAGCCGGCACGGAGGCTAAACAACCGGGTGCAGTCCAGGGCTCGCCGTTTGACATGCGGAAAATCCTGGACGCCACCACGCTGGGCGTCGAGGTGCTTCAGGACTGGCACCGCGTCGCGGGGGCGTCTGCGACCCGCCAGAAACTGATCACCATTCGGGTCGGTCAACTGTGGCCCGGACAGGACTACCGGATCCCGGTGCGAATGATCGTCCCCGCGGACAGGAAGGCGAAGGGGTTTCACCTGACCGGGGGTCACCAACTTCGCCAACTGCAGAGAGACGCTCGACCCGCGGGGGTGGACGTGGAGCTGATCGGCGGGGGCGTCGGCCTGGTCCACACGATCGTCCAGGAGCCGAGGCAGTTCGGGCAAGGCGAGCTGGCCCGGGCCATGTCCACGCGGTTCCTCAAGACCCTCAACCCGCGGTTCTCCATTCAGTACTGGGGCTGGCCCGCCACGCTGATGCGAGCCGTCACCGCGGCCTACGCCGAGAAGGACCACTTCGAGAAGGGCAAGGTGGCGGTCTCCGGCGGCTCGAAGAACGGCGCCAGCCCATCGGTGTCGATCATTCACGACAAGCGGATGACGGCCTTGCACGCGGGGGTCTCCCCGATCTGGGAGTCTCCGCTTCGCCTCTGCGACCGGGCCGCATGGGACCAGCTCAACGCCTACAACCGGGCGTATGCTCGCAAGCACGGCCTGAACACGGAGAGGGTTCTGCACCATGGGTTCCTGGGGGGGACCTTCGGCCCGGTCTACAACCGCAACGCGATCCGGGCCGGGCGCCGCTGGGAAGACCTTCAGAAGCTCGCGAACCGGCTGGCGGACCACATCTTCATCTCCAGGAATCTGGACAAACTGCGGTCCCGGGGCGTCGAGTTGTGCTTTCACCCCGGCACGCACGATTTCGTCGCGTTCGACGTGCCCTCCGGAGCCCGGCGGCACCCGAAGATCCCCGTCTATCTGCGGGCGAACTCAGGCCACGGAAAGCGGGGCCACCCGGCGGCGGAGACCGACGAGCGGAACCGCCCGGCGTTTCTCCTGCATCACTTCTTCGACGGCGTCGAGCCGATGCTTCAGCCCCCGTCGTCGACGTACGAGGTCCGGGGCGGGACGTTGTGGGTGACGGTTCAGTTCCCGGGCGGCTCGGGGGCAAGCAGCGGGCGGATCTGGTGGATCTACGACCGCGGGCCGGACGGCAGCGCGGCGTATATCCGCGACATGATCCCCGACGATCAGTGGAAGGACATGAAGGCCGATCCCCGGACCGGGGCGTGGTCCGTCCAGATCAAGCTCAAGAAGGGCGCGTCGCACATTGACTTCTTCACGAACCATGGCAAGGTCCTGCAGTACAAGGGAAAGAAGTACCCGACCTACCTGTCCAGCCCCTACACGCGAGTCGCGATCGGCGGCTCGTGAGTCAGGAGGCCATCCGATGGTCCGGGCCCTGGGGTTGCGGCTGCGACGGATGCGTGACGGGCTGGGAGTTCTGGCGCTGGTGGCGGCGGGTGTTTGGGGTGTGTCGGCCGCGACCGGCGCGGCGGGGGAGGCGGTTCTGCGCGCCGAGCGGTTCGGGCTCAAGGCCGACGGGCGAAGCGACGACGGGCCGGCGATCGGGCGGATGCTGGCGGCGTCGGCTCGGGCGGCGGGGGCGGTACGGCTGGCGTTTCCGGCCGGCAAGGTCGTCCGCGTCGCGACGGCGGCGGGGCGGTACGTGTTTCCGCTGGCGGGTGTCTCGCGGCTGACCGTCGACGGGGGCGGCAGCACGTTTCTGCTCGCGCCGGGGTTGCGTTTTCTCCGGCTGACGGGCTCTCGGTGCGTGACGTTCCGCCGGCTTCGGATCGACTTCGACCCCTTGCCGTTCGCCGACGGGCTCGTGACGGGCGTCGATGCCCGAGGCCGCTGCCTCGACGTGCGCGCCGCGCCCTGGGTCCGCGCCCTGCCCGTCGGCGGGCCGACGAAGGCCGACGGCGAGCAGGCGTTCTTCGCCATGCTATGGCATCGGGGGCCGTACGGGCTTCTCAGCCGACACTACGGGACGAAGCGGATGGTTCGCGGGGCCGATCCGAACACGGTGCGCGTCTTCGCGGACGATGGCTTCCGGGCGTTCGGCGACGTCGAGCCCGGCCGGTGGCGCATCAGCCTGCCCGTGCCGGGCATCGCGCACCGCTACGGGCCCGGGGGGTGCCTGGACGTCTTCGACAACGACACGGTGACGTTCGAGGACGTCGAGCTCTGGTCCGCGCCGTGGTTCGGCTTCCGCGTCATGCGGTGCTCGGGCGAGGTGACGTTTCGGCGGGTGCATGTTCGCCCCAAGCCCGGCAGCGGGCGGCTGACGAGCACGTGGCGGGACGGTTTCCACGTCAAGGGCAACTCGGCCCGGCTGCTGTGGGACAACTGCGTGCTGCGCGGCATGAACGACGACGCGCTGAACCTGTCCACCCACACCAGCCGCGTGAAGAAAAGGCTCTCGCCGAAGGAGATCGTCGTGCTCCAGACGTTTCCGCTGAGCCCGATGCCCTGGCACGCCGGCGCGGTGCTCGCCGCGGCCGACTTCAACACGCGAACGCTGCTGGGCACCGCGGGCATCGTGCGGGTGACCGGCTCGGGCAAGGCCCGGCGGATTGGCGGCAAGCCGGCGGCCGGGCCCGTCACGCTCACGCTCGATCGGCCGATCGAAGGCCTCCCGGTGGGCGCGATGGTCTGGCAGCCGCAGTCGAGCAACCCGCGAACGACCCTCCGCCGTTGCCGGATCGAGCAGAGCTGCCGCCTCCAGACGCCCGTGACCCTCGAGGCCTGCGACGTGACCGCGCTGCTGTGGTTCTACGGCGAGAAGGTCGAGGGCCCGTTCCCCAGCGGCGTCGTCGTGCGCGACTGCACTGTCCGTCGGGGCCGGGGCAACCCGCGGCTGGCCGTGAGCTTCGCCGGGCGGACCGTGCGTAACGCTCGGCCGTCGGCGATCCACGACGTCGTCTTCGAGCGGAACCGGGTCTGGGGGGACTTCTCCATGGTCGGTGTGGACCGGGTGCGTCTGGCGGGCAATGAGTTCCGCGAGCCCGGCGCGGCCGTGCGGATCGACAATTGCCGCGACGTCAAGCGGACAGGCACGGGCGCCCCGTGAAGACGGCCCGGCGGTTGGCCGGCTCCTGTGCTGGTAGGCGCCTTCGCGCGGATCATCGGGGTTTGGGTGCGGGGCGTTTCTTCTGCGGCTTGCGCTGTCGGCGGTCGCGGAGGGGCCAGTTCGGGTCCTCGGTGCGGACGGCCTGCATGAGGGCCTTGGCGCGGGCGACGAGGTCGGGGCGCTTGCCGGCGAGGTCGGTCGTCTCGCCGACGTCCTTGTCGAGGTCGTACAGCTCGACCGCGGCGGACGGGCCGTTGCGGACGGCCTTCCATTGCCCGAAGCGGACGGCCTGGATCGACCGCCCCTCGTGCAGCTCCCAGTAGAAGCACTCGCGTTGGGGGGCCGGCCCGCCTCGGAGCATCGAGACGAGGCTCAGGCCGTCGCTCTTGAGGCCGGCGGGCGTCTTCGCGCGGGCGAGCTCGACGGCGGTGGGCAGGAAGTCCCAGAAGGCCCAGGGCTCGTCGCAGACACGTCCGGCGGGGACCTGCCCGGGCCAACGGGCCAGGGCGGCCTGTCGCAGGGCGCCCTCGTACATCGACCGCTTGATGCCGCGAAGCTTGCCGCCCATCGTCTGGTCGAACCGCCGGCCGATCTCCGAGTTCGGACGGAACGACGAGCCGTTGTCGCCGGCGATGATCACGAGCGTCCTGGCGTCGAGCTTCAACTCCTTCAGCAGTCCCAGCAGGCGCCCGAGGTCGCTGTCCAGGCGGGTGATCATCGCCGCGTAGGTCTTCTGGAGCTTCGACCAGCCGGGGCGGTCGGCATAGTCGCCGATCTCGTCGATCTCGTACCGCCCGTGGGGCAACGTGGCGGCGTAGAACAGGAAGAACGGGCGGTCCTTCACCGACCGCACCCATCGCTCGACGTCACGCTGGATGAGGTCTTGCGAGTACGTTTTCGGCTCCAAGTTGAACCGCTTGTCGTCGTTGTAGAGGAACTTCGGATAGTAGCTGTGGGCGTGGCGCTGGCAGTTGTAGCCGAAGAAGTGGTCGAAGCCGACCTTCAGCGGGCTGCCCGACGTGTGGAACATCCCCATGCCCCACTTGCCCATGCAGGCCGTCGCGTAGCCGGCGTCGTGCAGGAGCTTCGCCACGGTGACGGTCCCGGCCGGCAGGGGCATCTGGCCCTCGGGCTTGATCTCGCGATTGGCGCGGATCGGGCAATGCCCCATGTGCAGGCCGGTCATCAGCGACGACCGCGACGGCGCGCAGACGCTCGTGCCGCTGTAGGCCTGCGTAAACCGCGTGCCCTCGGCCGCCATGCGGTCCATCGTCGGCGTGCGGATGAGCTTCTGCCCGTAGCAGCCGACGTCGCCCATGGCCAGGTCGTCGGCGAGCAGGAAGATGATGTTCGGGCTCGCGGGCGGCTCGGCCGCCGCCCAAGCCCTCGCCGTCAGGGCCCCCCCGGCGGTCACGGCCGCGGCCTTCAGGAATTCTCGTCGGTTCATGGATGGCATGGCTTGCTCCGTGAGGGGCTTTGGGAACGGGACCGGCACTACCCCTTAAACCGGCGCAGGGCAAAGGGTTCTCGATTCCCAAACTCCCCCCGATTCCCCGGACCGCTTCCGGGTGGCGAGAATCCCGGGCGGAGCCGCCGCGGGGCTATCGGGCCGCCGGGCCTCCGCGGGCGGGGGTGAAGACCACGCCGTCGTAGTGGGGGACGGTGCGGCTCTGGGCGGCGCGGGTGCGTCGGGCGCGCCGGGCGGCCTGGGCACCGGTGGGCGACTTCGACGCCAGGAACCGCTCCAGGAGGGATTCGTCATTCCACATGCGGCAGGGGCCGTGGTCCCATTCGGCCTTGGGTTCCAACCCGGCCGCACAACACGTTCGCAGGTTCAGGCAGCAGCCCTTGCACTTACCGATGGGGCGGGTCCTTCTGCGAAGCTTCATTCGCGAGCCCTCCGAGCCGCGTTCGACCGGTTGAGCGTTTCCGGCGTCCCGCGCCGGGCACCGGCCGGCCGGGGCGGGGACGCACATTGTATTGTAGCATGTTTCCGGCGATCGCGGCGGAGAACCTCGCCGGGCGCCGGGGGCGAGCGTTTGGCTAGTTCGCGCCGAGACGCACCGTCAGCACGCTGCCGCCACGGGCGAGCTTTGTGGGGCGGGTGCTGTCCTGCTGTCCCTTGGCGACGGTGACGTCGTAGTCGCCGAGGAAGCCGCGCACGGCGAACGTGCCGTCGGCGCCCGTCTTCCCGTCGGCGCGGGTCCACCACTGTTTGAGTACGAGGTCCTTGTACACCCGCCCGTTGGGCTTGATGGACCAGTCCCGCCGGTACATCGCGCAGTTCGGGCGCCAGTGCCGGCCTTCCCAGAAGCCCCACATGACGAACCCGTCGACGGCCGGGTGGGCGAAGACGGCCGTCATGAAGTCCCGCGTGTACTGGGCTTGAAGCTGCTCGTCCTCGCCGGGGAAGTCGAACTCGGTGATCTGCAGGGGCAGCTTGAACTTCGCGAACCGGTCGAGGATTTTCCAGACCGTCTCCGGCGGCGTCGGCGAGCGGAAGTGGCTCTGGAGGCCGATGCCCCCCAGCGGCGCGCCCTGGTCCAGCAGGTAGCGGATCGTCTGCTCGTAGTGCTTCTGGTGGGCCGTGTCCGTCGAGCCGCCGGCGGCGAGGATCGCGTAGTCGTTGATGTAGAGCCTCGTCTCGGGCAGGGACTCGCGGGCGGCCTTCCACCAGTCGACCATGACGTCTCGCCCGCAGAGGTCCATCAGGTCGTGGTTGCTGAACGGCTCGTTCATCACGTCCCACTCGTCGACGAGGCCCTTGGTGGCGGTGGTCTCCTCGACGATGTGCTCGCGGACGGCCCGGCGGACGGCGGCGGGGTCTTTCTCCAGCCGGCGGACCGCGCGCGGCAGGCGGCGCCACGCGGGCCAGACCAGGCAATGCCCGCGGATGTAGATGTTCTTCTCGCGGAGGAGTTTCAGCGCGGCGATGGACCGTTCGCGGCTGTAGGCCCGGCCCCACTGGCCTGCCCAGCAGGGCCACTTCAGGTCGTTCTCGTTTACCACGCGGCTGAACAGCTCGAAGATGTGCTCGCGGTAGCGGTCATTGCTCTCGCCCGGCTGGGCGATTTTCTGGAGCACGACGGCGGACCCGAAGCCGAACGCGTGTCGCTTCATCCGGGCGGCGACGGTCGCGCCGGCCACGGCCTGGCCTCGCCCGTCGACGACGCGGACGGTCAGGAGGGCCTTGCGGTGGCGGTCGATCCGCCGGGCGGCCTCGGCCCGCCAGGGGGCGTCGGCGGCACTGCCCTTGTAGGTTTGCGGTGTCCTCGGCAGGTCGCCCTTGCGGAGCTTTCGGCCGAAGTTCAGCAGCTCGATGCCGGCGAGCTCGACGGTCTGCGGGCGGTAGCCGAGCGCGGCGCAGAGTTCGGCCCCGCCGGCGGGGTAGCTTCGCGAGGCGACGAAGGGCACGTCGAATCGCTTCCAGTCCTTGCTGGCCGTGGCGGGATAGTCGACGAGCTTGTGGTGGTCGGGCCCGACCTTCTGGAAGTAGACACGGGCTCGCCCCTCGCCGCTTTCGTGGGCGGTCTCGACGGTTCGCAGGTAGAACCGCAGGAAGCACACGTCGCCCTTGCCCACGGGGGCGGCTCCGCGCATGCGCAGTTGCAGGTGGTAGTCGCGTCTCGGGCGGGATCGCGTTCGGACGCGGATCGCCCGGGCGAACGGCTGGGCGGCGTGGGGCTTGATCGGCACGACGGACATTTCGCCGACCGACCCGCCGAGGGACGCGCCGGCGACGGGGTCTTCCGGCAGCAGGGACACCCCGCCGGCGGGCAGGGGTTTCTCGGCGGCGGCCGGGCTCGCGAGGAGTCCGCCGGCCAACAGGATGACGGCAAGGCGAGGTGCGTTCATGGGTCGCTCCGCTGGGGGCTCTTGGGGCTCGCCGATGGGGCGGCCCCGATCCTTGAACGTTCCTTCGCGGGCCGGGGGTTCGCTCGGATCGGTTGGCTCCGACGGGGCGCGATGGTACACTCTCGCCCGGCAGGCCGCGCCGCTCGGGCGCGGGCACAACAGCGGGAGAGACGACTCATGAAGGCCAGACGCGGCTCGAGGGGCACTCGGTGGACTCGTCGGCGGTTCCTTCGTTCGATCGGCGCCGGTCTCGGTGCGGCCGCCGTTGTCGGGGGGGGGCGGCGCGTCTGGGCGGCCTCGGCGCCGGCCCCGGGCAAGCGGAACATCGTCTTCATTCTCAGCGACGACCACCGCTACGACTTCATGCGGTTCGTTCCGGGCTCGCCGGCGTTTCTCGAGACGCCTCACATGGACCGGATGGCCCGCAAGGGCGCGCACCTGGCCAACGCGTTCGTCAGTACGAGCCTCTGCTCGCCCAGCCGGGCGAGTATCCTCACGGGCCAGTACATGCACCACCACCGCGTCGTGGACAACCAGCGACCCGTGCCCGCCGGGACGGTCTTCTTCCCCAGCTACCTCCAGCGGGCGGGGTACCAGACGGCGTTCATCGGCAAGTGGCACATGGGCCACGAGAACGACGAGCCGCGGGAGGGCTTCGACCATTGGGCCAGCTTCAAGGGCCAGGGCACGTACCTCGACCCGGTGCTCAATATCAACGGCAAGCGGAGCAAGCTGACGGGCTACAACACCGACGTGCTGACCGACCAGGCGCTGGCGTGGCTCAAGACCGGGCGCGACGCGAGCAAGCCGTTCTTCCTCTACTTGTCGCTCAAGGCCGTCCACTACCCGTTCCAGCCGGCGAAACGCCACCGCGGGCGGTACGCCCAAGCGAAGGTCAAGCGTCCCGAGACGATGGCCAACACCGAGCGGAACTACCGGACCCAGCCGCGATGGGTCCGCCAGCGGCGGTACGGGATCCACGGCATCGACCACATGGAGACGGGCCAGCTCGACCACGACCCCGTGCCGGACTTCGACGCCCTTTACCGCCGGTACTGCGAGACGGTCTACGGCATCGACGAGAACCTCGGGCGCGTGCTGGACCACCTCGACCGCTCCGGGCTGAGCCGATCAACGCTCGTGGTGTACATGGGCGACAACGGTTTCGAGTTGGGCGAGCACGGCTTCTACGACAAGCGCGACGCGTTCGAACACTCGATCCGCGTGCCCATGCTCGCCTACGCGCCGGGGCTCATCCCGCCGGGAACGACC
>Ga0272442_10005045_pt1 | contig 17797 bp, 15 predicted proteins | sample SSMForm2O_FD_200262 | JGI IMG/M metagenome (GOLD analysis project Ga0272442, IMG submission 200262) | Marine sediment archaeal communities from Little Sippewissett salt marsh, Falmouth, MA, United States - SSM-Form-2O | ecosystem: Environmental > Aquatic > Marine > Wetlands > Sediment ... | reverse complement strand
CTCAACGCCAGGAGCGGCTGGAAGAAAACGCCGAACAACTGCTGGAGAACATGCAACAGATGGCCCAACAGCAGTCGGGTGAGAAGGAGGAGATTTCACAAGGACTCCAGGAAGCGCTTCAACAAGCCGAGGAGGAGCAGCTGTCCGAGTCGCTTCAGGACGCGGTGGAGCAGCTTCAATCGGAGCAAATGCAGCGGGCGGCGCAATCGCAAAGCCGCTCGAGCCAGGCGCTGTCGCAATTGCAGCAGAATCTCTCCTCGATGATGGGCGCGATGGGAGGGATGGATTTCCAGCGCGACATGGCCGAGTTGCGCCGGGCGCTGGATTGGGCGCTGATGCTTTCCGAACGTCAGGAAAAAGTCTCGGATCGATTGGCCCCCTCGGGACGGCCGATGGCGCGGTGGCTCCCTGAGTTGAAAAACGAGGTTTCCATCTACGAACGCTATTATCGCGATGAGACCCTTCGAATTGAGGCTCATTTGCAGCAGTTGGCCTCTCAAGACCCATTTTTAGATTACCGGGCCATTCGGGAGCTGCGTTTGGCGGCGCGGGCGATGAATCGCGCGGTGCAATTCGCGGAGGACTTTTTCCCGGCCCAGGTCCATAACCAGACACGTCTTGGACTCGACCGGATCAACACGGCAGTGCTCACCCTGCTGGAAAGTCTGAACAGCCTGTCTCAGGCCCAAGCCTCTGCCGGGCTGCAAGGCTACTTCCAGTCTTTGCAGGACTTGATTCGCCGCCAGCAACAGCTCAACCGCCAGACGCGGCAGCAGCAGCGCCAGCGCGGCCAGGTTCCCAACTGGCAACAGCAAATGGAGCGCCTGGCCCGCGAGCAGGCGGCCATCCGCCGGCAGGTGCAGGAGCTGTCGCGCAAATTCGGCCAATTGGAGCAGCTGCTTGGAAACCTCGGCGAGACAGCCGGGCAGATGAAAGAAGTCGAAAAAGAGCTGGAAGACTTAAACGCCAATGAGAAGGTTCAGGAACAGCAACAGCAGATTCTGACCCGCCTGTTGGACGCGGAGAAGTCGGTTCAACAGCGCGGATTTTCCAAGCAGCGTCAATCCGAAACCGCTCGGGATGACCTGGAGGGAGAGCGTCCGGGGGCGTTGCCCGAAAACCTTCAAACTATTCGCAGCCGGGTTCAGAAGCTTCGCCAGGGTGTCGGCGAGGAGTTTATCCCTCCGGAGTTTCGCAGCCGGATTCGATATTATTTCCAGCGATTGTCTGAGGAGTCTTGAGCGGATGCAGCAAATGAAGTTCATGGTTTTTTGCCTTGGGGCGGTCCTGTTCATGTCGGTGGCTGGGGGGAGGGCCTGGGCGCAAGCGCCGTTTCGGCCGCCTGCTCCGCCAGGGGCGCAGGTGTTGCAGGCACAGGTGGAACAACTGCAAAAGCGGTTGGAAGGCGCCAAGAGCGACCAAGAACGCTTGCAGCTGCATCTTGTCCTGATTCAACAGCTTCAGCGGTTGCAGGCTCACCGGGAAGTCATCCAGACTTATGAACAGCTACTTCAATTGCCGTTGGTGGCGGATCTCGAGAAGCGGTTTCTCTACGTTTTGCAATATGGCGGTTACCTTGAGCAATCCTCGCGACCGGCGGACGCCGCTTGGGTGTATCAAAGGTTCCTGGATCGCCTTGACCGCGAGCTGCCCGAATCGTTATCCGTCCAGCGGTCGACGGTGGAACTCCGTCTTCTGTCGGTGTTGGTCCAGAGCGGCGCTTACCGGGAGGCCAAGGCGAAGGCGTTTGAAATCCTGGACGCGACAGGCGCCACCGTGTCGTCTCCGCTCGTCAAGAGCTTATTAGAATTGGCTGAGAGCGACCTCCTCGCGCCGGCAGAACTGTCCCGGCTCGAACAGATTATTCTGGACGATGGGCAGTTTCACCCGCTTGTGCCTCGTCTGATCCGTCTTTATGCCGATCAGGGAAGAGGCGAGAAAGCGGTCTCTCTCGTCGAGCCGCTGTTGGAAAGAGATCCGAGCCAAGTATTGAACCTCTTGGACTTGATTCACGATGTTTACCGGGCGCAGTTCGGTCCGGCCGGAGGCGACCGTTTTCTCCAGCAGTTGGACGCGGTTCAGCCTGCTCGCCGGCTTGGCGTCGCCGGAGAGTTGATTCGCGTTCGATGGCTGGATCGAATCGGAAGGACCGAAGAGGCTTACGAGGCGCTTCAGGCCAAGGCGGGTCAGGCGAGTATCTATCAAGAAGAACTGGCGTCTTTGTACTCTGCGCATGAACGATACGCTGAAGCCGCTGAAGTTTACGCGGGCTTGCTGAAGCGGGACGGCGGGAATACCGGTTACCTTCGGAGGCTGGGTGACTGTTTTCTTCTCTTGGGACGCAAGGCGGAAGCGGTCGCCAGTTGGGATCGAATCCCTTCGGCGTTGGGAAAGAACGCGGCCTCCTACGAATTCCTGTCTGAGATTTACGAGTCTCACGGCCTGTACGCCGAAGCCATTGCCGCGCTCAAGCGCGCCCGCGACCGGGGCGGTCCCAAGGACTCGAACCTGTCGATTCGGATTCTCGATCTTTGGTTTGGATCGGGAGACGATGAAGCGCTGCTGCGGGAATATCTGCAAACCTCGCTTTGGGACGGCGGTCGGGAGCCGTTCTACCGTCGGCGGATCGTCGACCAGTTGCAGCGGGAGCCTGAGCGCGCGGTGCAGTTGCAGGAGATTCTTCTCCGCCGTCTGAACTCCGACGCGGACGAAAAACGGCGTGAATTTCTGCGTTTGCTGGGTGTCGATCTTTGGGTGGCGGTGGAGGAATATCAGCGAGCCGTTGCGTTCATCAACGCTGCGTATTCGAACAGATTCGAATTGGGCCGGCGGTTGAGCAATCTCGGTTTTGAAATCAGTCACCTCGGCGCGTTGGACGAAGCCGTGGCGGCCTGGGCGCAAGTGCCTTGGCAAAGCCCCCACTATCCGGTGGCGCGCACGGAAATGGCGCGCGTCAGTCTGGAGCAAGGCCGGTTGAACGAGGCGCGGCAAGGGGCGAAAGGCTTGATCGCGTACCTGACGCGGCCCCGGCCGCTGCCGGCGGCGCAGGTCAAGGACTCCACTTTCGAGTTTTACATGAAGACGCTTCCCCGAGGGGAGCAGTCGCGATTCATCCAGGCGCTGCTTGTGCTGGCGCAGGTTGATTTGCGGCAAAAGCGCCCGAGCGAAGCGTTGAAAGCGCTGCTCCCCCTTCAGGGTGTCCGTCGCCTGGGGCAGCCGGGGATGTACTCGCTGTTCGTGGGACATGCGTATTCGCAGCTGGGTTCGCTCGACACCGCCGAATCGCACTATCGCCGGGCGGCGGAGCAGGCGCCGCCGCGTTCGAGCGTTCGCTCCGAGGCGGAATTCCATCTGGCGGAAGTCCTCCTTTGGCGGGAAGAGACCGAGGAGGCGATGGAGCGCTATCTTCAGCTGGCGCGGGAGGATCCTCGCGGCGACTTCGTCAACGAAGCGCTTCGGCGTTATCTCGTGCTCGCGTTTGCCGGGGCCGAGCAACTGTATCACTACACGCTGGCCACGCTCGAAGAGTGGAAAGGCGACGGGCAGGAGGCCGTGCGGCTTTACCGCGAGGCGGCAGCGGACGACGCCGAGAGCGACGTGGCCGGATGGTGTCTCTATGAAGCGGCGCGGCGGCTGCTTGCGATGGGACAGCCGGACGCGGCGCGGAAACAAATCGAACATATTCTCGGACGCTACGAGCATCCCACCCTGATGGCGGAATGCCGCGTGCTGCTGACGAAGCTGCCCGGCGGGCAGCCGGATGTGGCCGGAGTTCCCGCCGAAGCGACCGGCCCTTACCTCGACCTCGTGCTGGAGTATCCCGACTCGCTTTACTCCGACCTGGCGCGGCTGAAGCTCGACGGCCGGCTCGCCGAACCGTTCTGAGCCGAATTTCTCCCCACTCGTTTTCTTAACCGCAGAGAACGCCGGGCGCTTTCAGTCTCCACGCCCCTTATCATTATAATGACTCACCTGCCGTGCCCGTGTGCCGGATCGTTCAGGGGAGGGAACGAACGCTCTTGACATTTAACAGTTTCCAGATACTATCCTCGACGTGGTTGAAGATTCCCTGAGCGCCGAGTTGGGAAAGAACATTAAAAGAGAACCCTCTACAGGCCTGTTACAGGTCGTCGAAATCTTACCTGTGGAATGCTCTGAAGCCGTTCCGTTGCTCTCCCGTACGAGGTCCATTGTGAATCGTCAAGTCCTGCCACAAAAGGAAGGTGTGTTTCATGGCTACCGGAACAGTAAAATGGTTTAGCGACAAGAAAGGCTTCGGATTCATTAAGTTGGATGACGGCCAAGAGGCATTTGTCCATCATTCCGAGATTGAGGGCGAAGGATTTCGCTCGCTTGAGGAAGGGGACAAAGTCGAGTGCGAGGTGGGCAAGGGTCCCAAAGGCCCTCAGGCCACGAAGGTAAGAAAGATCTAGGCATTGCCGAAAGGCAAGCCGGGATCGGTTCTACCGCAATCTGAGCGGGGCTTCGGCCCCGCTCTTCGTTGTTTTTTACTCTCCTTTTCAGTCTGCGGTAAAAGGCTGCCGGATGGGTGTGTCCCGGGGGGAAGAAATGAAGGCTAATTCCTTGATTTGCAAGTAGTAAAGAGCCTTCTCGATAAAAGACCGCTTTGCGGATCGATCACTCTGCGCTAAAATCCCTAACTTCAAGTGATTCCGGCCTGCTGAAACGATCGGCGGCAGACCGGGATCTCGGCCCAGGAAAGGGATGTTGAACGCCGAAGCGGAATGAACGAAAAAGTCCCCATCAGCAAGCGCCTGGTCTTCATCAACTCCGCCAGTTCCTTGGCTGCCCGGGCCATCAACATTACGATTCTGGTCTGGCTGCAGCAATACCTTCTGTTGCGTATCAGCGCCGAAGAGTACAGCATTTATCCGGTGCTGATGGCGGTGATGGTATTCATCCCCCTTCTGAATCCGATTCTAACCGGGGGGTTGGGCCGTTACGTCGTGGAGGCCTACGCCCAAGACGATCAGCGCCGGGTTACCCAAATCGTTTCGACAATGGTTCCCTTGTTGCTTGGGGCCGGGCTGCTGATCCTCATTGGGGGGGGGGCGTTTGCCTGGAACGTGCATCGGGTTCTCACCATTGCCCCGGACCGCATCTGGGACGCCCGCGTCATGATGGCGCTGTTGGTGTTCTCCGCGGCCATTCAACTTCCGCTGGTGCCGTTTGGTCTGGGACTCTATGTCCGGCAGAAATTCATCCTGCTCAATTTGATCAACCTGGCGGTTCAACTACTTCGTGCGGCGATCCTATTCGTTCTTCTTTTCGGTGTAAGCACGCGGGTCTTGTGGGTTGTTGTCGCTACGGTCCTGGCCAATTTCAGCGGCTATATCATAAAAACAGTTGTTTCATTGCGGCTCGTGCCCTCGCTCCAGTTCCATTTCGGCGAGATTCGATGGAATCTCGTAAGAAGTCTTACCTCCTTCGGATTCTGGAACTTTATCACCGGATTGGCGAATACGATCTACAAGAGTGCCAGCCCCATTATTCTTAACAAGCTGGCAACGCCCATCGACGTCACTTGTTTTCACTTGGGCTCCCTGGTTTACCAGCAGATTAATCAGGCGCGGATATTGGTCTCAACGCCCCTTCAGCCGGTTATGACGGCTATGCACGCCATGGGTAGCGGAAAGCGCCTGCGGAGCACTTACCTTCGAGGCGGCCGTTATGCCTTGTGGCTGGTGATGTTGATGGCCCTTCCGTTGATGATTTACCGGCAAGAAGTCATGCAGATTTACCTGCATGAGAAGTTTCAAACCTATGCAGATTCGGCCACGGTTATGCTCTTGTTGTTGCTGACCTTCCCAATGGTTCTTGGCAATACCATGTTGTGGAATATCGGTTATGCCAAGGCGCAATTGCGTCCGATCGCGTGGCGCGTTTTACTCATTCAAATTAGCAATCTTGCCCTTGCCCTGTACTTGGTCGGAGTTCGAGGGATGGGAGCCGTTGGCTCGGCCTGGTCCTCTTTTGGGGCTGACTTGGCCGCTCGGATGTCGTCTGGCCGAGGTGACCTTCAGGAAATGGCTTCAAGAAGCGTTGGGACTGGGGCTTTTGCCCAGCGTGGCGGGAATCTTGGTTTGGGTGGGCCTGCGGGTTCTCGTTCAGCCCGCCGACTGGCTTACGCTCGGCCTCTGTACGGCCGCCGGCTGCGTGGCCTATGGAGTCACTCTCTTGCTGTTTTGTCTGCAGCCCTACGAGCGGAAGGACCTGCGGCGAATGTTGGAGATGCTAAGATCGCGAGTGGCTTTCCTTTGAGCGCCGGAGCGTCGATGAAGCGATCTTGGAATACAAAAGGGGAATGCGGTTGATGAACGAAAGTGAGATCGTCTGCAGTGTCGTCATTCGGTGCTGCAACGAAGAGCAACACATTGGAAGACTCCTCAGCGGTATTCTGGAGCAAACGCTTCAAAAAGTTGAAATCCTCGTTGTGGATTCGGGGTCAGCGGATGCCACCTTGGCGATTGCGTCCCGGTTTCCGGTGAAGATCGTTTCCATTCGTCCCGAGGAGTTCTCGTTCGGCCGCTCACTCAATATCGGTTGCCGCGAGGCCCAGGGCGAATTTCTGGTCTTTGCCAGCGCCCACGTTTATCCACTGTACCGCGACTGGCTTGAGCGGCTGGTGGCTCCCTTCAAGGATCCGGACGTGGCGTTGGTCTATGGCAAGCAGCGCGGGGTCGAGAACACAAAGTATTCAGAACACCAGGTTTTTGCCCGATGGTTCCCCGAGCAATCCAATCCAAGCCAGGACAATCCATTCTGCAACAACGCCAACGCGGCGATCCGACGGCGCCTTTGGCAACAGGTGCCTTACGATGAAATGCTGACCGGCCTGGAGGATATCGATTGGGCGAAACGGATCATGGCCCTGGGTCGCAAGATTGCCTATGAAGCCGATGCGACAATCATCCACGTCCACAACGAGACGGCCCGGCAGGTATTCAACCGCTACCGGCGGGAGGCGATTGCCTTGAAGCAAATCTGTCCCGAAGAGCATTTCAATCTCTGGGATTTTCTTCGCTTGTATCCGAGCAACGTTTTCAGCGACGGATATCACGCCGCCCGGGACGGCCAACTGGCGCGCAATCTCGTCGGCATCCCCCTGTTCCGGCTGATGCAGTATTGGGGGGCTTACCGGGGATTTCGCCAGCATGGACCGCTCAAAAGCAAGTTGAAGCAGCGATTTTATTATCCCAAGGGGTTGACGCGAGCGGCTCCGATGAAGGAAACTCCGAACTCGGAGCGCAAAATCCGCTATTCCAGGCAACCCAAGGAGAAGACCGTTGGCGACGATCATTGATATTTCGGTACCGCTACGGGCGGGAATGCCCGTCTGGCCGGATAGTCCGGGCTACCATTTAACTCAATTCCAAAGCATGGAAGCCGGGGACGCTTGGAACAATTCCCGCCTGGATAGTGACGTCCACGTAGGGACGCATATCGACGCGCCTCGCCATTTTCTTCCCAAGGGCAGTACGATCGACGCTTTGCCGCTCGAGGTATTGATCGGTCCGGCCGTCGTGGTCTCCTTGCCGGAGGTGGAGGCTATTACGCGGGCGGATTTGGAGCGCTTGAACCTGCCGCGCGGCGTTCAGCGTCTTCTCTTTCGAACGCGGAATTCCCGGCTGTGGACCTCGGGCGAAACGAAGTTTCGAAAGGATTTCGTGGCGTTGACCGCCGACGCAGCCGCCTGGATCGTGGATCGGCAGATTCGCCTGGTGGGCATCGACTACCTGTCCATTCAGCGCTTTGACGACAGTCCGGAGACCCACCGGATTCTGCTCGAAAACGCGGTTGTGATCCTCGAAGGGCTGAACCTGTCTCGGGTGGAGCCCGGGCCGTACGAGCTGATCTGTCTTCCCCTGAATCTCGTCGGCGCAGAGGGCGCCCCGGCGCGGGCCGTGCTTCGGTCTCAGGCAAAGCCGAATGAGTTGGAGAATATGTAATGCAAAAAGAGGAGATCATAAGGACACTCAATCAGGCTTATTTCTCCGAGCAAAGACACGAGAAGAGACTTATCGAGCTGCTTCCCAGCGTTCTCAGTCAGTTTCAAGTATTCGTTGACCTGGGAGCCAGCCTCGGACAGTATACCTACTTCGCCAATCAGATGATCAAAGGCGGGCGGCTCTTCGCCATTGAGCCAGACTGCATCCGTTTTGAAGAGCTTGAAAAGAACTGTTGTCAATGGGCGATCGAGTCAGAGAATCACATTACTCCGATTCGCGCCGCAGTCGCGGAAAAAGAAGGAGAGATTTCTTTCTATTCCACCCGGTCGAATGTCAGCGGCGGTCTATTCAGGCATGCGACACAGGACGAAAACGTCGAATGGCATGAAGAAAAGGTGCCCTGCACGACTCTGGACCAGATCCTGGCGGATGACCGAGAGGCATTTATCAAGATGGACGTTGAAGGTGTCGAGTTGCGCGTGCTTCGAGGAGCTACAGAGACGTTAAAGCAAGGCAAGTCGATATTCCTGATCGAAATCCATCCCTGGATTGACCCGGAGGGGCAAAAGAACACGCAGGAAATCTTCAGCCTGATGAAGAGCTTCGGCTATCGCGGCATCAAATTATTCGGTCATTGGTTTTTTGTCCCATTCGGTAAAACATGGCTCAAGCTGCAAGCGGTCAAGTGGCAGAGAAGAATTCAGGACTCGCTCCGATATCGATTGCCGTGGCTATTCAATCGGGGCAATTGAGCCAATGTTCATTCCATGAAGAAGGCACGAATGACGATGCTGGGGAGGCATCCATGAAAAAGCGAATCGTTGCCATTGTTCCCATGCGGCATCACAGCGAGCGCGTGCCGGGAAAGAACTATCGGCCTTTTGCCGGGGCGCCGCTGTATCACTTCATTATCCGCAGCCTGCTGGCCTGCGAGCGGATCGACGAGGTGGTCATTGATACCGACAGTCCAACGATCCTGGAGGACGCCGAGCGGCATTTTCCCGAAGTTCGCCGGCTGGAACGCCCGAAGCATCTTCGACACGGCGGCATTCCCATGAACGACGTCCTGCTGAACACGGTTCAACAGGTGAAAGCGGACTTCTACCTGCAAACCCATAGCACGAATCCCCTGCTCCGCGCGGAAACGATTGCCCGGGCGATCAAGGCGTTTCGGGACGGCACTCCGATGTATGACTCCCTGTTTTCGGTGACCCGGGTGCAGAGTCGACTCTGGGACTCGCTGGGGCGGGCCGTGAATCATAATCCGGATCTCCTGCTGCGTACCCAGGACCTGCCGCCGCTTTACGAAGAGAACTCCTGCCTGTACCTTTTTACGCGCGAAATTCTCGAAACGCGACACAACCGAATCGGAAAGCGGCCCCTGCTGTTTGAAATCGACCGAATGGAGGCCTGGGACATCGACGAGGAAATCGATTTTCGCATTGCCGAACGGCTCTATCTGGAAGGCCAACAGAAAGGAATGGAAGATCGTTCATGAAGTGGAAAGTTCTTGTGACCGCGCCGTATATGCAACCGGTGATTGACCGTTTTCGACCGCTTTTCGAACAACAAGGAATCGAGCTGTTCGTGCCACCGGTGGAAGAACGGTTCGAGGAAGATCAATTGCTTCAGTGGGTCGGCGACGTCGACGGCGTCATCTGCGGCGACGATCGATTCACCGAGCGGGTGCTCCAGGCGGCGCCGCGTCTAAAAGTGTTGTCCAAGTGGGGCACAGGGATCGACTCGATTGACCAGGAGGCTTGCCGCGCGCGCGGGATTGCCGTTCGCAATACGCCCAACGCGTTCAGCGAACCGGTGGCGGACACCGTCCTGGGATACCTGCTCTGCTTTGCCCGGCGGCTTCCCTGGATGGATCGGGCCATGCGCCGGGGAATGTGGGAAAAGATCCCTTCGGTGGCTCTTCGAGAACAGACGCTGGGAGTTATCGGCGTCGGCAACGTGGGCAAGGCGGTCGTGCGACGAGCCATCGCCTTCGGCATGCGGGTGCTGGGCAATGACCTGATTGAGATGCCGGCCGAGTTTCTGGGGGAAACCGGCATCGAGATGGTGGACAAAGACCGGTTGTTACAGGAAGCCGATTTTGTCAGTCTAAACTGCACACTCAATCCAACCAGTCATCATCTCATGAACGAGACGAGATTTGCCCGGATGAAATCTTCGGCCGCGATCGTCAACACGGCGCGCGGCCCCCTCATCGACGAGCCGGCTCTGATCCATGCGCTGCAAACGGGGCGCATCGCAGGCGCGGCGCTGGACGTGTTCGAGCAGGAGCCACTGCCGGGCGACAGTCCCCTGCTCGAAATGGAGAACGTCCTGATGGGACCGCACAATTCCAACAGCAGTCCGGAAGCTTGGGAACGCGTTCATCACAATACGATCAAGAATCTGCTTGAGGAACTAAACAGGAGAGAGCCATGAAGCGAGTCGTGCTGATCACGGGAACCGCGGGCGGGATCGGCGCCGCCACCGCGAAGGTCTTCGGCGAGGCCGGGTGGCACGTCATCGGCGTGGATCGGCGGAAGGTGGACCGGGTGCCCGGGGTCGCGCATTTTATTCAAGCGGATATTTCCGAGCCGCACGCGCCGGAAGGCATCTTTCAGGAAGTGACGAAACAGGAAGGGCGCTTGGATGCCTTGGTCAACAATGCCGCCGTGCAGATCTGCAAGCGCCTCGTGGACACCACGCCGGAAGAATGGGATCAAACCATGGCTTCCAACGTCCGCTCGGTCTTTCTCTCCATTCGACAGGCGTATCCGCTGTTGAAACAGTCGCAGGGGGCGATTGTCAACGTCAGCTCGGTTCATGCCGTGGCCACGTCCCAGGGCATCGCGGCCTATGCCGCGAGCAAGGGGGCGCTGTTGGCCTTGACTCGGGCGTTGGCGCTGGAGCTGGGCGCCGAAGGCATTCGAGTTAACGCGATTCTTCCCGGCGCGGTCGATACGCCCATGCTGCACGCCGGCTTGAGCCGGGGACACGTCCAGGGCGACGACATCGATCAGCTGGTCCGGGGACTGGGCAAGAAACACGTGATTGGCCGCGTCGGGCAACCGGCCGAGATCGGACGCGTGATCCTGTTTCTGGCCGATCATGAGCAATCCTCATTCATGACCGGCCAGGCGGTCGTCGTCGACGGCGGCGCGACGGCCCGCCTCAGCACGGAATAGATCGAGGGTGATGATGAGTCCGATAAAAAAGTTGGCGAAAAGAGCCTTGGGAGAGGACCCCTACAACCGCCTGTCCAAAACCCGCGGTCGTTGGCGACGCAAGATGGCCGATATGCGATGGCGCTGGAGTTGGGAGGGGCGGGACAACCAGCGCCGCCTGAATGCGCTCCGCAATGCCTATCAAGGTAAGCGCTGCTTTATTATCGGTAACGGTCCCAGTCTTAAAAAGACCGACGTTCGCCTGCTGTCGAAAGAAGTTACAATTGGCTGTAACGGTCTTTTTCTGTTGTTTGGCGAAATGGGATATCTCCCGACGTTTTATGCCGTCGAAGACTACCTCGTCGCCGAGGACCGCGCCGAACAGATTAATCAGATCCGCGGAACCACGAAAGTGTTTCCCCGACGGCTGGCTTATTGCCTGCTGCCCGATCAAGATACGATCTACATTAATTTTCGATACGAACACTTCAAGGATCGCCCCCGATTCAACCCCCGGTTCGACCAATTGGTGTACTGGGGCGGAACGGTGACATACCTGAATATTCAGCTAGCGTACTACATCGGGTGTCGAGAGGTTTATCTGATTGGAGTGGACCATAATTATCGAGTGCCGTCGCAGGAGGAAATCGACGAGAAAAAGGTCATTGTTTCCAAAGAGGAAGATCCGAACCACTTTCATCCCGATTACTTTGGTCCGGGCTATCGGTGGCATGATCCGAAGGTCGAACGGATGGAACAAAGTTATCTTTCGGCGAAGGAGTTCGGAGATGCTCATGGACTCAAAATCTACAATGCCACGGCGGGCGGGAAACTCGAGATCTTCCCCCGAGTCGATTACGATGAAGTCGTTGGAAAGACGGCAAAAGGGATTTAAGGATGAGTGCTGATTTAAGAATTGCCGTCATCGGTTGCGGCGCGGTTTCGGAAATGTTCCACCTGCCGGCCTTGGCCGGGATCGGGCGGACACCGGCGTGGCTGATCGATAAGAACCGGGAGCGCGCCGAGCGATTGGCCAAGGGATGGGGGGGGACCCGGGCGGCAAGTGATTACCAAGCCTGCCTGGGCAAGTTCGATGCCGCCATCGTGGCGTTACCGCATCATTTGCACGCGCCGGTCTGCTCGGACCTTCTCGCCCGGGGCGTTCATCTGCTGGTGGAGAAGCCGCTGGCCAATACTTCCGCTGAGTGCGAAACGATTCTCTCCTCGGCAAAGCAGGGGGGAAGCGTCCTGGCGGTCGGGCTGATGCGCCGATTTCTTCACGTTGCGCAGTGGGTCAAGGCGGCGTTGGAGGCCGGTGTGTTGGGCGAGATCGAGTCCTTCGACGTCCGGGAGGGATTCGTTTACGGCTGGCCGGTCGCCTCGGACTTTTTCTTCCGCAAGGAGACCGCCGGCGGTGGCGTTCTGTTGGATACCGGGGCGCACACGCTCGATCTTCTCCTGGCGTGGTTGGGAGAGGCACAGTTCTTTGAATATCGCGACGACGACTTCGGGGGGGTGGAGGCGGACTGCGAGCTGCGCTTGACGCTTGCCTCGGGAGCGAAAGGCGTGGTGGAACTGAGCCGCACTCGCAATCTGCGCAATACGGCCCGGATTCGGGGCAGCAAGGGAGAGATCGAGGTCGGCCTTACTCGCAACACGCTCGAAGCCAATCCCCGCTCTCTGCTCCGCTTCAAAGCCGGAAAGCGCGATGGAAGAAAACTGCCCGAGCAAAAGTTGCCGGAGCTGTTCCGGCTTCAGCTTGAGGACTGGCTCGAAGCGATTACGGCAGGCCGGCCGCCGCGCGTCTCGGGCTCGGAAGGCGCGCGAGCCATCCATCTTATCGAGGCCTGCTATGCAAAGCGACAGCGGCTGAATCTGCCCTGGGTAAGCCCGGTGGAGGACCGAGGCCGTGACAAGTCAAAGGAAGTTGTTGGATGTTGAATTTCAAGAAAGTACTCGTGACCGGCGCCACCGGGTTTATCGGGGGGCGATTGGTTGAAAAGTTAATCCTCGATCACAAAGTCGAAGTTCGGGCCCTGGTGCGCAATTTCAGCAAAGCGGCGCGCATCGCCCGCTTCGATCTGGAGATGATCGGCGGCGAAGTGAGCGACGCGCAGGCGGTGGATCGGGCGGTGGCGGGTTGCGACGTCGTTTTTCACTGCGCGCACGATTTCAGCGGGCGGCAAGGCAATCTGGACGGCGCGGGAGCGATCGCCGAAGCGTGCTTGAAGCACCAAGTGCGTCGCTTGGTGCATACCAGCTCGATCTCGGTTTACGAACCGCTGTCCGACGGGGATCTCGATGAGTCGGCGCGGCGCGAACCCTGTGGCTGGGACTATCCGGACACGAAGCGGGCCGTGGACGAATTGTTGCTTGAGTTCCACGCGAAGCGGAGTCTCCCGGTGGTTTTTCTTCAGCCGGCCATCGTGTATGGGCCGTTTTCCAATCCCTGGACGCTGACGCCGATCAAGCAGCTGCGCAGCGGCCGAATCGTTTTGCCGGACGCGGGGCAGGGGTTGTGCAACGCGGTGTACGTTGATGACGTGGTCGATGCGATGCTCTTGGCCGCCGAGAGAGAGGAGGCGGTCGGCGAGTCCATGCTCGTCTCGGCTGAAACGCCGGTGACCTGGCGGCAGTTTTACGCCGCTTACGAAAAAATGCTGGGAATCGAGGGCGTCGTTCTCGTGCCTGCCGAAGAGATCCGGAAGTCGGCCGGCGGCAAACCGGGCAAACCACCAAGCCTGAAGACCCTGGGCAAGGATCCCCTTCGCATCACGAAGTGGGGACCCACGCGCGCTTTGTACGAAATACTTCGCTCTCCGCTCGTGGAACGGTACTGGATGAAAATGCGCCGGCGGCTGCCGCAACTGATGTACCTGCCGAATGAGCAGCAATTGGCGCTTTATGGCGCCCAGGCACGGGTGAAAATCGACAAGGCCAAGCGCCTGCTTGGATATCAACCGAAGTTCGACTTCGATCGCGGCATGAAACTTACGAAACAGTACGTTCAGTGGGCAAATCTGTAAGCAGTAAAGTATGTCGCTCGAGATGAATTACCAAGCCCAAACTTGGGTTCCCGATTGCGCCGATACATGAGTGCCCAATCCGCTGAAGTCGTTTCCTTTTTCAGGACCGGCCAGAAAGGAATTGTAATATCCAACAACTCCATACTGGCCGGAGGCAACCGTGATTGCATTTTTCTGGATGTATTCACTCGAACCGGTCGGTGAGGGGAATAAAAGGGATCCCAGCATTTGAGCAACACAGGCTTTATCGCAATTGCTGATCGTACAGGCCGTGAGAAGGACATTACTGTAGGATTTGCTGTCAATACCGTATTTCATATCCGAGACGGTGCAATAGATCAGACGCCCTCTCGCTTGCCCGTTGTAGTAAAAAGCTCGAGTGTATGCGCTGAGATAGGGCTCGCCATCCGAGGCAGTCACATACTCGGCATCGAGAACCGATCCATCCTGCACATAGACTCCCCAAAAGTTATGCCTAAAAATGCAGTGGGTGATTTTGACCTTGGCGTCCTCCTTGAGGTAGATGCCTGCTCTCTCATTATAGTCGAAAAGAATGCCTGAAATAAACAGATTGTTCTGGTCATAGATATAAAAACAATGCTCTCGCGCCGGACTGGTATCAGCCACGGCATCTGCGCCGGTCACGCGCACGGAATCGGGACTACCGGCATTGCCAATGATGGAAATCGTGGCGTCGCCGATGACCGACTTTCCCGTCATAACCACTCTTTCCCGGTAAACACCATCCGCTAAGTGAATTGTCGCATTGTTTCCGATCATGGGCGGCAGGGCGTTCCAGGCGGCCTGAATAGTTTGCTTGGGGCGAAGGGGTGTGAGACCGGGATAATCGTCATCCCCGGTTGCCGCATTGACATACAGGGCGATTTCCTGTTGCGATTGGCTTCCGAGCAACGCGGGATTGGTGATCTTTCGGTCGGGATCAAGCTGCTCGAAGGTCCCCGCCCCGGTGTCGCAGAACCACACCCGCAGCTTCACGCGCTCGGCCACGTTAAAAAGACTCGCGTCCAGCATCGCCATGTTCGGCAGGCTCGGATCGCCGATAATCACGTTGAACACGCCGTCGGTAACGTCAACAACCACCGCCGCGGCCGGCTCGTCGCCGGTCGTGCTCGTGCCGTCGTTTGACCAAAGCGACAGATCGCCGATGTCGTTGACAATGGCGAACTTGAAGTAGCCCGAACCGGTATAGGGCAAACCATCGACTTTCACCAGGCCCTCATAGTTGAATTCCACCTGCTGCGCCTGAACCGAACCAGCAAGAACACTGAGACACAAGATGGCTAGAATCAAATGGGTTTTCATGGCACTCCTCCAATGAAGTCTCAAATATTTTTTGTTTTAACCGCTGTTTTGTCTGCTCAATACTCCTTCCAATTCCCCACGGCCGATTCCTCACTCTTACCCTTAATATTCGTTACCTCAATCCGGGAGCTGCCGGTCTGAACTGCGCTTCCGGTGGACTGGGTCATCGAGGCGTTGACCGAGAACTTGCCTTTGGCGCTGTGGCCGCCACCGATCGTAATGCGGGTGTACTCGACGCTGCTGTCGGCAAAACCATCCATGCCAAAGGCGGAAATCAGAGCTGTGATGACGAGTCCAAGAAGAAGAATCTTGCACAACCGAGTTTTCATGCGTTCACCCCCTCCCAGAACTGAGATGCACTTTCTCTTTAATTTACCCCTAAAAACCGGCAAGCCAATCCAAGTCATATTACGCCACTTTGTCATCATATTGAACAATATGTCCATGTCAACCGGAATTTTTTCGGTCACCCGAGACGGCAGAGAAGAGTCGGCCCCCGAGGGCCGACCATGCGAGGGAAATGTCGTTCTTTTCGACCATTCAGCTTTTCATTCCGGGTGATCGTTCTATGGACGGCACGCTCCGGCGGTTGAAAATAAAGGCTAATCCATTGATTTTATAGCACTAAGGATCTTCTTTAACAAAAGACCGCTTTGCGGATCGGTCGCTCTGCGCTAAAATCCCTAAATTCAAGTGATTCTGGCTTTCGGGGGCAATTCGTGGTCGATTTTTCGATTGCTATCTGCACGTACAACAAGGCGCAATACCTGCCGCATGCGCTGGAGACGGCGCTGGCCCAGGAGTATCCGCCGGAGCGGTATGAAATTATCGTGGTGGACAACAACTCAACCGATGGCACCCGGCAAGTCATCGAAAAATATATGGGAAGGTTCGCCAACTACGTTCCGGTACAGGAGACGCAGCCGGGGCTGTCGCACGCCCGGAACCGGGCGCTCAAGGAAGCCCGCGGAGCGTTCGTCGTGTTCATCGACGATGACTGCGAAATCGCTCCGGCCTACCTGCAGCACTTGCAGCAAGCCGTCGCCGAAGTGGAGCGCGTTGGCGTACTGGGTGGCCCGGTCGGCGTCAAGTGGGTGACCCGGCGGCCCCGGTGGTGGACGAACGGTTTGGACGCTGTGTTCAACCGCACCGAACTGGCCCCGGAGCGTCGAATTCTCGAAGACGGGCGGAAGCTGGTGGGCACCAATTTTACCGTCCGAAGGGATTTAGTGCAGTCGGTCGGCTTGTTCGACGTCGACCTCGGCCGGAAAGGCTCGGGATTGATGGCCTCCGAAGAGGTGGAGTATGTCACCCGGGTTCAGAAGGCGGGCTACCGGGTGGTTTACGAGCCGGGGTGCCGGGTGGATCACCTGGCGATTCCCGAACGGGCCCGCGTCGGGTACATCCTTCGCCGGTCGTGGAACCATGGACGTTCGTATGTCCTGATGTACCGAGCGCAACGGACGTATTGGCAGCACTTTCACGTGATTCTGGCCTCGCTGAAGCGCCGGGTGATTCAGTTCCACGTCCGCATCTTTTATTCGGTCGAGGCCTGGAACCGCCTGGCGAGTCAGGCGGGCGCTTTCTATCAGCTGCTTTGTGAGATGGCCTCGGGCCGGAAGGGAACCCGGGAGTGAATCAGGACGGCCCTCGCGTATCCGTGGTGATCCCCACTTACAACAACGCCCGGTTTGTCGCTGAGGCGGTTGAAAGTGTTTTGCAGCAGACGTATCGGGATTATGAGATTGTTGTCATCGACGACGGATCAACCGACACCACGCGCGACGTCTTGGCGCCGTTTCAAGATCGTATTCATTATCTGCATCAGGAGAACGCCGGAGCCGGCGCGGCGCGCAATCGGGGCATCGAGGAGAGCCGGGGCGAGCTGATCGCCTTTCTCGACTCGGACGACTTGTGGTACAAAACGAAGCTGGAGAAAAGCGTCGCGGCGTTCGATCGGGACCGCGAAGCGGGACTGGTTTACAATCGCTACCTTCAGCGGGATCTGGATAGTGGCCGCGAAAGGCGGGGTCATGTGTTCGGTCGCAGCGGACGCGTGGCGGCGGAGTACATCCTCTTTTTTCGGGGTGTTCACACCTCGTCGGTTGTCATTCGTCGCGAGTGTTTCGAGAAGTGCGGCCGGTTCGATCCCTCGCTCCAGCTGAGTCAGGACGTCGACCTTTGGCTTCGCATCATGGAGGACTACCCGATCCGGGAAATCCCGGAGGTTCTGCACGAATACCGCTCTCATGGAGCGGGTTTAGTCGCGCGGATGCGGGACGTTTGGCAGGAAGAAAGTCTACGGCTGTTGGAT
>Ga0272442_10005044_pt1 | contig 17797 bp, 16 predicted proteins | sample SSMForm2O_FD_200262 | JGI IMG/M metagenome (GOLD analysis project Ga0272442, IMG submission 200262) | Marine sediment archaeal communities from Little Sippewissett salt marsh, Falmouth, MA, United States - SSM-Form-2O | ecosystem: Environmental > Aquatic > Marine > Wetlands > Sediment ... | reverse complement strand
GGAATAGTTGATTTTGCCCGGGAGTTGAAAAATTTGGGTTGTGAACTCATTTCCACAGGAGGAACTCGTAACCTATTGTTGAATAATGAAATAGATTCTACTGATATTGCTGATTTTACCGGAAATCCAGAAGCCTTCGGGGGACGAATGAAAACCATATCCTTCCAGGTTGAATCAGCTCTTCTTTACGACCGGATCAAGGATAAAGCGGAAGCTGATAAGTATAGGATTCTCCCCATAGATATGGTGGTTTGCAACCTTTATGATTTTGCAAAGTTCAAGGATGATAAGCCGGATTTATCTCTTCTTATTGAAAATATAGATATTGGTGGCCCCACCATGATCAGGGCAGGAGCTAAGAATTATCGTTTTGTTGCTGTGGTTACAGATCCTTCTGACTATCAATGGATTATTCAAGAATTAGAACAACTGCAAGGGTCAATTAGTGAAGAATCTCGGTTCAGGTTGATGCGGAAAGCATTTAACCTTACAGCGGATTACGATGCTCTCATTGCTCAAACCATGGATGAACTAGCTGGAATCAAAGGACTGAGGTTTAAATTTGAAAAGGGGGAAAAGCTGCGTTATGGAGAAAACTCCCATCAGAAAGGATTTCTTTATCGGGAAAAAGGAGCAATTAATTCCCTTTATGATCTAAAAATATTGCATGGCAAAAAAATATCTTACAATAATCTTTCCGATATTCAAAGTGCTTTGGAGGTTGTTGCTGAGTTCGATGTACCAACTTGTGCTATTGTTAAACACAACAATACCTGTGGATTATCCTGCGGGAGTAAACAGAATAATGTATTCCGCTATGCCTGGGCAGGTGATCCTGTTTCTGCTTTTGGTTCGATCATTGCATTTAATACTGAAATTGAACTTGATACTGCCAAGTTTCTTAGGTTGAATGATGATGATAAAAAGAAGCGAAAATTTGTGGAAGTCATAATTGCTCCTGGTTTCAGAGAAGATGCTTTTTCATATTTATGTTATCATAAGAATCTGAGGATAATTGAAGCGGATCCGAAAATAGCCCTGAAAACAAAATCTATGAAATATCTAGCAGGATCTTTGCTATGGCAGGAAGTCGATCATCAACTTTACAATGATTTTGAGATCGTTACTGAAAAGAAAATTGATCTCAATTCAGAAAAATTACTACTTGAATTTGGCCTAAAAGCAGTTAGAAATCTGAAATCCAATGCTATTGCTCTTGTCAGAAAAACCGAAGACAATTATTTTCAGTTGATCGGTATGGGAGCAGGGCAACCTAATAGATTGGTAGCTACTCAGTTGGCGATCCAGAAAGCTAAGGAAAATTTAATTAGAGAATATCAAACCACCGAAATCATTTACCGAACGAATAGCTTAGAATCTTACCTCGAAAAAGAATTTAAAAGAACAGTTCTCATTTCAGATGCTTTCTTTCCTTTCGCGGATAATGTGGAACTGGCTTATAATGCAGGAATTTACATAATAATTCAACCAGGAGGTTCGATAAGGGATAAGAAAGTGATAAAAAAGTGTGATCAGCTTGGTGTAACTATGCTGTTTACCGGATTAAGGCATTTCAAACATTAAACATACGGAGAAAATAATGAGATTTTTAGACAAATTGATCTCCCCTCAATTACAAAAAGTACATTCGGGAAAAGTGAGAGAAAGTTTTCGTATCGATTCCAAAACCAGGATGATCGTGGTCAGCGATAGAATATCAAGTTTCGATAGCGTGCTAAATAATCTTATTCCCAACAAGGGCGCGGTCCTGAATGGTATAACAAACTACTGGTTCGAAAAAACCAGAGATATCGTAGAAAACCACTTCATTAAAGCTGTTGACCCTAACATAAGTCTGGTTAAGGAAGCTGAACCAATAAAGATAGAAATGATAGTTCGGGCTTATCTGACTGGATCTATGTGGCGGGGGTATGAAAAAGGTAAAAGGATTTTTTCGGGAGTAGAGGTTGCGGATGGCTTGACGAAGAATCAGAAGTTCCCACAACCAATCATAACTCCGACCACAAAAGAAGAGCACGATCGGGAAATAACCCCAACTCAAATCTTTGATGAGGGTTGGACCACAGAAGAGATCTACCGTAAGATGGATAATATTGCCAGAGCATTATTTGATATAGCATCAAGGGAATTGGATGAAAAAGGATTGAGCCTTGTAGACACGAAATATGAGTTTGGACTCATAGATGGAGAAATTATATTGATCGATGAGATCCACACACCTGATTCTTCAAGGTTCTGGGATAAGAAAGCTTATGAAAAAGATCCCTTGCGGGTTGATTCGATAGATAAGGAATATGTCAGACAGTGGCTTCTGAATAACAGGAAAGATGGTGTCTTACCAGACAAACTTCCCCAGGAAGTCATTGCAGAAACATCTCGTCGCTATCAGAACATCTATAAAAAGATAACCGGTAAAGAATTTGGGAGGAGTGAGGTTGATATAACTACAAGGGTGCATCATAACCTGGTAGATGCAGGTATAATCAAGGATGGTTATGTGGTTTTGATCATGGGATCTCCAAACGATAAACCTCATTGCCTTAAAATCGCTGATATCCTCAAAGAATATGACGTTTATACCGAATTCAGAGTTGTTTCAGCTCATAAAAATGGTGAAAGAATACCTGAGTTAGCTTCGGTTTATAATAATTCTCTGGAACCGGGAGCAGTGATTGCAGTAGCGGGTAGGTCTAACGGACTGGGAGGAGCACTTTCTGCTAATCTCAATCTACCTGTGATAAACTGTCCACCCTTTAAAGACAAAACAGATTTGATGGTAAACATAAATTCATCTCTGATGATGCCTTCTCAAACTCCTGCCATGACTGTGATCGATCCCAAATGTGCAGCGTTAGCTGCTCTTAGAACTTTAAATCTATCTCGCTTGAGAACATTATTTATCAAAGAGATTGTCAGGATAAAACAAGATTTGATAAAAGCCGATACAGAAATAAATAAGAATTGAACTGGGTGGAAGTATGAAAATTGGAGTGTTGGGTTCGGGTGGAAGAGAACATGCAATTGGTTGGAAACTTGGTCTAAGCAACAAGGTGGATAAGGTGTTTTACTTACCCGGTAACGGAGGTACGGAAAACAATATTCCACTAGATATTATGAATTTCGATTCTGTTGGCAAAGCATGTCTTGAAGAGGGAATAGAGTTGCTTATTGTAGGACCGGAAGCACCATTAGCTGCAGGTATTATTGATTATTTCAAATCGAGTGACCTGAAGGTTTTTGGCCCAGATAAAAAAGCCTCACAGCTGGAAAGTTCTAAGATTTTCGCTAAAAGGTTTATGAAAAAATATAATGTTTCTACAGCTAAATGCTGGATATTAGATGCTGAAACCGAGAACAGGATTGAGTCACTAAGTAAAATCAGGGATTTAACCAAAGGTAATTGTGTTATCAAATACGACGGTCTTGCTGCCGGAAAAGGTGTCTTTGTCTGTTCAACACCTGATGATTTTGAGATTGCAGTTAATACTCTGCTGGGTAGATATGGGAAGCAAGCTCCAATTCTTATTGAAGAAAAATTGGTTGGCGATGAACTTTCAATTCTTGCTTTCACCGATGGAAAACACTATAAATTGTTACTGCCATCCCAAGATCATAAACAGCTACTAGCTGCTGATAAAGGTCCGAATACAGGGGGCATGGGAGCTTTTTGCCCTGTTCCCGGATATTCCGAAAAACTAGATTTTAAGATCAGGAAGAATATAATAGAACCAACAATTGCAGGAATAAATTCGGAAGAGCTTGATTATCATGGAGTGCTTTATTTTGGGTTGATGATAACTGAAAAAGGTCCTCAGGTACTGGAATATAATATCAGGTTGGGAGATCCCGAAACCGAGGTAGTACTTCCTGCCTTAAAAAGTGACCTGTTAAGTCTGATTTTAGCTTGTTGGGATGGTAATCTTAATAAGGTTAAAACTGAGTTTGAATCAGGTTATTTTGTTGATGTCGTACTTGTTTCCGGAGGTTATCCCGGTGAGTACGCTAAAAATTATAATATCAACGGTTGGGACAAACAGGATCTGGTTTTTTGTGCTGGAGTAAGTAGAAAACAGAACAAGTTGTGTACTTCCGGTGGCAGGGTTCTGAATGTAGTTGCCCATGCTCAAGATCTCGACAAAGCTATCTCAAAAGCTTATGAGAAAGTAACGTTATTTGATTTCAAAGACTTATATTATCGACCGGATATTGGCAAAAGGACAAATACAATCATAAAATCCTACGTTGGGTAAAAAGCAGATGACCGAAAGGAAAAAATCGATCATTATAATGATTTCAGGACGTGGTAGTAATATGAACGCAATTATTAGGGAAGTGCAAAACGGTTGTCTCAAGGATATTTGTAAGATCAAATCAGTTTTTTCCAATCGCAGAGATGCACCGGGGCTGAATATTGCCAGAAAACAGGGCATAAAGATCAAGGTCATTGATTCCTCAGAAACAAAGAAAAAAGAATATAACAGATCATTATTAGATTATTTAGAAAAACAGAATCCCGATTATATTGTTCTGGCTGGTTACATGAAAATATTGCCACCTTCAATCGTAGCTGCTTTTCCCAGAAGGATCATTAATATACATCCTGCCGATACAGCTAAACATCAGGGCTTACATGGATATGAATGGGCTTATGAAAAAGGATTGATGGAAACTAAGATAACTGTCCATTTTGTTGATGATGGGCTTGATACCGGAGATGTCATTGCCAAAAGAAAAGTTGATCTTAGAAATGCTAAGTCAGTTGAAGACGTGGAAGAATCGGGCTTACAGGTTGAACATCATTTTTACAGTGAATGCCTGGAGAAATTATTTCGGGGTAAACTAGAATAAAAACACAAAAAAACAATCCCAAGTAAGCCAATGCAGAAAATAGTTATTGTAGATTTTGGTGGACAATATACCCATCTTATAGCCAGGAGAATCAGGAATCTTGGTGTATTCAGCGAAATAAGCAATCCCGAAGATCTTAAAATCGATTCAGATATTATTGGCCTGATTTTTTCAGGAGGTCCAAAATCTGTTGTTTCCAGTGATGCTTTTCGGTTGGATGTCGATCTTAACTCTATTAATATTCCAATACTGGGTATCTGCTATGGACATCAATTGCTCAATCTTATGTTGGGAGGAAAGGTTGAGTCAGGTTTGAGTAAGGAGTATGGTTTTACTCACATTACCTGTCAAAAAGAAAGTATTCTGTTCAAAGGCATTACAGGCCAGCAACAGGTTTGGATGAGCCATGGGGACCATGTAAAGATTTTGCCTGCAAACTGCAGGGTCACCGCAGCCAGCACCAACATCAGAATTGCTGCTTTCGAATCTCTGGATGGTATGTTTTTCGGAGTTCAGTTTCATCCTGAAGTAACCCACACTCTTATGGGAATGAAAATGTTAGATAATTTTGTTTCCCAATGCACTGATACACGGGATTGGAAAGCAGAGAATTATGTAGGGTATTTGATCAGTAAGGTACAGAGACTTTCGGAGAATAAAAATCTGATCCTGCTGCTTTCCGGAGGAGTTGATTCCTTGGTTACTCTGGAATTGTGTGCGAGAGCCTTGGATTCATCAAGAGTTTTTTCCATTCATGTTGATACCGGTTTGATGAGAAAAAATGAATCAAGCGAAATAATGAATCATTTCAGAAATTTGGGATACACTAATCTTAAAATTATTGAAGCTGAAGAAGTTTTCCTAAGCCAGCTTTCTGGTATCATCGATCCGGAAAAGAAAAGAGCTATTATTGGAAAATTATTCGTGGACCTTGTTCATAAGGAATTGAATGAGAAAATTGATAGAGAGAATAATTGGATGCTTGTTCAAGGGACAATCTATCCCGACACTATAGAAAGTGGTGATACAGATAAATCTGCTAAAATAAAAACACATCATAATCGTGTTAAAGAGATAGAGCAATTAATCGAACAAGGGAGAGTAATTGAACCAATAAGCGAACTGTATAAGGACGAAGTTCGGTCATTGGGATTGCAATTGAACCTACCAGAAGATCTGGTGCAGAGACAACCTTTTCCCGGACCGGGATTGGCAATTAGATTATTGGCATCCGATGGTATCCATAAGGATACAAAATATGACCTGGAAGAAGAAAAATTAAAAGACATATTGATAGATTATGAACTAAAAGGTTTTATTCTTCCAGTAAAAAGTGTAGGAGTACAAGGTGATTTTAGGACCTATAACCACCCCGCCGTTATATGGAATAATGGGCATAAAATAATTTCTTGGAGGTTATTAAGAAAGGTATCTTCAGAGCTTGTAAATAATTTGAGAACAGTTAACCGAGTATGTTTCTCCAGTTTACCCTTAAAAGAAAAACCGACATTAACCAAAAATTTAATTACAAAAGAAAACCTGAATGAACTTCGAGATATTGATGCTTTTTTCAGGTTTGAAACAGGTCACCTTACTGAAATCTGGCAGATGCCTGTAATTAGTTTACCTTTAACTGATGAATTTGGAAAGGTATTTGTTATCAGACCTGTATCTTCCCAAGATGCTATGACAGCAGATTTTTATGAAATGGATTTTAATCTTCTGAAGAATCTGACCAGTATTGCCAGAGTACGATTTCGTTCCGGAAGAGTATATTACGATATTACCAGTAAACCTCCCGGTACGATCGAATGGGAATAAAGATTTACTTTTTCTTGTTCTTTACCTTGTGCGGTCTGGTTTTTCCATAAGAACTGCGAAACCTTTTACCCTTTTTCGATTTTTTATCACCTTTACCCATATTTATCCTCCTGAAAGATTGTTTTCTCTCAAATCACTAAAAAAGTGTCAATTTTTAATTTCAAAGAAAAAGGGATAGATTAAAATCTATCCCTTTTAATTTTCCTAATCTACTATTTCATAAGCAACATTTTTTTGGTAGAAGAGGATTTTTCGGTTTGCAATTTATATAGATAAACCCCGCTTTCCAAAGGTTTCCCGTTGTAATCCCTTCCGTTCCAGTTCACACAGTAATCACCAACAATTTGATTTTGATTGATTAAAGTTTTAACCAATTGCCCTTTGATGTTATAAACAGAAAGGTTTACATGGCTATTTTCGGAGAGTTGGTAACTAATCTTAGTTTCCGGATTAAAAGGATTAGGGTAATTTTGAGAAAGCTTAACCAGATTTTGAACTATCTGGTTATCATCATTGTCAGTCATTGGGTCGAAAAGGAAATTAACCAATAGGGTAGCATACATTATGTTACCACCATTTTGCTGACCGTAGTTATTCTGTCCTACAAACGAGCCGTAACTATTGTCATCGAAAAAGAAAAGATGAATTCGACCGAGATTTTCATCTACATAGTCTATTTGTTCTGCAATATAAACATACTCCGGGATCATCCCTTCAAGCTCCTGATAATAATTCTCATCATCGGGCTTAGCATTTAGATAGGTTGGATAAGACCAGGATTGACCGTTATCAAAAGAAGCAGCTAAAGCTATTTCAGGTGTTTCGTCCCATCCTTCATAACCGGCAACATCATTAAAAGCATTTTTTAATTTCCTTCCATCCTGAAATACAGTTACCAGCCAGTTCTGTTCGTCATTCTTAGCCATTTTAAAAAGACTTTCATGGAAAGTTCCGGGACTGAAATCACCTGCATAGAAATAGGTGGGCCAACAATCCACAAATATGGGATATCCATCTTCGTCGTATTCGTCTACTTCACCATCTTCATCCAGATCATAGGGGATCATGGGCTGGTTATCATACGGGTCAACTCCGGTTACTTGCAGATCAATAAAACTGAATTCTTGGGTTGTGATATCATAGGTTACGATCTTAGGCTCAAAAAAAGCCGGTAGATAAAGGTGTTCATCGATGTTTTCAACTGTATTAACACCAAAAGTCGTCATAAATACGACTTTGGTATTATCATCAATAAATAGAACGTTGTAATGCTTTCCATCGCTATTGGGTTCTATGATACAATCTTCACCCTCGAAATATGGCTCTTCAGGTTCACCTGTTACAGGATCAATTATGTAAGGTTCAAATACATCCCAATAAGCTTCCTGTTCAACATATTCAAAAGAATCACCGTAATCAGTGCTGCAATAAGCAAAATAATTCTGACCGGCGTGACCAATTATAATGACCTGTCCATCTTCAGATATGGCATAATCCTTGATAGCCCTCTTAATATCATTGATCCACCATTCATCGATTTCTGGAAAGGTTTGGTAGGTCCAATCAGTTAAAGACATGGTAAAATTCTGGTTGTCATATTGGAAATCACAATAGCCATAGATGATATTGTCAAGGAAGTCTCCAGCTGAATTAGGATTACTGTTTGTAACCAGCATATGAAGACGGCGGTGACCATCCAGGGGAGAGGGTCCGATCCGTAATTCCGGCCAGTTGTATTCAGCTCCGGTTATTCCTACCAGGTCTTGACCGAGTTCTGGATTGTCAGCGCATATAACTGGCTGAGACCACAAACCGGGATTCCCGATTACGTTGTACATATCGAAACTGAATGAACAGTCATAGGATTGATCTGGTTCAATGATGTTATGCCAAGCTACAAATGGATTAGCCGTTACATAATCCATGGCGATCCCTGGAAATCCCTCTTTGATATTGTTTGGACTTATAGCTGCAGGTGTCTGAATAAATCCTTCCGAATTAATGAAAGTGTAATAAACTCTTCTCAGAGATGTGGAATTCTCCTGATACATGAAAGCAAGATAGATACCTTCAGCAGGATATTGATAGGGATCTGCAACATCAGGTTGAAATCCAAAAGGTGGGATGTTGTAACCTCCGGGCATGTAATCATAGATCGATGTTGTCACTAAGCTTGGTGGGATTTCGAAAGTAACTTCGGGATGATCGTCACGTATCTGGTTTTCAATGATCCTGAAATGTTTTGGATTGAGATCTTTTGCCACCAGATGAGGTTGAGTGAATTCTTCTCCAAAGAGAAGAACTGTTGAGAATACTAAGAGCAGTAAAAATAATTTTGTTTTCATTTCTCTTTCCTCCTTGAATTTGTATATTCTATTAATGCAAATAGATTGCCAATTGTTATAAATAATAGAAAATATTTTTGTAATTATATATAAATCAAGAGGATAAGTTATTATTGAGGGTAGATCTAAAGAAAAAATTCTTAGAGAGAAAAATTTGATTGAGAAATTTTGCTAATAAACTTCCGCAGATTACGATTAAAATCCAGCAAAATCATCCGGTGATGCAATTTGGATCTAACTTCCATCTTTTTAGAAGTATGTCAGTTAGCTATAAGTAATCATTAATTATACAGTGATAACCAGAATATTAACTCAAGCGAATAGTGTTAATTTTGTTTATTTATACCCCTTAAAGCATTTTGGACTGCTATCATTATACATTTACTACTGAACGTAGCTCCCGTAACAACATCAACTTCAGTGTTCTGTGATTTAATTATCCTATCCAGAATTTCTTTAGCTTCATAACCTGGAGGGCTGCTTTGTTCAAGAATCTTGATTTCACTAATAACACTATCTTTAACAGTAACCTGAAGACTTACATCTATCAAAAAATCACCGAATTCACCATAATAAATTCCGTTTTTTAACTCATTCAGATCAATATCCACTATTTCAATACTATCTATAAAAGAGACCATTTTAATATATCTGAAACGGAATATAACAACGATAATGATTAAAATTATGATAATAATTCCTAAAATAGTAAAATTTTTTTTTTTCATCCTTAATCTCCATTATAAATTATAGGTTAATTAATAGTTATTTTACCAGAGTTTTTTTTTAAAATCATTTCTCCAATTCTCAACTGAAGCTTTTACGATATAAAACTGCTTAGGATCTGATATTGGAGTAGTCCAATTAATTCTATTTCCAACGAATGAGAACTCATTTTCACCTTCAGATATTTGAGTATAAGTGCCGTCAGATGAGTCTGAACAAAGAACAATATAAGAATTTGCACCTGAGACGCTATCCCAACTCACAGTTACTTCATTTCCTGTGATATCTATTGTAATATTGGATGGTTTTTCTAGATTCCCCTCAATTTCGAGTATACTGAAACCGTAGATTCCCCAACTATAATAATTAGACATACCACGCCATTGGTACCAGTGAATAGAATTATCCCAAGTGTCATAGATTCCATAAGTTAAATTGCTATCATCGTATCCGATACCAGTTACAAAATGATCTGTATATCCATCGCCATTGGAATCTACCAGTAAAACAACAGGTCTATTATGCTCTATTTCAGTTTTATATATTTCCCAACTTGCTCCAGAAAACCATTCGTAGCTAATGTAAGTGTTGTAAATATTATTACACATTTGTACGTAATCTACAAAGGCTATACCAATCATATTACTCCAACTCCACCCATATCGATTTTGTTCAATACTCCAGGATGTCTTCATAAAATCTGCTAAGCAGTTTGAAGTATGAGCTCCGCCGAGTTCCGACAAATCGGGGAACAGATCTGGATAATAATCAATGGGTTCGGAATAATCACTGTAATGTTTGGAATTTGCTATTGCATTATCAACATTTATAGTTTGGGAAGATGCATCTCCGATGATAAGATCTGAGAAGCCAATATTATCGTAATAACCAATTACCATACCAAGGGCAGTTGGTCCGCAACCATGTTGCCATAAGTAGGATGGAACATCACTGATGAGAACCTGATTCCTCGGTGAAATCTCTGTTATTCCGATGCTTACATTATCAGGTCGATATTTTCCTGTTGTACTTTGTTGAGGAGATAATGTTTTTTTAAAATTAATTTTAGAAGTCATATAGTTATTTTCAGCTGCAATAACTCTCACTGATGCCACAAATACAAATGATATAACCATTAGGTTTTTGATAGTAAAAATCTTTGTTCTAAAATTATTATCCATTTATCCTCCAAATTTCCGTAGACTAACTAATAAATGATTCAATATTTATTATTAATTCAAGATATCAAACATCAACTTTATTAATCCATAATCCATATTATTAAATGGATGATTTAAATATCAGGGCTTGACCGGTAGATAATACTAGTGGTTCTTCCGGCCTTATCCTGAAATATTGATCGACAGCTTTCCTAGCACCTGGACAAAGTGGTGATCCATAGTCATCAAATATAACCAAACCACCCCTTACTAACCTAGGTATAATGAATTCACAACAATCCAATACCGCTTGAAAGAATACAACATCTATATGAGCCAAAGATATTCTTATTTTTTCCAAACCTGAAAATGTGTGAGGAATTATTCCTGGGTGGAAAACAATATCATTACGTTTGCCCATTAATTCTTTTACTTTTTGTAGTTCGATCTTAGGGAAGAAATCTCTTTTAAGTAGATCTTTTTCTGATTCTGTATCATAATCAGCTTGAAAAGCATCAAACAGGTGCAATAATTTAGTAGGATTGCTTTTTGGGGTTAGAACTTCTGCTAATAACTTTGCTGATCCACCTTTGTAAACACCGCATTCGACAAAGTCTCCTTTCAGATGTAGAGCTTGCAGCGCTAAAGAATATAAAATGAAACATCTCTCAGCAGATATAATTGTGTGCTTTCTAATTTTTTCATATAAATCTTTGAAATCACCATAACCCAGCCAGGGGCTGAAAACTGGTTTGTAGAATTCAGCATCGGGAATGTCTCCGACATATGATTCGGGTATACGATTGATCTCAATTCCCAGCTTTCTAAAAAAACTTTTTATAATGGACTTCATCTACCTCAACTTAACTTATATAAACTTATGAAATACTGAAGACAGATAGTTTATTGCTTCTGGACTGTTACCCACAGGAAAGTCTCTCCTCCGATTCGGCGATATTTTTTCTCCACAAAATTAAACCCAGTTTTTAGAAGTATGCTATGCAATTTTTCAGGAGAGTAGTGGCTATAAAATAATTTTTTACCCATGAAATCAATAAATCCATCAAATTCTTCTTTACCTGTATATTCTTTACAAGCATAGGTGAAAAGTGCGAATCCATTTGGTTTTAACCAAGAGTATATTTTTTCTAACATCACTTTTTGGTCATTTCTGGGTAGATGAAAAAGGCTGTAAATAGCTATTATTGCATTAAATTTAGATTTAGGGAAGTTTACTGTACGCATATCTGTGTGGTAGATCTTCATTTCTGGAACGTATCTCATAGCTAGTTGAACCATTTTACTGGAGAAATCCACTCCGCTTACATACCACCCGTTGTCTAAAAAGCTTCTGGCAAATGGTTCGCCAGCTCCACACCCCAAGTCAAGGAGATGCCCTTTTTTATTTCCTAAAAAACTGAAAAAATCTGATATTACATCAGACATATCGAATAGATTTCGATTCTGTTCGTAAGTAAGAGCAAAACTATCATATATGTCAATTAGGGAGTTTCTTATTCTCATTAAGATATTAATATAAAAACTGTTAATAATGAATTTTCCATAATTCAGATTTACTGTTTAAATCATATACTCTATCAAAATAAATTTCCTAAAAAAAATTAAGAATACTAATACTGTAGATGACGATTAAACAATAAGTGTCAAATATTTTTTACACCGAGAATTATTAGAGATTAGTTTTTTTACCTGATCAGTTAACCCAAAACCACAATAAATCTTATCCGTTCTTGGAGAATATGATTTCTCTAAAAACAATGTTTTTTACTTCTTAAAGCCATTACAGTATACAAGTCTTAGTAGCTTGAGTAGTTCAAGATAAGTGTAAATAATTATTGGTTTTTAAATATTTGCCGAAAATCTTATTTCAGAATTTTCCGATTTTACATTAGCTTGTACAAACTTCTTTTTTTTACTTCTTCTGTGAATGTTTTTAAAGAAAAAAAAATAATAATTAAACATTAATAATAGGGTTGACAAAAACAGGCTCAAAAACATTTTTTTCCAAAAAAAAAGATCGGAGATCTTATGAAAAAAATGTTGGTAACGGGTTCAGTTGGCCAGATTGGTTCTGAATTGACTATGTTGTTACGGGATCTTTATGGTAATGAGAATGTTATTGCTTGTGGTCGCAAAACACGGCCATCAGAAAAGCTCTTGAATTCGGGTCCTTTTGAGATAGTGGACTGTACGGATTATGTTAGGTTAGTGGAAGTGGTAAAAAAGTATAAAGTAGACACTATTTATCACTTAGCTGCTATCCTTTCTGCGGTTGCAGAAGCAAAACCGAATTTAGCCTGGAACGTCAATATCAACGGATTATATAATATCCTGGAAGTTGCCAGAGAATTTAATTGTGCTGTTTTTACTCCCAGCTCTATAGGGGCTTTCGGGCCTTCTACCCCAGCTGAAAAAACACCTCAGGACACAATTCAAAGACCAAATACAATGTATGGTGTTACAAAAGTGGCTGGAGAGCTACTTTGTGATTATTATTATAAAAGATTTAAAGTTGATACCAGAGGATTAAGATATCCGGGAATTATTTCCAATGAAACACTTCCTGGTGGCGGTACGACCGACTATGCAGTTGATATTTATTATGAAGCAATCAAGCATAAAAAATATACCTGTTTCCTGAAGGCTGGAACTTACCTTGATATGATGTATATGCCGGATGCTATTAAATCTGCTATTGATCTAATGGAAGCAGATCCTGATAAACTAATCCATCGTAATGCTTTTAATGTTACTTCAATGAGTTTCGATCCAGAAATGATCGCCGCTGAGATTCGTAAACACATTCCCGAGTTTGTTATGGATTATGAGGTAGATCCGGTAAGACAAGAAATAGCAGATAGCTGGCCCAATAATATGGATGACAGTGCTGCCAGGGAAGAATGGAATTGGTCACCGGAATACGATCTTGAAAAAATGACAGAAGATATGTTAAAGGTTCTTAGCAAAAAGCTTAAAAGTTAGTTTGATTACATGTTTGAACATCAGAATAAACTTTTTAAAATAAAGGCATAAGATTGATTTACGGTACAGGTATCGATATAATTGATGTAAAGAGGATTAGCCGGCTGATCGAAAGAAAGTTAAAGTATTTACAGCGGGTTTTCACTCAGAATGAGATCGAGTACTGCAGTTCCTTTAAATCTAAAGCTCAGAATTTTGCAGGAAGATTTGCTGCTAAAGAAGCTTTTTCCAAAGCTATGGGAACAGGTTTCAGTAACGGGATTAAACTCAGAGAGATCGAGATCATAAACGATAAACTTGGTAAACCGGAGATACGGCTTTACGGAGATACAAAGACTTTATTTGAAAATAGGAAACTGGAAAATATCTATGTTTCAATATCACATATCAATGATTATGCTAGTGCATGTGTTGTTATTGAAAAATAAAAAGCTTAGGAGAAAAAATTATGGCTTTGAAGAAGTTGAATGTTGCCCTTAATAATAATCTGGAAGAACTAAGAGCATCCGGAAGAGACAAAGGTGCAGAACTAGTTATTAATGAGATTAAAAAACCTCAGGGAGAATTTGGTCCCCGCTATATTCTGGAAGGTTATGGTGATCAGGAATTTATCAAAATGAATGCTAATTCCTACCTGGGAATGTCAATGCATCCTGACATTATTGAAGCTGAGGAACATGCAGCTCACAAATTTGGTGTTGGTCCAGGAGCAGTTAGATTCATAAGCGGAACGTATACACCCCATATCGCTCTGGAAAAGAAACTGGCAGAATTCCACGGACGTGAAGCTGGTATGATCTTCAGTTCAGCATACGTAACCAGCCTTGGTGTTATCTATCCCCTTACTACTAAAGAAACAGTAGTGATTTCTGATGAATTAAATCATAACTGCATTATCCAAGCTATTCGATTATCCCGTCCAGCAGCTAAAATGATCTACAAACACAATAATATGGATGAGTTGGAAGCCAGACTTAAGGAAGCTGTTGGTCAGGGGAAAAGATGTATGGTTATAACTGATGGTATATTCAGTATGCGTGGAGATTATTCCCCTTTGGATGAACTTACGGGAATATGTGCAAGATACAACGATAAATTTGAAGAAGGTGTCATTACTATAGCAGATGATTCACATGGTGTAGGAGCTTTTGGAAAAACTGGAAGGGGTACGGAAGAATACACCGGAGCCAAAGTCGATATCCTAGTTGGTACCCTGGGAAAAGCTTTTGGGGTTAACGGAGGATATGTGGTTGCTTCTGCTGCGGTGATAGAGTACCTGAGAGAATCTGCTCCGATGTATATCTACTCAAATCCAATTACCTGCTCCGAAGCGTCTGCAGCATTACGAGTATTGGAAATTTTGGATAGTGAAACTGGTATGAAAAGACTGAAACATCTTGCAGCTATGACCAAGAAATTCGAAGATGGTCTTAAAGCATTGGGTTATGAGACGATCGAAGGACCTCATCCGGTAGTGCCATTGATGATCCGAAATACGGCTGAAACTACTAAACTGGTCAACTATCTCACCAGAAACGGGGTACTGGGTACGGGACTCAATTTCCCGGTTGTTCCCAAAGGTGATGAAGAGATCAGGTTTCAGGTAAATGCTGATCATACGGAAGCTGATATAGATAAAGTTCTCGAGATCCTTGAACAATATAAACAGGATTAGTGAAATACACTAATCGTAAGTAACTTAAAGACAGGGAGTAAACCCCCTGTCTTTTTTTATGTGATGATAGATGTTGGTAAAACTTTTGACTTATTTTTACATTGATTTCTGAAACTTCTGCCTGTATAATAAATTCTGGAATAAAAAAGCTTGCTAATAATACGATTATAAGGGATATAGAAATCATGAATAAAACCAATCGTGGCAGACTTTATATTGTACCCACTCCGATTGGTAATCTGGCAGATGTTACTTATCGGGCGGTTGAAATCCTTAGATCTGTTTCTTTGATTGGAGCAGAAGATACCCGTCACTCCAAGATCCTGCTGAATCATTATGCTCTTAAAACTCCTATGATAAGCTGTCATAAGTTCAATGAAAAATCCAGGATCGATATAATCCTGTCTAATTTAAAATCAGGAAAGGATGTAGCTTTGATCTCTGATGCTGGTACTCCAGGAATATCAGACCCAGCAGCTATTATTATCAGGACTGCCATCAGAGATGGATTCACCGTCGAAACATTACCGGGAGCAACTGCGTTTGTGCCAGCACTCGTAGCATCGGGATTTCCATGTCAGAGATTCTATTTTATCGGTTTTCTGCCAGATAAAAAAACTGAACGAGAGAAATTGCTTTCTGGGATTTCCAGGTTTGAAGATACCTTGATCTTTTATGAAGCACCACATAGACTTGATAGATTTTTTTCATTTCTATTTGCAGAATTTGGTAACAGAGAAGTTGCAATAGCCAGGGAATTGACCAAAATTCATGAGGAGATTCTTAGAACAGATCTCAGAGAAATAGTTGAAAATCCTGATAGGATAATCCACAAGGGGGAATTCGTTATCATCGTAAAGGGCTATGTCCCAGGAAATATTACCAAACAGAAAATCCAAAAAATGATCAAAAGTGAATTAAAAAAAGATCTTTCGACTAAGGAAATAGCTAACTCGATTTCCCAAAAGACCTCAGTTTCCAGAAATATGATCTATAAAATGGTCCTGGAGATTAGTCGCAAGGAAAATATTTGACTTAACAAGAATAGAATTTTATTTAACTCCAGATTTAATCTGAGGAGGAAATATGTTCCCAAGTGGAAAAAAGGGAATGCAGGATTTAATGAAGCAAGCCCAAAAAATGCAGAAAGATCTGGCTAAAGCTCAGGAAGAACTAGCAAATATAGTGGTGGAAGGTTCTTCTGGCGGTGGTATGGTGAAAGTTAAAATGAATGGAAAGAATAAAGTCCTTTCGATTAAGATTGATCAGGAAGTTGTAGATCCTGATGATATAGAAATGTTGGAAGATCTTGTGATTGCTGCTATAAACGAAGCCCAGGATAAAGTAACCAGATCTACCGAAGATGAACTTTCCCGGTTTACCGGGGGAATGAAGATTCCGGGATTGACCTAGAAGGTTTCATGTTTTCAGGTGCCTTAGCTAACCTGGTCCGGAATCTGAAAAAATTACCTGGGATTGGAACAAAATCTGCCAGTCGAATGGCCATGTTCCTGATCAATATGGATAAAGAGGAATCCATAGAGTTGGCGAATTCTATCCGGGACACAGTCGAGAAATTCCGAAACTGCTCAGTTTGTAACATGTTATCCGAAAATGATCCTTGTCAGTTCTGTCAGGATAAAAGCCGTAATGATGAACAGCTCTGCATTGTTGAAACGACTCAGGATGTATATCTTATTGAAGCAACTAATGAATACAGGGGACGCTATTTTGTCTTGGGAAATCTTTTGTCACCTATCGATGGGATAGGTCCATCTGAGATAAAATTACCACTTCTGGAAAAATTTATCAGTGATTACAATATCGATGAAATAGTACTTGCCCTAAATCCTTCAGCTGAAGGAGAAAGTACGATAAACTTTCTGGCAGATCACCTGGCAGACAAAGTTGATCGCATTACTCGTTTATCTACCGGGATACCTTTTGGTGGTGATATAGAATATACTAGTTCGCTTACACTTGGGAATGCTTTGAAAAGAAGATATGAAGTCGATAGTTAAACACTTATATAATAATCTGTTTATTATCCTATGTCTCTTATCATTGATCGTTAGTTGTGGTCATAAAAAGTCTCCAACTGGTGGTAAAAGGGACTTAGTCAAACCAGAAATTTTATATATAGATCCTCCGGAGTTTTCCGAACTGAGTGATAAAGCTATAGAAATAATGTTTTCCAA